>ENA-UOWE01000116-UOWE01000116.1-activated-sludge-metagenome-genome-assembly--contig:-NODE-116-length-117356-cov-91.233272_pt1 | contig 117356 bp, 94 predicted proteins | sample MGYA00249841_ERZ761562 | MGnify/ENA primary metagenome ERZ761562 (study PRJEB28883, sample SAMN05720200) | activated sludge metagenome | isolation source: Anaerobic digester | place: Japan... | reverse complement strand
GATCGCGGTAGTCGCACGGGCAGATGATGTCGAGGTCCTTCTCGCGGACGCCATCCGCCAGACGGCAGGGACAGGCCCAGTAGCCGTAGCGCGCTTCGTTGATGAGCAGGCTCTCCACCAATCCCAGTGTAAACGACTTGTCGGGATTGAGGTTGTAGCCTCCGGCTTTCGCCTCGCGGTCGAGGCGTTGATACAACTTTTCTACCTGTTCCGGCGTGACGGCATATTCGCTCATAATCCCAATGCCTCCTTTAGCTCATCGGTTTTGAAGCCAACCACACATGTCGCTTCATCAATGACGATGGTGGGGAAGGAGAGATGCGGGTTCCACTTTTGAATCTCGTCCTTGACCGCCTCACGCTCGTCGCCTTGCAGCAAATCCACATAGACGAAATCGAAGGCGACTTTTTCATCTTCGAGGAACTGGCGTGTCTTGCGACACCAGATACACGTCGAAAGCCCGTAGAACTTGACTTGATGCTCCTGATGGATGCCGGCTACACTGCCTCTTGGTTCTGCCATGATACACGCTCCTTTTTTACGATATTGAATAACTTTATCGTTATTTTACTCCTAAAGCGCAAAAGGTAAAGGGTGACTGGTGGTGATAGTTTGATAGTCGTTAGTCTGGTAGTCGTAAGTCAGATTTTTGCGTTTGTTGTGGCCGGTCTCTCGATGGAGCCGTCACAGGGCGATCGATCGTTGTGTTTAGCCTCGAGGATATGGCGAGATCGCTTTCAGCATAGGGTAATGCCTGGTGTTGAATGTTGCCAATTGCAAGTTATAGCTTGTGGCCGTGGCGGCGATGAGCGCGTCGGCAAGACCGGTGTTGTGGGATTTCGCATAGGTCTTGCGGTAGTGCCCGCCGAGTCGCGCTATGTTTTCATCCACCGGCAAAATCTCAAAGGTTTGCAGAAAGCACTCGATGGCTTCTCGTTCTGGCGCATCGCGTGCTCCAGCCAATAGTTCGGCCATACAGATGACAGACGTTGTGGGGCGTTGCTCCAGGGTCTCCAAAAAGACAGCTGCCGGTTCCGATCCGCGCAGGTACTCGATCATGACGTCGGTATCAATCAGCAGTTGTGGAGCGTGCGTCATACAGATGCCTCGAACTGCCGGTCCCACTCCGCGCGCAGGTCTTCTGCGTTGATGTCCTCGCGATCCACCCAGATGCCCCGTGCCTTCCTGAGCAACTGCACGCGATGGGTTTGCTGGTGCATGGCGATATACTGATCAATGGCTTCGCGGATGATCTCACTCTGCGTTGCGCCCTGCATATCGGCAATCGTGCGCAGTGCGGCCTGTTCTTTTTCGGTCAGATAGATTTGTGTTCTGATCATCGCTGCGCACCCCCGTTTTGTGTGTACATCATCATTATACATTGTTAGAGGTGGAGTGTCAATCCAGACATTAGCCACGAATCTACACGAATTTCCACGAATGAAAATTACTCAGCGTGGATTCGTGAAAATTTGTGGTTAAAGCGCTTCCCGTGCTTCGATCTTCGCTTCATCCAGCGCCAGGCCCAGGCCGGGCAGTTCCGGCAGGGCGAGGCGGCCATACTCCGGCGCATACTGCGGCTTGTGGAAGAACTGCTTGCGCGCCTGGTGGCGGACAAGATATTCGACATAGGGCACAACCGTCGGTGATTGCGATGCGGCGACGTGCAGCGCCGCCAGCAGCGAGTGCCCGTGCGCCACGACTGGCACCTCGAAGGCCGAGGCCAGCGCGCAGATCTTCACCAGTTCGGTGACGCCGCCCGTCCAATCGGGATCGGTCTGTACGAAGTCAATGGCCTGATTGACCAACAGCTCTTTGACTTGCCAGCGAGTGTAGACATGTTCACCTGTGGCTAATGGGACATTGGCCGTCTGTCTGAGCCGTGCGAAGCTGCCGACACGCTCCGGCGGCAATGGCTCTTCGACCCAGGTGATGTTGAGCAACGCCAGGTGACGCAGCATTTCGGCGGCGTATGGGGCGCTCCATCCCATATAGGCGTCGAACATCAGCGGATAATGCGGTCCCAGGGCCTCGCGCAGCGCGTAGGCCAGCGCCACGTTCTTCGCCAGGCCGGCCTCGCCGTCGCCGGGGCCGTAGCGGAAGAACCACTTCTGCGCGGCGTAGCCCTGATCCCGAAACTCCAGCGCGATTTTAGCGGCGTCTTCCGGTTCGATGCTGTAACCGAGCATACTGGCGTAGGCCGGGACGGTGCTGCGCGTCGGCCCGCCGAGCAGGCGGTAGAGCGGTTGATCCCATGCTTTGCCTTTGAGGTCCCATAGTGCGCAATCCACGGCACTCACGCCGGTCATAAACATGCCGGAGCGTCCGTGACGGTGCATGCGGATCATTTGATCGTAGAGCGCCTCTGTCGCCAGCGGGTCGCGCCCGATGAGGAAAGGCCGCAGGAATTTGTGGATGATGAACGCCTGGTAATCCTCGATGGGGCCGAAAAGCCCGGTCACGCCCTCATCGGTGAGGATCTCGACGTAGATTTCGGTGATGATTTCTGGTCCCTCGTCACGCCGCCGCGCGACCCAGGTCTGTGCGTTGAACTCCGGGTAGATATCTATCATCTGCGCCTGGCGGTCACCCGGCGGAAAGTACGGCCCGGTGTACGCGCCACGCACTTTGAAGAGGGAAACGTCGGTGATTTTCATCGGTCTCCTTTGCCGTCATTGACGTAATTTCAAAAACTGGATATAATAGGTGTAGGTAAGGTGCCCCGGACTGCACGGGGAGCTATGGTGGGGTTGAAATACCCTGCGCCTGCCACGAATTTCACAGACCTCACAGCTAATTTAGCTGTGAGGTCGCTTTTTTTCTATGGAATGTGAATGCAGCGGGTTTTGTCTTTGATCGTTTCAAAGACCTCGGCCAAGACCGTTTCGCGGTCTCGACTTCCCACACTTTCATTGGCGGCAAAATCGGTAATGTATGCGGCGAAATCGGCCAATTGAAGGCCCGCGTAAAACGCCGAGAAGCCAAACCACGGCAGCTCCACCAGATGTGTATGTCCCAACCGGGAGGCGATCCACTCACGATAGGCATCGAGCAAACGGCGATCTTGAACGCTGGAATGCATATCGGATCGCATATCCACCATTAACATTCCTGACTGTTCAGTACGCTTTAGTACCGTTTCCATTTCCTCTAGCAGACGCCAGAAAGCCAGCCGATACAAGTCGGAGTCAGAACCAATATAGTCCGGCAAATCACGTTTGTCTACCTGTACCACCAAAATCTGACAGGGCAAATCCGCGATCAAACGCGCTACATCGCGCATCGCCTGGGCACGTGTTGACCAGTCCTGCCCTTTGAAGAACTTTTCGCCACGCCGTATATCGCGCCCCTTGATTTCAAAATCTTCAGGCTTCGCCCAGCTCACGAGACGGCGTTTAAGGGCTGCAACTTCAAGATCCATAACTGGCCATTGCTCTATGGCAATGGCTAATGCGGCTAACGTGAAGAAAGGGGTTCGTTCATCCCCAAGGCCGGTCCCACTTTCGTCAATGTAGAACAGCAACATATTCAATATCCTCCGCCGGGTCCGGCGCCGGAATGGGGTAGTGTTGCGCTTCATACGCCTCGACAAGCGTGACCAGTGCTTCCAAACGATTCCCGTCCGGTGTGTCAGGCGCAGCATCGAACAGATGCTCTATCTCCGCCAGTGCTGCTTCGTAGTCTGTTTCTGTGTGAATGGGTCGGATGCCCACCAACTTGATCTCCGCTATCCCGACTTTGGTCCAAGGCTTGTATTTCGCTGCCACCAGGCTTGCAGGGCTTGATACAGCATAGCAGGGCCTTCTCTGAATCCGCCCAATGAGATTGTCTTGCCTTTTGTCAGTCTGATCGTTATAGGATGAGCCACTGAACCGTATCCACTGCTGGCTGTATCTATATATATGGCTTCAATGTCCTGAGCCTTCAGGCGCCGCTCGCGGAGTAAGGATTTCAACACTAAATCGTTGTCCTGGAGTGCTACGGTTCGAGTTTGTGTAAATACGATGCTCAAGGTGAGTAGCCCTAGTGCCAATAGGCCAAGGCCGGCCCCCATTTCATGCTCCAATATTCCTTTGATTCCCATCGCTACTATAAACGACCCAATGCCTCCCAAAAAAAGCTGTCCCCAAATAACCCAATGGAATGTGTCTGGAATGTCGGCATCAAACAGATCAGGTCTTTTGTACTCTATCAGCTTAACCACCTCAGAGTATCCTTCTACTTGAGAATCTACACGGAGCGAATAAGAGCTATCGGAACTTTGAAGCTTCAAATCACCCCAAATGTTGCGATTGCTCACACTACTTATTTCATCCCACCGTATACGCTTTTTGCGCCCAAACCAATGTGTGCTGATTTCATCATTGGTGAGCGTTATCTTGTAGCCTGTCGAGACAAATTCAAACAGACATAACAGCATCATTGGTCCGAAACACAAAGGAACAACTATCTTCTCGCTGCTTTTAACAAGAACGGAGATAGCGCCGAAAAAACATATCCCTATGAATAGCATTATGCGTGTGCCGGCGGGATATCTGTAAGTGCGCGTGAAATCTGGAATCATTGTCATAAGTATGTATCGAACTCTAATTTATGTTGAAGGCCGGAATAGACGTGACCTGCCGGGCCTTATTGTGAAAATTCCCACTGGAACAAAATAGCCTTCACTTCATCGGCCACAGCAGCACGAGCCTCCCACCGATCGTATCCGAGGGCCAATAGCTCATCATAATTTGTGGCTGCATGGCGGATGTGAGCGATGACGGCAAGTCGAACCGCCTCTTCATCCAGCGCCTTGGCTGCCGCTGTACGCCCAACACGTCCACTGTATTTTAGACAGGCGTGTTCTGCAATCGCCTGTTCGACGCCTTCGGGACACCGTGGAAACAACTCACGTATCCGCTGCGCAAAGCGATTCACATACTCTTGATCCAGGGCGCTTCTTCTCTCTGCTTGACGTAGTCTGCGCCTTTCGCGCGCTTCACTGTCTTGTAGACATTCTGCTTCGGCGGCTTGTAACGCTTGTTCTTCTACCAATAGGCCCTGTCGCTCGTAGCGTTTGCGCGCACGACTCCACTCCAAAACGACCGCCGACAGCGTTGACAATTTCTTTGCCCGGCGGGTCAGAGCTGCATCGCCAGAGGGCAGGAAAACCAGATGATCCAGGTCCGCGCACGACAAGCACAAAGCGCCTTTATCTTCGCGCAGGGTGATCCAGGCTTTGTTCCCCAGGTTTTCGCCACACTCACCACAGATGGACTCCCGGTGGGAGATAAAGACCTTTATCTGTTTGTCCTGTTCCATCGGTTTGCGTAAATCCTGTCTTGTAACGAAGGGGCCGGATCACTCCAGCCCCTCGCACACACTCCCCTCTATTTCCCTTTCACCACGATGCTCACCAGCTTCTTGTTCGGCACAATCACCTTGAGCACCTGCTGGCCTTCCAAATGCCGCTGGACGTTCGCATCGGCCAGCGCCGCCGCCTTGATCGCCTCCTCGCCCGCGTCTGCCGGGACGGTGACGCGCCCGCGCACTTTGCCGTTCACTTGCACCGGGATTTCGATTTCGTCCTCGACGAGCATGGCGGGATCCCAGGTGGGCCACGATTGCTGGTGGATGCTGTACGGCTTGCCCAGGAATTCCCACAGCTCTTCGGTTATGTGAGGCGCGACGGGCGCCAGCAAGAGCAGCAGGTTGGTGATGGTTTCATCCCACAGCGGGGTGCCGTAGAACGCGGATTTCGCCTTGCTGAGCGCGTTCGTGTACTCCATCAACCGTGCAATGGCCGTGTTAAAGCTGAAATTCTCCAGGTCTTCGGTGACGCTTTTGACGGCGTAATGCATGGCACGCCGCAACTCACGCTCGCTCAGCGTCTCGGCGCCGGCCGCCTGCGGCGTTTCGCTGACCAGGTTCCACACGCGGTTGATCCAGCGCACGACGCCTTCGATGCCCTGGCTGTCCCACGGACCGCCTTGCTCCCAGCGCCAGCCGAACATCAGGTACGCGCGCACCACGTCGGCCCCGTACTTCTCCACCAGTTCATCCGGCGCGACGACGTTCTTCTTGCTCTTGGACATCTTCTCCACATCCAGGTGATAGAGGATGTCCTTAACCGTCCCGGTGCCTTCCCGGCCGGGGATGACCACCGGCATCTCGTCGTCCACCAGCACCACGGTCAACTCGCCCGTTTCCGAGGTTTGCACCTTGAGGCTCACGTCGTCGCGGTCTATCACCTCGCCGCACACCCGCGTCGCGCTGCGCTCGGCAGGTGGCCAGGTGGCTTGATCTTTGAAGCTGTAGACGGTGATCGCCTCGGCTTTGAAGGCCGCGCCTTCCCACACGCCGGTCACTTCCACACAATCGCCGCAGCGCGGCTCACCGAGGATGACGCCCTGGTTGCGCAGTTGCAGCATCGGTTCGTCAAAGTTGACGATGCCCGCGTCGCGCAGGGCCTTGGTGAAGAAGCGCGTGTAGAGCAGATGCATGACGGCGTGTTCGGCGCCGCCCGTGTAGGTGTCCACCGGCAGCCAATAGTCTGCTTCGTCCTTGTCCCAGGGGATCGAATCGGCGTGCGCCAGTTCTCCTTCTCTGTAGTAGGGACTGAGGTAGGCGTATTGATACCACGATGAGCAGACGAACGTGTCCATCGTATCAGTCTCGCGGGTGGCCGGACCGCCGCATTTCGGGCAGGTGGTGTGCAGGAAGCCCTCGTGGTACTTGAGCGGGCTTTCACCGGTTGGCATAAAGTCCACATCATCGGGCAGCAGCACCGGCAGGTCTTCGTAGGGCACCGGAACGATGCCGCATTGATCGCAGTAGATGATGGGGATCGGCGCGCCCCAGTACCGCTGACGGCTGATGAGCCAGTCGCGCAGGCGGTAGTTGACCGTGGCCTTGCCGCGCCCTTTTTCTTCAAGCCAGGCGATGACACGCTGTTTGGCGACGTCGCCGGGCGTGCCGCTGAAGGGACCGGAATTGATCATTGTGCCGTACTCGGCGTGGAAGAGCACGTCCTGGTAGAACGGCAGATGGCTGAGCATTTCCATACACGTGCGGTTTTCGCTGACCGGCGGATAGATGGCCTTGCAGCGGGCCAGGATTTCGGCGTCGGCCTCGACAGAGTTCAACTCGCGGACACCATCGCTGAAGATGAAGGTCCAACGCGCGCCGACAACCTCGTTCCAGTTGCCGGGCAGCAGGTGCGCTTGCATCAGGGCGATGTAGTGGTCAATCTGCGCGTTTCCGTGCAGCGTGACGTACAACCCTTCACCCAGGTCGCCTACCGGCGCGGCGGTGAATTCGATGCCGGCGTCTTTCAATGCCTCGGCAAACCCCTCGCGGACCGAGCCGGGGAAGACAAAGCTCTTGGCCAGGCCGTCCACACGGTCAATCACCGGAATAATCGGCAGACCGAACTTGATGGCGAACGCGAAGTCGCGGTCGTCGTGAGCCGGGACGGCCATAATCGCGCCCGTCCCGTAAGTCATCAGCACGTAATCCGCGATCCAGATGGGGATGCGCGCGCCGTTGACAGGGTTGATGGCATACGCGCCGGTGAAGACGCCGGTCTTTTCCTTCTCAACGCTCAGGCGTTCGATCTCGGTCTGGCGAGCGGCTTGCTTCTGGTAAGCCTGCACCGCCTCGCGATACTCCGGCCTGGTGATGCGCTCCACCAGCGGGTGTTCCGGCGAGAGCACCATAAATGTTGCACCCCAGAGCGTGTCGGGTCGGGTGGTGAAGACGACCAGATCGCCTTCTTCGGGTGTCGCGTCCGCGGGGAGGTCTTCCGGCGCGACCGTGAACGTCACTTCCGCGCCCTCGCTGCGCTGGATCCAGTTGGTCTGCGCGAGGCGGATTTTTTCGGGCCAGTCAATCTTCGAGAAGTCCAGCAGCTCATCGGCGTATTTGGTGATCCGCCAGAACCACTGCTCCAAATCCTTTTTGAAGACCGGCGTGCCGCAGCGCTCGCAGATGTGATCTTCACCGATGACTTGCTCGCGCGCCAGTGTGGTTTTGCAGCGGGGGCAGTAATCCACGGGGGCTTTTTTGCGGTAGGCCAGTCCCATCTCGTAGAACTTGAGGAAGAACCATTCACTCCAGCGGTAATAGCCCGGCAGGCAGGAAATGGCTTCGCGTTCCCAGTCAATCATTGCTCCCATGGAACGCAATTGCTGGCGCTCGCGCTCGATGTTGTTCATCGTCCAGGTTTTGGGATGGATGCCACGCTGGATGGCGGCGTTCTCGGCGGGCAAGCCGAAGGCATCGAATCCCATCGGGAAAAGGACGTTGTAGCCCTGCATGCGCTTGAAGCGCGCGCGGGCATCGCTGGGCGTCATGGCGTACCAGTGACCGATGTGAATGTCGCCGCTGGGATAGGGCAGCATCGTCAGCGCGTAAAACTTGGGGCGGCTGGGATCAATCACTGCCCGGTAAAGCCGATCGGCTTCCCAGCGCGCTTGCCATTTTGGTTCGATTGCTTGTGGATTATAGGGGTTGGGCATGTTCTCCTCCTCAATTGCCATTTCTTCTATGGCGATACAAACTCTTCAAACTATTCTACCGCAATGAGCCAAAAAATCCAGCTTGAGGCTTTAGGGCTATCGCATTTGGGAAACTGTGTTCCGCTGTGCTCTCTGTTGTGCTGCTAAAGCAGCATCTTTAGGGGTTTGTGGCGGAGCGAAGCTCCACCACCCCCCCTTTCCCTGGCCTTTAGGCCGTATTCAGTTCGAAATCAGATGAAGTAACTATAACGGGAGTTTTAAGCCCTGAAGGCTTTTGACAGATGCCCAAAAGCGTCTATGATGAAGGTATCACTTGAAAGTTACGTGCCAACGTGTTAACGCTTAAGTTGTTTTAGTATGAGGAGGATATAGCGATGAGAAACAGAAATTGGATTGTCTGGATTGTAACAGGGTTGATGATTGTGTCGTTGGCCTGCAATGCTCTTAAAGGAACGCCTACCCCCGCACCGAAAACGGTGGCGCCGACCGAAGCGCCCACCGCGACATCAGAGCCGCAACCTACCGCTACACCCCGTCCCACCGCTACGCCAGAACCTACAGCTACATCTGCGCCCGTCGCAACGCCCAAACCCGCTGCAACGCCCAAGCCTGTTGCAACGCCCAAGCCTGCTGCAACAGCGGAAGAGGGAATGTCGCTGGAAATCATCAATAATTCCGGCCGCGATATCTACTTTGTCTATATCTCATCCACCGATGCCGAAGATTGGGGCGAAGACTGGTTGAACGGCGAGGTCATTCCCGACGGCGCAAGCTACACCATCACCGGTATTCCCATCGGCGTCTATGATTTGCAGGTCGAAGATAAGAACAACGAAATCATCGAAAACGTGTGGGAGGCCGAAATCAGCGAAGATACGTCCTGGACGGTAACCGGTGGCGCTTCACTGGAAGTGTTGAACAACTCGGAAGACATCATCGCCGCGCTTTACGTCTCCCCATCCGATAGCGACGACTGGGGCGAGGATCGGCTCGGCGGTGTGGCTCTCAAGAGCGGCGGTTCCTTCGTGGTCGAGGGTCTGGATAACGATGTGTTGTACGACGCCAAAGCCACCGACGCGGACGGCAACACCGTCGAAAGCATCTACCATGTCTCCCTGAACGGCTGGTATACCTGGTACGTTTACGGGCGGACCGATTTGCCCACCAATGCTGTATTGCGCTTCGAGGATGAGTTCAGCGACAACCGCAACAACTGGGGCGCCACCCGTGAAACCGACGAGGTTCATTACCTCCCGCCGAAGGATGGCGAATACTGCATTTTGATCAAGGTCCCCAATCTGACCGCCTGGGAATGGTATGAACCCTTCCGCCCCGATCAATTTGTCGCCGAGGTTGCCTGTCGTCCCGATGAGGACACCGATGCCACCTGCGGCCTGGGATTCGGCCCGGATGGCGACAATCTCTACTGGTTCGAGGTCTCGTCGTCTGAGCAGATGTTCGCGCTCTTCCTGCTTCAGAATGACGAATGGCAGGATCCGCTCATTGATTGGACGGAATCCAAGAACATCGTTCCCGGCGGCTGGAATTACCTGAGTATTGAACGGGTGGGGGGCTATTTCTCGGTCTTTGTCAACGGTGTGATGCAAGGGCAGGTGGAAAGTACCATTTTCCCCACCGGGCGTATTGGCATCGGCGGTGCGACGTATGACGATAGTAACGTGACCGTATGCCTCGATGATCTGCGTGTGTGGCGTATCGAAAAGTAGCCTATGACAAATCAGGACGACTTGATCCGTGCGTTGCAGGCTGCGGTGGCTGCCGCGCCTGATTCCGCGCCGTTGCACAAGCATCTGGCCGACCTGTTGATGGCAAACGGCGATTATGCCGAAGCTGCAAAATCCTATCGCCGCGCTCTGGACCTTGCGCCGGACGATGACGGCATCAAGACGTCGCTGGCCGAAGCCTATCTCCGTCAGGACAAGGTGGATGTAGCGCTGGTGATCCTCGAACAAGTGTTGCGGGGGCCGAAGCCACCGGCCCCCGCGCTCCTGCTCGCTGCACGCGCCTATCTGGCGAGCGGCGAACAGGCCGCCGCCGCGCGTACTTACCGACAAGCCCTCGCCGCCGATCCGACGCTGGCCGACGCCGACCTGGCACAGCGGCTTAAGACCACGGATAGGACCACGGATAAGACCACGGATGGGACCACGGATAAGACCACGGATAAGACCACGGATGGGACCACGGATGGGACCACGGATAAGACCACGGATGGGACCACGGATGGGACCACGGATAGGACCACGGATAGGACCACGGATAGGACCACGGATAAGAGCAAGGAGGGGGCCTCGGATGGAAGAGGTGGGGGAAGGTCGCGGGATGACCTGGTGTTCGTCACCGCCGATGAACCGGCTGCACCGCCGCCTTCCGGGGACCTGGAACGCCCTCAGTTGACTTTCAAAGATGTCGGAGGGATGGATAAGCTCAAAGAAGAGATTCGTTTGAAGATCATCTACCCGCTCAACCATCCCGAAATCTACCGCGCCTACGGCAAAACGCTCGGCGGCGGTATCCTGATGTACGGTCCGCCGGGGTGTGGCAAGACTTATCTGGCACGGGCGACCGCCGGCGAGGTCAACGCGCACTTTCTCGCCATCGGCCTGCACGATGTGCTCGATATGTACCTGGGCCAGAGTGAACAGAATTTACATGCCATCTTCGAGCTGGCACGCAGCAACACGCCCTGTGTCCTTTTCTTCGACGAGGTGGATGCGCTGGGCGCGAGTCGCGCCGACATGCGTTACAGTGCCGGACGTCAGGTCATCAACCAATTCCTTTCGGAGCTGGACGGGGTGAATACGTCCAACGAGGGGGTGCTCGTCCTCGCGGCGACCAACGCGCCGTGGCACCTCGACGCCGCACTGCGCCGGCCGGGCCGCTTCGACCGTGTCATCTTTGTCCCGCCGCCCGATACAGAGGCACGCGCCGCCATCCTGCAAATTCTGCTCGCCGGCAAACCCACCGAGAAGATTGACTACATGCGGTTGGCGCGGCAGACCGAGGACTTCTCCGGCGCCGATTTGCGCGGCGTGGTGGATATGGCTGTCGAAAACAAGCTGCGTGAGGCCATGCGCACCGGCACGCTTGCCCCCGTGCGTACCAACGACCTGCTCGACGTGATCAAGACCATTCACCCGACGACCAAAGAATGGTTTGCGACAGCACGCAACTATGCCATCTATTCTAACCAGAGTGGCTTGTATGATGACATCCTGGCCTACCTCAAGCTGCCGGGCAATAGTCCCGGCGCTCGCAAGGGGTTGTTTGGATAAGATATTAGTGGTCAGCGGTTAGCTATTAGCGGTCAGCGGTTAGCTATCAGCGTTTAACTTGAGCTACCGGCGGTTCCCCGGCTGCCAACTGACAACTGACGATTGACAACTCTATGAGCACCCGTCTATCCCAGGCTGAACTCTTGCTGCAACGCGCACGCTATAAGGACGCCGAGGCACTCCTGCGTGGCGTGCTTGCCGAAGATCCCAACGACGCCGAAGCGCACACGCTGCTGGCGTTAGCACTGCTTTACCAGAAGCGCGAGACCGACGCGCTGCTCGAAGCGCAGGCGGCGGTGCGTTGCGCGCCTGACGACCCCGGCGGACACTATGTTGGCGCCATCATCCTTACTGAAATGGAAAAGTATGACGAGGCGCTCTCTGCGATCCGTACTGCGATTCACCTGTTTCCACTCAGGCCGCGCTACTATGCCGTAATGGGCGAGATTTACCTGCGCAAGCGTCAATGGCAGGATGCGTTGGATGCCGTGGAGACCGGCCTGCGTTTTGATCCCCAGGACGTTCAGTGTAACAACATCCGCGCGATGGCGCTGGTGAAACTGGGACGGCAGGACGAGGCCGGTCAAACGCTCGATGCCATTCTCGCGCTGAACCCGGAGAACGCCGTCACCCACGCCAATCAAGGATGGGCGCTGTTGCATGCCGGGCAGCACACGAAGGCACTGGAGCATTTCCGTGAGGCACTGCGCCTGAACCCGCAGTTGGGCTGGGCGCGTGAGGGCGTCATTGAAGCGTTGAAGGCACGCAATCCCATCTACTGGGTGCTGTTGCGCTACTTCCTGTGGATGTCGCGCCTGAGCGGGGGCACGCGCTGGGCGCTGATCCTCGGTGTGTATTTTGTCAACCGACTCGTTGTGGAACTGGCGCTACGTTACCCTGGCCTGGCGTTGTTCGCCATACCATTGAATTTGCTCTACACTCTCTTTGCTTTCCTCTCATGGACGGCGCAACCGCTGTTTAATCTGCTGTTGCGCTTCAATCGCTTGGGCCGGCTGGCGCTCTCTGAGGAGCAAATCACCGCCTCGAACTGGGTAGCGGTCTGCCTGGTAGCTGCGATCGGTTGCGTGGGCGCGGCTATCTTCCTGGGACAACTGTCGTTCTTGACGGCAGCCCTGCACGCCCTGCTGTTGATTGTGCCGGTCGCCGGTTTGTTCAGCTTCCCCGCCGGAAAACAGCGCCTGTTTCTCACAATTTATACTGCCGGCCTGGTGCTGCTCGCGGTGCTCAGTCTGATTTTCAAACTGCAGCAGTCGGTGATGGGGGCGCAATTGGGCGAAGTCTTCGTCTGGGGGTGGATTCTGTACTCGTGGATTGCCAACGCAATGGCGAGTTAGAACCTGGTATGGTCAGGGTGATAGAACATCTCGGATCGAAGATGCCCTGAAGTTGCAATCCCGGCATAAAGCGAGTAAAATAGGTTCAGAGGTACTTGGCGATTTCAATCGGCCAGAAAGGAATCCCGCATGCCGAAGAAAAAGTCGGAGGGCGCTGCTGTTGAGATCCCGGCCATCAATTGGGATGATCCTGGCCTCTATTTCAACCGCGAGTTGAGCTTTCTCCAATTGAATCTGCGGGTGTTGGAAGAGGCCCTCGATGAACGTCACCCACTGTTGGAGCGGGTTAAATTCCTGGCGATTTTCTCCAGTAACCTCGACGAGTTCTTCATGATCCGCGTTTCGGGGCTGTACAGGCAATGGATCGCCGGCGTGACCGAAACGCCGCCTGACGGTATGACCCCCGCCGAGCAACTGGCTGCTATCCGCCGCGAAATCTTGCCGCCCCTGACTACCCAGATGAACTGCTGGCAGAACGATCTGCTGCCCAAGCTGGCCGCTGAAGGCATCCGTGTCCTGGGATACGCCGATCTCAAAGGCAAACAGCGCAAGTTATTGCGCCGTTACTTTGAACAGGAAATCTTCCCCGTACTCACGCCGCTGGCTTTTGATCCGGGGCATCCCTTCCCCCACATTTCCAACCTCAGCATCAATCTGGCCGTTGTGGTGCGTGATCCGCTCCACGGTGAGCGTTTCGCCCGCCTGAAAATTCCCGATGTCTTTCCTCGCCTGTTGCGCATCCCCGCAGAAGAAAAGGCCGATAACTACGATCCTCTGGGACTGAAAACCGTCGTGGACAACAATTTCGTCTGGATCGAGGAAGTGGTGGCCGCAAACCTGGATATGCTCTTCCCCGGCGTTGAAGTTGTCGCCGCGTACCCCTTCCGCGTGACCCGCGACGCCGACCTGGAGATCGAGGAGGATGAGGCTTCGGACTTGCTGGAGACCATCGCCGAGGGGATCGAGCGACGGCAGTTCGGCTCGGTGGTGCGGTTGGAAGTGGATAAACACATGCCCAAAAACATCCGCGACATCCTGTCCAGCAACCTGGAGATCCCGCCGTACCTGGTCTATACGGCGGATGGTCCGATCGGTCTGGCGGATGTGATGGGGTTGATGTTGGTGGATCGCCCGGATTTGAAGGATACGCCCTTTGTCCCTTACACGCCGCGCGCGTTTTCCGGCGAAGAGAGCATCTTTACGGCCATCAGGCGTAAGCAGCATATTCTCTTGTATCACCCTTACGATAGCTTCGCGCCGGTCGTGAATTTCCTGGAAGAGGCGGCGCGCGACCCACAGGTGTTGGCAATCAAACAAACGTTATACCGCGTGGGGACGAATGCGCCGGTAGTGGATGCCCTGCTCAAAGCGCGCGAAAACGGCAAGCAAGTCGCCGTGTTGGTGGAACTCAAGGCGCGATTCGACGAGGAGAACAATATCACCTGGGCGCGCGCGTTGGAGCGTGCGGGTGTCCATGTGATCTACGGGCTGGTTGGGCTGAAGACGCATGCGAAGGTGTGCATGGTGGTGCGCCGCGAGCCGGACGGCATGAAGCGCTACGTTCATCTGGCGACGGGCAACTACAATGCCGTGACCGCGCGCATTTATACCGACCTGGGTTACTTCACGGTGGATCCCGACATTGGGGCCGATGTTGCCGACCTGTTCAATACGCTCACGGGCTATGCACGTGTGGATAGTTACCGTAAGTTGCTGGTTGCGCCTAAGGGAATTCGTACCGGCATCATCAGCCGCATCGAACGTGAGATCGAAGTCCACAAGCGGACCGGCAACGGCTATCTGGCTTTCAAGATGAATCAATTGGTGGATAAGGAGTGCATTGTCGCGCTCTACCGCGCCTCACAAGCCGGCGTTAAGGTGGATTTGCAGGTGCGGGGAATTTGTTGTCTGCGTCCGGGGATTCCCGGGGTGAGCGAGAACATCCGCGTCACGTCCATCGTCGGGCGTTTCCTGGAACACACACGCATTTTCTATTTTCACAACGGCGGCGATGAAGAAATCCTGTTGGGCAGCGCCGACCTCATGCCCCGCAATCTGGATCGCCGTGTGGAAACGCTTTTTCCCATCGAGGCCCCCGAACTGCGCACGGCCATCCGCGATCACATCCTACGGATTCACCTGCGGGACAATGTGCAGGCGCGTCTTTTGACGCCCGAAGGAGTTTACAAGCGCATCCATGCCAAACCGGGGGAAGAGGAAATCAATTCCCAGCTATGGATGTTAAGCCATCGGGGCATCTGGCATGTCGGGGAATGACAGCCGGGTGGTCTCGCCGTCGGCGGTCTGTTCAAAGAGGCCGTACAACTGCTCTTGAAGCTCGGCCTGCGAGGTCCGCAGAAGGTCTTCCGGCTCGTAGTTGAGTTCGCGCTTCAAAAGCTCCACCAGTGTTTGCAGAGTTTTGACGCGCGCGTAACGTTTGTCGTCACTTTCAACCACCGTCCACGGGGCCGTGACCGTGTTGGTGCGCAGCAGCATATCCTCCACGGCCTCGGCGTATAGCTCCCATTTGACGCGATTGTCCTGGGGTGGGGATGTGAGTTTCCAGACCTTGTGGGTGTTTTGCGCGCGCGCCTCGAGGCGGCGGAGTTGCTCCTCCGGGCTGATGTGCAGCCAGAACTTGGCGATGATAATGTTGCAATCCACCAGTTGACGCTCGAATTCGTTGATTTCGCGGTAAGCGCGCCGCCACACACTTTTGGGGTAAACTCCCTCCACCCGGTCATCCAGGACGCGCCCATACCAACTGCGGTTGAAAATCAGGACTTGTTTTTTATCCGGCGGCATCAGACAATGCCAGAAGCGCCACAGGTAATGATGGCTCCGTTCCTCCCCCTCCGGTGGTGCAATGATGTAGACTTCATAGCCACGCGGATCCAATCTCTCGATGAGTGCCTTGATGTTACGGCTTTTGCCGGCGCCATCCATGCCTTCAAACACTACCACCAGCGAGCGTTTGTTCAAGTAGAGCTGATAGGCCAATTGCCGCAGTTGCAACTGTGCGCGCAATAGCTCTCGTTTGTACTCTTTGCGCGGCAGGTGTTGATTGAGATCAATAGCCTGCAACATACCCCGCTCCTCTGAAAGTAGTCTCTGAAAGTAGTCGGATAGTCGTTAGTCGGATAGTCGTTAGTCTGATAGTCGTTAGTCGGATAGTCGTTAGTCGGATAGTCCCGCGGCCGTTTTCATTCTTTGGGCTGTGTCACCGGTTCGGTCACACTCCTTGAAAAAATGTTCAATCCATTGTTGCCGGGGAATCATCTTCACTGTGAGTTTCCGGCGGTAATGCTTGCCCGCGCGCCTGGAGCGCGTCCTCGAGGCGCCGGATGACGGTTTCGAGCGTGGCGAGACGTGCCCAGCGTTCGTCGGTTGCCGGGAGGATGGTCCAGGGCGCAGCGGGGACATTGGTGCGCTTCAGCATGTCTTCGATGGCGGTCACATATTCCGCGTATCTGTTGTGACGTTCCCAGTGCTCCGGCAGAACACGCCAGCTTGACAAAGGATCACTTTGCAGGTCGCGCAGACGGCGTGCCTGTTCTTCCTGAGCGATGTGGAAGAAGAATTTGATGATGACGTAACCGTCATCGGCCAGGGTGCGCTCGAAATTGCCGATGTCGCGGTAAGCACGGTGTAAATCCTGTCTGGGCAGGCTGCCTTCGACGCGCTCGATCAGTACGCGCCTATACCAGCTATGGTAGAAAACCGCCATATCGCCGTAGCGGGGAATCTTGAGCCAGAAACGCCAGAGCCATGGCATGCGGGCTTCATAAGTGCGTGGTGGCTGGATGTCATGGATGGTCACATGGCGCGGGTCGAGCCTGCGGGTCAGCGTTTTCATCGCTGCGGTCTTGCCGGCAGCGTCCCAGCCCTCGAAGACGATGATGGTGGGGATTCCGGCATCCCGACAGGCAATTTGCAGGGCGTACAGACGTTGCTGCAACGCGGGACGCTGCTTTTTGTAGGCGCTCTTGCGCAATTTTTGCTCGAGATCCACGGTTTCTAACATAGCGTCAACCAGTGCAGAATTTCTGTCAGGGTGAACTAGATTTCTGTCCTTTGGCTATACAACAGCGGAAATTGAGCTTGACGCAATCTAAATTTCGTACCATGATTGTGGCCCGTGCGTGCGTCAAAATCTACGTACACATAACCCTGTTCAATACCTGATAACAAACTATCGAGATTGAAACCTTGAAGAACCATGATGTTCGAGTACCGAAAGAATTCTTTCCCTTCTTCCCTTTTTGTCTCAGCCTGGACGTAGAAACAGTTCAATAGCTTTGTACCGGCTTTATGGCGCAAATCTTCAAAACCCCAATAGGGCTGCGGATTTAATTCTCCTAACCCAGCCCGCCCGGCTACGGAATCCAGCCATGTCTTATATTTTGGATCAACTGTGGCTGCGTCAAATGAGACGAGGACTTTATTCTGAGAACGATCCACAACTACCATAAAGCCGCGATCACTTCTTTGATTTCCACTAATTGTTTGGCGGAAGCTCATTTCTTCTGTCCCGTATTTACTGCCGGCCTCCTGGTGCGGCCATCCATAGAGTGGCAAGAACACTCGCGGAACAAACTTCAAAGCCCGTGGCGAAGGCTCCATATGAAAAAGTGTTATCAATGAGGTGGTGTCTATTCTATGGCATTTCAGTTCCCACTCGGTGGCATTGGGAATTGGCAAGTTGTTTTCTTCAATGCCCAGCAAATCTTCCAATGTATTCCCAAGCCCGCCTGTGTTTCCGGGTCTGGCATTGGGTATCCATCCCATATTTCGTATTCTTCTCAGTTCCTCAATGAGAGATTCTTTTGTGTAAACTTTCAAAATGTCACCTCTTATTTGAGTCGCAGCGGTTCTTTTAACTCGGAGGACGCCAGAAGTCTAGCAAATACTCAAATGTTGTTCCCATTGTGATATAGTTTGATGGCCAGCCGAAAATACCTATACGGTTTACAATGTTAGTGCGATCCCAAATGATGATATTCCTTAGTTCATATCCCCTTTTGCGCAATTCTTCAATAAGGGCGACATGAATGGTGATTCTTTCATTTTCCCACCACATGTCAGGCACATTGATAACGCAATGTCCTTTGGGTTGTAAAAGAGGGAGTAACCGTTCGTAAATGTCTCCCATTGCTTTGGTGTATTCCTCAAGCGGCATTGTTCCTAAGTCACGTGCGTCTTGTGAATACTGTTCTATTTTGCCGTATTGCTCGTTTTTACGTTCATCGCCCCGACGTGATTTGTTTTTCCGCTTTCGGTTTAGGAGATTAGCGTATGGAGGTGATGTCCAAATCAATTTGATAGTTTCAGGTTCTAAATAATGGTCTATGTGTAAAGCGTCATCCTGGATCGCTAATTGTTGAGCCTGGTTGAAGAGATTATTACTAACGAGGCGATCCTGACATAATCTTATGTATTTTTCTTGCAAGTCAAAGCCAACTGCATTGCGGTTCAAGTCTTGTGCTGCTACAAGGGTAGTGCCACTGCCGACAAAAGGATCAAGCACTAATTCTCCGGCATGAGTGAATAATTCAATGATCTTTCGGGCTAAAGAGATGGGAAAAGTAGCCGGATGTAAATTCTTATCTCTGATATCACGTCCTTCATAGTTAAATTGCCAGACCCCAAGTTGACTTTTTATCCACTCTTTGGCAGTCATGCAATTCAAATGATTGGGTGGACAATCGCAGGTTTTTGTGTATCCAATATGTATTTTAGTTCGATATAATTCACTCGCCTCATTAACCATGCGAGGCAAGTCCCTTCTGACCTCAGTAATCATCAGACTCTCCAATTTTGTATAAATAACGGTTTCCCGGTGCGGTGCATGGCCAAGGTATCGGAATCCCGAACTTGTTCGAGATTCCGATACCCTATTCTTTGAGTTATTTGAGAGACCGGCGTTTATAGCCCGGCGACGGCCGCCTTCAACGCTTCGGTCACGGCGTCTATGGATTGCGCACCGTCAATGTCTACCAGAATACCCTTGTCGCGGTAGTAGCCGATGAGTGGACTGGTCTGCTCCCAATACACCCGCAGACGGTTCTTGACGGTGGCTTCGGTGTCATCGTCCCGTTGGTACAGCTCACCGCCGTCTTTGTCGCAGATACCTTCTTGCTTCGGCGGGTTGAATTTGATGTGATAGGGTTCACCGCAGGTGCGACACAGGCGTCTGCCGGTCACCCGCTCGATCAAGACTTCATCCGGCACGATGATGTTGAGCACGCCGTTGATGGCCAGCCCTTTCCCGGCCAACGCCTTATCCAGCGCCTCGGCCTGCGCCAACGTGCGCGGGAAGCCGTCGAGGAGCGCACCGACGGCGCAATCCGGCTGGCTCAGCCGATCGAGTACCATCGCAATCGTGATATCGTCGGGCACCAACACGCCCTGATCCATATACGCTTTGGCTTTACGCCCCAGTTCCGTTTCGTTTTTGAGGTTGTAGCGGAACAGGTCCCCACTGGCGACGTGTGGCAGTTTCAAATGTTCGCTCAAGCGGGTGGCTTGTGTGCCCTTGCCGGCGGCGGGCGGTCCAAGTAGAATGACGTATTTGGGATTTGTGGTCATATAATTTCTCCTTATCTTCGTGAAGATGGTTTACGTTGACAACGCGGCGATGGCGTTGGCAATCAACGGTTCAAAACCGGCGCGCTCAAGGCGTTTCCAGGCTTCGGGGAAAGCGCTGACCAGGCGGTGGATTTCCGCTTGCTGAAAAGCCAGGTACGCGGCGACATCGGGAGCAGCGACGGGAGCTTTGCACCAACGCAGGTCGGCGTCGGTCGGCGGCGTCCACGTTCCCCAGGCCAGGACGTGGTGCAGATGGGTGCTGGCGACGACGGCATCTTGGAGCGCGCCCAGGTGGTTTTGCAGCGTCTTCAACTCGGTGATGGCCTGTTCGGCCTCTACGCCGAGCACTTCGCGGAAGTATTCCAACGTGTAACGCAGGTTCTTGGTGACGATCCGCATCTGGTGATAATCGGTCAGCGTGGCATCCGGCTGTTCGAGTCGCGCCCGGCACGCATAGAATTCGGTCAGCCGCCCACGGATGATTTCCGACACGGCTTCGGCCATGCGTTGCGCCGCGTAAGGCAGGGCGACGACTGTCGTGGGGAAGGGGGCCTCGATCAGTAACGCAAACCCATATTTGAAGCGTGCGTAACGCCGACCGTTGAGGTATTTCAGCAGTTTCACCCGCGCGTGTTCGTACTCGGCGTCCCAGGCATGTTGCAATGCCGTCAAATCCGGCTGAGCGCCTTTGGCGAATGTTTCCAGATAGGCTTGCGCTTTCTCGCGGAAAACGTCCAGGTCGCGGACCCGTCCCAGGAGCCGTCCGGTGCGGCGCAGGTCTCGAAGGTAAGGCGCCATGGCTTCGGCGTCGAGTGCGTCGGCGAAAACGCGGAACGCGGTGCGCATACGGCGGGTGGCGACGCGCATATCGTGCAGCGCCTCCGGGTCTCTGCCGGCGCGCGTCCCGCTTTCGTTGAGTATCATGCGCAACAGATGGAGACGCAATGTTTTCCGCGCCGCCTCGGCAACGGTATCCTCCGGCGTGAGGCCGGGCGAAGCCGCATTGAGGAGCGCCAGACCCTGCTCGAATTTCGAGAGAGGTTGTGCCGATAGCCCCGGCGTCTCGGCCAGGTATGCTAAAATGGCCGCCAGGTCGGCTTCATTGCCTTCGCCTTTCAGTTCGATTTCCAGTTCCATAAACGACTGCTCGCTGCCGGCGCAGGCCAGCGTCACCGTGTCCAGGTTCATTTCAGCGACAAGGCGTTGCCCGCAGTGGATGGGGCGTGTATGGCGCCGTTGCCTGAGGCTGAAGAGTGGTTTCAGCGGCGCGTTTTCGGTCAGCGTTAGAAGTTGCCGGCAGGGCGCGTCGTCGGGCCATTGCGCCGGCAAAGGGGGTATCGGTGCTGTCGCGGGCAGGCTTGTTTCCCATTCCTCGCGGCGGTGCACGGCGCCGGAGACACCGTGCAAGGTTTTGAGGGTGAGCAGGCGTTGCCCATTTTGTTCTCTTTGGCGACAGGCGTAACCGGCCTGCAAAACTCTGAGATCGGGGGTATCGAAATAGATGTCGTGGATGTCGTAGACAGGACCTGCCGCAAGTGCGAAGCGTCCCAGGGCATCCAGCGCCTGCACTTGTGCGTAGACCTGAGGGTCCTGTATAGTGAACTTGGCTTCGACTTCCATGGCACCTTCCCGCGGCAGTTTCATATTCCATTATACGGGTTTCTCAGGGAGTCACAAGTTGGGGTAGGGCTTTATCATTCTCGTTACAGTGACCTCATCTGGCTTCGAGCGGATGCCAGATCCGCGTTTCTCGAGCTTCGAGCGGATCGCCAGATCCGCGTTTCTCATCACTGTATGGGATGGGTTTTTTGATTTTCGGTTATACTTCTGGTTCACCGATTCCCTGCTTCTTTGATTTGTTGATTCTTACTTGGAGGAGATACCTGTGATCGAAAAAATTCGGATTGCTGTGGTGGTTTCGGCAGGGCAAGAATGGGATGTGGTGCGGGAGTATGTGACGCACAACGGTTTGCAGAGTTCGCCCTATCAAGAATGGTGCATCGCGCCGGTTGAGGTCAACGGACAGGCGGAGCCGGTGCTCTTCTTCCACGAGGGGTGGGGCAAGATTGCGGCTGCTGCAGCGACCCAGTACGTGATTGATCGGTGGCAACCACAGCTCATCGTCAATCTGGGGACGTGCGGGGGCTTCAAGGGGGCGATTGCGCGCGAGGCGGTGGTGCTCGCCGATCGCACACTCGTCTATGACATCATCGAGCAGATGGGGGACCCCGACGCGGCGCTGGCTCATTACGCAACCCGTCTGGACTTATCGTGGCTGGTGGAACCCTATCCCATGCCTGTGCATCGTGGCCTGCTGCTTTCCGCCGACCGTGATCTGGTGGCGGAAGAAGTCCCCGCCCTGCAGGCGCGCTTCGGCGCGGTGGCCGGCGATTGGGAATCCGGCGCGATTGCCTATGTCGCAGTGCGCAACGGCGTGCGCTGCCTCATCCTGCGCGGCGTGACCGATCTTGTAGGCCCTGATGGCGGTGAGGCCTATGATGGCTCCGTGGCATTTTTCAAGGAGCAGGCGCGACGGGTGATGACGCGCCTGCTCAACGCTCTGTCAGATTGGCTGGCGTGCGTGCAGTGGGCGTAGGTGAATTTTCCTGTCCGATGTGCAGGCGTTTCACGGCTAAGGTCCTAAAGAACCGACCTCAGTCCGGGTTGTAACGCATCTTCAGTGGGGCCAGGTGGCCCTGATCGCCGGCGTCGAACCAGTCTTCGATGAGGCGGAAGGAGATGGAGACGCGCGAAGGCAGGCCCAGCGTGCCGTTTTCGAGGCCCCGGCGGATTTCGGCGCGGGTGAACCAGCGGAAATCCTCCAGTTCGCCATCGCTGCACCCCGGCCCGGTGCAGAGGGTGTCATCGGCGGCTGTGGCGGTGAACCCGATCATCAACGAGCCGGGGAAGGGCCACGGTTGCGAGGAGTGGTACTGCACGGCGACGACGCGGGCGCCGGTCTCTTCCTGCACCTCGCGGATGACGGCGTCTTCCAGGCTTTCCCCCGGTGCAACAAAGCCGGCGATGTTGGAATAGCGACCTTTGGTCCATTCGGGCTTCCGTCCAAGCAAAACCCGCTCGCCGCAGGTGGTGCAGACGATGATCGCCGGGTCGGTGCGTGGAAAGTGCTGTTGACAGCACAGCGGGTTGCTACAGCGGCGCAGGTGACCGCCCCAGGTACTGTCGGTGGGATGACCACACACACCACAGAAGCGTTGTTGATGGTGCCAGTGCGCCATGGCCCGCGCGTAGGCCAGCAATCCGCCATCGAGCGCGCTCAGCCATACCGCCAGGCTGCGAAGTTCCCGAAACGTTCCATACGCATTGAGGGCATCAGGCAAGTCGGTCGGCGGAAGGGCAAAGCTGATGTAAACGAGACCGTTTGCCCGCCCCAAGATGGTGACGCTTTCGGCTTGTGGGAGAAAGGGCGCGGCCTCTTCGCTCGTCAGTAACGCAGGGTGGGTGGCGTCGGCCATCAGGTTTTGCATGCGCCACACCGGCAAAAAACGCGCTTCAGGCCGGGTCAGTTGTGCGGCGACCCAGGTGGGGTCTTTGCACTGTTCATCCAGGCGTTCCAGGCTGTAAGCGGTGAAGAAATTGTGTGGAGAAGAGTGTATATGTTCCATAGGGCTTACTCAACGTTGTCTTCTGTTAAACGAACCTGCCCCATCCCCATCGGTGTTTGAGCGCGGACGCCGGCATAGAGGGCGAACGCTGCCAACAGGCTCAGCGCCGATAGCCAGTAGCGGTCGCGGTTGAGCGCAGTGTGGGTGCGCAATCCTCGACGTTCACCTTGTCCGCGATCCCACTCCGGCGCGCTGCGCAGGCTGAAGTGGCTGATGCCAACCATTTCGCCGGCATAGCGTTTGATCAGGCTTCCGAAGAACAATTCCGGCAAGGGGAGTGGCCGGGTTTGTCCCCGGGTCTTGAAAGTGGAGCATCGCGGCGAGCGCCGGATCGCGCGCCGCGATGCGCGCCAACAGGATGGCGTGTGCGGCTCTCTACAGGCGTGGGGGCAGGGAAGCGACTGTGGTAGGCCGCAGGGTAAGGACAAACTCAGGAGCTTCATAAAGAGAAATGCTCGCTTCTACGCTGTCAGTGCTGCATGCGCGGCCTTGAGTTGCTCCCGAATCTGGATGTTCTGTGGGCACTTGGTCTCGCACTCGCCGCACTCGATGCAGGCATCCGCCTGCTTGCCACCGATCCAGGGGCTGTTGGGGAAGGTGGCATAGTCGTTTTTGGCGTATTCCCACAGACCGTAGACCTGGCCCAGGTTGTATAGCTCAAAGATGTGGGGGATGTTGACCTCTTGCGGACAGGGCTGGCAGTATTTGCAGCCGGTGCAGTAGAGCTTCGCCATCTCGGCGAGGCGGGCTACATGCTCGCGGATGATGGCCTTGTCTTCTTCTGTCAGGCTGACCGTGTCCGCGGCAATGGCGACATTCTCTTCCACCATTTGCATGGTGCTCATGCCCGAAAGGGCCACCGTCACGTTAGGGTTAGAGAGCACGAAGCGCAGCGCCAGCTCCGGCACGCGGCTGATGCCGGGGATCAGGTTCGCCAGCACCTCCGACCGCACCCCCAGCCGGCCACCGGCGACCGGCCCCATCACCACCACGCCGACGCCCTTCGCTTTGGCGTAAGCGATGCCTTCTTCGAGATCGCGGTTGAGCAGATTGTATTGCAGGGTGATGGACTCGAAATAGCCGGTGTCAATCAGTTTCATCAATGCCTCGTTGGTGTCGTGAAACGAGGTGCAGATGTGCTTGATCAGGCCCTGATCTTTGGCTTTTTGCATCCACTTGCTGATGCGCGGTTCCACAGCGTTGACGTAGCGATCCCAGTTGATGCCGTGGTGGTTGTAGATGTCAATGTATTCCACATCCAGCCGTTGCAGACTGTTTTCCAGGTTCGTCCACCACGCCGCTTCATCTTCGCCGTAGTAGTGGTTTTTGGTCGAGACGACGATTTTGTCGCGCCAGCCCTTCAGGGCCTCACCGACAACGCGCTGGCTGTCCTCGTTGCAGTAGCCAACCGCCGTGTCAATGTAGTTCACGCCGGCCTCGAACGCGCGGTGGATCATCGGGATCGCCAGCTCGCGGTCCACCACCTGCACGCCGTTCACTTCCGTCATCGGCAGACGCATCGCCCCGAAGCCTAATTGTGAAACTTTGTATCCGGTTTTTCCTAATTCTCGATAGATCATGGCTCTCCTTAGTTTGATAGTCGTTAGTTTAGTCGTTAGTTAGTCGTTAGTCTTGTAGTCGTTAGTCTTGTGGTCGTTAGTCTTGTAGTCGTTAGTCTTGTGGTCGTTAGTCTTGTGGTCGTTAGTCTTGTGGTCGTTAGTCCTGTAGTCGTTTTTGTCAGTTGATGCTGTGCTACGTGAATGATTTCAGGATAGAAATCCGTTCGATCCGTTTAATTCGTTGACAGTTAGCGTGTGCGCGTGTACTGTTTGAAGAAGTCCCACATCGTCCGGGTGGCGTCAATGTCCTGCGTGGTGTGCCCGACAACGGCTTTGGGCAGGCGCCCGCCGCCCGGCCACGTGTGTCCGCCGCCGTGGATGGTGTAGAAATGCACTTCGGCGCCGGCATCGCACGCTTTGTACCGGATGCCGCTGACTTCGCCCTGTGTGGGCAGTGCAACCGGGGTGGCAGCACAGCCGTTTCGCGCGGCATAGCGCGCCACCCAGTCCGGGATAACAGGGAAGGGAATGTCGAACATCCGCGACGGGCCACCATTGTAAGGGACAATCGGATCGGCGGTGCCGTGAAACGCGATCATCGGGACAGGGTAAGTGGGATGGCATGCATCAAGGGGATAGAGGTGCGCGCCGGCAACCGTCCCGAAGGCCGCGATGCGTTCGGAGAGTTTGCATGCCAGTAGATAGGACATTCCCCCACCGTTCGATAACCCGTTGACGTAGACGCGGGTGGGGTCAATGTTGTACTCACTTTCCAGCTTGTCAATCAAGTCAGAGATGAACGTAACATCTTGCATCTGCGGATTCAGCGAGTCGGTGATGCCGTGCGCGCCCCACCGTTTGGGGAAGCCGCTGCCCGACGGATAAACGACGATGAAGCCGTTCTCATCCGCCAACGTGTTCCATTTGCTGATGTCTCTTTGGTTGGCGGGCCATTGGGCAAAGCCGTGGATGGTGATGACCAGTGGCGTTGGGGTGGTCGGGTCGTAGCGCGGTGGCACGTACAGCAGATATTTCCGCCGCACGCCGGAAGATATGATCTGGCCGTTTGTCCTATCCGCTAAAACATACGCCAGAACAAGCAGCAGCGGTGCGCCCGCAACGATGCCGATGATACGCCGTATCTTTGTGCCTGTCAAGATGTTCTTCTTCAAATCGCGTCTTACTCCTTGTTCCCCGCGTTCTCTCCATAGGGGTTAGCCAGGTAATGGGGACAGCTCCACGCGGGTTATCTCGTCCCTCTGGCACAAATTCTTTGAGCAGTTTGCCTTTCGTAGCAATCCGGCGGCGTCCTTGATGTTCCGGCAATGCCGCCACCATAATCAGCAGAAACAATCCTACCAGATGTTTGGGCAAATGCAACCCTTGCTCTTTCAGAGGCATGGCCTTATCTGATGAGAAACGCGGATCTGGCGATCCGCTCGAAGCTCAGGAAACGCGGATCTGGCGATCCGCTCGAAGCCAGATGAAGTCACTGTAACGAGAATAATTAAGCCCTACAGACAACAGACCTTGACTTTTGAGCGGGGCTGGGGTATGCTAACTTCACTATGACCAATGCGGTTACCCCTCGGCCACGTTTGGGAAGGAGACCTGCCAACTGAGCGGTTACAAATCAGTGAACATTCGTGTCATTCGTGGCAAAAAACCGTTTGATGCCGGTTCTCCTGGGTGAGGTCAGGAGGTAAGCCTATCTTCTGAGGGAAAGGAGCAAGTATGGATAGACACTACTCGATGCTTGTGATTCTAATGGTTATCGGGCTTGTGATGCTGGCGTGCGCTTTATTCAAACCTACCTCCACACCCTTGCCGGATGCCACCGAGGCGCAGCGCACGGTGGATGCAATGGTGGAACTCCGGCAAGATCTGTCCTTCCCGGAGCATTTCAAGGGCGACAACCCGGCCAGAACCGGCGACGAGTTTGACGTTTCCCAGTACTTTACCGTGCTGCAGCACCTTTCAATGGAACCGGGCTACGTCCTCGATTACGTCTATCAGCTGGATCCTCTGGGCGGACTGCCGGTGTTGTACGCCAGGAAAGCGGACGAGCCGGCCTATCGCACTGTCGCCGAATACACCGAAGCGAATGAGCGGGGCGCAGCAGGTCCCTACCTGGATCACATTCAGGTAGACGGCACTCCCGAAGGCTTTTTTCAATTCGTTGTCTTGCGCATCATGGGCAGCCAGTTCTACCTCTACTGGCACGCCGCCTACAACGACACCCAGATCATCTGCACGCCGGAGGCCCTCGAAGCGCTCCTCTCGCGGCCTACCATGTTCGGCCAGGAACTCCCCGCCAACGTGAAGCGTGCAGCGCGCAAACTCAATGTCGCACCGGTGGTCGAAATGGGCACGGACACGGTGACGGTGCGCGTGGTTATCTTCACCAACTGGGGCGGGTTCATCCGTCGCTCTTACACCATCAGCCGTCAGTCCCCTCATCAAATCCTGACAGAGGAAGAGGAGACGCTCGTGGAGTATAAATCCAACGTGGTGTTTTGAACGAGGGTGATTGCAAGCTCCATTGACGAGGGTGTCTTATTCATCGTTCAAACGTGACCAAGTTGTTGGGCCAATGCCGTACCTGCCAGCCCGGCGCGCACGCCAACCTGTCATGAACCATCGCCACTGAGTCTATGTTTCTGTGGTGAGATTACCCTCGTACCGGCGTCAGTTTTACCAACGCGACATCGTGGCTGTCAACGAGCGTCGAGAAATCGCCGGTGAAGATGCCTAAATCCTCGCCCTTCCACAGGTCGCGCACCTTACAGGGACGACGGTCGTGCAGCCCCAGGGCTTCCCAGGCTACGTTGGCACGGCGTTGGTTACGTTCACCCAGGTTGAACAGCCCCACGGCGATACTGCCATCGTGGAGTGGCTTGGCCCAGGTTTCGACGATCTCCCAGGCCCAGTCCGTCTTGCCGACGCGATAGCCCTGGCGTCCGAGTGGGTCTTGATTCACCGCGATCACCTCGCGGTTGAGCACGATATCGCGGACGGTCTGGCTCATCGCGCGCACATCGCAACCGAGCATCAGCGGTGCGGCGAGCAGGCACCACAGGCTGAAGTGGCTGCGGTATTCGGCGTCAGTGCAACCGCCTTGCGCGACGTTACCTTTGCCGTACATCCCCACCACCAGCATATCGGGATCGTTCCAGTGACCCGGCCCGGCGTAGGCTTCAAGTCCGGCCTGCCGATTGAAGCCGATATCTACAATGGAGGCCCAGGAATCGGCGATGTCGCCGGTGGTGCGCCACATGTGCGCGCCGACCTTCGCGCCCCATTCCCAGGGTTTGTTAGTGCCCCACTCGCACACGCTGAAAAGGATTTCGCGGCCTGTTGCTCGCAACGCCTGACCCATGCGCTGATAGAGTTTTGGCCCGTCCACGCCGGCCGGGGCAAAGCAGAAATCGTATTTGAGAAAATCCACGCCCCATTCGGCGAAGGTTTGTGCGTCCACTTCTTCGTAGCCATAACTGGCCGGTTTGCCGGCGCAGGTGTGGCTCCCTGCGCATGAGTAGATGCCGAACTTCAGCCCCTTGCTGTGGACGTATTCTGCCAATGCGGGCATGCCGTGAGGAAACTTTGTCGTGTCCCAGGTCAACCGCCCGTTCACGCGCGCCTCGGCCTCCCAAATATCGTCAATGACGACATACTCGTAGCCCGCATCCTTGAGGCCCTCGCGGATGAAGGCGTCGGCGGTCTCGCGGACGAGGTCCTCGTGGATATTGCCGCCGAAGGTGTTCCAACTGTTCCAACCCATTGGGGGTGTTTGTGCTAACATTTTTGTCTCCTTTGATGATGTGATATACGTTGGAATGTCGTCACGTTAGAACGTTCCAACGTTCAGATGCCTTCCCCGGTTTCGGTTGGGGTATCCAGATTTTCAACATCGGTGATCCATTCACGCCAGTCCCTGGCTGCCCAGGCTTCCTGGTACGTATTGAGGATGCCGATAAGTTCTTTCTGTGTAGCCGCGCTGTCCGTGTAATTGATTCTGGTCGTGAAGCGTATCATCTCATCAAGGTTGCGCAGACAGCGCCTTTGAATGTGTTTGCTCAGGCGGGAAAAACGTGCCTCTTCAGCCGCAGTTTGACGCAACGTAGCAACTCTGCGTTGGAAGGGGCGCAACCAGTCATCGGGAACCCGGCCGGCGGTGATCTGTTCGACCGCTTTCAAGCGTATCTGAATGGCGTGCGTCACCAACTTCGAGGCCAGGACGCTGAATCCGTACATACCGCTTACCATCACGACCACAAAGACGATCAGGATTATAAGTAATTCGGGCATTGCAACTTCCTTGAAAATATAGGTTAGGGATTGGGAATTAGAGATTAGGATACTGGTCAGTCCCCAGCCCCATGTGAACCGACGGTGATTGCAAATGTACCTCAAAAAGCGCGATTTGACAAATGACATTTTGACTTTTTCATCGCGCGTCATACAATGTTCTTACCTTTGGACTTGTACTGCTCATTTTTCACCACGGAGGACACAGAGAGTTTTATGAGAATTCTGGTCACAGGAGGCATCGGCAATGTCGGGCGTGTGGCTGTCGCGCGCCTGTTGCGGCATGGGCATGCCGTGCGCATCCTCGATCGCGTAGCGCCGGAGGCCATCGAGGAACAGCATTGGGAAACCATCAAAGGGGCGGAGTATCATCAAGCGGATACAACGGATTACGCGGTCCTGGCGCCGCTTTTTGAGGGTATGGACGCCGTTGTGCATCTGGCAGCGTATACCAGTCCACACCCCGCACCGGCGCACGAGATTTTCCGCGTCAACTGCGGCGGAACATTCAATGTCTATCAGGCCGCGGCAAATGCAGGGATCAAGCGCGTGGTCAGCGCCAGCTCGATCAACGCCTTAGGCTACAATTTCGGCATCAAGGGGTTTCCGATCCACTATTTTCCGATTGATGAAGAACATCCCACCTTCACAACGGACATTTATTCCTTCTCCAAAGGTATGCTGGAGGAGACGGCGGCCTATTTCTGGCGACGGGAGAATATCTCCGGTGTGTGTTTGCGCTTTCCGGGGGTGATGAACCCCGATCTGCGTTGGGGAAACTGGATCAAGTTCTTCCGAGAGGGCGCGCGCAAGGCGTTTGAAGCACTGCTGGCCCTGCCGCCGGAAAAACGCGAACCACGGCTGCGCGCCATTGTCGAGCGCGAGGAAGCCCGGCGTGCGGAGCGGTTCCACGAATGGCGGCCCGGGGGCACAGGTCGTTGGATGCGGGATTGGATCGAAGGCCCGCGCTTGCCGGAAGAATTGCTGATTTGGGGACGCACCGATTTCTGGGCCATCATTCACGTCGAGGATGTGGCGCAGGCCATTGAAAAGGGGCTGACGGCAGAGTATGAAGGCAGTCATCCGCTCTTTATCAGCGATAAGTACAATGCGCTCGGCGTTCCCTCACAGAAGCTGGCGGAATTCTTCTTTCCGCAGGTGACCACGTGGAAGTACCCCGTGGAAGGCTGTGAAACGTTGGTCAGCTATGCGCGCGCGCAGGCCCTGATCGGCTTCGAGCCGGAGTACCCGGCGTTGGAGCGTTCCAACGTTTGAACATTCCAACAAATTTTCAAGGAGGGATGATGAAGATCACGAAGCTAGAAACGTTTTTGGTCAAGCCCCGCTGGCTGTTCTTGCAGATCCATACCGATGAGGGACTGGTGGGATTGGGCGAGCCGATCCTCGAAGGGCGTGCGTTGACATGCGCGCAGGCCGTGGATGAACTCGCGCCCTACCTGATCGGCAAGGACCCCACACGTGTCGTCCATCACTGGCAGGCGATGTACCGTCACGCCTTCTATCGCGGCGGACCGATCCTCACCAGCGCGTTGAGCGGGGTGGAGCAGGCACTTTGGGACCTCACCGGCAAGGCGCTCGGCGTGCCGGTGTACAAGCTCTTCGGTGGCCCCACCCGTGACCGTATCCGCCTGTACAAGCACGTGGGGGACCCTGAGTCGCTCAAAGAGTGGATGGCACAAGGATTCACGGCGTTCAAAACGGGCGTGTATGGCGGACGTCCGGCCCGCATCATTGAGAGCCTGGCGTTCGTCCGGGAGGCTGAGGCGCATTTTGCCGCGCTGCGCGATGCCGGCGGTCCGCACGCCGATATTGCGATTGATTTCCACGGCGCGATCAGCCCACAGACGGCCAAACTGCTCATCAAGGCGCTGGAACCGTACCAGCCGATGTTCGTCGAGGAGCCGTGCCAGGCGCAGAACCTCGATGTGTTGGCCGACATCGCACGCGGGACGCACTTGCCCATCGCCACCGGCGAGCGCGTTTTCACTAAATGGGGCTTCCGCGAAGTGCTGGAGAAGCGCGCGGCCTCGGTGTTGCAGCCCGATTTGTGTCACGCGGGCGGCATCAACGAGGTGCGCCTCATTGCCGGCATGGCGGAGGCTTACTACGCCGGTATCGCGCCGCACAATCCGCTGGGGCCGATTTCGCTGGCGGCGTGCATTCAGTTGGACGCCTCAATCCCCAACTTCATCGCACAGGAGCACACCACGCTCGGTGAGGGCTATCTCAAGCAGCCGTTCGTGGCGAAAGATGGCTTCGTCGAACTGCCCACCGGGCCGGGGCTGGGCATCGAGCTGGACTGGGACGCGCTGGAAGACAAGCTCGATCACGACTGGCGCAACCCGGAGCGGTACGACCCCGACGATGGGTCGGTGTTGGATTGGTAGGATAAGCAAAAAGGGGGAGGCTCAACTGTTGTGGAGGTGCGATGAACACTTGGCGGTGGGGTCTTCGGTTGTTCACTTTTGGCATTGTTGGACTGGCGATTGCATCGGTCGTCGCCATTCCATCCACGGCTGATCCTCATCTGGCAACTCCCCCTGTCTCTGCGGCCAATCATAGCATTGACCTTGACGTGACCTTCATCAACCGCGCGCCGCTGTACAAAGCGTATTGCGTGCAGTATCTTCACGACGCGCCCAACCAGCCCGGACGCCCGTATCTCTGCCCCGGCACCGAAGATGATCGGCGCTGGCCCGCGCCGGGCGAAATCGTCACCTTCACGGCGCATATCGTCAACAAAGGAACTGTCGCCAGCCCGGCCTTCGACTATGCCTGGCACATCGACGGGACGGAGGTTGCTAGTGGCACGCTGCCCGCGCTGGCCCCGGCCGCAGAAGTCACGGCCACGTACCAGTGGCCGTGGGGACATGCGCTCTCTTCCGACGGGCAACGCGCGTTGGGCGAGCACACCGTGCGCTTCACCGCCGATCCCGCCAATCTTATCGCCGAGACCTACGAGAGCAACAACAGCCTCGAAGATCGCACGAACGCGATGAGCTTCAGCATTTACATCACGCCGGAGATGTATGAAGCGTACAACACGCCGGTTGACCCAAAGTATCCTTATTCGGCGGAAGACTGGCTGCAGAAGCAGATCGCGGCGATGAACACGGCGTTCGCCAACTCCGTCTACCCGGTCACGCCGCAGGGCGCGCCGCTGCGCGTGCGGATCAACACCATCGGCATTGCGCCCGCAGCTCCGCCGCCAGATGGCGCGCACGATGGCGGTTGGTTTGTGGACGCCGACTATCGCCACGGGGCGAGCAGTTGGTACGATCCGGCGACCGACATTGACTGGGGCCTGATCCACGAGTTGAGCCATCAAGTCTCACTGATTGATCTCTACGCCATCGGCGTCTATGCCGCCAACGTCTTTGTGACCGGCAACGACGGGATGCCGTCCAACTTCGGCTTTGGTTGGTCGAATGGCGGGCTGATGGGCGGCGGCGACACAAGCCCTCACAATGACCCGCACCTCTACTCCAGTCATTCCGCCGGAGGCGCCTCCACCTTCGCCGGATACCGCAACGGCTACTACGGCTCCTACCTGTTCGACATTCCCTTGCAGAATTATCTGCGTGTCCTCGACAACCAGGGAAATCCGGCGGCTGATGTGCAAATCGCGCTTTATCAACGCACCGGCCCGTGGGATTGGACGGGGCAAATGGGCGTGGACGCCATCCAGGAAATTAGCGGCACGACGGATAGCGCCGGCATTTTCCCGCTGCCCAATCGCTCCGCCAACGGCGGCACGATAACGCAGAATGGGCACGTCTTGCACGACAACCCCTTCGGTGCCGTGGACATCATCGGCAACCAGGGGTTGTTCCTGGTCAGCCTGGCCCGCCAGGATCACGAGGAATTCCACTGGCTGGACATCACCCAGTTCAATCTGGCCTACTGGATGGGCGACACGATTAGTCACACGTTCACCATCTCCTCGCACGTCCCTCCGGCCAACGCGCCGGTCGCGCCGCAATTGCGGCAGGTGCGCATCGAGGGGACGCTCGCCACGCTCGACTGGTATCCCGTCCCTGGCGCGGCCGGTTATCGGGTCTACCGCGCCACGCCGCCGGACTACCGGTACATCGTCGCCAGCGATGGACTCACCACAACCACCTATGAGGAGTGGGCCGGCGCGTGGGAAGATGGACAACACCGGATCTACGTCGTCACCGCAGTAGACGGCGCAGAGCGCGAGAGCGCCTTCAGCGCGCCGGCCTACGCGCCCACGCTCTCGCCACGCGCCGTCGCCCTGGACCCTAATGGCGCCAGAACGGTGCTCAACAACTGGAATATGTACCCCCTGCTGCGCCAGCAACCGGACGGACGCTACACCCACCGGCTCGTCAACGTCCATTACGACCTGGGCAGCGCCGCCGATCTGGCTTACGGCATCGCCGGGCCGCTGGTGGTCAGCGGCTTTGGGCAGTTCCCAGGCGACGTCCGCCGCGCGGTGCGCGCTTACGATGCGGAGATGCAGCCCTTGTGGGCCTTCGGCGAGGAAGGGACTGCGCCAGGACAGTTCGTCGCGCCGTCGGGCGTGGCGACGTGGGGGCCGCCCTGTACCTACGGCGGTCGCTACAACGTGGACGCTCACACGTCCCTGCTGCTGCACTTCGACGGCGACTTTACCGGGGCGGAAGGCGAAATCGGGACGGCGACCGGCGTCACGTTCACCACGGGCCGCTATGAGCAAGGGGTGAGCATTGATGCCGACGACACGCTAACCTATACAACCGCCGGAAACCTCAATCGGACGCAGGGCGCCATCGAGTTCTGGCTACGCCCTAACTGGCCTGGCAACGACGAGCAAAGCTACACCTTCTTTGAAGTGGGCGCGCAGTGGTTCAATCGGATGCGTATTATGAAAGATGGGGCCAACAACCTGCGCTTTTTGCTGTGGGACAGCACGACGGAATATGGGGTGGCCCACAACATCGGTCACTGGCAGGCCGGGGAATGGCATCACGTCGCCGTCACCTGGCAGGGGACAGACATCGCCCTGTACGTGGATGGCGTGCAGGTAGCGAGTGATGGCAATGCCCGTCCACCGGACACGCTCGCGGCGGAGATGTACGTGGGGTCGGCATCGTGGGAGGGATATCAAGCCAACGCCGTGATTGACGAACTGCGCATCAGCGACATTCCCCGCCTGGGCAACAGCGATGCCTGTATGCGCATCCTCGTCGCCGATAGCGCCGCGCACCGCATCCAGGCTTTTGACTCCTTGGGCAACCTCTTGTCGGCCTACGGCGATGCGCCCGGCACGCTACTTGGGCAGTTCGACACCCCCCAGGATGTGGCAGTGGACAAGAGCGGGCGAGTCATCGTCGTGGATCAGGGCAACGACCGCCTGGTGGTGCTGAACTTCGACGGGCAGACGCTCAGCCATCGCGCTATCATCACCGCCGGACTCAGCAGTCCTACCGGCATCGCGGTGGATGCAGCGGACAACCTCTACATCGCCGACACCGGCAACAACCGCATCGTCGTGCTGGATGCCGCGGGCGGCTTCCTCGCCGAGTACACCGCGCCCAACGACGGCTACCCCGGCCCGTTCAATGCCCCGCGCGGCGTGGCGGTGGAGGCCGATGGCGACATCGTCGTCGCGGATACCGGCAATGGCCGGGTGGTGACCATCCGCAATCTGACGGGATGGCATAACGTTTACCTGCCATTGGTCTGTAGATAACAACTGTATTCCGTGTTAAAATTCTGCTGTAAGTCCTGAACTTCAAAATCATAAGGAGATTTTTATGCTGACCCTGGAATGGAAACATCGCCTGGACAATTGGCGTCAGGAGCTTTTCAATCACATCTATCGCCCCTTGGGCGCGATCCCGTTGGGCGGTTTTGTGACGAAGGAGCAGCTCACGCTCCAAGAGGCGGCGCAACGCAGCTATGAACCCTTCCCCGTAGGGACGCAATGGGGCGCGAAGTGGGAATACGGCTGGTTTAAGGGACAGGTGACGCTGCCCGAAGCGGCTAAGGGCAAGCGCATTGTACTGTTGATTGACGTGGGCGGCGAAAGCGCGGTTTACGTGAACGGCGTCGCGGTTGGCGAGGCGGACACACGTCATCCGGGGATGCGCCGCGACCACGAACTGGCGCTTTATCACGAATTATTGCTGGCAGAAGAAGGCGTCCCCGGCGCACACTATGAGGTGTTCATCGAGGGATACGCCGGGCATGGTCCGCGCAAAGCCTACGCCGGTCCCACACCGCCGGGCCGCATCCCCATCCCCGAACCGCCGGATAAGCAGGCGACCATTGGCGAATGTACGTTCGGCGTGTGGCAGGAGGATGTGTATCAACTGCTCATTGATGTCCAAACGCTCTACGACGTGCGCGAGGCCCTCGATCCCGACTCACTGCGCGTGCAGGAGATTGACGTCGGGCTGCGCGACTTCACGACCATCGTGGATTTTGAGCTGCCCAACGAGGAGATGCTGGCGACGGTGCGCGCCTGTCGTGCGCGCCTCAAGCCGCTGTTGGACTGCGTCAACGGCTCCACCATGCCCACGCTTTATGCCTTCGGCCATGCACACATTGACGTGGCCTGGTTGTGGCCCCTCGCGGAAACCGAACGCAAATGCGTGCGTACCTTCGCCAATCAGTTGGCGTTGATGGCGCAGTATCCGGAATACAAATTCCTGCAAAGTCAGCCACACCTCTACTGGATGGTAAAGACGCATTATCCCGACCTTTACGCGCGCATCAAAGAGGCCGTCGCGGCGGGACAGTTTATCCCTGAGGGCGGGATGTGGGTGGAGGCCGATACCAATATCTCCGGCGGCGAGAGTCTGATCCGCCAATTCATCCACGGCAAACGCTTCTTCAAGGACGAGTTCGGCGTGGAATGTGAGTTGCTGTGGCTGCCCGACGTGTTCGGCTACTCCGGCGCGTTGCCGCAGATCATGAGGGGCTGCGGAATCAAGTATTTCTCCACGCAGAAGATTTTCTGGACTTACAACAGCGATGTCAAGTTCCCGCTCAACACCTTCTGGTGGGAAGGCATTGACGGCTCGCGGGTGCTCGTGCACCTGCACAATGACTACAACTCGCTCACCAATCCCGCCGCGACCATCCAGCGCTGGCGTGAGCGTGTGCAGAAAGATGGCTTTTCCACCCGATTGATGCCTTTCGGCTGGGGCGATGGCGGCGGCGGCCCCACCCGCATGCACCTAGATTTCCTGCGCCGTCAGAAGAACCTGGAAGGCGTGCCCAAGGTCGTCATCGCTTCGCCCCTGGATTACTTCAAGGATCAGGAGCAAAAGCCTGTGTCCAATCGCTACGTCGGCGAGCTGTACTTCCAGGCGCATCGCGGCACGTACACAACGCAGGCGAAGACCAAGCTCGGCAACCGTCGCAGCGAGATCGCCCTGCGTGAAGCGGAACTGTGGAGCGTGGTGGCTGCGCCCAAAGGCTACGTCTTCCCTGCGGCGACGATGGATACGGCCTGGAAAAAGGTGCTGCTCAACCAGTTCCACGACATCATCCCCGGCTCATCCATCCATCGCGTGTACGAGGAGGCTGAAGCTGCCTACGCCGACGTCATCGCCACGGCAAACGACGTGACTGCCCAGGCGACGGCGGCTCTTGTGTCCCCCGCCGACGCGCTGACCGTGTTCAACTCCCTGAGTTGGGAGCGCACGGCGATGGTGACGTTGCCCGCCGGCTGGCAAGGAGCGCGGGACGCTTCTGGCCCGCTACCCGTGCAAACCGTGGACGGCGCATTGAAGGCGGAAGTGCGCATCCCTGCCTGCGGCTGGACGACGCTCCATGCTGCGCCGCCATCTGCGCTGGCGAACCCTCTTGTGGCCTCGCCGACCCTGCTGGAAAACGATCTGCTCCGTGTCACCTTCGATGCGGCCGGCCAGATCACCGGCATCTACGACAAAGAGACCGGACGCGAGCTTGCGGCGGGGGTCTGCAACGCGCTCAAGATGTACAAAGACATCCCCACCAACTGGGATGCCTGGGACCTCGATAGCATGTACGAGGCCACGCCGGTCGCGCTCGATAGCATGGCGACCGTGACGGTACTCGACGCCGGGCCGCTCGTGGCGCGCCTTCAGGTCAAGCGTATGCTCAACCATTCGCCGATGACGCAGACGATCACGCTGCGCCGGGGCAGCCGCCGCGTTGAATTCCACACCGTCATTGACTGGAACGAGAGCCACAAGCTGCTCAAGGTCAACTTCCCGGTGAACATTTACAACACCGAGGCGCTCCACGAAATCCAGTTCGGCCACATCGCGCGGCCCACGCACAAATCGCGCCCCTTCGACGCTGAGCGCTTCGAGGTCGCTGCCCACAAGTGGACGGCGCTCATCGAGGCCAACCGGGGCTTTGCCGTGCTCAACGATTGCAAATACGGCGTCAACGTGGACGGTAACAGCATCAACCTCACGCTGTTGCGCGCGCCGCTGGCGCCGGATATGTACGCCGACAAAGGCCGCCAGGAGTTCACCTACGCCTTCTATGCCTGGAACGGCCCGCTCTTCGATAGCGCGCTGGTGCGCGAGGGCTATGAGCTGAACATCCCCGTGGTCACGGCGATGGGAGATGCGGGTGGCGGTTCAGCCTTCAGCGTGGATGCCCCGAACGTTGTCATCGAGACGGTGAAACCTGCCGAGGACGGCAGCGGGGATGTGATCGTGCGCCTGTACGAGGCGCTCCATTCCGCCACCCGCTGCACGTTGAGCACCTCACTGCCGGTGCGCAAAGCCGCACAGACGACGATGCTCGAGACGTTTGAGTGCGATCTGGCGATGCAGGAGGGGCGCATCGCGCTGGATTTTCGTCCATTTGAGATCAAGACGGTGCGGTTATCGAAGTAACCTGATTTTCACGCACTACAGAACAGGCAGTTGCTGCGCGCGTTGGCGTCGCGCCTCGTAAAGGAAGATCGAAGCCGCGACCGAGGCGTTGAATGACGTGGCGGAACCGTACATCGGAATCGTCACATACGCATCACACAACGTCTCGAAGTAGTGGCTGAGGCCCACGGTTTCATTGCCGATGGCGATCACGGTAGGGCCGGTGAGGTCGTGGGTATAGAGGGGCGTTTTGGCGTGCGAGCTGGTGGCGACCACCTGCACCCGCCCCAATGTTGCGCGCGCCGTCGCCAACCACGTCTCCAAAACGGCATGTTCCGACACACGCAGCACGGGCAAGGCGAACAGCGACCCGATGCTGGCGCGCACCGTCTTGGGGTCATACAGGTCTGTCGCGTGCCCGGTGATGAGGACGGCATCCGCGCCCAGGGCGTCGGCAGAGCGGATCGTGCTGCCCAGGTTGCCGGGACTGCCCGGACGATCCAGCAGTAGCACGAGCAAATCGTCTTTGAGTGGGATGCGCGCCAGATCGTCAGGGCGCTGCGCCACCACCGCCAGCAACTCCGAGGCCATCTCGCGGTCGCTGAGTTGCGTCAGCACGTACTCGTTCACTTCGAGGCGCGCCTCAAGCGGCGTCTGGGCGATGACTTCCAGACCCCAGTCGGTATGCTCGACCTCCGGGCAGTAAATGAGCCAGCGCACATCCCAATCGTAGAGGTACGCGGCGCGGATCGCAGCGACGCCTTCGATGAAGAACAACTTATGCTTGTTCCGCTCGCGCCGCTCCTCGGCCAGCGCGCGCACCAGCTTGATTTTGTCATTCTTGAGCGAGGTGATCATAACAGCGTTTCAATCTCGCGGATCAGAAACGGCAAATTAGGCTCCGTAAAGGAGAGTTCCGGCGCAGGAATGCGGTGATGCTTAATGTCAGGTGGGACGTGCTTGTGGTGCGGATGCGTTGAAGCTAAAATTCGGTCGTCGGGATGCGGCCACGAGTCATACCAATAGATCTTGTTTTTATCCGTGTAATGGGCGCGACAGTATATCTCGGCGTCTGGCAAGGGAATTTCGACGAAGGGCGGAAGGCAACGTGATACCTCATAACGATAAGCGGTGATAATTCCTTCCTGAAAATCCAACATTTCGTACACACACAACACCAAGTCTTGGCCAAAAGTCAACAGACCTGTCAAGCGGGCGGTGTCCAACCCTGGCGGCGACAGGACCAGGGTACTCATCCGAATAGCGCGATACCGTGTGGGTAACGTGTAAATCAGGGTTTCGTATTGAGCGCGCCGCAACATGCTGTTCTCTCAGGTGGTGACCAGAGCGTGGCGCAGGTGTTCTACCGGGGAACGCTGCTGTAGGAGTTCGCGATAACGCGCTTCGCGTCGTTGCCAGATTTCATACAGACCGGCCCATTCCAAAAAGTCATGGAATTGCGGCAAATCCACGTCATCAAACTCAGCCAACTCCCCATTCTGAAATGCCTGGTGGAAGTCATAAGACAGCAAACTGTACTTATCTTCAAAAGCACGCAATTGCCATTCGAGCCAGTGGATTTCACGGATCAAGGCCTGTAATTCCATATCATCCCTCACATTACTTCTGTGCAAGGTGCGTACTGTTAGTTACACTTACACATTGCTCATGATGAGCCTAACTGTACACACTTGCCTGTGTTGCCTTTAGTATACCCTAGACGCTGCTTAACTGCAATGGTTGATATGTGATTCTCCCATTGGGACGCACTTTATTGCTAAAATGCGTCCCAATTGAAAGGCGGCCGGGTGTTTGATACGTCGAGAATTCAAGACCGTGGCAATCAGATTATAACTGAATGGTGACTACCCCTGTGTCTTTGTCTGGAATGACGCGCACGCCCTGCGCTTCAACCTGCGCCGCGCCACCAACCACGGACTGCACATTGGCAACGTTCCGCAACACGAGGCTCCACGGCTTGATCGCGCCGACGACTTCCACGCGAATCTGCTGCCCGGCGCGCGTTGCCGTAACGGTGAGCGCGGTCTCGCCTTTGGGCGTCGGCACGCGCGCGGAGACCGTCGCGCCGTCCGCCAGCTCGAAGAGATGGAAGGTGACGCCATCGGCGTAGTCGTAATCGGGCTTCTGCTCGTTCGCACCGACCGCGACAATCGAGTTGGGACGCACCATCAGCGGCAGGCTCAGGTAGCCATGCGTCTCGCGTATCCACCGCCCACCTTCGATCACGGTATTGCTGAGGAAGTTCGTCCAGCGGCCTGCCGGCAGGTAGTAGTCCACCACACCATCCGGCGAGAAGATCGGCGCGACGAGCAGCGCACCGCCGAGCATATACTGCCGGTCGAGCGTGTCGCAGCCGGGATCGTCGGGGAATTCCAGGATCATCGCGCGCAACATCGGTGTGCCGTGTTCGTGCGCTTCAATTGCCGCGTCGAAGAGGTAGGGCATCAGCCGGCACTTGAGTTTGGTGAAGAAACGCAATACATCGCTGGCGGTTGGACCGTCGTACCCGGCTTCATCGAAGAGCCAGGGCACGCGGTAGGAGCTGTTGCCGTGCAAACGGCTGTGCGACGAGAGCAATCCGAAGGCGCACCAACGTTTGTATACGTCCGCCGAGGCCGTCATCTCGAAGCCGCCTATATCGTGGCTCCAGAAGCCGAAGCCCGACATCCCCAGGGAGAGGCCACCACGCAGGCTTTCCGCCATAGACTCAAAGGTCGCGGTGCTGTCGCCGCCCCAGTGAACGGGGAACTGCTGTCCGCCGGTCGTGGCCGAGCGCGCGAAGACGGTCGCCTCACCCACACCGAGTTTCTCTTCCAGTACCTCGAACACCGTCTGGTTGTAGAGATAGGTGTAGTAGTTGTGCATCAGCAGCGGGTCCGAGCCGTCGAAGTAGACGACATCCGTCGGAATGCGCTCGCCGAAGTCGGTTTTGAAGCAATCCACACCCATATCCACCAGCGCGCGCAGTTTATCGCCGTACCAGCGGCGCGCCGCCGGATTGGTGAAGTCCACCAGCGCCATCCCCGATTGCCACTTGTCCCATTGGAACACGCTGCCGTCGGGTCGCTTGAGCAGGTAGCCGTGCGCCATCCCCTCGTCGAAGAGCGCGGAACGCTGCGCGATGTAGGGATTGATCCACACGCAAATCTTGAGGCCGCGCGCCTTCAGCCGTTGCAGCATCCCCACCGGATCGGGGAAGACCGCCGGGTCCCACTCGAAGTTGCACCAGTGGAAGGCTTTCATCCAGAAACAGTCGAAGTGGAAAACGTGCAGCGGTAGATCGCGTTCGGCCATGCCCTCGATAAAGCTGGTGACGGTGGCTTCGTCATAATTGGTGACGAAGGACGTGGTCAGCCACAGGCCAAACGACCAGGCCGGCGGCAGCGCAGGCCGTCCGGTGAGGGCGGTGTAGCGATCCAGCACTTCTTTGGGCGTCGGGCCGTAGATGACGAAATAATCCAGGTATTCGCCCGGCACGCTGAACTGCACGCGCTCAACTTTCTCCGAGGCGACTTCCAGCGACACCTTCTCCGGGTGGTTGATGAAGACGCCGTACCCTCGATTGGTCAGATAGAGGGGGATGTTCTTGTACGCCTGCTCGCTGCTGGTGCCGCCGTCCTCCTGCCAGATATCCACAACTTGCCCGTTTTTGACGAACGGTGTGAAGCGTTCGCCCAGGCCATAAACGCACTCGCCGACGCCAAGCGCCAGTTGTTCGTGGATGAAGCGGCCTTCGGCGGTGTCCACAATGCCGAGCGCGCGCCAGCCGCTGGACGTGATGGTTTTATCGCCGTCTTTGAATTGCACCTTCCAGTCGCCGGCCTTTTCGATGCGCACCGTCAATTGCCCACTGGTCAATGTGGCGGCCTGATCGTCGTTGTGAATCGTCACAGCCGGCGTGGGTTGCGGATACAATGTGAATTCCGGCTTGCGCGGATGTCCTCCCTTGAAATGCTGAACCTGCACGCGGATGACATTTTCCATCGGCGAGGAGAAGCGCACCGTGAGCAGCGGCAGGTTGAGCGTGTCGCCGCGGTGATTGATACGGCGGGTCGGCGCGTAGACGGTCAGCGCGTCGGGTTCCACATCAACGTCGTAGACGTGAACCGCATAATGCGGCGTCACGCCCTCACGAATGTTCCAATAACCATCGGTAAATTTCATGATTTGGCCTCCATATCAGCGGATTTAACGGAAAGTCTACAAATCAATGAGCCATTCCGCTAATGAGCGGATTTCTATCGTTATCCCATTTTCTGTGACGGGATCCAGATTCGCATCGGTCAAAATTGTCCCGTGAGAGAGATTGAGCGCGCGCAAAGCCTCGCTCAGAGCGCGGATTTCCCTTTCACGTGTGGCCGGATGTTCGATGTTCTGGGCGACCTGGAAGATTTGGCGCGTCTCCGGTAAGTAGAAATCCACTTCATAACCGGAAGGGGTGACATAGTAGTAGATTTCCTTTGTATTGCGCCGGAGCGCCAGGAATGCCAGGTTTTCCATCAGTTTGCCCGTGTTGGGAGAAAACATAAAACCGATGCTGTTGACCAGGCCAGTATCAATGCAGTAAATTTTTCTGGGTGCCATTTGTTGGCGTTTGACCGAATAGGCGTACACATTCACGGTAAAAAAGAGCCAGCTATTTTCAAGGTATTCGATATAGTTTTTGACCGTATTGACGCTGCCCACGCCAAGTTGTTGTTTAAGCTTGTTGTATGAGAGCAAACTTGCCGGATTGCTTACCAGGTAAAATGCGAGTTCCTTCAGTGCATTGATGGCCTCGATATTGTGGCGGACGGCAATGTCCCGGTAGATCACATCGTCGTACAGGATGCGAAGTAGCGGTAGATCGGGGTATTTAAGGGGTTCCGGGATTCCACCCAGGCGCAGGTATTCGTCCAGGTGATGGCGCAATAAGCCTTTGTCGGTGGTGGTCATACGCACCGGATCAGGAATCGTATAATCCCGGAAGCGCAGAAATTCGACAAATGAAAAGGGAAACAGTTCAATCGGCACATAGCGCCCGGTTAAGCGGCTGCCTAGTTCACGGCTGAGCAATGAAGCGTTCGAGCCGGTGATGTAGAACTTGAAGCCCATATCCATAAAGCGGCGGACGAAGTGCTCCCACCCGGCGATATTTTGGATTTCATCTACAACAAAGATTCTACGTTCACCGAAAAGTTCAACCAGGAGCTGATACACCGTATTGGTATCTTCAACCCTTAGACCGAGGAATCGCTCATCCTCGAAGTTAAGGTAGTAAAACTGATCCCGCCCCAATCGGCGCGCCATTTGTGCCAGCAGGGTGGATTTCCCTACACGCCGTAATCCTGAAATGACTACCGCATGCGGCAATGAAGCCGCTTGTTCAACATCGGCCAGCCTGGTACGGGGAATACCAACATCAACTCGCCAGAACGTTTCAAATTGTTCCAGCAGTAACGCCCGGATTTGATCCTGAGTCCACTTCGCACGCCAGAAGTTTTCATTCATAATGAAATTATATGCCTAATAGCTTTCACTGTCAATGAAAACTATTCTGTACGTATGTCGAATCCCCAGGAGGTGGGGACGCGCTTTTCTCGATTTGAAATTCTCAAAATCCATCGTCCCCTTCTGATGCGTTTGAACGTCCCTTTTTCACCGCTACCACGGCCACTCGTTGCCTTGATAGTCCACCAACACCAACCGGTCTTCGTCCTCGCGCGGATTGATGAAGAAGGGGATAGCATAGGTGGCAGCCTCCTCGGGTTCGAGATCGGCCTCGGTGTTCTTCTCGCCGCCCATATACGAGCGTATCCAGCCGGGGTGGTAGACGCGGAAGGTGTAGCCCTCCGGTCGCAGGTGGTTGAACAGGTTCTTGATCGCCATGTTCAACGCGGCTTTGGACATGCAGTAGCCGAACCAGGCGTTGCGGTAACTGCGCGTGATACTGCCGGCCTCAGAGGAGACAAAGCACAAGCGTTTGAAGGCGCCGCGATCCAGCAGTGGCAGGAAGGCTTCCACCACGCGCAGTGGGCCAAGCGCGTTGACATCGAAGAGCCGGTGCATTTCGGCATAGTCCTGCGCTTCGCGGATGGTGCGCGCGTTGGTGGCTGAGGTCACCCCGGCGTTGTTGATGAGCATGTCGAGATAGGGCACCTGTGCGGCTACGGCTTGTGCGGCTGCCCGCACCGATTCCATTGAGGTCACGTCCAGGGGGATAATGTGCAAATCGCCGGGATGTAAGCGTGCTAAAACACTCAACTCCGGCCACGTCGGCATATACTGCCCGGCGAAGACACGCCATCCTTGCTCCAGAAGCCCCACGGCCAGCCCGAATCCCAGGCCACGGTCTGCGCCGGTGATGAAGACACTGCGCTTCGCCGAGGCGCACCAGCGCAGCGCATTACCGAGCAGTGTCTGGAACGAAGGCTGCAACCACACCTCGACGTTGTGCCCGGGGGTGAGCACGCAGACGCGCCCCGCGCCCTCCGGTCGTGTCCACCCGCCGGGTTGCGCGCCATGCTGGGAGACGGTGATCATAAAGACATCGGCGTCGGCGTCATCCAGCGCCATCATATAATGCTCGTCGGTCACGGTGAACGGCGCGCTGCCGACCGTCAGGGGATGGCCGAATTGCGGCTCTACGGTGACGGGGCATTGTGCGGGATGGCTGAGGAAGACGCCGCCCAGCAACGCGCGAAACAGCGGCGTTTCGGCGTAACCGGCGGACCCGGAATGGACGACCAGCAAGCCGTTACCGCGGCGGACGTAATCCACGAAAGCCGCCTCGACCTCCTCAGTCATCCAGGGGCTTTCGTCACTCGCCGAGACGTTGTTCGACTTGACGAACAGCACCACGGGATACTCGGCCATCCGCTCCGCCGACCACTCGGCGGCGTTTTCGATCCAATCGAAGGTGAAACCTTGTTCGGCTAACGGCGCCAACCCTTTGCGGGCCACGGCAGCCGGGTGCCAGCGATCATCGGACAAGACCAGTACGCGCATACCCTCCTCCCTCGAAAACCTGTTGGAACATTGATTAGGAAGTCCACGCTACATTCAAAACATCAACCTACCATGAGTATAGGGGCTTTTTACAGGTTCGTCAACTCAGCGTCACGGAGGGGCAGGGCTTTATCATTCTCGTTACAGCAACTTCACTTGGCTGCGAGCGGATCGTCAAATCCGTGTTGCTCAACCTCTATCAGCTAAAACGTTGAAATACACCCTCACGGAGACCACGGTGAATTTTGGGTCTTTCTCTGTTGGGAGATAGGATTCGGCAGCGCGTGCATGCGGGTATTATGGAGATAAATCAAAGCGGGTGAGGGGATTCGAACCCCTGACATCAGGCTTGGGAAGCATGCGTTCTACCACTGAACTACACCCGCACGTCAACATGCAAAATTATAGCATAAGGCTTGATCTTGGCAAGTGCCCCTGGAGGTCATTAGAGCCTTACCATGCTTACTCCGAGGAGAACGCCGGTTCCCCGTTTTTAACGAGAAACGCGGAGCCGGCGATCCGCTCGAAGTCAGTTGAAGCCATTGTAACGAGAATGATAGAACCCCGGGATGTCATTCGCGCTATTTTGCATGGATTGCTCTTGCGTGTAAAATCGGTAGTCAAATGAAAACGCATCTGGCTCAGGCCCACATCCTTCTTCAAACCCGGCGCTACAAAGACGCCGAAGCGGCATTGCGCCGGGCACTCGCCGCCGCGCCGAACGACGCCGACGCGCACATCCTCCTGGCGCTGGCGCTCTACTACCAGGATCGCAACGCCGATGCCCTGCGCGAAGTCCACCTCGCCATTGGCCTGGCGCCCGAAGCCGCCCATGCCCACTACGTCCGCGCCCTGATCCTGCTCGACCAGGGCCGCCCGGACGACGCCATGCGCGCCATCCACGAAGCGTTGCGCCTCGACCCTAACGATGCCGCCTATCACGTCGTCGCGGGGCGCGTCTACCTGTACAAAAAAGACTGGAAACGCGCGCTGGCCGCCGCCGAAGCCGGCCTGCAGTGCGATCCTCAACACATCACTTGCCGCAATCTGCAAGCGATGGCGCTGGTGCGCCTGGGACGTAAAGTGGAAGCCCTGGACGCGCTCACCGACGCCCTGGCCCGTGCGCCGGAAAATGCCCTCACCCACGCCAATTACGGCTGGGCGCTGCTCCATCAGAACAAAATCACGGAGGCGCTCGCGGCCTTCCGCGAGGCATTACGGCTCGATCCCACGTCGAGTTGGGCGCGCGAGGGCATTGTCGAGGCGCTCAAAGCGCGCAATTTCATCTATCGCCTGCTGCTGCGTTACTTCCTGTGGATGTCGCGCCTCACCGAAGACGAACAATGGGGCGTTATCGGCATCTTCCACGGCATCCGCGTGGCGCTGCGGATGGCGGCACGCGCGTTCCCGCCGCTGTGGATCATCGTCCTGCCGCTGCTCCTGCTCTACCAGACCTTCGCGCTGCTCACGTGGGTCGCCAAACCGCTCTTCGCCCTGCTGCTGCGCTTCGACCGCTTTGGGCGGCTGGCGCTCTCCGACGAGGACATGGTCGCTTCCACGTGGATGGCGATTTGCCTGCTCGCCGCCGAATTGGGCGTGCTCCTCGCGTTGCTGGCGCGCAACTGGGGCTTTCTCGCGCTGACGGTGGGCGCGCTGGCGCTGCTCCCGCCCGTCGCGGGCGTGTTCCACGCCCACAAGGGGGTGGGGCGGCTCGTGTTGGCGGTTTACACCGGCGGGCTGGCGTTGCTCGTGGTGCTCGCGTGCGTTGCCGCCGTCATCGGGCAGCCCGTGGCGCTGGGATTTGCGGCGCTGCTGGCGGCGGTGTTTATTGTCGGGTGGATGGTGTATACGTGGGTGGCGAGTCTGGTGATTATTTTTCAGACCTGAGGGCGCGGAGCTGAAGCCTCCGCGCTGAAAGCACGAAGCCCTCCGGGCTGGTGTGCAGCCCCGTTCACGGGGCTTTGCGCTTTCGGCCCGGCCTCTTCAGAGCTGGGCTGCCAAAATTGCCAACTTCCCCACTTTGCAGTACAATAAAATCGTCACGCGCCATTCTCGCCATTCGCCATTTGCCATTTGCCATTTGCCGAGGATGTAACGCAAGCTGTCAGCTTGCGGCAAAGGCAAACTGACAGTTTGCCCCACGTTATGTAACGCACGCTGTTAGCTTGCGGCAAAGGCAAACTGACAGTTTGTCCCACGTTATGTAACGCAAGCTGTCAGCTTGCGGCAAAGGCAAACTGACAGTTTGCCCTACGTGATGTAACATAAGCTGTTAGCTTGCGACAAAGGCAAACTGACAGTTTGTCCCACGTGATGTAACATAAGCTGTCAGCTTGCGGCAAAGGCAAACTGACAGTTTGCCCTACGTGATGTAACATAAGCTGTTAGCTTGCGACAAAGGCAAACTGACAGTTTGTCCCACGTGATGTAACATAAGCTGTTAGCTTGCGACAAAGGCAAACTGACAGTTTGCTCCATTTTCAACACAAGCAATCCGCGTTCCCCTTTGAGCTGTTGGACATCGGGGCTAAATAACCGCGTACCCTATTGACACAGGCCAAAACCTGTGCTATATTATAAGTGCTCCGGTAACGATACCGGTATCAATGCCGGTATCAGTACCGGAAAGATTCCCCTATAATTGAGGTGCTATGCATCGTTCTAAAACGTCGCTCACCATTCGGGATGTCGCTGAAGCCTGCGGGGTTTCGGTTTCCACCGTGTCGCGCGTTTTGAACGATAAAGATGATGTCGCGCCGGAAACCTACGAAAAAGTGCGGCGTGTGATCGCCGAATTGGGGTACAGCTCCAGCCTCGCCGCAACCAGTATGCGCAGCCGCCGCACCAACGTCATCGGCGTTCTGGTGATTAGTTTGGGCGACCCCTTTAGCCTGGAGCTGTTCAAGGGGATCGGGCGGGCCGTTCACGGCACTGAGTATGATCTGTTCGTCTATAGCAGCGGCCCTACAGCCGCCAATATGCAACCGGGATGGGAACGCCGGCACCTTTCGCGGCTCGATGGCAGCATCGCCGATGGATTGTTGGTTGTGACGCCGACGACCGAGGACCTTAGCTCCATATCGCCGCTGGTCGCTGTTGACCCTCACGAGCACAACGTCTTCCCCGCCGTCATCTCGACCAACCGCGAGGGCGCCATCGCCGTGATGGAGTACCTGCTGGACCTGGGCCATCGGCGCATCGGCTTCATCACCGGGCGCAAGGGCCTGCTTAGCGCAAGCCGTCGGCAACAGGGCTACCTCGAAGCACTGGAACGTGCCGGGGTGCCGCTGGATCCCGATCTGATCCAGGAGGGTGACTATAGCCGTGAGAGAGGCTTCTCCTGCGCGCAACAATTATTTGGCTTGCCTGATCCACCCACGGCGATTTTTGCGGCTAACGATCAATCGGCGCTGGGGGTGATGGATGCGGCGCGCGAGGCCGGCCTGCGGGTGCCCGAGGATATTTCGGTGGTCGGGTTCGATAACATCCCTCAGGCCGCCGGCTGTGTTCCCGGTCTGACCACCGTGGATCAATTCGTCAGTGAGATGGGGTATATCGCCACAACCATGCTGATCAAGTTGATGCGGGGTGAGACGTTGGAAGAACCGCTTCGCAGAATCCCTACCCGGCTGATCATCAGAGATTCCTGTCGGGCCATCCAACGCTAGTTCCCAATCCCTATTCTCAAAAAAGGAGGACAATTACATAAGCCAGATACCGAAAACATTGACTCTACCCCAAGAACAGTCCGTATATTCAGTTTCAGTTAAAAACATCTGGAGGGAAAAATGAAGGAGAGCAGAAAGAAACTCACGCGCAGAGAATTCCTGCGCAATGCGGCCATATTTACGACCGCGATGGTAGCTACCGGCTGCGCCACCCCTACACCTCAGGTCATCAAGGAGACGGTTGAGGTCGAGAAAGAAGTGACCAAAATTGTTGCCGGCACGCCGGTCGTCGAGAAGGTCATCGAGACCCAGGTTGTTGAAAAAGTGGTGACGGCGACCCCCCAACCTGTATCTAAAGAAAAGGCGCCCGATGTGTTGGGCACTTTCCCCCGCAGCGAGACCCTGATTACCAGAATCCTCACCGGACGTGTCGGTACACCCGACAACTTCAACTGGTGGGTGGGCTGGAAATGGTCGGATCGCGGCTTGCAGAACCTGGCCGACGAGGCACTCTGGACGGTTGACTTCGCCACCGGCAAAATCATCAACGGCCTTGCCAGTGGTGACCCGACGTACAATGAGGACTTTACCGAGTGTACCATTCCTCTCCGCAAGGGTGTCACCTGGTCGGATGGTGAGCCTTTCACAGCGGCCGATGTGGTGTACTCGGTCGAAACGTTCAAGGCATACGAGCAGCTTAACTCCCACAACTACTTTGTGGATAACGTTGACACGGTCACGGCGCTGGATGATTACACGGTCAAATTTGTCCTGAAGCACCCCAACTCCCGTTTCCACACCACCTTCCTTGACCGCTGGGGCTGCACCAGGATCATGCCCAAGCATATCTTCGAGAAGCAAGACGACCCGGTTCAGTTTACCCACAATCCGTTTGTCGGCTGCGGCCCGTACAAGCTGCACAGCTTCGATCCCCAAGGAGCCTGGACGGCCTGGGAACGGCGCGAAGATTGGGACAAAAGCCCAACCGGTATTCTGTACGGTATGCCACAACCCAAGTACGTCATCTACCAGTTCTTTGCCGATGAAGGTGCGCAAATCCTGGCGCAATTGACGCATCAACTGGATGTGGCAGAACTCTCGGCCGACGGTCTCAAGGCGCTGTTGGCGCAGTCCAAGACCTCCCGCGCTTACCAGCCGACCTTCCCCTTCGTGGTCAACAACGACCCCTGCATCACCGGCATCAACTTCAACACCGCCCGGGCGCCCTTCGATAAGGTTGATGTCCGCTGGGCGTTGTTGCTGGCGATTAACATCGTGGAGTACATGAGCATCGCCGTTGACTGCACCGGCACCGTAAGCCCGATCCACGTCCCGCACCTCGGCCCTTACCCCGAGTTGTATCACAAGCCAATGCACGAGTGGTTGAAGACGTTCACCATTGATGTGGGCAACGGCGAGACCTTTGCGCCCTATGATCCGGATGTGCCGAAGCGCATTGCAGATTACGCCAAGAGCCGCGGCTATGTCTTCCCCGACACGCCGGAATTCATCGAGAAGGCGTTCGGCATCGGCTGGTACAAGTATGCCCCCGACATCGCCGAGAAACTGCTGGTGAAGAACGGCTTCAAGAAGAATGCGGACGGGAAGTGGTTGCTGCCAGATGGCAAGCCCTGGAAGATCAGTTTCCTGTGTGAAACCACGCTTTCCGGCATGGGGGCGCGCAATGCGGCGGCGGCTGTACAGCAGTGGAAGAAATTCGGCATTGATGCCGAGATGTTCCCATCGGAAGCCCGGGCCGACTTGATCGCCGTCGGTGACTTTGATGTAAGCGGCGACTGGCCTGCTCAAGAACCCTGGGGTGCAGGGCCTGACCTGTATCGCGTGCTTGACCGCTGGAACTCTGCCTACATCCGGCCCGTTGGAGAACGCACCCAGGGCCACTCCTGCCGCTGGTCAAGCGAGAAGATGGATGCTATCATCAAGGAATTGCGCGAGACGGATCCCTTCAATACCGAGAAAGTTGTCGCCGTCGGCATTGAGGGCCTCAAGGAAGCCGTCAAGAACATGTCCGGCATCCCGACCTACGGGTACATCGGCTTTGTCGGCTGGGATGAATACTACTGGACCAACTGGCCCGGCAGCGAAAATGCCTACTGCGAGCCTTATACACATTGGCCAAACTTCAAGTATATGACTCCGTTCCTGAAGCCTACTGGCAGGTAGGTTACTCATGGTCCAATAATCCTGGACGGGCAGTCAAGCCCGTCCAGGATTCCTTAATATAAGTGAGGTGATTTCTGTGGCATTTGTGAAACGATATCTCATTCCTCGCCTGATCCAATATGTTCTTGTCATCTGGCTAGGCATCACTGTAGTTTTTTTCATTCCCAGACTCACCCCGAATGATCCTGTTATGAAAATGGTTGATCAGATGCAGGCGCGTGGCTCGACATTGGAGCCGGGTACGATGGATGAAATTATCCGCGACCTGACCGAGATGTATGGCCTGGGAGGTTCCTGGCTCGACCAATACTGGGCGTTTTGGGGACGGTTGTTCCGCGGTGATTTCGGCGTCTCGTTTTTCCAATTTCCTACCCGTGTGAACAAGCTCATTGCTACGGCGATGCCCTGGACTTTGGGGCTTCTGTTGACCACGACCGCCATCACGTGGACAGTGGGGAATATCATCGGAGGATTAGCCGGTTACTATTCACGTAAGGCGTGGTCACGGGTGCTGGATGCTATTGCCATGGTGGTCCGCCCGCTGCCCTATTACATCTTCGCTTTCATGCTGCTGCTGCTCTTTGCCTATGTTGTGCGTTGGTTCCCCATTACAGGTGGGGCATCCTTGGGAGCTATTCCTACCTTTACCTGGGCCTATATCAAAGATGTTCTCTGGCATTCGACCTTACCTGCCGTTTCGTTAATCATCCTGGGCGGAGCGGTCATGTTCCAAACGATGAAACTGATTGTGCAGAACGTCAATGCAGAAAATTTCGTCCAATATGCCAAATTGGGCGGTGTGAAAGAAAATCGCATCGTGGGCAAATATGTCATTCGCAACGCTTTATTGCCGCAAATTACCGGCCTGGCGCTCTCCCTCGGGCAAATCTTCAGTGGAGCGTTGATTACCGAGATCGTTTATGGTTATCCGGGTTTGGGAATGTTGCTCTATAGAGCTATTGTCAATGGGGATTACAATCTGATCATGGGGATCACCATCTTCTCTATTGTTGGCATCACCACTGCGATCCTGATCGTTGACCTGACATACCCCTTATTTGATCCACGGGTGAGATACACATAAGGAGGCCGATCGCATGAAAATCCTCAGAGACTTATTCAGAGATTATCGCTTTTGCTTCAGCTTTGGCGTCCTGCTGATCATTGTGATTCTGGCCTTTATGTCCCTCTTTTCACCCTATGATCCTACGTTATGGAATGTTGTTCCCAGAGATACAAAGCCATCGGCCGAACACTGGCTTGGCACCGATTCGAATGGGCAGGATATTTTCTGGCAGGCTACCTTTGCGGTGCGCAATTCTTTGATCATTTCCCTCATCGCTGCGTTGATTTCCAGAGTGATCGCCATCCTGGTTGGGATGGTGGCCGGATATAAGGGGGGCACTGCCGACCGGCTGTTGATGTTTATCGGGGACAGTTTGCTGGTAATCCCGCTCTTCTTGATCATGGTCATGATCGCCATGCTGGTACGACAGTTCATGAATCTGGTGGTGCTGGGATTAATGCTCTCGTTTTTCGGCTGGGCATGGGATGCACGCCTGATCCGTTCGGTAATTTTGAGCCTGCGTGAGCGCGAGTTCACCAAGACGGCTATCCTTTCAGGTACGGGGACGCTCAAACTGGTGTTGAATGAATATATGCCTTTTGCCACGCCGCTGATTTTCTCGACCTTGATCAACAATATTTCATGGGCGGTGGGGTTGGAGATGACGCTGGCCATTCTGGGATTGGTCAATCTCAACATCCCCACGTTGGGTACGATGTTGAACTGGGCGCTCTTCTACCAGTCTATTTTGTTGGGACGCTGGTGGTGGATCCTGACGCCGGTAGTCCTATCGCTCTGCCTGTTTATTGCGCTCTACTGGCTCTCGGTCAGTATCAGCGAATATCTGGATCCAAGAACCCGCATCCAACGTGTCGGGGCGCAGTGAGGGGACGATGAACAAGACCATACTTAGAACTGAAGGGCTGAAAGCCTTCTACATCCTCGATGTTTTCGGAACTCAGAAGGTCGTGAAGGCGGTCAACGATGTCAACCTTGAGATCCGCGAAAACGAAGTCTACGGTATTGCCGGTGAAAGTGGCTGTGGCAAGACAACCCTGCTGAAGGCGCTTGCAGCCGCCATCGAACCGCCACTGCGTTTGATTGATGGCTATGTCTTCTATTACGTTGACGGCCGGGCGGTGGATGTTACCACCTTAAGTCCAGAAGCCAAGCGAAAATTGCGTTTGGACTACATCGCTTATGTCCCTCAGGGTTCGATGAGCGTTCTCAACCCTGTGACCAAATTGAAAGAAACCTACCGGGACTTCATTGAAAGCCATGTGGTTGGAAAATCTAAACAAGAGGCTTTCGAGATTGCCGAGAAACATATCACCGAGTTGGGCTTGCCGCCTAAAATCCTGGATGCGTATCCGCATCAATTGTCCGGCGGGATGCGCCAACGGGTGACGATCGCCCTGGCGGCGCTCTTGAAGCCCAGCATCATCATCGCGGATGAGCCGACCACGGCGCTCGATGTTGTTGTCCAGCGGGGGGTGGTGCAGCTTTTGATGGACATTCAAAGAAGACTGAAAAACACCATTATCCTGGTGACACACGATATGGGCGTTCAGGCGAATATCGCCGATCGCGTCGGTATTATGTATGCCGGGAAAATCGTTGAGGAAGCCACCACCGAGAAGATTTACGGCGATCCACAGCATCCCTATACCCGCTTTTTGATCAATTCTCTGCCACGGTTTGGCGACAAATCGCCACGTGAAAGCGTGCCCGGAAGTCCACCTTCGCTCATTGATCTGCCTGGCGGGTGTTCGTTTCATCCCCGGTGTCCCCATGTTATGGGGATTTGCCGGGAACAGACGCCAGACCTCGTCGAACTCAATGCCGATCACAAAGTCGCCTGCTGGTTGGTGGGAGGAAAGTATGGAAAAGTTGCTTGAAGTCAAGAACCTGACCAAAGTCTACACGATGGGGAGTATTCTCTCAAGGGTCAGATTGACGGCCACCAACAATGTGTCCTTTTACATCAAGCCGGGTGAAATTTTTACTCTGGCAGGTGAAAGCGGCTGCGGCAAAACCACGACCGCCAAGATCATTTTGGGCTTCGAGGAACCCACTTCGGGCACGATCATCCACAACGGCAAAGATCGTGCAGCCTCCAAGGGCAAAAGAGTCTGGCAGGAGGAGAGCATACAGGCCATCTTTCAAGACCCGTTTGGCACTTTCAATCCGCTGCGCGTGGTTGATCGCTATTTCTTCGAGACCGTCCAGAATTTCGGATTGGCGTATACCAGGCAGGAAGCCATTAGTTTGATTGATGAGACGTTGCGCCTGGTGGGGCTGACCTACGACGAATTCGCCGGCAAATATCCCAGTGAATTCTCCGGCGGACAACTGCAACGGATTTCCATCGCCAGAGCTTTGTTGACCCACCCGACGTTGCTTATCGCCGACGAACCGGTTTCGATGGTAGATGCGTCTTTGAGAATGTCCATCGTCAATCTGTTCCGGCGGCTTAAGGAAGAGACTAACCTGAGTGTGCTTTACATCACTCACGATCTGGCGACGGCTTACTATGTCAGTGAGCGCATTGCGATTATGTTCAGAGGCGACATCATCGAAATGGGGCCGGTTGAGCAGGTGCTGATGGAACCCCGCCATCCCTACACCCAATTGTTGCGTGAGTCCATCCCGGAGGCCGATCCGCGAAAACGTTGGTCCACCAGGATTTCCCTGAGCGAATTGGAACAACAAGAATACCTGCGCACCGGCTGTAAGTTTGCCGGCCGTTGTCCCCGCGTGATGGACAAATGTCTTGAGCAGGCGCCCACCGATGTTCTGGTGGATGACACATTGGTCAAGTGCTATTTGTACATATAAGGGGCAGGCCCCACGGCCGGGATAAAACACATAGCCCCCGACAACGTCGGGGGCTATGTGTTGCTCATAGCGGTTGTGCAGGTTTAGAAGTCTTCAAATTCGTCAATGACGCTCAACGGGCTGCCGGCCTGGATTTCCAGGTCGCCTTCGTAAATGATGCACGGCGCTTCGTATACTTGATTTTCCATATGTAGTCTCCTCTCGTTTGGATACGATCTGATTCTGACTTGTGACTTTATTGTACCATGCTATTGGTGCGAATGCAATAGCGTTATTTCATAAATCGTCGAGGTTGCCTTTCGCCAGGCCGATGACGGTATCCGCCGCGCCGTAGTACACCCACAGTTCGCGTCCCAACAAAACAGCGCCGCAGGTGAAGACGACGTTGTTCACATCGCCGACGATCTCCCATTCGGCCTCCGGCTGCAAAATCCACTCCGGCTGGCGCGTGATGACTTTGGTGGGGTCGTGCAGGTCGAGCAGCGCCACGCCGAGGCGATACCACAGCTTCTCGTCCACGCCGTGGTAGATCAGCAGCCAGCCTTTCTCCGTCTTGATCGGCTGCGCGCCCGCGCCGATTTTCGCCGCTTCCCACTCGAACTCCGGCTTCATGATGCAGACGTGATCCGTCCAGTGCAACAGATCGTCGGAGAACGCCAGGTAGATGTCCGGGACGGGCCGGTGGAGCATGCAGTAGCGACCGCCGATTTTTTCCGGGAAGAGCGCGGCGTCCTTGTTGTTGCCGAACAGCGTATCCGGGATGACAACGCCCTGCCGCTGCCAGTGGATCAGGTCGGCGGATGTCGCCAATGCGACCTGCGTGCGTGCGCCGTCGTAGGCCGTGTAGAGCATATAGAACGTGTCGCCGATCTTGGTCACGCGCGGGTCTTCGACGCCCTGCGCCTCTTCGGGGACGACGTTCGAGGCGAGCACCGGCTCATCCAGCCGCGCGAAGTGGATGCCGTCATCACTCACGGCGTAGCCGATGCACGAGCGGTTGGGATCGCCGGGGTTGTGCGCCACGGCGCGGTACAGCAGATGAAACTTCCCGCCGTCGTGGATTGCCGCCGCGTTGAGGACGGCGATCTTCTCCCAGGGTACATCTTTGCGTGGTGCCATAATCGGCCTGTCGCCGACGCGATGTAAGTGTAACATCGTGGCTCTCCTTACTCAAAGAATAGTCAACGGATTAAACGGATGAAACGGATTCTTCAGACCTGACAGGTCTGATCTTCCCGCATTGTAGCATGTATCCTGAATGCCTCAAGAAGAAAAAGTGATTTCAATCTTGAAAATCTGCTCAATCGGCTTAATCTGCTGATCGTTACGCCGCTTGAGCGGTGCGTGGCTTAAGCCATTTGCCAAACGTGTGTTTCAATTGGCGCTTTGACCGACGCGGCTGAAAGTCAGGCTGGTATGGTTGCCCGGCCCGCACGCGACGGAGCAAACGTCATGTAGCCGCTTAATGCAAGGCCGCGAGAAGTTTGGCGGCGTCTTCGGGCGTCAGCGTGCCTTCCTGGACCATGCGCAGGACTTGCAAGCGTTCCTCGCGTAGCTCATCGGCCGTGGGCGCGGGCGCTGCCGGCGTTTCGGGTGGCGTGGGGGGTGTGGGCGGGGTGGGCGGAGTGGGCGGCGTCGGTGGGGTAGGGTACCCGCTGGCGCGTTGCCACCGGCGCTCGGCGTGCTCGGCGCGCATGCGGGCGCGTTCGGCCTCGCGTTCGGCGGCGCGACGGGCGTGCTCGGCCTCGCGTTCGGCGGCCCGGCGTGCTTGCTCGGCGACCCGTTCGGCGGCGCGCTGCGCATGTTCGGCGGCGCGTTCGATGTGCATACGGATGCGGTCGCCGTCAATATAACGCAGACCCTCTTGCAGACCGGCTTCCAGTCCGGCCATCGCCTGAGCCACGCGGGCTTCGATCATCGGGCCGAGGTCGTTCAGCGTGTCGAGGAAGCTGAGGTCAATGTCGAAATCGAAGTCGAAGTCCTTGTCATATTCTCCCTCGACGCCGTAGACCTTGATGAGCACCCGTCCACCAACCTGCGCCTCGATGAGGGCTGCGCCTTCACCCAATGCGCCGGTGAACATGCCGCCTTCCTGGTGCAGTTCCAGATTGGGGATCGTGGTGCGCACACCACCGCCGGCTTGCAGTTCAAAGCGCACGTTGGCATCTTCCGGCAGGCGGATGACAAGATCACTGCCGGCGCGCACAACATACTCCATGCCGGCGGTAAAGGGCGGTTCCAGGCGTACATCGGAGCCGACACTCGCAGCATTGAGTCCCTGGCTCAGTCCCTCGGCCTTGAGGTCACTGCCGACGCTTGCGAGGGACGTCTCGCCGGATACGACATCAATGCGCGCGTCGCCCGCGACAGACTGTACACTGAGGTTGCCGCTGATGTTTCGAGCGCGCAGGTCACCCGCGACGCTCTGAATGGTCGTGGGGCCGACTTCGCGCAGCGAGGCATCCCCGTTGACGCTGACGATGGTGAGGTCGCCGTGCAGGTCGCGTACCTTGAGATCGCCGCGGACGGCCTCAATGTGCACCACGGCATCGGGGGGACAGAACACCTGGCAATCTGTCCGCGCGCGGATGGTCAGCCGGTCGCCTTCCTGGCTTATGCTGAGTTCGGCAGGGTCACCGGCCGTTTTGATGGTGACGGCGTCCGTATCATCCCCCTTGACCGTGAGGTTTCCCAGACACTCGATAACGGTGATCTGGGCCTTTTCCGTGATTTCAAACGTTTGTGTAGTCATTGTTTTTCTCCTTATCTTTATTTAGATTTCTTCAAGAAGCTGCAACGCTTCTTCAAGGCTGATTTCCTTGCGTGCGAGGCGATCCAGGATTTCCTGATGGCGTGCCGTGTCTATGAGCGACGTTGTGGGCGGAGTGGCCGGCGTCGCCGGAACAGCCGCTGCCGGCGCGACGCGCTCGCGCTTCAACGCGCGGATGATTTCATCCAGGCGGCTGCGCACGGTGGGGTAGGAGATGCCGAGTTCATCCTGCACGCAGTTGAGCTTGCCTTCGCAGAGCAGGAAAACCTCTACAAAATAGCGTTGCTCCGGGATGAGCTGCGAGAGGCGGTCCATTTCGAAGTGACCGCGAATCTCTGCCCCGCAGGTGCGGCAGACCAATTGACTGACGTGTAAATCGTCGTGACAGACTGGACATTCGGTAGGAACAGGGTACATTGTTTCATCTCCTTTATAATTTCAAGCTCTATATTGATAATTATAATATATAACTTAATTTTGTCAATACCTTTTCCTGGAAAATGGCTCGTATAGTCCAACACAAACAGCCTCAGGCATCAAGCTGAGGCTGTTTGTGTCTGCTCCAATTTTTCGTTTTTAGCTTGACGCGCTCACGTACCGCCTGAGTCCCGTGCGGAACAACGCCGTCGCGCCGGCAAAGAACGCCAACGCCAGCGCGACGTCGCCCGCGAGCATCCCCTCCGGTAACTCGCCGCTGAGCGCCTGTGCGGGGATCGTCGTCATCACGCCGACGGGCACGATCCACGTGAGCACCAGGCGCAGCCGGCCGGGGTAGAGGCCCACGGGATAACGCGCCATCTGCAACAGCGTGAAACGTGATGCGTGACCCGTGAATCTTGTCTTCTGCCTCCTGCCCCTTGCATCATACCGTCGCCTCCTCGACCACCGCGTATTTCAGCCACACGAAGTCACCTTCGATATTCTTCACTTCCAGGAGGCGCAGGGGAATGATGCCCTCTTTCGTTTCCAGGTCGGGCGCGACGAACATCGAGCGTGGGGACGTACCGCCCACCAGACACGGATTGAGCAGCACGCTGACCTCGCTGACCAGGCCGGCGCGCAGCAGTGCCCCGTGAAGTTTACCACCGCTGTCGGTGCGGACGACTTCGATGCCGTAACGGGCGTGCGCTTCTTCCAGTGCCGCGCGCAGGTCAACCTGTTCCTCGCCTGCGACGATGACATCCACGCCCAGCCGCTTGACGGCTTCGATGTAGTCGGCTGGTGTGGCGCGGGAACACAGCAGCGTCACCTCGCCCCACCACTCGCTTTGCTGCATCTGCCGCCAGCAGCGCAGGCGACCGCGGCTGTCCACGACGAGCAGGCGTTGCAAGCCCGGCGCTTTTTCCGGCGGCGCCGCGGCCTGTACTTCGGGCGTGTCGGGTTCGGGATAGGCGACCTGCATCGTGTTGCTGCCGGTGATCATTGCATCCAGCTTCCAATCTGCGATCAGGCGGTAATAGAGGAACCCGTCGTCCGACATCCAATCCATGCGTCCGTCCACGCTCACTTCGGTATGCAAGATAACTTTGGGAACCATATCACACCTCCACTTTTCCTTCTTGATAGATTTGATCAATGACCGCTTCAATCGGCGGGTCTTTGACGGAGAGATCGGCGACCGGCAATGTATTCAGCAAGTGCGCGGGATGTCCCACAGCATCTGGCTCTTGTTGCCGAGCACCATGCTGATGCGCCGCAGATAATCGTGCTGGCGCGCCCACGGCATAAAGCCGAGCACCCGCACTTCCCCCGACGTCGGGTGCAGCAGCCCCGACAGCACCTTGAGCATTGCTCTATTTTCATTTTACAACCCTGGTGTGCAAGTGGAGGGTTATGACCACGGATTGATTTGCCTCTTCAGCATGTAGTTTTCCACAGTAGACGTGCTCTCGATGTTCCAGTAAACTGAAAGAGTGCGTGCGATAGAGCGAGCCTTACCCTTCACGCTTTCGCCGGATCATAATCCGGCGTCTTCGGCGGCGTTGGGTCGCGGGGTGTGCTGGATTGTGATCCAGCACAAGCGTTGTGGAGCGTACTTTTCGACTCCGTCGCACGCGACATTGGGCGGGAACATTTCGTAGAGAAAAGGCGTCTTTGCTTATGGCGGATTTCAATCCGTTTCATCCGTTGAATCCGTTGACCGTTTTTGAGGAGGGCCGGTATGCATACACAAAACACAAAGTCGAATCTGTGGACAACCTTGCTCTTGCTTTTCCTGGGCGCGCTGCCGTTGATCGCCTTGCTGTTGGCGTTGCCGTGGCTGTTGGACTGATAGGAGTGTCAGGCAAACGTGGTGGTTGCGTCAAGCAAAAAGCCCATGACACGCATAAGCTGACAATATGACTCACGACTATCAGACTAAGGACTGAAAGGAGGGTTGCCATGACAATCGAGACTTCGTCAAAAACGCGCCGGAGCAGACGTTGGCTGCTGGTCGCGGCCCTGGTGTTGGGTGGGTTGCTGTTCCTCGGACAGTATCTGGCGTTGGCCATGATGCATGGACTGCGCCTGGTCGGTTCGCCGACGATGCCGATTGCCACACTGGATTTCGCCTATCTTTATCCACTTGGCTTGCTGTTCTCCAACCCGGTTATCTTCTGGGTGAGCAGCGTGCTGGTTTTGGGGTTGGCCGTGTTGGCCTGGGTGTGGGGACATCCCGGCCGGGCGGCGCGGGTCGCGTTGCTGTTGGTGATGTTGGCCGTCGTGGTGACGCCTGTGGTGCGGCATTATCGCCCGGCGGTGAAGGCGCAGCCCGGCGTGACGATGCGGGTGCTGACACTGCCTACCCTTTGGGAAAGCCCGTCCAAAGGATTCGGCATCGGCGCGGAGGTGACGCGCTGCGCCTACGCGCTGCGTGGCTGGGACGGCGACGGCAATTTGTACTACACCGAGACCTGCGGTGAGCGGGTGAATGAGTGGCGCTACGTTCCGGCAACGGATACGCGCACTCGCTTGTCCGCAACGTTGCCAGGCGATATACATCAACAAGTCGTGAGCCGTCCCGTCGATTGTGTCACGGCTAGCTTCCCCGGCGATCCGCAATTGCGAATTGCAGTGCGCGAGCCGGTACTGCGCTCGCCCGACGGCGCGTGGGATGCGTTTGTTGCCAGGCACGTCTACGGGCCGGAGGATGTGGTGGTCGTCGCTGCCGGGGAGCGGGATTTGTAAGTGGGTTGTTTTGTCAGAAGCCTTCACGCAATCGGTGTTTCCGATGTGTGAAGGCTTTTGTTTAACGATTCTGCTTGCCGATCATCATCTCCAAATGCCCGATGATGTCCATAGCGCGCTGCTCCTGCTCCGCGAGCGCCGTCAGCCAGCGGTCGGCGGCGGAGTAGACGTCTTCGTCGGGCGCGGGCGTGTCAATCGCCTGTCTGAGGTCACCGGCTAAGCCCCGGTCGAGCTGCAAGAGCATCCGCAAGATCGCCATGATGCTGTATCCAGCGTGGATGAGCATCCGAATCACCCGCAGCCGGCTGATTTCCTCTGCGCCGTAGTAGCGGTAGCCGTTGTCGGGATCGCGCGGCACGTCGAGCAGGCCGTTGCGTTCCCAATTGCGTAGCATATCCACGCTGACCCCCAGCAATTTCGCCGTTTCGCCGATGCGCAAGGGCGCGCGCGTGGCGTCGGCGGACGTTCTCTGCGCCCACCGTTCCAGCAAGCGCACGGCGCTTTCAGCTTGCGCGCGCTCGGCCTGGACTAATGCCAGGTGGGCATAGGCGGCTTCGAGCGCGCCGCCCAGGTCGCCTGTAGCGGCCTGCCTGACCAGCGCGAGGACGGAACGCCGGATTGCACTGCCGGGAAATGGGCCGCGAAAGGCCAGCCGCGCCAGCAGCATACAATCAACGTGCGCTTCGGTGAATTGCCGGTAGCCGTTTGCCGCTCTGGAGACGGGCGGGATAAATCCCAACGTCTCGTACAGTCGCACGGTGTTGGGATGGCATCCGGCAGCTTTGGCGACGTCGGACGTGCGGAGATACTTTTTGGTCATTTACGTTTTATGTTTTCCCACGCGGCGATGACCTGCGCGCGGGTAGCGTCGAGGCTGCCGCTCGTGTCAATGATCACATCGGCGCGGGCGAGCTTCTCGGCTTGCGGTGGCTGCGCATGGATGCGGCGCAGGGCGGATTCACGGGTGAGACCACGGGAACGCATCAGCCGCGTGAGTTGTTCTGCTTCCGGGCATGTTGTGACCCAGATGGCGTCATAATCATCGGCGATGCCGCTTTCCAGCAATTTGATGGCTTCCACGACCACGGCGGGCGCACGGCTCGCAGCAATACGCGCTTCGATGATGGCGATGATTGCTGGATGGGTGAGTTGTTCCAGCCGCGCCAACGCTTCAGGGTCGCTAAAGACAATGTCGCCGAGTTTGCGGCGGTCAATCGTCCCGTCGGAGGCGAGGATGTCCGGCCCAAACGCAGCAACGACGGCAGCATAGGCTGCGCCGTCGGGCGCGATGACCGCATGGGCGACCTGATCCGCGTCAATGCGTTCGGCCCCCAACTCTGCCAGCATCCGCCCAACAACGGACTTCCCTGTGGCAATGTTGCCCGTCAAGCCAATGCGATACGGTGGAGTAGGGAGGAGGGAATAGGGAGTAGGGATTGGTGATTGGTGATTGGGAGACTCCCCATTTGCCATTTGCCATTCGCCATTTCCCATTTTCTACTCCTTCAATTCCGCCACACTTGCCCATTCTTCCAGTAGATGATTGAGGTCCGCTTCGACGTGATGGTATTCCGTGCCGAGCTTGGCGACGCGAGCCACATCTTGGGCGCGTCCGGCGAGGTCCAAGGCTGCCGTCAACTCGCGCAAACGTGTTTCAAGCGTGTGGATCTGAGTTTCCAGGGCGTCCAATTGCTTTCGCTGACGGGCCAGCGCCCGTTCGCGCTCCCGCTCGATTTGACGCTCGGCTTCCCGGCGTGCCCGGGCCTCTTCCTCACGGCGCTGCATGCTCGATGAACCGCCGCTGCGATATTCCTGGTGCCATGCCGCATAGGCCGGATAGCCCTCCGCGAAGACGTGCAATTTTCCGTCGGCGATGGCCCACACCTGCGTTGCCACCTCGCGGATGAGATAACGGTCGTGGCTCACCAGCAGCACCGTCCCGTTGAAGTCGGTGATCACCTCTTGCAGCACTTCCTGCGAAGGGATGTCCAGGTGGTTGGTCGGCTCGTCCAGCAGCAGGAAGTTGGCCTTTTCCAGGGCCAGGATTGCCAGGGCCACCCGTGCACGCTCGCCGCCGGAGAGCACACCGACGTCCTTGAAAACGTCGTCGCCGCGGAAGCCGTACCGCGCCAGGAACGAGCGCGTCTCGGCGACGGACGCCATGCCGGCATCGAGGAGTGTGTCGAGCACGTTCTTTCCCGCAATCAGATGCTCCTGCACCTGTGCGAAATAGCCGATATGCACCGCCGAGCCGATGCGCATGCGGCCATGCAGCGGCTTCAGCTCGCGCAGGATGGTGCGCAACAGCGTCGTCTTACCGGAGCCGTTCGGGCCGACCAGCGCCACCCGCTGCCGGCGGCGAATTTCGGCTTCTTCAACCGTGACCAGCGGAGCTTCCGGGGTGTAACCGACTTGTAGATTGTACAGACCGAGAACCAGGTCGCCACTGCGCAAAGTGGTTTGCAGGTTGATGTGAATGTGCTGCTGCTCAATGGGGCGTTCAAGGCGCTCTACCCGTTCCAGCCGCCGCAGCCGTCCTTTGGCCTGCGCTGTGCGTTGCCCGGCCATGTAACGGCGGATGTAGTCCTCGGTTTTGGCGATTTCCTGTTGTTGAGTCTCATAGGCGATTTGCTGTTGCCGGCGACGGTCGGCACGCTGTTGGACGTAGGCGGTGTAATTGCCGCGATAAGTTTCAATGCGACCGAACTCCATCTCGATCACACGATTGGCGATGGTGTCCAGGAACTCACGGTCGTGCGCTACGACGATAATCCCACCCTTCCAGCCTTTGAGCTGTTCTTCCAGCCACTCGATGCCTTCCAGGTCGAGGTGATTGGTCGGCTCGTCCAGCAGCAGCAGGTCGGGTTCTTCCAGCAGCAGTCGGGCCAGCAGCGCGCGCGTTTTTTCGCCGCCGCTGAGATAAGCCACCGGCATGTCGAACTCATCCTTGCGGAATCCCAGACCGCCGAGGACCTGTCCGATCCGCGCTTCGTAGGTGAAGCCGCCGGCCCGCTCGAACTTTTCCAGCAGCACGCCATAGCGGGCCATCGCCATCTCACGCTCGGCGACGTCGGATGAGGCCATTTGCTCTTCCAGGCGGTGCAACGTCTCTTGCTGGGCCTGGAGATCGGCAAAAACGGCCTTCATAGCTTCCCACAGGGTCCCCTCGCTTTTGAAATCGGGGATTTGCGGCATATAGCCGATGCGGATGTCACGCGCGCGGCTTACCGTGCCGGCATCAGGCTCTTGCGCACCGGCGATGATGTCCAGCAGCGTGCTCTTCCCGCAACCGTTGACACCCACCAGCGCCACGCAGTCGCCGGCATGGACTTCAAAGGAAACCTGCGAGAAAATCTCATCCGGCCCGAAGTATTTAGCTAAATTGGATATTGATAGTAGTGCCATAATGTCCGAATTATACCAGACTTCTGGTGATTGCCGCTACAATTCTTGTCTCAGGCATTTTCGCGGGTATAATGAGGATAATTTATGGGTTCCACGTTGTAAGCAGTCCTCAGGAGACGTTGGACATTCGGGCAAGACGGGTGTATGATGGACGGAGATGCACGATGACGTTGCCACCGGCGTTGATTTTCGCAATAGCGCGGACGCGCCTGTTTATTTGACCGGGGAGTTAATGTGACCAGTGTTCTCTTTTTAATCGGTAAGACGCTTGGCAAGTACCAGGTGCTCGAACATATCGGGCACGGCGGGATGTCGGAGGTCTACAAAGGCCAGCATGTGCAGCTTGACCGCATGGTGGCGGTCAAGGTGTTGCATCCCTTCCTGGCGGATGAAGAAGGGTTCGTCACCCGCTTCAAACGCGAGGCCAGCATTGTCGCTAAATTGCGTCACCCCAACATCATGCAGGTCTACGACTTCGATTACAACGAGGCGCTGGACGTTTACTACATGGTGATGGAGTACATTGATGGCCCAACGCTCAAGACTCGTCTGAATGAAGGTCCGCTGCCTCAAGAAGAAGCCGTGCGCATCGCGGCCCTGATTGCCGACGCGCTGGATTATGCCCATCGCCGCGGCATGGTGCACCGCGACGTCAAACCGGCGAATATTATGTTCATGCCCGATGGACAGCCGGTGTTGACCGACTTCGGGATTGCGAAGATGCTGACGCTTTCCGGCCTGACCGCCAGCGGTGCAATGGTCGGCACCCCTGCGTATATGGCCCCTGAGGTGGGGATGGGACGCCCCGGCTCGGCGTCGTCGGATATCTACTCCCTGGGAGTGGTACTCTACCAAATGGTGAGCGGACGGCTGCCCTTTGAATCCGAGTCGCCGATGGGGATGGTGATGCAGCATATTAACGATGCCCCACCGCCGTTGACCCAGTTCGTCCCTTCGCTGTTGCCGTCGCTCGATGGGGTGATCAATAAGGCGTTGGCAAAGGACCCGGAGGCGCGTTTTGCGACTGCGGGTGAAATGGCAGCGGCATTACGGCAAATCATCGGCATGGAAGCCCTTGCCAGCTCACCGACCGTTTCGCCGCCTCCACCGGTAGGAAAATCCGACTTTTCCACTGCGACGCCGGTTACCCCGCTGGTGCAGCCCGTTACGCCGGCATGGGTTTCGGGTGGGGATGAAGATGAGGAGGAAGAGGAGGAGCGTCTGCTGCGGACATGGCCGGTAGGAGGGGACAAAAAACCCGCCGTGAAAACCCCAACTTTGTTCCCCTCGGCGCAACCGGGGATCGAGGTACCACCGGAGAAACAAAAGCGTCCTCGCCGGCGTTCGGTGTTGTCGCGGCTGACGCGCGCCTTTGCTACCCTGTTGCTTATGGCGATTGTGGGGGGTGTCGCGTGGCTTGGCATCCGTGGTGACATCCCCGCCGCCGTTCAACGTTTGCTGGCTCTGACGGTGGCTGTGCAGCGTCCCACTGCAACACTGCCGACGGAGGAAGTGCCGCTTATGGCGGCTACATCACCCCTTGAGGGGACCGCGACCGCGACTCCTTCTGTTCCCGCCACGGCGACCTCTCAGGCAACCACAGGAACACCCACGCCTTCGGCAACGCCGATACTGCCGACCGTTACCGGGCCGGCTGTTGCCGGGACGTGTCAGCCGCGCGTCAAACTCAATCAAGTGCGTCTCGAAGCAGGGGAATTCGTCGCGCCCGGCGCAGCGTTCTCCGCTTATGTGAGCCTGCGCAATACCGGCGCCTGTGCATGGCCTCAAGGGACAAAACTTGCCTTTGTCTCCGGCGAACCGCAAGGGACGCTCAATGCGATTTCTCTTCAGCCTCTAGCAGCGGGTGAAACAACCCAGGTTATCGTGCCATTGCAGGCGCCGTCGGAGGTCGGAGTGTACACCTCAACCTGGCGGGTGCTGGAGAACGTGATCCCCATCCGGGTCGAAGTGCGCATCCCGCCGACTCCTACGCCAACCCCCAGGGGACAACGCGCGACGGCGACGCCGCTGCCGACACCAACACCGACATTGCCGCCTCTGGTATTGGCGGCGCCGACGTTATCACTGTGGAGTGAAGATGTTGCTTCTGGCATCTGGAGGGGCACCTTTGTTCTGCAAGCCGACGGGGGAACCGGAAACTACCGCTATTATCTGCAGGCGGTTCGGGAGGATACTTTGCTCCCGGATGGGCAGTTGACTATCGAAGGCCGCCGTTGTCAGAATGTGCCGGTCACGATTATGGTTGTCTCCGGGCAGCAAGTGGCACGTTGGGAAGGCTGGATCGCCTATCCGGCGGCGGAAAAGTGCCGCTGACAGCGGTGACGCGGATTGTTGTTTGAGGCAGGCTTTACAGGGAACCGGGAAACTGGTGACGCGCGGTGTTGTATTGGTCTGAGGAAAGTATGGATCAAAAGGGGATGGTGGAACTGATCCGCGCGCGGGGTGTGCGCGATCCATTGGTTCTCGAGGCGATGGCGCGGGTACCCCGACACCGCTTTGTCCCGGAGTCGCAGCGCGCCTGGGCCTACGACGACCACGCGATGTCCATTGGCTGCCAGCAGACGATCTCACAACCCTACATTGTCGCCCTGATGACGGAAGCATTGGACTTGCAGCCCGGCAACCGTGTCTTGGAGGTCGGTACCGGTTCCGGCTACCAGACCGCCGTTCTGGCCGACATGGGGATGGATGTCTACACCATCGAGCGCATCCCGGAGCTTTACACGCAGGCTAAGGCTCTTTTGGAAGAACTCGGCTATGCGGCGCACTGTCGTCTGGGCGATGGCTATTATGGCTGGCCTGAATTTGCCCCTTACGATGGCATCATCGTCACAGCCGCGCCGGAGGAGACTCCCCCCGCACTCCTTGAGCAATTAGCCGACGGTGGACGCCTGGTGATCCCCACCGGCCCGCGTCACGGCTATCAAACCCTGTGGAAAATCATCAAACACGGGGATAAAATCACGAAGCTCGACCTCGGTGGTGTTGCCTTCGTTCCGTTCATTACGCCGTAGAAGCAGTCTGCGATCAGCTTTCAGCAATTAACCTCAGGTCGGTCAGGTTCTAATTGTCTGTTACCCTGCTCCCTACTCCTTACTCCTTCCCTGAACATCGTCACCAACCGCTTGCCCGGAATCTGCGGGAACGTCGCGCCCTGGCTTACGGCGAGCAGCGCGGCGGTGGGGTCGGTGAGCAGCGTCCCGGCGATGGCATCCACGCCCGCGTCGAACAGCACCGATGAAAGCGGCGTTGTGCCGCCCAACATCACCACAAAGGCATCTTTACGGCATAACGCGATCAAATCCTCGAAGGTGTGATTCAGCAGCGAAGTTCCCGTCAGCGCGACGACGTCGGCTTGCGGCAGCACCTCGGCCGCCATACTGGCGGGCAGATCGCCTTCGCGCGGGCGCAGTTCCAGCACCCACAGTTCTCCGACGACGGCGCGCAGGCGCGGAACGAACGGGAAATGGCCAACGACGGCGACCTTGCGCCCTGCGCCGCGTTCGGCGATGATGTCTGCCGCATTGACCTCGACGCAGGCCGCCTCATCCACATCCAGCAGCGCATTGATCGTCGCAAAGCCCACGCTTGTTTCCGCCAGGCTCTCGGAGCGTGCGAGTGCCGCCAACTGCGCCGCGCTGTAGGTCAGCAGTCGCCCGGCATCCTTGACCGGCGCACCTTTCCCATGATGATGTTCATCACTGTGCCCCAGTGACGCCGATAGTCCACCGCGTACCTGCCCGCTGTATTCTACCGCCACGGCAGTCCAGTGGGCGCCAATGCGCACATCTAGGGGCTGCGCGGCGGCGGCGTTGGTGGCAATGTGTTCGAGGAAACGGTCAATGATGGTCATATCCATTCCTTCAAAATAAAGAAATAGTAAAGGTATGGGCTGGTTTAACTGGCCAACAGTCGGGTTATACTGTCAGTCGTGTGATTAGCGTCAAAGCGCGCGCTGCGACATTGTCGTCCATAGTTAGAAAACACATTTGCTCCGCTTCATCGCTTAAGCGGACCATAGCTTGCTGGAAGAGCCGCTCGGTTAATTGCCCGGTGTTGCGATTGGGTATATCGCTTGACGAGGGCACTGGCATCCAGATAGTAATAGCTTGTCACGCTTCCCTCATAGCGACAATTTCAGCAGACAGATGTGTGTTTGGTGTCAGACATTCTCCAATAGCCCTGCTTAGGTCTATGGTCTCAGGCAGATCCCTGCGGAGCTGATTCCACTGTTCGCTACTCAGGTGCAGAGAACGTCGCATCATCTCAATAAGAGGCGTCGTGGTTCTATGTTGATTGCTTTGACGTTCCCGACGACGGGGATGCGCACGTGACAGGCTCGTGGATTGTTGACGGTTGCGAGTTGTCATTAAACGGGCAATAGCCCCCACCACATCAGTTTGTTCTTCCTCTGCCAGCGCGATCAAATCGGCATAAAGCCGCTTGGGCACCTGAAGGGTTACGGTTTCGGTACTCATTGGGTCCCCCTTTGTATTTGTCTTTTCCTCACTGCCTATTATAATCGGCTTTTATGAAACTACTACTGGCCCGTCACGGACAATCGGAATGGCAAGTCAAGGCTATGGATGGCGACCCTGACCCGCCGTTGACGCCGTTGGGCGAGTCCCAGGCGCAGCGGCTGGGCGAATATCTGGCAGCAGCGGATGATCCCATCACCGCGATTATCGCCAGCCCCTATCAACGTGCACGCTGCACGGCGGAAATTGTGGCGAGCTACCTCGGCCTGCCAGTTGTCATCGAGCCGGACTTCCGCGAATTCGACGAATGGGCGGCGGGGTGGGCACCGTTGCCGGTCTCTATGTGGGACATGACGCCCGCCGACCCCGAACTCAAGCCGGGCTATAGCCGCTTTCGGGCGCGCGTTCTGGCGGCACTACAGCGCGTGGTCGCCGGTTTCGACAACACCGCACAGCTCTTAATCGTCTCGCACGCCGGGACGATTGGCACGCAGGTGCGGATTCTGATGGGGTCCGATACGCCACGTCTGTGGTTGTGCAACACCAGTCTGAGCCTCTTTGAGTGGGGACACCCGGAACGTGAGGGAAGTTGGTTGATACACTATCTCAACCGTGTTGAGCATCTGCCGCCGCCGCTGAGGACTGCATGACCAACGAGCCTACGCCGAACACGCGCCGTGCCGATTTTCCCCGCTTCTGGATGTGGGCCGGGATTGTGCTGGCGTTTGCCGGGACGATAGCCTTTCTTCTCTTGACGCCTGCCGGTTTATTGGACAAGGCCAATGTCATCGCGGCTGCGGTTTGCCATCGTCTCCCCTCCCACTCGTTTTTCATTGACGGACATCAGCTCCCTCTATGCCAGCGTTGTTCTGGTACCTTCCCCGGCGCGCTGACCGGTTTGCTTGTCCAGTGGGGCGTTTGGCGGCGACGACGCGCGCAACGTTTCCCCAAACGGCCGGTGTTTGCCGCGTTAACATTCTTCGCTGCATTGTGGGGCCTCGACGGCTTGAATTCTTATACCACGATGCTACTTGGCAGCCCTGAAGGTATTCTGGGTTACGCGCCTTATCCGTGGTTACGCCTGCTCACCGGTACGCTGATGGGAATGGGCATGAGCATCGTGCTGGTGCCGGCTTTCAATCAGACGATGTGGGCCGACGGCGAACCCACCGCGCCGTTGCGTTCCTGGGCGGAATTCGCCTTCTTGCTTGTCGTCGAATTGGTGGTGGCGGCGCTGATTTACCTGCTCGAACCGGCATTGTTGTATCCGACGGCGCTTTACAGCGTCGCAGGCGTGCTGGCGATGTTCATCTGCCTCGGCGCGATGATCTTCGTGATGGCCCTGGGCCGTGACGGCGCGTTCACCGGCTGGCGTCAAATCTGGCTACCGCTCATCTGGGGGCTGATTTTTGCGCTCATCGTTGTCGGCGGGATGAACTTCTTACGTTTGAAGATCGCGGGAACCATCGAGGGGGTGCCTGGTTTGTCGTGATCGAATTTTGTAGGGAAGGAGAAAAAGAGGGGGAAAGATTGAAGGATTGGAGATGTGGTGATTGGATGATTGGGTGATTGGGTGATTAAAGAAGAGATTCATCATTCTTAACCCGTAATTCGTAATTCGTAACTCGTAATTCATTATTCGCTACGGAGGTGCTTTGATGTACAAGAAACTGTTTATTCCGGGGCCAACCCATGTGCGCGAGGAAATTCTGGCTGCGCAAACCGCGCCGATGATCGGCCATCGTGCCAAGGACTATTCCGATTTACAGGCCGACGTAACCCCTAAGCTGCAAAAACTCCTCTACACCCAACAGCCGGTTTTCATCTATGCCTGCTCTGGCACCGGCTTGATGGAAGGCTCGCTGCGTCAGGCTGTGCAGAAGCGCGCGCTGATCACCATCTGTGGCGCGTTCTCCAAGCGTTGGTTCGAGGTGGCGCAGGGCAACGGCGTGCCCGCCGACAGCCTGGAAATCGAGATGGGGCAGGGTTTCACGCCGGAGATGGTTGACGCGGCGTTGAGCAAGGGCGACTACGACGTGCTGACCGTCACCCTTAACGAAACATCCACCGGTGTCATGAACCCCGTTCGGGAGATCACGGCCATGGTGCGCGAGAAATATCCCGACGTGCTGGTGTTGGTAGACGCAGTCTCCGCAATGGCCGGCGTGAAGATCGAATTCGACGCCTGGGGGACGGACGTGGTCTTCGCCAGCTCGCAGAAATGCTTCGCGCTGCCGCCGGGGTTGACCATCGCTGCGGTCAGCGAGCGCGCGTTCGAGCGGGCACGGCAGATCCCCCATCGGGGTTACTACTTCGACTTCATTGACATGCTCAAGTATTACCAGCGCAACCAGACACCTGCCACCCCCGCGATCAGCCTCATCTACGCGCTGAACAAGCAAATGGATGACATCCTCGCCGAGGGATTGGAGAACCGCTGGGCACGGCACATCGAGATGGCGGAGATTGTCCGCGCCTGGGCGCGCAAACACTGGGCCTTGTTCCCCGATGAGCGCTTCCTCTCGAACACCGTGACGACGATAACGAACACGCGTGGCATCAGCATCGGCGATCTCAACAAGGCACTTGGTGAGCGCGGCGCGATGATCTCCAACGGCTACGGTACGCTCAAAGAGAAAACCTTCCGCATTGCCCACATGGGCGACCTCACCGTGGCCGACATCCGCTGGCTGCTCGCGCAGATTGACGACATTCTGGGATTGGCGTAGAACAAACCTGGCAGGTTTTCTGAGACCTGTCAGGTTTTTCTGAATCCGTTTCATCCGTTGACATTTAAGGAGGACACGATGACAAAAGTCTTAATTTGCGATTCCGTAGACGCCCAGGCCGTGGACGCCATGCGCGCGGCCGGCGTTGTGGTGGACGTGCGGGATACTATCACCGCTGACGAATTGGCGCAGGTGATCGGCGAATACGATGGGATTGTAGTGCGCAGCCGCACGAAGGTACGCGCCCCGCTGCTAGAGAATCCCGGCAATCTCAAAGTCATCATCCGCGGCGGGGTGGGGGTAGACAACATTGATGTCGCGGTTGCCGAGAGCAAGGGCATCAAGGTACTCAATACACCGGCGGCAAGCTCCAACGCCGTGGCGGAACTGTCGCTGGCGATGATGTTTTCCCTGGCGCGCAGCCTTGCCTGGGCCGACGCGACGATGAAAGCCGGAAAATGGGAAAAGAAGAAGCTCGAAGGCTTTGAACTGGCCGGCAAGACGCTCGGCATCATCGGCTACGGGCGCATCGGGCGCATGCTCGCCGAAAAGGCGCGCGCATTGGGGATGACGGTCGTGGCTTACGACCCCTACATTGATAGCCCCGACTTGGTCTCACTCGATGAATTGCTGACCGTGGCGGACTACGTCAGCCTGCACATCCCGCACACCGCTGAGACGCACAACCTGCTCGGTGCGGCGCAACTGGCGAAGATGAAGAAAGGCGCGTATCTCATCAACGTGGCGCGCGGCGGCACCGTGGACGAGGACGCTCTCTACGAAGCATTGGTCAGCGGACACCTGGCGGGCGCGGCGCTGGATGTCTTCACCGAGGAACCGCCGCAGAGCGAGAACTTGCGCAAGCTCATTGCCCTGCCGCAAGTCGTGGCGACACCACACATCGGCGCAGCAACCGTCGAGGCCCAGGAGCGCATCGGCGGCGAAATCGTGAAGCTGGTGCAGGAATATCTCGCTGCGTAGTTATATCAGACACGCGCTGAAACTGTTCCTTTCTTGTCAGCAGATTAAGCAGATTTAACGGATTATATTTTTGGACCGAACAAAAATCTGCTTAATCTGCTAAATCTGCTGATAGAACAAGACCAGGAGGATATATGACGAAGATTCGACCGTTTCGCGGGTTGCGTTACAATCCCGATAAGTTCTGTGATCTGTCTGACGTGATCACCATGCCCTACGACCGTATCCACGAGGCCGAGCAGGCGCGCTATTATGACCTTTCACCCTACAACTACGTGCGCATCATCCAGGGACGCCACACCCCCGACGACAACGCCGAAAACAACGTCTACACCCGCGCGCGTGGCTATATGGATACCTGGCTGGCGGAAGGCATCTTCATCCGTGACCCTGAGCCGGCGCTTTACGTCCTGGAGCAGACGTTCACCACGCCCGATGGGATCGAGCACACGCGCCGTGGCCTGATGGCGGCTCTTGAACTCACCCGCTTCGACGAGGGCGTGGTGTTGCCCCACGAGCACACCTTGAGCGGCCCGAAGGTGGATCGCCTTAACCTCACCCGCGCCACCCGTACCGCCTGGGGCCACATCTTTATGCTCTACCCCGACGAAGCCGGCGCCGTCAATGCCTTGCTGCAACCCTTTCTGGATTCGCACATGCCGGCTTTGCTGCACGAGCGCGTGATCGAGCCGGATGTAGAGCAGGCGTTCTGGGTCATCAATGACCCGACGCTCATCGAGGCCGTCGTCGCGGAGATGACGAACAAGCAACCGCTCATCATCGCCGATGGCCACCATCGCTACGAAACAGCCCTCAACTACCGCGACGAAATGCGCCAGCAGCACCCCGACGCTCCCCAAAATGCTGCTTTTAACTACGTCATGGCGACGTTCGTCAGCATGAGCGATCCCGGCCTGGTGGTTTTGCCGACGCACCGTCTGATCCACTCCTACACAGCATTGGACGGAAAGGCATTGCTGAAGGCACTGGAGCCTTATTTCATCATCGAGCCACTGGCCGACCGGGCAGCTATGGAGGCTGGGTTGGCGGCTGCCACCGTGGACCACCCCCGCTTTGGCTTCTATGACGGCAATTACACACTGCTCACACTCAAAACGTTAAATGCGATGGCCGCTCTGACGCCGGATCGCGATCCGCACTGGCGTGCCCTTGATGTGGCCGTGCTGCATGAACTGGTCATCGAACATGTGATGGGCCTGAGCAAAGAAAGCGTGCGTCGGCTTGAGAACATCACCTATCTGCGCGACCCTGATCCCGGTTACGTCGCCGTGGACAAGGGCGAAGCCAACTTTATGTTCCTGCTGAACCCCACGCGCATCGAGCAGGTGCGCGCGTGCACGGTCGCGGGCGAGCGTATGCCGCAGAAGTCCACGGACTTCTTCCCTAAGATTGTCAGTGGGCTGGTAGCCCTTCCCTTGTACGATACCCTATGAAACTTGAACGACATCAACTTCTGGGCGTATTGTTGACCAGCTTAGGCTCCCTCGCGCTGGAGGTCGTACTCACACGCATCTTTTCGGTGACTATGTGGTACCACTTCGCATTCCTGGCGATTTCGTTGGCGATGATGGGGAGCGCACTGGCCGGCGTTGTACTGTACTTTTTCCCGACGATTACCCGGCCTGAACATGCCCGTCGTTGGATCGGTTGGGCGGCATTGGCGCTGGCACTTTCCGTCCCGTTGACCTTCTGGCTGTATCTGAAAATGCCATTCCAGGTGGCGATGAATCGCACCGGCGGCTTCAGTGCGGCACAATTTCTGGTGTTCATCTTGATTTACCTGGATTTGATGATTCCTTTCTTCCTCAGCGGCGTGGTGATGTCGCTGGCGCTTTCCGGTTGGGCGGCGCAGGCCGGGCGGATTTACTGGGCCGATCTGACCGGCGCCGCTTTGGGATGTCTGTTCAGCATTTTGGCCCTGGATACCCTGGGGGGCGCGGGCGCGCTCCTGGCCCTGAGCGTGGTCACGGCGTTCGCCGGCGTTGTGTTTAGCGCCGGGTGGTTTCCGCGCAAACCGGTGCAGGCCATTCCTCTCGTCGGCTTTCTGGTGATGGCGGCCTTGCTGGTTAGCAACGTGGTCCATCCGTGGTTGCAGATTCGCATCAACAAAGCCGGTGGTGAGGAACCGCCGTTGCTCTACGAAAAGTGGAACGCGCACTCCCGTGTGACGGTCTATGAACCGAACTACTATCCTTTTTTCTGGGCCGTTGCACCCCGGTATTGGGATCGAACTTTGCAGGAGAGCAGCACCTTCGGGCATGCCCTGTTGCTCATTGATAGCGTCGCCGGCACGCCTGTTCAAAACTTCAAGGGCGATCTGCAACAGGTGCGTTTCTTGCGTTACGATCTCACCTCTTTTGTCTATCACTTGATCGAGCGTCCTGAAACGCTGGTCATCGGCCCCGGCGGCGGACGGGATGTGCTGGCGGCTCTGGCGACCGACGCCCCGCACGTCACCGCCGTTGAAGTGAACCCGGCAGTCATTGAAGCGGTGCGCGGTCCCATGCGCGACTTCGCAGGCGATCTCTACAACCGACCCGATGTGAGTGTGGTGATTGCCGATGCGCGTGGCTACATTGACCGTAGCCCGGCGCGTTACGACGTGATCCAGGCGTCGTTGATTGACACCTGGGCCGCCGGCGGTTCCGGCGCTTTTGCCTTGTCGGAGAATAGCCTGTACACCCGTGAGGCTTTCAAAACCTATTACGAACACCTCTCTGAACGTGGCATCTTGAGCGTTTCCCGGTGGTATTTGCCGGAGCGTCCTGCCGAAACGATGCGGCTGGTGGCGACCGGCATGGCCGGCTGGAAAGCCGCCGGCGTTGCCGACCCGCGTCAACACATTGCCGTCCTGGTACGCTACACCTCCGGCGCGACGACTGAGGGACTGTCCACGGTGCTCTTCAAGCGCGAACCATTCACGGAAGCGGAGGTTGCCGCGCTGTTGCAAAAAGCTGCCGATTTGGAGTTCACGGTCATCTATGCGCCCGGCATGCAACCTACCGAGGAAGTCGGTGCGCTCATTGCTGCGTCGGACCACGCGGCTTTCATCGCCGCCTACCCGCTCGACATCTCCCCGGCAACCGATGACCGGCCGTTTTTCTTCAACCTGGTGCTGCTGGGGGATTTGCTTGATCCGACGCTGAGCGGCAGTGGCGTCTATCGCACCAGCATGGAGGCCATCATCATCCTCTTTGTGGTGATCGGCGTATCGGTGCTGTTCGGCGTCGTGTTTATCGTGGTGCCGCTGCTTATCGGCACACGCAAACGCAAACTGCCCCGTCCTCCGGCGCGCATTTTGGGCTATTTCGGCGCATTGGGCATTGCTTTTATGCTTTTGGAAGTCCCCACGATCCAAAAACTCACCGTTTACCTGGGCCGACCGGTATACTCGCTGGCCGTTGTACTGTTCACACTGTTGCTGTGCAGTGGATTGGGCAGTCTGTGGAGCAGCCGCTGGCCTGCGGAAACCATCCCGCAGCGCATCCGCCGGGTCTTTCCGTTGTTGCTGACCGTCATTGCCGCGTACATCGTGTTGAATCAAGGCATCCTGCATCTGACTCTAGGGCTGCCGTTGGGAATCCGCATCGCCGTGGCGGTACTGATGCTTGCGGCATTAGGCTTCTTCATGGGGATCCCCTTCCCGGTGGGGATGCGCTGGTCTGGCACGCGCTGGCCGGGCGTGGTGCCGTGGTTATGGGGTGTGAACGGCGTGATGTCGGTCCTCGGCTCGGCGTTGGCGACGGCACTGGCGATCCACGTGGGTTTTCGCGTGACGCTGCTGTGCGCGGCCATCGTCTACGCACTGGCGGGCCTGTTGCTGACAAGAGAACTTGCCACTTCTTCTTGATTTTTGGATTCTCAATTCGCTGATTCCTATGCCCTATATCATTTTCGATCTCGACGACACGTTATACACCAACGATACCGGCCTTTTCAAGGAACTGGGAACGCGGCTGGTCTACTGGGTTTCACAACAGTTACACATTTCTCTGGAGGAAGCGGCAGTGCTGCGCCGTCAATACTTCGAGGCACACGGCACGATGATGCGCGGCTTGCTGCTGCACCATCCTGAAGTGGACGTTAATGCTTATCTGGATTACGTGCATGACATTGATGTCAGTCGCTACATCACGCCGAACCCTGCTCTCGATGCCATGCTTGCGCGGCTGGGGGCGCCGAAAGCCGTCTTCACCAACAGTATCGCGGATTGGGCGGAACGTATCTTGCGGCAGTTGGGAATACGGCATCACTTCACGCACATCATTGACGTGCGCGCGGTGGACTACCAGAGTAAACCGCATCCCCATGCTTTTGCGCGGGCGCTGGAGATTCTGGGGATGCCGGCTTCTGCGTGTGTGATGGTGGATGATCAGGTCAGTTACCTGCGTGGCGCAGCGGCGGCCGGGATGTGTACCGTGCTTGTCCACCCGGACGCCGAAGCCGTAGATGGCATTGATTATGCCGTGGATACCATTCTGGATGCTGAGCCAATTCTGCAACAGTGGCTCACTGAACGGCAAATCGTTGACTGATCGTATTCTCTAGATTGAGCCAGCGTTGATGGCTGATAACAAACCCGCCCACAGATGATTCTGTGGGCGGGTTGATTTGACCCTATTGGGTGTTGGGGGACTACTTGCCGGCCGCCGCCCAGCTATAGTCCAGCGCGGCCAGTTGTCGGTAGTACACCCAGCGCGCCACGGCATCCTGACGGGCCAGTTCCAGCAGTTGCTTGGCAATCTCCGGCTTCGATTGCGTCAGCGTCTTGAAGCGCACCTCGTTGTACATGTACTCCGCAATGTCCAACTGCGGTTTCTCCTCGCGCTTGTGCGGACCGTAATCCAGTTGCAGGGGGTTCTTGCCTTCCTGGATCAGGCGGGGATCGTAGCGGTAGAGAATCCACGCACCGGAGGCCACGGCCTTCTTCTGCTGCTCGAAGCCGTACTTCATCTGCGGAAGCCCCTGGTTGATGCAGTGGCTGTAGGCGATGATGAGGCTGGAACCGGGATAAGACTCGGCTTCGCGGATGGCCTTGAGCGCCTGTGCGTCATCGGCCCCCATCGCAATCTGCGCGACGTAGATGTTGCCGTAGGTCATTGCAATCAGGCCGAGGTCTTTCTTGGGCAGCGGACGCCCGGCAGCGGCGAACTTCGCCACTGCACCGCGCGGCGTTGCCTTCGACATTTGCCCGCCGGTGTTGGAGTACACCTGCGTATCGAGCACCAGCAGGTTGACCTTGCGACCCTGCGCCAGCACGTGATCCAATCCGCCAAAGCCGATGTCGTAGGCCCACCCGTCGCCACCGAAGACCCAGACGGAGCGCCGTACCAGCACATCGGCCAGACTCAACAGGTCTTTGGCTTTCGGGCTGTCGTCCTCGGCCAGGCGGATGCGCAGTTGCGCCACACGCTCGCGTTGCGCGGCATAATCGGCTTCGGTCTCCTGTGGTGCATGGAGCAACCCTTCGGCCAGTTCATCGCCGAGCTTGTCGCGGAACTGGGCCACCAGCTCCCGCGCGTATTGCTCCTGCTTGTCCAGCGTCAGCCGGAAGCCGAACCCGAACTCAGCGGCGTCCTCGAACAAGCTGTTGTTCCACGTCGGGCCGCGACCCTCGGCGTTCTTGGTGTAGGGCGTGGTGGGCATGTGCCCACCGTAGATGGATGAACAGCCGGTAGCGTTGGCGATGATGGCGCGGTCGCCGAACAGTTGCGACACCAGGCGGATATAAGGCGTCTCACCGCAGCCACCGCATGCGCCGGAGAACTCGAACAACGGGCGCAGGAGTTGGGTTTCCTTGACCGTGTTCAGATTCAGCTCACTGCGGTCGTAATCGGGCAACACGTTGAAGAAGAAGTTCCAGTATTCACGCTGCTGCGCGCGGATCGGCGGTTGCGGGGTCATGTTGATGGCCTTGCGACCGGGATTCTGCTTGTCCTGCGCCGGGCAGGTTTCCACGCACAGGCCACAACCGGTGCAATCTTCGGGCGCGGCCTGGATGGTGAACTTCTTGCCCTCGAATTTCTTCCCCTTGGCGTCGGTGAATTTGAACCCGGCGGGTGCGTTCTCCAGATAGGCCGGATCGTAAATCTTCATACGGATGACGGCGTGCGGACAGGCCATCGCACACTTGCCACACTGGATACACACGTCGGGGTTCCACACGGGCATTTCGAGCGCGATGCTGCGCTTCTCATACTGCGTGGTACCGCTGGGCACCGTGCCGTCCACAGGCATGGCCGAGACGGGAACGGTATCGCCCGTGAGCGAGGCGATCTTGGCGGCGACCTCGTAGACGAATTCCGGCCCGCCGGGCATCATAATCGGCGGCACTTCGACGGTGCTGGTAGCTTCGGCGGGCACCTGGATTTCGACCAGGTTGGCCAGCGCGTTATCTACGGCGGCGAAGTTCTGTTTGACGACGTTCTCGCCTTTCTTGATGAAGCGTTTGTGGATGGCTTCCTTGATCTTCGCAATCGCCTCATCCTTCGGCAACACACCGGAGAGCGCGAAGAAACAGGTCTGCATGATTGTGTTGATGCGTCCGGGCATTCCTGCTTCCTCGGCCACTTTGTAGGCATTGATGGCGTAGAACTTGAGCTTCTTGTCAATAATTTGCTGCTGGATGTGGCGCGGCATCTTATCCCATGTCTCACGGGGATCGTAGGGCGTGTTCAACAGGAACGTGCCGCCTTCGATGGCCGGGCCGAGCACATCCAGTTTCTCCAGGTACACAAATTGATGGCAGCCGATGAAGCTGGCCGACGAAATCTGGCAGGTCTGCCGGATGGGGCGTGGCCCGAAGCGCAGGTGCGAGACGGTGTACCCACCCGACTTCTTGGCGTCGTAGGCGAAGTAACCCTGGGCGTAGTTATCGGTTTCCGTGCCGATGATCTCGATGGTGTCGTGGTTAGCGCCTACCGTACCATCCGAGCCTAGTCCGAAGAACATGGCACGCACCACATCCGGCGGCTCAATATTGAAGGAGCGATCGTAGGCGATGCTGGTGTGTGTCACATCATCGTTGATACCTACGGTGAAGTGGTTCTTGGGGTTGGCCTTCTTCATTTCGTCGAAGATGCCCTTGACCATTGCCGGGGTGAACTCCTTGCTGGAAAGGCCATAGCGCCCGCCGATGACCTGGACATCCGCGCGCCCGGTCTCTTTCAACGCGGCAATGCAGTCCGCGTACAACGGTTCGCCGATGGCGCCGGGTTCTTTGGTGCGATCCAACGCGGCGAGCAGCTTCACGCTCTTGGGCAGGGCCGCAGCAAATGCCTTCACGTCGAACGGACGATACAGGCGCACCTTGAGCAGACCGACTTTCTCGCCGTGAGCGTTGAGATACTCGACTGTCTCATGGGCCACTTCCGCGCCGGAGCCCATCATGACGATGACGTGCTCGGCATCGGGCGCGCCAACGTAGTCAAAGAGGTGATACTGTCGTCCGACGAGCGCGGCGAATTTGTCCATCGCCGCCTGGACGATGCCGGGGACTTTGGCGTAGAACGGGTTGACCGTCTCGCGCCCCTGGAAGTAGACATCCGGTCCTTGTGAGGTACCCCGCACGATGGGTTTATCGGGGTTCATGGCGCGTGCGCGGTGCGCGCGCACCAGATCGTCGTTGATCATTGCCTTCAGGTCGTCAATCGTCAACTGCTCGATCTTGTTGATTTCGTTGCTGGTGCGGAAGCCGTCGAAGAAGTGGATGAAGGGGACGCGCGCTTCCAGCGTGGCTGCCTGCGAAATCAATGCGAAGTCATGGGCTTCCTGGACGGAATTGCTGGCCAACATCGCAAAGCCGGTCGAGCGCACGGCCATCACGTCGCTGTGATCACCGAAGATGGAGAGGGCTTGTGTGGCCAGGCTGCGCGCCGAAACGTGGATGACCAGCGGCGTCAGTTCACCCGCGATCTTGAACATACTGGGGATCATCAACATGAGGCCCTGGGATGCGGTGAAGGTGGTGGTCAGCGAGCCGGTTTGCAGCGCCCCATGGACGGCGGCCGAGGCTCCGCCTTCAGACTGCATTTCCACAACGAGGGGCACCGTGCCCCAAATGTTTGTCTGCCCCGCCGCCGAGAAGGCATCGGCCATCTCGCCCATCGAAGTAGACGGGGTGATCGGGTAAATGGCAATGACCTCATTGATTTTATGGGCGACCCACACGCACGCGGTATTCCCATCTACCGTAACCATTTTACGTTTTGCCATAGTATAGACCTCCTGAATAGTTGATTATAAAAACTATATTCGTACCCTTGCCGGGTGCGTATTTTTCTTTTGCAGAAAACGGGCGGAAGTGGTGAGGACGTTTTCTGTATCCGAAAGCGTATTGTAACCTTAAAGATTATAGCACACCCTCAACATTCGTCAAAAGTAAAATTCCAGGGACGCAGAGCCTTATTCTTAGAAACGCGGATCTGGCGATCCGCTCGAAGCCGGTTGAAGCCTGGCGACCCGCTCGAAGCCGGTTGAAGCCTGGCGATCCGCTCGAAGCCAGTTGAAGCCTGGCGACCCGCTCGAAGCCGGTTGAAGCCTGGCGACCCGCTCGAAGCCAGTTGAAGCCTGGCGATCCGCGCGAAGCCATTGTAACGAGAATGACAGAGCCTTACCGGGGAATTTGCTTTGTGGGCAAGAACTCCTACAATGTAGGTATTCTGCGCAGGACGGGGATTGTTCACATGCCGGAATCCGAAACCTTTATCCGCCCACCTGGGTTGTGCTACAATCTCATACCGCCGCCGGTTGACTTTACCGGACGGAAGGTAGAGCTTGCCACCCTGCTGGCGAATTTCGAGCGCGGCGTCTTGATTACCAGTCCTGCCGATGAGCTTGGCAACGGTATGACGGCGTTGGCCCGGCGGCTTGCCGTTGAATTGCGCAAGGATTTCCCCGATGGCTGTCTTGAAATTGACTTACGCGGCGGTCTGGCAAACTTTATCGAACCTCTCTCGCCGGCTGAGGCACAACGTCGTCTGCTTTTGCCTTTCTATCCCGACACATCGCTCCCCGATGATGAAAAAACGCTGGAGGAGCTGTATCGTGAGACTTTTGCTGCGCGCAAGGTACTGTTGTTGTTGGACAACGCCGCCGGCCCTGCCCAATTGCGTCGCCTCGTGCCGCGTCAGCCTTCGGCGGTGATCGTCACGGCGCGGACAGAGTTCCCTACGCTGGCGAAACTGTATCCCTTAAGCCTGGGTGGCTTGCCTGCAGAAGATGCGCGGGCATTGCTAATTCGTATCGCTCCTGCCTGTGCAACCTTGCCGCGACGTTTGATGAACAAAATCCTGGAAAATTTCGGCAGTAGCCTGCTTGCGTTGCGCATCGTTGGGGCGCTGCTGCGGGACGTGTTTGCTAAGAATCCACGGGCGCTGCTGAGCCGCTACAATACTATTCACCGACGGCTCATGGCGCTGCGTCCCACCGGCATCAATCTTCCGGTGGCTATTGCTTTAGAGCTGGCTTATGAGACTTTGCCCGTCGAACAGCGCACTTTTTTTGAAGCCCTGGCTGTCTTTCCGGCACCGTTTAGCCGTGCTGCCGCTGCGATGATCTGGGGGCTTGATCCGGCGGCAGCCGACGCCTTGCTGGTGGCTTTTGTGCGTCGCAACCTGGTTATGTATTACCCGGAAGCGGATTTATACGCCTTACACGATCTGGTCGCTGTCTACATCCAGGAGCTTTTGCTTGGACAGCCGGAGTGGACCCGTCAGGTGATGGGACGCTATGTACGTTATACCCTGATCGAAGCCGGTCGCGCCAATGCCCTCTACAGGGCAGGGGGTGTTCATAGGGAAGAGGGGGTGGCGCGTTTCCTCGCGGTCTGGCCGCACGTATGGGCGGCCTGGCTGCGGATGAGCAGCGCCGATCCCGGTTGGCCACGCCCCGATGATGTTGATCGCTGGTTGTGTGAGTTTGCCGGCCGCGTCTTGCCCATTCTACAAACCCTGGTGCCGCTGGCCGAACGCACGGTGATGCTGGAGCGTATCCTGCAGGCCGCCCGTGCTTTGGATCGCGCCACCGAGGCGCTGGTCTTGAACTACCTGGGACAAGCCTACACTGCGCAAGGTGATGCAAAGCGGGCATTGGAGGTTTACGAAGCCTATCTCCAGATTGCTTACGATCTTCACGATCGCACCGGCGAGGCCACGGCTTTGATGCACATCGGCACGGTCTGTGGGGCTTTGGGAGACATCAAACGCGCGCGGGAAAGTTGGCGGCACGCTCTGGCGCTTTTCAAGATGATCGGCGACCCACGCGCCGCGCAACTGCGCTTGTGGTTGGAAGCATTGGAACGCAATCTCACACAAAGTATGCTTTCGATCAGGTGAACAGAAATGACAACATATCTGGAGGATTTGTTTACGTTTGTTGCTGAGAAATTTGTGTCGGAATCGTAAGTCAGTTGGTCTTTTAAGAACGCGCCCGATTGGAGACACAATCGGGCGCGCTCTTTCTGTTTTATCTAGCTTCCTTTCAGATAGGCAATCATCGGCTCGGTAACGAGCGGCACTACATCGCCGATCATGTGCGGCATGAGGTTGTCCATTACCTTCGGCATCAGGTCGGGCATCTGCTCGGCCATGTAGTCGGGCATCGGGATTTGCGCGGCGACGCGGGCGAGCATGGTGTCCATCACCTTCGGCATCATCAGCGGCAGCAGTTTGGGGAAGAGCACCGGGAACAACGGCTTCATCAGCTCCAGCGCGCCGGGGATTTTGCCCATCGCGCGCATCATCTTGCCCATGCCGAACGGCATCGCGTCAATCAGCTCCGGCCACATCGTCCCCATCAGGTCGGCGAAGCCCTGCGGCGTCATCAGCGCGATCATGGCTTCGAAGACGGCCCACTGCGCCTTGACCTCCGGGTGTGGATCGGGCAGGTCGGTGTAGCCAAGTGCCTCGGCGCAGAAGCGCGCCAGGTCTACGATCTCAATGTCCAGGTTCTTCTTGTCGCGGGCAACGCGGAACTGAAATTCGCAGCATGGGCAGGCCGCCAGCACTTTCTGCGCGCCGGCTTCGATGGCTTCATCCAGCCGATGCTTACCCACTTCGGCGGCCACCGGTGGCTCCTTGATGAGCGTGAGCACGCTGCCGCAGCAGTGCGCAGCATCGCGGTTGTATTCCATATCCACGTAGTTCACGCCGGGGATGGCCTTGATGATCTCACGCGGCTCCTCGTAAACGTGCGAGACACGCCCTATGTGGCAAGAGTCGTGCCAGGTGACGGTCACAGGCGCGACGCCGGCTTCCGGGAAGGTGAAGGAACCGTCGCGCACTTTCTCGGCGACGACCTCGCTATAGTGCCTGGCGGTGATGCCGTATTCGATCCCCAGTTTCTCGCACCACTCCGGGTAGACGTGCCGCCACATCATATTGCACGCCGGGCAGGAGGTGATCACGGTGTCGGCTCCGGTAGCTTTGACGGCGGCAATGTTCTTCTTCATCGTCTCCACGAAGACATCCCATTTGCCTGCGACGAGCATCGGCGTGCCGCAGCAGTTCTCCTTCTTGCCGACATAGGTGAAGTCCACCCCGGCCTCGTCCAGCAGCCGCACCGAGGCCTGCCCGATGTCGTGTTCGACGTAGCTCACGGTACAACCGGCGAAGTAAACCGCTTTGGCCTTTTTGTCACTGTGTTTTTCGCGCAGGTCTTCCGGGAACCAGGCATCGCGGTTGCGACGATACCCGGCCCAGATGTTGCCCTGGTCGGTGAGCGCCGCCGCCATCATCTCGAAGGGCGGGAAGGTCATCTTGCCGTCCTCGTGGATCAGCTTGCCGCGCAGTTTCATCCATGAGGATTCGATGGGCAGCGAGGCCGAACAACGCAGATTGCACAGCTCGCAGGTGGTGCAGACCAGGAACGTATCTACCATAAATTGATCCCACTTCTCGCGGCCTTCCATAAACTCGCGCAGCCAGTACCACTTGCCGCGCGGACTCTGGCTTTCCCAACCGCGCCCGTAGTATTGATCACATTCCTGGACGCAGTAGCCGCACTGTGAGCAGGCGTAGGCATACCACGCCACATCGGCAGGGATGCCACGCACGGGCTTGTCGGGGAATTTCTCGCCCACGTCGGTGCTTACGGCGTTGCCGAACGGTCGCAGCAGCGGCTCGAAGGCGTTGGCGGCAATGAGCGCGTTGCTGATGAGCGCGTTGCCGATGACCTTGCCGGGGTTGAGAATCCCGGCGGGGTCGGCTTTGGCCTTGAATTCCTTCATCACGCGCGCGCGTTCCGCCCCCAAAATCTTGGGCGCCATCTTGGAATAGTACAGGCCGGTGGCATAGGGCCGCCCGCCGTATTTCTCGGCGATGCGGGCGATGGTCAGCGAGAGCGGGAAGACAAAGTTGTAGCTCAGCTTGCGCTGGTCGGCGGGGATGAACCCGAGGATGACGACCTCCGGCTCGCCTTTGGGGTTGCGTCCCTGGCGGATGAGCACCCCTTCTTTTACCACGGGCTGCGCGATTTTGGTTTCGACGTCGGACAGCATCGCGCCGAGGCCGGAAAGCGGCACGACGACCTCCGCCGGCACCAGGCTTGGCCCCAGACGCTTCACCGTCATAATGCGGAAGCGGTTGGCCCACTCGTGTTGCGCGATTTCGTCGCTGAGGAGGGTGGCCTTGCACTTGCCGGTGTTCATCCGCTCGGCCAGCTTCGCCCGCACCATCTCGCTATCTGTTTGGCGGACGGCAATCGTGGTGATATAGGTTTCGGGCAATTCGATGTGCTTTTCGACAGGATGGCCCTGGTGCATCATGGGGGGCGCCTGGTTTTTCAGCGCGGCCATGCGTGGGTTGATGAAGTGCATAGACCAGATTGGCAGATTGCACTCCATAAAGCCTTCCAGCAGGTGTTGCAGCTCGTGCGCGTCGGGGCAGCCGATGGAGAGGATATCCAGCGGGACTTCGGGCATGATCTTGATCGTCATCTCGGTGATGATGCCGGTGATGCCTTCGGCCTCGTAGATCATATCCAGGCCCTCGCCGTCGAACATACCGACCTCGCCATTGCCGAGCACCACGCGCGCGCTGATGACGTTGTCGCGGAACCACCCCGCCTCGAAGGCGCCGTAGCCCGCGCCGCCCTGCGCCAGCCAACCGCCCGCCGTCGCCGAGGGGTAGCTGCTGGGGTAGGTGCGCAGCGTCATCCCGTGCTTCTTCAGTTCGCGGTCGGCATTCTCCCAGACGATGCCCGGTTGCAGCGTGGCGGTTTGCGCTGCGACGTCCACGTGCAGCACCTTTGCCATACGGAAGAAGTCAATGACCACGCCGCCCTTTACGGGCAGCACGCCACCATAGCCGGAGGTTGCCTTGCCGCGCGGCGTGAGTGGGATGTGATTCGCTGCTGCCCACTTTACCAGCGCGACGATCTCCGCTTCCGATTCCGGTTGCACGATGGCGTCGGCCATCGGCGTCCCGATAAGCGGTTTGATCAACAGCGGCATCTCGCCGACATCGTGACTGTAGAGCTTGCGCTCCACGCGCCGGGTTGTCATCCGGTCGCCAAAAGTCGTTTCAAGCCAATGGATTTGTTCTGCCGATAAGTGTCCCATAGGTTCCTCCCGTGAAAGGGTAACTGGTGATTGGGTAAAGTGCAAAGAGCAATTGGGTAATGGGTAAATGTGGTGTAGCTTGCCTCTTACTCCGTACTCCGTACTCCGTACTCCGTACTTCCTGCTTCTTGTATCTTGTCCGCCACAAAACTGCGCAAGATGTTCATCGCTTCGAGGATGCGGGGATCGCCCAGAGAGTAGTAGATGGAGGTACCATCCCGCTCGGCGTTGACCAGGCCACGCTCGCGCAGGATGCGCAGATGGTGGGAGACGGTCGGCTGCGTCACGTCCAGCAGCTCGGTCAGCTCGGTGACATTGCGGGGGCGCTCGGCGACGAGATAGAGCAGCCGCAGGCGTTTGGTATCGCCGATACCCTCGCAGATATAACGGTGCATCAGGGCGACTTCGTCTTCGGAGATAATTTGGTTGAGCGTCATCTTGTTTATATATTGATAGATGTCTATATAGAACACTATCAATATAGCATGGTGTAGGGAAATGTCAAATATGCTCAGGCAAAAGCTATGATGGGGTAGAGGATGCGCCTTAACTAAAAATCACTGCGGCTTTGTAGTCAACTCTGACCATGCCAGGCTAAAATCCTCCAGAGGTACTGCTTGCGGGCCAGTTTCCATCAATGTTTCCGGGCCGAGCCGAGGTACAACGCCGCGTTCCAAGAGGATTTGCTTCATTATTCCTTCTTATGTTTCTGGATGCTTCTATCACTCCAAACGCCGCCGAATGTCTGGCAATTTTCCACGTTTTCTACGCACTCGCGCATGATGTCTGCCAGTTCCGCGCGCCGTCCCCATGCCAGCGCGGCCTCGAAGTCGGCGGGGGGGAGATGGGGCCGGATTTCAGCCAGCAGTGTGGCTATATCGCTCCTGCCTTCGGACGAGTCGGAGGGCAGGGTTTGCGTGAATCCGAGCACTTTCGTCGCGGCCGTATACTGCGCGGTGGCAAACAGGTATTTTGCCCACCCATTGAGTGCCATGGCGACCATCCGCATATTCTCGACAGCGACGGCGGTTTGTATCCCGCTGTCAAGGTGTTGCCGAGCCGTTTCGAGTTGTCCGTTGTCGAGCGCAAGATGGCCCAGGTTGATGTGCTCCAGTGTCACGCCAAACTTTTCCCCTAACGCTTCGAAGATGGCCAGACTTTCTTCGAACATCGGTTGGGCGCGCGCGGTATCGCCGGCTTGCATGAGAAATGAGGCCCAGTCGTTGAGGGTGTAGCCTACGATGCGCTGGTCGCCGTATTCTTTGCCGATGGCGATGCACTGCGCGAAGTATGGTTCGGCCTCGGCCAGGTTGCCGAGTACGCCGGCCAGGTGATTGGCGGCGAAGGCCAGGTTCATCTGCGCGTCCAGGGATTTGAAAATCTCATAGCTTTGGCGGAAACATGCCTGCGCGGTGCCGATGTCCCCCGTATCCCGTGCCACAACACCGAGATGATCGAACACCTGGGCGATGCTGTACAGGTTGCCGGTCTGGCGGAACAAGGCCAGGCTGCGCTCGAAATAGCTCTGCGCCTCGGTGTAATTCCCGAGTGCCCAGGCTACCGTTCCCAGATAGTCGAGTGCCCGTGCCTGGCCATTGGGATTGTCTGTTGTTGTGTGGAATTCGAGGGCCTGGCGATAGTGTTCGACCGCCAGGGGATACTCACCGCGCGTCCACGCTACACGCCCCAATTGCATATGCGCCGCAGCGACGGCCGCAGCTATGCCCAGTTTCTGGTTGAGTGCCAGGGCGGCTTCTGCCAGGGCTTTTGCCTGCTCCAGTTTGTTGCTCGCCGTGGCCAGGCTTGCGGCGCGCGCCAGCAGCCAGCCGCGGGTGGATTCTGCTTCGGGGGTGGATAGCGGCTCCAGTGCGGCGAGCGCCTCTTCGAAGAGTGCCAACCCTTCCAGAGGATGTCCGCGCAAACTGAAGAAGAACGTCAAACTGTGCATGGCCTGTTCCAGGCACGCGGTACACTTTTGTCGCGCCGCCCACTGCCAGGCCGCGCGCACATCGTCGAGCACGTCGGCGATGGCGTCCAGCGCGGCGGTTTGCTGCGCGCCTTCCAAATCTGCGTGCTGCCGCTGCACAAAATCGGCGTAGTAGGCGCAATGGCGTTGTCGCACCTGTGCTTCGAGCGTGGGATCGGCGTGCAGCTTTTCGAGGGCGTACTGGTGCAGCAATGCCTGCATGGTGTACGCGCCGTTGGTGCGCCGCTGTAGCATAGACTTGTCCACCAACGCTGTCAGCAGCGCCAGCATTTCCAGCGCGCTGGTGCGCGCATCCGGCGCGCGCAGCACGGCGAACGCCGCCTCGCGCCGGAAATTTCCTTGAAAGACGGACAGGATTTGCAGCGCGGTTTTCTCTTCGGCGGTGAGCAACTGCCAGGAGTACTCGAAGACGGCCCGCAGGCTGCGATGGCGCTCCGGCCGGTCGCGCATCTGGCTGCTGAGCAGGTCCAGGCTGTTTTCCAGCTCGACGACGATCTCCTGACACGAAAGCATCCGCAGCCACGAGGCCGCCAGCTCGATCGCCAACGGCATCCCATGCACCTGCGCGCAGATGCGCGCGATGCAGGCGCGCGTGTCCGCGTCGAACGCGAACATCGGCGCGGTGCGCTGGGCGTTTTGCAGGAACAGTTGCACCGCCGGATACACCTCTATGTCGGGATCGGATGTCTTGGTCGGATACTGCATCCCGTCAACGGTGAAAATCCATTCGTTTTGCACGTTGAGGCGCTCGCGTGACGTCGCCAATATTTTGACGCCGGGCGCGTGCGCCAACAGCTCGGCGACCAGCGACGCGCCGTCCATGACGTGTTCGAAGTTGTCGAGGATGAGGAGCAGTTGCTTTTCCCGCAAGTAAGTGAACAGTTGGCGCTGCGGCGGCTCATGCTGGTAGAAGAAGAGGTGCAACGCGTCGGCGATGGCCGAGATGATCAGCTCGCCGGACGTCAGCGGCGCGAGCGGGACAAAGTACGCGCCCTGGGCAAACGCTTCAAGCTGTTCGGCGGCGGCCTGCAACGCCAGTCGTGTCTTGCCGATGCCGCCGGGTCCGACAAGCGTGAGCAGCCGGCAGGCCGGGTCCGCCAACCGGGCCGCAATCTGCGCCAGTTCTTCCTCGCGCCCGATAAAGGGCGTGGGTTGCGGCGGCAGGTTGTGGGGATGTGCCGAGAGGGTGCGCAAGGGCGGAAAACCGCTGGGCAAGGCGGGATGTAGCAGTTGATAGATGTGCTGCGGTTCGTTCAGGTCTTTGAGCAGGTGATTGCCCAGATCGTAGAGCGCGGCATCGGGTGGGAGCGTTGCGCTACGCGCCATCTCGCAGGTGAGCAAGATCTGTCCTCCCCAGCCGGCTGCCAGCAAACGCGCCGTGCGGCTGACCTCCAGGCCGAAGTAATCACCCTCGCGTTGCCGGGCTTCGCCGGTATGCAACGCCATGCGCGCCCGCAGCTCGCCGATCTCGCCCCAATCCTGCTGCGCCAACAGCCGCTGAATCTCGATGGCGCAGGCCAGCGGCTCGCCGCCCTCGAAGACCGCGAAATAGCCGTCGCCCGTATTCTTGACGACCTTCCCGCCGCACCGCACAATGGCCGCCTCGACAATGGCATTGTGGCGCACCAATGCGGCCTCCATTGCCTGGGGGAACTTTGACCATTTCTCGGTCGAACCCTCGATATCGGTGAACAGGAAAACGGGCAAGGCAATCGCTCCTTCCATAGAAACAGTCACAATTATACGGTAATTTTGTCTTTTGTCATAGACTGTAAGCGAAAGGGGGGTATCTCTGTTTTCCAACCCTGCGAAGCGTGTATAATATCCCCTCAAGGCCAGGAGTTACGGAGGAAAAGGAGGAGAGAAGTGATGAAGACATTAGTGATGAAATTTGGCGGCACGTCGGTCGGCGGCGCGTCGGCCATTGCGCAGGCCGCCGCGATTGTGCAGGAGCAGGCGCGGGCCTGGGATCGCCTGGTGGTGATCGTCTCGGCGATGCGGGGGGTGACGGACGCGCTCATCCGGGGAGCGCGCACGGCGGCAGCCGGCGACACTCAGACGTATCCCGCACTCGTCACCGATCTGCGGGTACGGCATACGCTGGCGGTCGCCGAGTTGTTGCGGGACATCGAGGCGCGCACGGAACTGCTGAAGGTGTTGGATGCTTATTTGGATGAGTTTGCCACCTTCTGCCGCAGCGTGCAGGTGCTCGGTGAGGTGACGCCGCGTGCGATGGACGCGATCAGTTCGTTGGGGGAACGGATGAATGCGCGTATCGTGGCGGCGTATTTGCGACAGTTGGGGCTGCGCAGCGAGGCGGTGGACGCCACCGAGTTGATCGTCACCGACCGGCGCTTTCAACAGGCCGCGCCGTTGATGGAAGCCACCCGTGTCCGCACGCAAGCGCGTTTGTTTCCGCTGCTGGAAGCCGGCGTTGTACCGGTAGTGACCGGTTTTATCGGCGCGACCGAAGACGGCATTACGACGACATTGGGACGCGGCGGCAGCGATTACAGTGCCTCGATTCTGGGCGCGGCGCTCGATGCCGATGAGGTGTGGACGTGGACCGATGTGGATGGCGTCCTCACCACCGATCCACGCATCGTCCCCGACGCGCGGGTGATTCCTGTGCTCTCATACAGCGAGGTGGGCGAGCTGGCCTACTTCGGCGCGAAAGTGCTGCACCCCAAGACCATCAGTCCGGTGATCGAGCGTGGAATTCCGCTGTGGGTGAAGAATACGTTCAATCCCACCTGCCCCGGCACGCGCATTGTGCGCGAACCTGAAAGCACGCCGGGGACCGTCAAGGCCGTCACCGCCATTCATGGGCTAAGCATGGTCAACGTGGAAGGGCGCGGGATGATGGGCGTGCCCGGCATTGCCGCGCGGACGTTTGCGGCGGTTGCCAGCCAGGGGGCAAGCGTGTTGATGATTTCGCAAGCCTCGTCGGAGCAATCCATCTGTTTTGTGATCCCCACCGAAGCTGTGCCGGGGGTGATTGCCGCCATTGAAGAGGAAATGGCGCTGGAACTGGCGCGGCGCGATATTGACCGCGTCTGGGCACTGGATGATGTGGTGATCGTGACTGCCGTGGGCGCGGGGATGCGCAGCACGCCCGGCGTGGCGGCGCGGCTCTTCGGCGCGCTTGCGCAGAAACAGATCAACGTCATCGCCATCGCACAGGGATCGTCGGAGTGCAGCATTTCCCTGGTCGTTTCTGCCGATCAGGCCACCGACGCCGTGCGGCAACTGCACAGCGAGGTGATCAATGGGGGGAGTAAAGAGTAAAGAGTTGGGAGGCAGAACCTCGTTACTCGTTACTCGTTACTCGTTACTCGTTACTCGTTACTCATTTCTTCAGGGGGAGCTATGGAAACATTGAACAAGATTCCGGTTGGCGTTTTGGGCGCGACCGGTGCGGTGGGACAGCGGTTTGTGCAGTTGTTGGCAGACCACCCGTGGTTTGAAATCGCGGCACTGGCGGCTTCGGAGCGCAGCGCGGGGAAGCGGTATGCTGAGGTCTGCAAGTGGGTGATTCCCGGCGACCCTCCGCCGGCGGTATTGGATATGCTGGTGCAGCCGCTGGAGCCGACACTGCCGGCGCGGCTGGTCTTTTCGGCGTTGCCGGCGGATGTGGCCCGCGAGGTCGAGCCGCAGTTTGCACAGGCGGGGTACGCCGTTTGTACCAATGCATCGGCTTATCGCCCTGTGGAGGATGTGCCGTTGCTTATCCCGGAGGTCAACGCCGACCACGTGGCGCTCATCGAAGGGCAGCGCCGTGGACGCGGCTGGTCCGGGTTCATCGTCGCCAGCCCCAATTGCACGATTACGGGCGTGGCGTTGCCGCTCAAGCCGCTGGATGTGGCGTTTGGTGTGCGCAAAGTCTTTATGGTCTCGATGCAGGCCATCTCCGGAGCGGGATATCCCGGCGTGGCCTCGCTCGACATTTTGGACAACGTCATCCCCTACATTGCCGGTGAGGAGGAAAAGTTCGAGCAGGAGCTGCGCAAGATGCTTGGCCGTGTGGTAGATGGTCGTCACGTGAACGCGGACCTTGTGCTCAGCGCCCATGCCAACCGCGTGCCCGTTTTCGACGGACATACGGTCAGCCTGTCGGTTGGCTTTGAGCGCCCGGCATCGGTGGATGATGTCATCGCTGCGCTGCACGATTTTCGCGGCGCGGAGATAGCGCGCGACCTGCCCAGTGCGCCGGAACGTCCGCTCGTGGTGCGCATGGAACCGGATCGTCCGCAGCCCCGGCGTGACCGGGATGCTGAAGGCGGCATGGCGGTCTCCATAGGGCGCGTGCGTCCCTGTCCGCTGCTGGATATTCGCATGACAACCGTGAGTCACAACACCCTGCGTGGCGCAGCCAGCGGCGCGATCCTCAACGCTGAACTGCTCGTGGCGACGGGGTACGTGGCTTGAAGCTGGATGCTGGAAGCTGGATGCTGGAAGCTGGATGCTGGAAGCTGGATGCTGGAAGCTGGATGCTGGATTCGGGCTTCTCTCTGATCCGAATTTGCCATTTACCATTTGCCATTTATTGAGGTACTCTATGAAAAACTATGGTCTGACATCGGTTGCTGAATTTGTCGGAGATCGGATTGTGTACCGGAATCTGGATGCGGTGGATGAACGCCTGCCGCGTCTGGCCGACATTCGCGCGGAGGCAGGGATTCCCGATAACGCCATCCCCCGCAAGAGTGAGCCTGGTTACGCCCGCGTGATCGTCCATCTGCTGCGGCTGGCCCGCGCGTTGGATGTCCCGGTGCCCATCAAACGTCTCATCTTCGTAGGGGATACACGTATGAACGATGGCACGGCCTTTGTCAACATCTGCCGCGCGGGAGACTGGCCCGGCCTGGCCTTCATCGGAGCGGAGAAGCCTGCGCCCCCACACGCGGAGATGACGACATTGGAGGGCTACCCGCTCTACCTGGCGAATCGCTGGACGCTGCTGGCGGAGTTCGACACATTCTGTGGTCAACAAGGCTTCCCGGTGGACGAGAGTACGGCGGTGGTCCTCGATCTGGATAAGACGACGCTTGGCGCGCGCGGGCGCAACGATCACGTGATTGATGCGGCGCGGGTGGCGGCGGTCAAGCGCACCGTCGGCGATCTGCTAGGGACGGCGTTTGATGCTGCGCGCTTTCAGATGGCCTACGATCAGCTCAATCAGCCGGAATTTCATCCTTTCACCGCCGACAATCAGGATTACCTGGCTTACATTTGTTTGATCATCGGCAGTGGCCTGTACGAGCGAGAAGCACTCATGGCAGACGTGCGGGCGGGGCGCATGCCGGACTTTGTGAGTTTCATCCGTGCCGTGGATGTGCGGGCTGCCGAGCTGCCGGACAACTTGCGCATGTTGCATGCCGATATTTATGCGCGGGTACAGGCCGGCGACCCCACGCCGTTCAAAGCCTTTCGCTATAACGAGTACCGCGAAACTGTAGGGCGGATGGGAACATTGCCGGCAGATGCTGCACCGGAGGATTTGCTGGCGCGTGAAATCTGTATCACCCACGAAGTGCGCGAGTTGATGCTGGCCTGGCGCGAGCGGGGCGCGCTGCTCTTTGCTCTTTCCGACAAGCCCGATGAGGCATCCCTACCCTCGGATGAGTTGCAGGCTGCGGGCTACGCCCCGATTCACCGGACATTGACGCATGGAGTAGGCGCGTCATGCTGATCGGTCATCTGGGCGTTTCCGGGCTGGCGCACCGCTATCTCAAAGCCGATCTTGCGCCGGTTGTTATCGCCGGCATCGTCCCCGACGTGGTGGATAAGGTGTTATGTTATGGTGTGCACCTGATGCCGAGTGGGCGGATGTGGGGACATACCTTGCTCGGCCTGGTGCTCTCGACTGCCGTTGTGGGGCTGGTGTGGGGACGCCAGACCGCATGGAGCTGGGCCGTGGGTTATCTGGGTCATCTTGTCGCCGATCTCGGTGGGCAGGTGCCGTGGCTGTATCCATTCGTCCACTATGACTTTCCCCCTTCGTTGGGCTTTTGGGAAATGCTGTTGCACAAACTGCAACATCCTGCCGAACTCGTCCTGGAACTGGCGCTGCTGGGGTGGGCGGCTTTGGCTCTCCGAGGACGTTGCAGCCTTGCGCGCCCTGTGGTAGGATTGGGAAATGAGTAACGAGTAACGAGTAACGAGTAACGAGTAACGAGTAACGAGTAACGAGTAACGAGGTCCATACTTCTCACTCTTTACTCCTTACTTCGTACTCCGTACTTTTTGAGAGGACATCCGATGATCTTCGGACACGTTGCCGTTTCGGCGTTGGCTTATCGTTATCTCAAAGCTGATTTTGTACCGGTGATGGCGGCGGCGGTCGTGCCGGATATTGTGGACAAGATCGCCCACTACACGCTGCACCAGGGCGCCGGCAGCCGCTGGATGGGTCACACGTTGATCGGCGTGGCGGTTTCGACGGCGGTGATCGCGCTCGTGTGGGGAAAACGTCCGGCGCAAAGTTGGGCACTCGGCTATCTGTTGCACCTGGTTGGGGAATTCGGCGGCGTCGTGCCGTACCTGTTCCCATTGATCCAATACGAGTTCCCCTACGACTACAGTTTCACCGAGACCTTGGGCCTGTCGCTGATGAACCTGCCACGGATGGCCCTGGAAGTGAGCCTGTGTTTGTGGGCCGGTGTGGCACTGTTCGACTTGTGGATTCTTAAGGAGAAGCGCCATAACTCCATATTATTTGGGAGGGGGAAATGACATACACAAGCTGGCTTGAATGTGTGCGCGGATGTGGACGTCGCTATTCCATTTATGACGCCGTCTATCGCTGCGAAGATTGTGGAGGTTTGCTGGATGTGGTCCACGACGTTGAGGCATTGCGGGACCGCAGCGCGGCCGTGTGGATGCAGCTCTTCGACCGCCGTATCCGCACCAACGAATGGCCTTACGGCAGCGGCGTGTGGGGGAAGAAGGAATGGGTCGCGCCGCAGATTGACAACGATAACGTGGTCTCGATGTACGAAGGCCATACCAACTGCTTCTGGGCCGAGCGGTTAGGTAAGGAAATCGGCGTCTCTGACCTGTGGGTGAAGTTGTGCGGTAACAGTCACACGGGTTCGTTCAAGGATTTGGGGATGACGGTGCTCATCTCGGTCGTGAAGCAAATGCGCGCCGACGGCAAACCCATTCGCGCGGTAGCCTGCGCCTCGACGGGCGACACCTCGGCGGCCCTTGCGGCGTATGCGGCGGCGGCAGATATTCCGGCCGTTGTGCTATTGCCGAAGGGCAAAGTCTCCACCGCGCAGTTGATCCAGCCCATTGCCAACAACGCGCTTGTGCTGGCACTCGACACCGACTTTGACGGTTGCATGCGCATCGTGCAGCAGATCGCCAGTGACCCGACGATTTACCTGGCGAACTCGATGAATCCGCTGCGCATGGAGGGGCAGAAGACGGTCGCCATTGAAATTGTGCAGCAGTTCGATTGGCAGGTGCCCGACTGGATCGTCATTCCTGTCGGGAACCTGGGCAACGTCAGTGCCCTGGGCAAAGGCTTTCTGCTCATGCGGGATTTGGGGTTGATTGACAAATTGCCGCGCATCGCCTGCGCGCAATCTGCGCGCGCGAATCCGCTTTATTTGAGCTATCAGACCGGTTTCCGTGAATATCGTCCGGTTCAGGCGCAAAAGACGCTGGCCAGCGCCATTCAGATCGGCGATCCGGTGAGCTATGAACGCGCCGTCAAAACGCTCAAAACCTTCGACGGCGTTGTCGAGCAGGCCACCGAGGACGAACTGGCTAATGCGGCGGCGCGCGCCGACCGTACCGGCATGTACTGCTGTCCCCATACCGGCGTGGCCCTGGCGGTGTTGTTCAAACTTATCGAACGAGGGGAAATCCGCCGCCATGACCGCGTGGTGGTCATCTCCACCGCCCATGGCCTCAAGTTCACCGACTTCAAGGTGGCCTATCATGATCGCGCGCTGGCCGATGTTATCGCCCGGCACGCAAATCCGCCGGTGGAATTGCCGGCGGATTACGAGGCGGTGCAACGTGCCATTGATGCGCGGTTTGCGTGATCGGTAATCGGTAATCGGTGATTGATAATCAGCGTGGCTGTTACCTATCACGCCTCACGTTTCACGCATCACGTATTACGAGATCACATTCAACGCCTTTCCTACTTTCGCAAATTTCTCCAGCCCGAAATCCATATCGTCTTTGCCGAGCGCGGCGGAGATCATCACGCGGATGCGTGCGAGACCCTGGGGAACGGTGGGGAAGCCGATGGCCATTGCAAAGACGCCTTCCTCGAAAAGCTGGCGGCTGAACGCCTGCGCGAGCTTCGCGTCGCCGAGCATCACCGGCGTGATCGGCGTCACGCTGTTGCCTACGTTGAAGCCCAGCGCCTTCATCTGATCCTTGAAGTAGCGGGTGTTCTCCCACAAACGCTCCACCAGTTCGGTCGAAGCCGCGAGCGCCTGAACGGCGGCGAGACATGCGGCGGTATCGGCCGGCGTGACGGCGCTAGAGAAAAGGAACGGACGTGCCTTTTGACGTAAGTAGTCCACGATGAGCTTTTTCCCGGCGATGATGCCGCCCACCACGCCGAAGGCTTTGGAGAACGTCCCGATTTCCACGTCGAATTTGCCGTGCAGGCCGAAGTGATCCACGATCCCGCGTCCACCGTGGCCCAGCACACCTTCGCCGTGCGCGTCATCCACCATCGTGAGCAGCCCGTATTTTTCCGCCACCGCGTAAATTTTGTCCAGTGGTGCGACATCGCCATCCATTGAAAAAACCCCGTCGGTGACAACCAGCCCACGCCGGTATTGGGGCAGGGATTCCTGAACCTTTGCCTCCAAATCGGCGGGATCACAATGCTCGTAGACCACGATCTTGGCGCGGCTCAGCCGTGCGCCGTCAATGATGCTGGCGTGATTGAGCCGGTCGGAGAAGATGACGTCCTCTTTGCCCACCAACGGGGGGATGGCCGCTTGATTGGCGACGAAACCGGCCTGCACGTAGAGCGCGTCTTCCACATGCTTGAACTCTGCCACTGTCTGTTCCAGCTCCCGGTGCAGCGAGAGCGTGCCGGCGATGGAGCGCACCGCCGTCGGCCCCGCGCCGAAGCGGTCAATCGCGGCTTTGGCGGCGTTCTTCAATCGTGGATCATCGGCGAGACCCAGGTAATTGTTGGTGCAGAGGTTAAGCACGCGCTTGCCGTCCACCGTCATCCACGCACCGGGGGGTGAGTCAATAGTGCGCAGATGGATGAACAAGCCGCTTTCCTTCAATGCCGCGACTTCTTCCTCAATCCAGGCCAGTTTTTGTTCGGTCATCGTCAGTCTCCTAAACAGTCGCGTAGTTTTGTAGTCGAATAGTCGTTTTTTAGTGGATTTTCTTCCGTTTGTACCCGTTTACTCCGTTGAGAATGGATGATTTAGTATGACGGTGTGTCAGTCTTTTTGCCGGCGATCTGCTGCCAGAGGATGCCGCCGAGCGCGCCGAGGCCCGCCATCAACACGATGTCGAGCACGCCAAAGCACACACCGCCGCCGATTTGGGCAGTGGGAATCATCGAGGGGTCGTAGGTGGTCGGCAGACCGAGCTGCTCCAATACGTTCATAATGGTTTGCGGATCCACCAGCACACTGTTGATAATCCCACCGATGAACTGACCGAGCAATGCGCCCACACCGCCGATTGCGCCGGCGATTGCACCGGCTTTGGCCGCGCCGCCGGATGCGAAGGGCTTTTCGTAGACGCCGGCCAGATAACCGGCTCCTAGCCCTGCCAGCAACGCAATACACGGCACACAGAGCGGCGTAATCAAACTCACGCCGACTCCCAGAACTAACATCACTGCTCCTAAGATCAACCCTGCTTTGACCATTTTTTTCCTCCTTTCCTTGCTTGTCTTGTTTTAACTCTTATTTCTTAACCTCTTACGCCCCTGGGTACATCACAATTTTACCACTATTCCCCGAAACCATCGTATCGAGGGCTTCCTGCCAGCGGCTGAGTGGGAATTCGTGGGTGATAATCGGCGTCAAATCCACGGCACCGGAGGAGATCAGGGCACGCATTTGATACCACGTCTCCCACAAACGACGTCCCGCGATCCCATGCACGGTGATGCCCTTCATAATCACCAGATTGTTGAGGTCGAAATCGTTGAGGGGATTCGAGCTTAGCCCCAAAAGAGACGCACTCCCGCCGGGCTTGAGCAGAGTTAGCCCCTGCACCAGCGCTTTGGGCGCGCCGGACATTTCGATCAACACATCGAAGCCCTTGCCGCGCACCATATCCTGGGCAAGCCGCATGACATCTTCTTCGGCGGCGTTGATTGCCAGGTCGGCGCCGACTTTGCGCGCCAGGGCCAGGCGGTACGGGCTGATGTCGGTGGCAACGACGACCTCCGCGCCGAAGGCCCGCGCGACCGGGATGGACATCAGACCCGCCGGCCCGCAGCCGGTGACGAGCACCGTCTTGGCGCGCACATCCACCGCAGCGACCGTATGAACCGCGTTCCCGAAGTTTTCTTGCAGGCTGACGACGCGCGCCGGCATGGTCTTGGGGTTTTTCCAGGCGTTTTCAACGGGGATGGCGATGTACTCGGCATAGCAGCCGTCTGTATCTACCCCCAGAATACGGGTGTTGGGACAAATGTGCGCCTGTCCTAACTTGCATTGGGTGCAAACACCGCATACAATATGACTCTCGGCGGAGACGAAATCGCCGACTTGTGGCTCATCGGGGCGGACCTGCGCGCCGACCGCCACAATCTCGCCGGCGAATTCGTGGCCGATGATGAGCGGCGGCTTGATGCGTCCTTGTGACCAATGATCCCATTTGTAAATGTGGACATCGGTGCCACAGATGGAGGTGGCAATCACTTTGATCAAAACTTCCCGTGGACCGGGGGTGGGGATGGGCACCTGGATAAGCTCAAATCCGGGACGAGGTTGCCGTTTGGCAACAGCCTGCATAATTGTCATAGACAAATCTCCTGGAAAACAGTCTTTTCGTCGCGAGCCGGTCATGCTTTTGTCAATGGCTACTTATGCAGTATAGCACCGTGGTCAGGAGGGGACAACGTGCAGAGTGCTATAACCCGGATGACATGTGTAACTTACTTGCACAAAAAAACACATTCCTCTTTCCCTCTAAAGCTCCTTCGTGGTATACTAGGGTGAGAGTGATGTGAAAGCGGATTTACCAAACCTACACCAACAGCAGGAGGCATGACCCATGAAACATTTCTTGACATTGGCCGATCTCACATCGGAACAAATGCGCCACATCCTTGACCTTGCCGTGCGTATCAAGGCCGCATGGAAAGCCGGTGAAGACACCCCTTACCTGAAGGGCAAAGTCCTGGGGATGATCTTCCAGAAGCCCAGCCTGCGCACCCGCGTTTCCTTTGATGTAGCGATGCTCCAACTCGGCGGCAATGCGCTTTACCTTTCACCGGATGAGATTCAGTTGGGCAAGCGGGAAAGCGTCGCCGATGTCGCGCGGGTGATCTCGCGTTATGTCAACGTGGTGATGGCGCGCGTCTTTGCGCATGCGGATGTTGAGGCACTGGCAAAATACGCGACCGTTCCGGTGATCAACGGCCTTTCGGACTACTCCCATCCCTGCCAGGGCATGGCCGATTTCCTGACGATTTTGGAGCACAAGGGGAGCTTCAAGGGCAAGAAGCTCGTGTATTTGGGCGATGGCAACAATGTCGCCACCTCGCTCCTGTATGGAGCGACATTGCTGGGCATGGACTTCACCATCGCTTCGCCGAAGGGATATACGCTGCATCCGGCGATTTGGGAAATCGGTCGCCGTCTGGCTGCGGCAAGCGGCTCGAAGATCGAGGCGACGTCCGACCCGTTCGCGGCAGTCCAGGATGCGGATGTCATCTACACCGACACATGGACCTCAATGGGCCAGGAAGCCGAGGCCGAACAGCGGCGCAAAGTCTTCCCACCTTATCGCGTGGATGAAGCCAAATTGGCCCTGGCAAAGCCCGATGTCATCGTGATGCACTGTCTGCCGGCCCACCGTGGCGAGGAGATCACCGATGCCGTCGCCGATGGACCGCACTCGGCTATTTTCGACCAGGCCGAGAACCGTCTCCACGCCCAAAAAGCCATCTTAGTTTGGGTGCTGGATGCCGAAAACTGATAACTGACGACTGATAACTGACAACTAACAACTGACAACAGGGGGGTGCTCTGTGGCCGGTAATCGTTTGCGCTTTGACGAAGCCATTCAAAAAGCTAACGACTGTGTTTGGGACGAGCGATGGGACGAAGCCGTGCGGTTTTATCGGCGTGCGTTGGCCGAGTTCCCCGATGATGTCTCGGCCTTGATGGGGTATGCCTGGGCGCTGCTGAACGCAGAAGAACTCGAAGAGGCGCTTGAAGTCTATCGCCGGCTCACCTTGTTAAGCCCTGCAGACCCCGGCCCCTATGAACGCATTGCCGAGATTCTGGAGCGTACCGGTGAGACGGCGCGGGCTGCCGAAATGTATTATGAAGCCGGAGTCCGCTACGGCAAACAGAATCTGACAAGCAAGATGGCGACGGCTTACGAGGCTTCTTTGCGCCTGCGATCTGACAATGATAAGACGTGGCGCGCGCTTTTGCAACACTATCAAGCCCAGAAACAGGTGGACAAGGCCGTCCTGGCGGCGCTCTGGCTGGCCTATCTGTACCAGAACACCCATCCCGATTGGGCGATCGAAATCTGTCGGCAGATGCAAGGCTTCATTCCTCACGAACCACGCATCGGGCAGACGATGATGCTGTTGCAGAGTCAGCGTCCGGTTCCGGAGCCGCCGCCAATCTCCTCACAGGAGGTTTTGCTCGAAGGCATAGAAATCGAAGCGGGCGACGAGGGCACGCCGGTGGATATCGCCAGACAGCATGCCCTGGCAATGTTGGCCGAGTCCATTTTTGCAGAAGACAAACCTCAGATTCAAGGCGTCTCGCAGATGGAGGTAGACCTGCTGATCGGCAAAGCCGTAGACGCCCAAACGCGCGGAGACCTGGCGGCCGCCCTGCAGGCTTACGAGCAATTGGTCAAGGCCGGCGTTTCGATGCCCTCGATCCATTTTAACCTGGGGCTGCTTTATAAAGAGCAGATGCGCTTTGCCGAAGCCATCGAGCAATTGTCGAAGTCCCTGGCGTCGCCTGAGTATGTTCTGGGCAGCCATTTTGCTTTGGGCGAATGTTATCAGGCTCAGGGCAATTTCACCGAAGCTGCCAAACACTTCTGGGAGGCCGTAAAAATCGTTGACCTGGCGACCGTGCAGCGTGAGCATGCCGATGACCTGATCCGCGTTTACGAGAGCCTGGCACAAAACCTGGTCAGCACCGGCGACCCGGAACGCGCACAACGTCTGAGTGAATCGCTGGTTGAATTTCTGGGACGGCAGGGATGGGAAGACAAAGCCATCACCGCGCGCAAACGGCTGGATAGTCTGGCGCGTTCGGGCATTGTGCTCAGTCTGGGGGAGCTGGTCAGCCTGACGGGATCGGCGGATATCCTGCGCTCCGTTGCTCTGGCGCAGGAATACCACCGCCGCAAAAAGGTTTACAACGCTTTGGAAGAACTCTTCCACACACTCAGCCAATTCCCGGATTACCTGCCGCTGCATTATCTGTTGGCGAGTTTACTGCAAGATGCCGGCCGTATCGAAGAGGCGGTTGCCAAATTCCACATTGTTGCGCGCACCTATGAGGTGCGTGGGCAGACGCTCCAGGCGTTGGCGATTTACCGTGAACTCCTGCAATCCTCCCCTCTGGATGTGACGGTACATCGGCATGTGATCGAGTTGCTCATCCAGCGGGGGCAAATTGACGAAGCCCTCGGCCAGTATTTGCAGTTGGCAGATGCGTATTACCAGTTGGCGCAAATGGATCGCGCCCGCGAAGTTTACGCCGAAGCCCTGCGTCTGGCGCCGCGCGGTTCACAGGATGCCCAGTGGGAAGTGCGCATCCTCCACAGAATGGCCGACCTGGATTTACAGCGTCTGGATTGGCTGGCGGCGATCAAAAGCAATGAGGAAATCCTGCGCATTGCTCCCGGTGACGAACGTGCTCATCTGGCACTCTATCGCCTGTACCCCCGCACCGGACGCCCGCATTTAGGGCTGAATGCTTTGGACAAACTGATCAAACTCTATCTGGAAGCCAAAAATGTTGACCGCGCCCTGGTCGTTCTGGAAGACTTGATCCATAACGAACCTGAGAGCATCCCTTTGCGTGCCAGAGGCGCGCAGTTGTATTTGAACATCGGTAAGCGCGATAAAGCGTTGGAACACCTGGATGTATTAGGTGATCTACAACTTGAAGCCGGACAGAAAGAAGCGGCGGTCAAAACCATCGCGGCGATCCTGGCTTTGGATCCCCCGAATAGAGCAGCTTACGCCAGCCTCTACCGTGAGTTGACCGGACAAGAACCACCACCGGGACGGGGCGTGTAAACGGAGGGCTGGTTTTCGCCGCGATTGAGTATGTGGAACATTGTATGGCTTTTGGAACGTATATCGTGGGTAGATGGCCTGGATATCCTGATTGTCGCCTTTTTCTTTTTCATGGTCTTTTACGCGATAAAAGGGACCCGCGCCGTGCCTCTGGTGCGTGGGATCATGGCCTTGCTCATCTTTTTGGCCCTGATCACGCGGCTGGTACACCTGCGGGCATTTTCCTGGCTGGTCGAGCGGCTTCTGCCGGCATTCATGGTGGGCGTGCCGGTGCTCTTTCAACCGGAACTGCGGCGCGCCCTTGAACAACTGGGACGCAATCGCCTGTTTTGGACGGCGCCGCGTGACAATGACAGGCTGGCTTTGATGATTGCCAACGTCGTCAAAGCGGTCAGTTACATGGCGACGAACTACGTCGGTGCATTGATTGTCTTCGAGCGTCAAACCGGCTTACAGGAGTACGTGGATACCGGTGTCCCCATCGGCGCCGAGGTCACATTTGAGCTGTTGACCTCCATTTTTGATCCTCACGTGATTCTTCATGACGGTGCGGTGATCATCCGCAACGGCTATCTGGCTGCGGCCGCTTGTGTCATGCCGCTGACGGCGGCCTTTCTGGCGGACCGGGAATTGGGATTGCGGCATCGGGCAGCCATCGGCATCACCGAGGAAGGAGACGCTGTGGCCGTCGTCGTTTCTGAGGAACGCGGGAAAATCTCGCTGACGCACAACGGGCGCATCATTCGTGATATTGATGCCGGTCGGTTGGAGTCCATTCTGCGCACTTTTTTGATGCCCGAAGTCGAGCATACTCCGGGCCTCCTGCGCCGTTTTACCCGTCGTGCGGCAAAATCTGGAGCAGAGACGAAGGAAGGCACGGTTATATGAATCGCTGGCTGGGACAAAATATCAGCCTGTTCCTGGCTTCGCTGCTGCTGGCCTTTTTCTTCTGGGCCGTTGCCATCGAAACCGAGGACCCCACGCAGCAAGGTCCGTTTGCCCTGTCTATTCCGGTTGAAATTCTGAACCTGGATGACGATATGATAGCTTATGGCATCAACGGGGCGCGGGTGCGGGTGGAACTGCGCGCGCCAAAATCCATCTGGAACAACCTGACGCTTGAGGACATACACGCCTACATTGATCTCGCCAACGTCAATACCGGCACCCTGTCGGTGCCGGTGCACGTGGAGGTTAAGGCGTCGCCGGTGCAGGTGCTGAAAATCATACCCGCCGCAGCCTCGCTCACCGTTGAAGAGATCGCCGAGAAAGAGGTGACGGTCACGGTGCGGGTAAAAGGCACGGCTGTTTTTGGTTATAAGGCCGAGGAGCCTATGGTTATCCCACAGACGGTGCGGGTGCGCGGACCGGCTTCATGGGTCGCACAAGTGACCCAGGCGCAGGTTATGGTTGATGTGCAGGGGCAACAAAGTGACGTGCGGGGCGATTATCAGCCTGAGCTTTTGGATCAGAACGAACACAGTGTCCCCTACGTCGAGGCGGTTCCCAAAGTGGTGACGGTCAATGTGCCCATCTCCCAGTTGGGCTATGTGCGGGATCTCGCCGTGACGGTGGCCTGGGAAGGGCAGCCGGCCGCCGGTTATCGCATCGCCAATCTGGTCGTGAATCCCCAGATCGTCAAAGTCTTCGGGCGTGTGGAAGTGGTCAAAGCCGTGCCCGGCTACCTGCAAACACAACCTGTCAGCCTCGAAGCGCTGACCCAGAGCATGACCACGACCGTGGCTTTGCAAATGCCCGAAGGGATATCCCTGATTTCGCCGCCGCGTCCTTACGTTACCGTCAGCCTGACGATTGAAGCCATCCAGACCGGGCTGACACTGGCGGTGACGCCGACCATCCGTGGCCTGGCCTCCGAAATGACCGCGACCCTGAGTACCGAGTCCGTGGTGTTGATTCTGAACGGTCCGTTGGCGATCATGGAGCATTTGCAGAGCACGGACGTGCGCGTGGTGCTGGATTTGACCAAATTGATGCCCGGAGACTACACCATCATCCCGACAGTCTATGTGCCTAAAGGCGTGACCATCCAGAATGTCATCCCTGAGGCAGTTCTCGTGCGTATTGAACGGGTGGTGGCGCCGGTATTGCCTTACCGGTGAGGGTTCAACTGACTTATAATTTCCCGGCTTCCTTGAGGCCGAGTTTCATCGCGTTGAGCGGCAGCAGCGCACATTTGACGCGCCCCATGCTCAGCCGCACGCCGCCCATGATTTCCTGAATCTCCGATAAGCCCATAGCGGCGATCTCGGCGGGGGTTTTACCCACGACGGCCTCGGTGAACATAGACGATGACGCCATGCTGATGACACAGCCCTGCCCTTCAAACATCACTTTGGCGATGCGCCCTTCGGTGTCCAGACGCGCCGTCAAGTGGATCATATCCCCGCATGTCGGATTATCCATTTCAATATCAATATCGGCATTTTCAAGCACGCCGAAGTTTTCGGGATTGTGGTAATGCTCCAGCAATTGCTCACGGTAAAGGTCGCTGCTCATGGATTGATTTCTCCTCGGCTTCTTATTTTCCCAAAATACGCTCGACTTTGTGGAGTGCCTTCACCAGCGCCTCCACATCATCTTTATCATTGTAAATGTAGAAGCTCGCGCGGGCGCTGGCGGCGAGTCCGAACCGCTCGTGGAGCGGTTGGGCGCAGTGATGCCCGGCGCGCACACAAACGCCCTCCTCGTCGAGGACGGAAGCGATGTCGTGGGGATGGATGCCATCCATCCAGAACGCAACCACACCGCCGCGCTCGGCAGGCCCCGGACCGAGAATATGCACTCGCGGCAGCTCGGCCAGCCGTTCCATTGCATAGGCAACGATCTCTTGCTCATGCGCGTGGACGGCATCCATACCGATGGCGCTGAGGAAATCTACCGCCGCGCCCAGGGCCACAACTTCGGCGATGGCCGGCGTTCCGGCTTCGAATTTGTAAGGGACTTCGTTCCACTTGGCATAGTCGCGTTTGACGGTGCGGATCATATCGCCGCCATAGAGGAAGGGGGGCATAGCTTCCAACAACTCGCGGCGGCCCCACAAGACGCCGACGCCCGGTCCGCACATCTTGTGGCCTGAGAAGGCCATAAAGTCCGCACCTAGCGCCTGCACATCCACGGGCCGATGGGGAACGGCTTGCGCCCCGTCCATCACCACCAGGGCGCCGGCGGCATGAGCCATCTCCGCGACCTGTTTGACCGGCGGCACGGTCCCCAGCACATTGGACATGACCGAGCAGGCGACGATTTTAGTGCGTCCATCTTCCAGCAATGCCGGCAGTGCGGCCAGATCGAGCTGGCCGGCGTCGTTCACGGGAATATACGCCAGCTCGGCCCCTTTGCGCAGAGCCAACTGCTGCCAGGGGACAAGGTTGGCATGATGTTCCATCTCCGTCACCACGATGCGGTCTCCGGCGTGGATATGCGTCTCGCCCCAACTGTAGGCGACCAGGTTGATGCCCTCCGTCGCGTTACGCACGTTGATCACCTCGGCAGGCTCCGGCGCGTTGATGAAGGTTGCGATTTTGGCCCGTGCCTCTTCGTAGAGTGCGGTGGCCTCTTCCGCCAGCGCGTACAACCCTCGATGGACGTTGGTGTAGCTGTGTGTGTAAACGCGCATCAGCGCACCGATGACGGCGCGCGGTTTCTGTGAACTGGCGGCACTATCTAAAAACACCAGGCGCTTGCCGTGGAATTTGCGCTTGAAGATGGGAAATTCTTGCCGTATTGCGGCAACATCTAATGGCATGCCTACCTCCTCGTAATAGTGATTGGGGATTAGGAATTAGAAACCAGACCAGGGATCAGGAACCAGTTCATCATCCCTAATCATTAGTCCTCAGCCCCAAATCCCCAGTTCCTCATCTCCCGCCAGATTATACCACAAATAAAGAAGAAACCTATATGTCAATTGTAATCAGCTCAGCTATGCCCACCGCCTGGTGATCAATCACCAGGCTCAGAAAGTATCCGCACGGGGATGCCCGCACGGGGATAAACCCCCATGCCACGTCTCCGCTATGTCGCTCTATGTCCGGGTTAATTTGTTAAAGATCATTATCGTCGGGCTATAGTGACAGGGGGGCTTGCTTTCACCCTCAATTGACTATAATGGGAAGCACGATGTCTGATGAGCCTGTCTCTCAACAATTGCCGCTTTTTCAGGTGGAGCCTGCCTCTGAGGAGAAGGCCGCCGCGCCTGCTGCGGAGCCTGTCTCGCCGACGGCTTCGCTGGCAGCGGAGTTGACGCCGACCTCGCCGCTCAACGTCGCGCTGGGCGCTTTCGAGAAGTACATGCGGCTGCGCGGCTTCACGGAAAACACCCAGCAGGCGTTCCGGCTGGATATGCAGATTTTGAGCGACTATCTCAGTCCCGTGCAGCGCATCGGTGAGATCGGCGCGGCCACGTTGCAAGGCTTCGTCAAGTGGATGGAATCCTCGCGCGGCGTGCCGTGTAGCCCAAAAACACTCGAACGGCGCATCACCACGCTCAAAGTCTTCTTCGGCTGGCTGGCGGAAGAAGGCGTTTTGGCGCGCGATCCTGCTGCGCCGTTGATTCACCAGGCTGTCTCTGCGCCGCTGTCGGAAATTCTGACCGACGCGCAGATTGAGGCGGCGCTGGCGGTGACGCAGGCGTTACGGGCCGGCAGTGAAGCGCGCAAGGCCGATGTGCGCCCTCATACGCTATTCACCCTCATCCTGCATACCGGCATCAAGAAAAGTGAGTGTGTCAATCTCCACGTCAATCACATTGATTTGAGCGATCCCCAACATCCGGCGTTGTGGGTGCGCTACAAAGAAGCGCGGCGGCGTCATAAAGAACGGCGGATCGCCTTACCGCATGAGTGGCCTGCCATTCTGAAAGAATATCTGGAGCAGTACCCCTCGCGTCAGTATCTCTTCCCGTGGAGCGCGCGCAACCTGGAATACGTGCTCACGGACATCGCCGCAGAAGCAGGGATTCCCCGGATTACCTTTGAGATTCTGCGCTGGACCTGCGCCGTCCGTGACTTCGCGGCGGGGATGGATCACACCGAGCTGCGTCACAAACTCGGTCTCTCGGAGATTAGCTGGTACGAGGTCGAAGTTAAACTGGCACTCCTGGCGCAGCGCGTGGGCAAAACACCGTAAGGTTACAGTGAGAATTTCCAGGTTATAGTTACCTGCGCTCTTTGTGGTCAACCGTTCAGCCGGACATATTTTGTGCCACAGAGAACACGGAGAACACAGAAAATTTCCTGCGTTCTTTGTGGTCTCTGGGGTTAATTCTGATGGAGGGTTCATGAACACATCACTTTCCGATAAAATCACCTATCGTACGGCGAAGGTGGCCGTCGTCGGCGTGGGGTACGTGGGGCTGCCGCTGGCGTTGGCCTTTGCCAAAGCCGGTTTTGTGACGGTCGGCATCGAGGTCAACGCCGACCGTGCGCGTGACCTCAACGCCGGTCACAGCTACATCGAAGACGTCTCCGATGCTGAGCTGCTTCCCTATGTGCGCGATGGTCGCCTGAGCGCGACGACCGATTACGACATCATCCGTGATTGTGATGCGGTGTTTATCTGCGTGCCTACCCCCTATACCATCCAGCGCACTCCAGACATGAGTTACATTATCGCGGCAACCGAAGGTATCGCCCCGCACTTGCGTCCCCAACAACTCATTGTTTTGCAGTCCACGACCTATCCCGGCACAACAACCGAGGTCGTGCAGCCGATTCTGGAGCGGGTCAGCGGGATGAAGGCCGGTGCCGATGATTTCTACCTGGCGTTTTCGCCGGAGCGCATTGATCCCGGCAACAAGCAATGGAGCGCCTACAACACTCCCAAAGTCGTTGGCGGGTTGACGCCGAACGCCACCGCCGTCGCTGCCGCGCTGCTGCGGCAGATGGGCGCACCGGTGCACGAGGTCTCCTCGCCTGCCGCCGCCGAGTTGACCAAACTGTTGGAAAACACTTTCCGCGCCGTGAACATCGCCCTGGTCAACGAAATAGCGCAACTCGCCGAGCGCATGGGCATAGATTTCTGGGAAGTCATTGACGCGGCGAAGACCAAACCTTTCGGCTTTATGCCTTTCCGTCCTGGCCCCGGCGTGGGTGGACATTGTATCCCCATAGACCCCTACTACTTGCTCTGGAAAGCGCGCGAGTACGATTTCTGGACGCGCTTCATCGAGTTGGCGGCGGAGACCAACGAAGCCATGCCCTATCACGTGGTAGACCTGGTGACGCGCGGTCTGAGCCTGGAGAAGAAGTCTCTGTACGGCGCGCGAGTGCTTGTCCTGGGTGTGGCCTTCAAACCCGACATCGGTGACTCACGCGATACCCCCGCCGAGCGGATCATCGAGCTGCTGTTGGGGCGCGGCGCCGATGTGCGCTATCACGATCCTTTCGTGCCGACTTTTCACGTGGGGGGTAACGTCTTCTACCAGGATACACTGTGCCTGGAGTCCGTTCCCTTGACGGATGAAGAACTTCAGGCGGTTGATGTTGTGGTGATCGTGACCGGCCATCATAACGTGGACTATGGGCGGATTCTCCAACGAGCCTCCCTGGTGGTGGATAGCTGTAATGCGACGCGTGGCTTCTCGGGAACGGCCAGAGTTGTCCGTTTGGGAGCGCCGCTGGCGTAAAGGGCATGCCAGATACCACCCCTAAAGCCACCAACGACCCTCCTACCCACACTCAAACCAAACAGACGCGCAAGACGGTTTTGCGGGTGGTATTGGTGATTTTCTTCGTGGGCTTCACCACATTGATCGCGCTCAACCGTGAGCGCATCACCTTTGAACACCTCAGCGGGCTGGGCTACCTGGGCGTCTTCCTGATGGCCTGGATCGGCAGCACGACGGTATTGCTGCCCATCCCGCATCTGGCGTTTACCTTCACGATGGGTTCGGTGCCGGCGCTTATACCCTGGTGGATCGGTCTCTGCGCCGGGTTTGGTGATTCGTTGGGTGAACTGTGGGGCTATCTGGCCGGATACGCTGTCGAAGACCTGGTGGACCGCTGGAAAGTCTACCCTAAGATCGAAGGCTGGGTGCGCCGACATGGGATGTTGACCATCTTTCTGATGGGGGTCGTGCCGATGCCGCTGTTCGACATGGCCGGCATGGCCGCCGGCGCGACGGGGATGCCCGTGTGGAAGTTCTACCTGGCAACGTGGAGCGGCAAAACGTTCAAGGCCATCGTCGTAGCCTGGGCCGGACGCTATAGCATCACCTGGATTGCCAATCTTTTAGGGCTTTAACGTTGACCACGTTAGCACGTTATTATGGCTATAAGCCTAACGCCTAACAACTAACGCCTAACGCCTAACGCCTAACGCCTGACGCCTAACGACTAGCGACTAACGACTAATGACTAACGACTAACGCCTAACGCCTAACGACTAACGACTAACGACTAACACCTAACACCTAACGACTAACGACTAACGACTAGCGACTAATGACTAACGACTAACGACTAGCGACTAACGACTAACGACTCTATCTTAGAGATGAATGTAAAAATTCTGCAACACCCGCGCATTTATACCGGCGACGCCCATTATCCCTGGGCGCGGATGATGGCGGTGGTGGATGACCGCATTGTCGCCCTGGACGCTGAAGCGGAAGCCTGGGCGGCTGCCCCCGGCGCGCTGATCGAGGATGTGGAGGGCGCGCTTGTCATCCCCGGCCTGGTTGACGCGCATATCCACGCGATGTGGTACGCGCTTAGCTTGCGTGAGCTGAACCTGCGTGATCTTTCCCGTGCGGCACTGCTGGAGGCAGTGGCGGCGCGGGCGCGCGAGCTGCCGCCCGGCGCCTGGATCATCGGGCGCGGATGGGATCAAAGTGTGTGGGACGACAGCCGCTTTCCTACCGCGGCTGAACTGGATCGTGTGGCCCCGGCGCATCCGGTGGCGCTGATCGCCAAAAACGCGCACGCCTGGGTGGTCAACTCGACGGCGCTGCGGGCAGCGTCCATCACGGCAGCGACGCCTGACCCGCCGCATGGCCGGATTGGGCGCTGCGCCGATGGTTCGCCGGACGGCATGATGTTCGAGGAGGCGACGCGGCTGGTGCGGGCGGTGATCCCGCCGGCGACGTTAGATGAGGTCGTGGACGCCCTCGACGAGGCGCAAGGTCATCTCCTGGCCTGCGGCATCACCGGCATCCACGACGTGGACGCCGAACCAGCGTTTGCCGCGTTTCAGGAATTGCGCCGCCGGGAACGCCTGCGTGTGCGGGTGGTCAAGTACGTGCGCCTGGAATCGCTCGACGCAGCATTGACGGTAGGATTGCGCAGCGGCTACGGGGACGATTGGCTACGTTTCGGCGGCCTCAAGCTCTTTGCGGATGGGGCGTTGGGTGCGCGCACGGGCGCGATGTTCGCACCTTACGAGGGTGAGCCGGACAACGTGGGCTTGCTCACGCTGACGCCGGATGATCTGACGGCAATCACCCGGCAGGCAGCGGCAGGGGGACTGGCGCTGGCGATTCACGCGATCGGCGACCGCGCCAACGCGCTGGTTCTGGACGCCTTAGAGGCCGTGCGCAACATCAACCCCGCGCTACGCCATCGTGTGGAACACGTGCAGCACATCCGTCCGGAGGATCAGGCGCGGCTGGGCCGTGCCGGTTTTGTCGCTTCCATGCAGCCGATCCATGCCGTTCACGATATGGTGATGGTGGAGCGTCATCTGGGGCCGCAGCGCGCGCCACAGGCGTACCCGTGGCGCTCCATAGCGGACGCCGGCGCAGTACTGGCCTTTGGCTCGGACGCGCCCATCGAAATTTTCGATCCGTTCATCGGCCTGTATGCGGCGGTGACGCGCCGCCGCGAGGATAATGGTTTCCCCGGCCCCGAGGGCTGGCACCCCGAACAGCGGCTCACCCTGGAAGAAGCCCTGCGCGCCTACACCTGGGGCGCGGCTTACGCTGCCGGCCTGGAATCACGAATCGGCTTGCTTACTCCCGGCCACCTCGCGGACCTGGCCGTCCTTGACCAGGACATCTTCACCCTTCCGCCCGAAGCTCTGTTACAAACCCGTGCGCTTCGCGTTATGGTCGGTGGCCACTGGTGTACTTTCTAGGGATTGTGGAATAGGGAGTAAGGGACCCTTTCCCCTTTACTCTTAACTCCCTACAAAAGCTCCTTATGCTTTTCCTCTGCGAAGCGGCGCAACGCCTTGAGCCGCTGGAGCGGGACGTCCTGATTGGCCACCAGTGTCTCTTGAATGGCTTTGCTCCAACGATCTATGGCTGCACGTAGCTCTTCCCAGAGCGCCGTGATTTCGCGGTAGTAGAGTTCGGCCTGTTCGTCCAACCCGGCAAAATGCTCGGTCACTTTCTGGTTGGCGAGGTCCTGACGTCGCCAACGGTCCTCCTCGGCGACCAGACGCTTTTGCCAGTCGCGGGCGAAGGCCGCTTGCCACTCTTCCCATTGGCGGCGGAGCCGTTCCTCGGTGAGCCGCTGCATTTCCGCGATCTCGTTCTGCCGTTTTTCCAGCCGCGCCTGGAAAGCATCCAGGCCGTCGAGCGCCTGTTTGTTTTGATTGTACAACAGGGCGTATTTTTGCGTTTGCTCAACCAGGCGTGCAACTTCGGCGTCCACGCGCGCGCCCTGTTCTACGTATTGCTTTACCCGTTGTTCCCGCTGGAAATCTGCCACGCGCAGCTCTTCGATGCGCGGATCGTAGGATTTGGCGATCTGGATGGCCTCTTCAACGCGCGCAGGGAGCTTGCGGATGCTGTCTTCAAGCCGGGTCTGTTTGGCAAGCAATTCATCGAGGCTCTTGCGCAGCCCCGGAATTTCGCCTTCAACCGCCGCAACGCGCCGTGTGTCGGCCCGGCGCTGCTCTTCCAGATAGACGATGGATTGCAAGCGATCTTCGGTGCGTTTGGTCAGGTCGGCAATGGCGTTGGTCACGGCCTGAATCTGCCCCTGCAGTCGTTGTTCGCCGGCTTCACGGGCCTTGAGCAACTCCTCGTAGCGAAACATAGGGCGGATTTTCTTGTCCAGGTCGGTCAGTTGTTCGTTGATGATCTCGACTTCTGAGCGGCGCAGTTGTTCGCTTTCCAGACGCTCGCGGCGCACCTGAGCTTTGAATTCTTCCAGGTTGGCATTGAGGTCACGGTGCGTTTTTTCGATCTGTGCGGGATAATCATCGGTGCGTCGTAAATCGGTGCGTAATTCAACAATGTCCTGGTGCAGCCGCTCGATTTCCACGGATTGCGCTTCGATGGTGTGGATTTGCTGTTCGACACGCTCTTGCAATGCTAGAATGACGGCCTTGTCGCGCTTGCGTTCTTCATCCAGCCAACGGATCATCTGTTCTAGCTGTGAAAGCTCCATGCGTCTACTCCTCTGACAAAGTTTTACCTATTATAACCGCTCTTATGGGGAGAACAACATCCCGTATCATCTGCCAGGGCCTTATCATGCTTGCTCCGCGGGAACGTCAGTTCCCCATTTTTAGCGAGAAACGTGGATCTGGCGATCCGCTCGCAGTCAGTTGAAGTCATTATAGCGAGAATGATAAAGCCCTATATCACCTGCGGCGGAGCAGCGGCGCCAGCAATGCCTGTTCCTCCGCTGTCAGCAGTTTGAGCCGCCAGGCGACCAGTGGGAAGACGACAACCGCGCCTGCCAGCGCGGCGCCGCGTCCAACCGGCATCAGGAGTAGCGCCACGGCCACCATCGCTACCGTCGCCAACAGCGGTTTGCCGACAATAGAACCCCAGTGCAACCGCTCGAGTTGTTTTTGTACACCCATTACAAACGGTACCATCAACGCCAGTTCTGAGAAGATGTGCAAGACGGCAGAGACCCGGTAGCCGTAAATGGGCATCAAGATCAGGTTGCTGATCAGTGAGAACGCGAACGCGAACAGATACGCGCGCGTCAGATAACGTTGCTGATCCAACGCAATGAGCACGTATTGGGTCAGGCTGTTCAGCCACCCAATCGGCATAGACCAGGCCATCAATTGCAGGGCGATCATCCCGCCGGGCAGATATTCCGGTCCGCCCAGAACCAGCACCATCTCACGCGCCGCCAGTGTGGCGATGACGGCCAGAGGGAGCGCGAGCGTCAGCAGGATTTTCGCGCCAAGCCGGTAGAAGCGCAGGAAGCCGGCACGGTCTTCTTTGGCCTGCCGTGAGATGACCGGGAAAAGCGCCAGCGTGAACATCGAAGGAACGACCATCACCGCATCCAGAAACTTATACCCGATGCTGTACAGTCCCAGGATGATGTTGCCCAGGATTGGCTCCATCAAAAAAACGTCAATTTTGTAGAACAGGGTAGCGAGGAAGTGGTTGACCATCAACGGCCACGATTCGCCGATCATAGCTCGCCGCAACATACGGTCGCTTTCCCAACGCGGGCGGAAGAACATCCGCACGGCGAGGCTGCCCAGGATGCCCAGCGTGATCAGATTGATGGCAATGGCCGATCCCGCCAGTCCGATGATGCCCCATCCCGCCAGCAGCACCGCCGTCTGCACGCCCACACGCACCAACGTTGAAACCGTCGAGATGGCTGCCGGGTATTCCGCTTTCTCGTAGGCGTAAAAGAGCGAGGTCAGCCCTTTGGAGATGGAGCCGGGAATCAAGCCAATGTAGAGCAAGACCAGCGCGATCATCGCTTGCCTGGCGGCCGGCGCGGTGAAGTCCGCGATGAGTGTTTGCCGCAGGACGATGAACCCAAGCACCAACGGGATACCGGCCAGGCTCAACCCCAGCCGCACGGCGGTTGTGTTGAACAGGAAACGGTTAGCCCGGTCGCGGGCGCGAGCCACCTCACGGGTGAGATAAGCGTCGAGTCCGAAATTGGTGAGGATGTCGAACCATAAAAAGACATTGACCGCGTAGTAGTAATCACCGGTATTCGCCGGACCGAGAATCCGCAACATCAGCGCCGCAAAGGCCAGCTCGATGACGCGGTTGAAGAGCGTCAGCAGGATAGGAGCCACGCTGTTCTTCGCCAGCCGTTGTACTGTTGAATGGTCGGCCTCATCGCGGTAGGCGCGTCGCCAGACCCATACGACGGCGAGAAAGACAATACCCATCCCTGCCAGGAATGAGACGAACGCGCCGATTTTCACGCTGTCGGGACTGTACTTGAAGCGCACGATGCCGCTTTCCTCAAGCCGCACGCCCCGGAAGTTCCCGGCCACACGGGCAATGGGGACTTCACGCTCGGCATCTTCCCCTGTTCCCGGTGGGCGGACGAAAGCCTTCCAGCCGGGGAAGTAGCTATCGGTGAGGATAAGCCAGGCCGGGCTATCAACGGTCACTTCGATGAGGACTTCGTTGCGTCCGTAGGCGAGCACGGTTTGGCCCGCGGGAGTGGCCGGGGTGGTGGGAGACGGTTGCGCGGGGGTGTTGCCCATAAACTCCGCTTCGATGATGGCGTAGAAGCGGGGGTCATAGCTCTGGATGAGCTGTCCCACAGCTTCCACATCCGGTGCAACCAGCGTCGCCGTCACAGGCAAGGTGAAGGCGCGCGGCATGACACCCAGATTCTCATAAACGCGCACCGCTTCATCCTGGTACACGAGCTTGTACTTGGGCAGGGGAATTTCTTCCTCGGTGACGATGTATTTGACGTTGAGCAGGTCGGTGAGCGGGCTGTCGAGGCTGGAAAACTGCGTGAAGGGTGCGATGCGGTTGTAGAGCAACTCGTTTTGCGGCTCAATCCAGCGCATATAGCGCGCGTATTGTGCCGGAAAGAGACTATCGTAACCGCGCACATCCTGGAAATCGTAGAACATTCCTGTATTGGCGTTGAACGTCTTGCGTCCGTGGGGATCGAAGGTGGAGAAACGCCACACCCCCGTATCCCGGCGCAGAAATTCGACGACGGGCGGCGTATAGCTCAGCAAATCCGGGTTGACGGCGGGATTGAAGCCCGCGCCAAACGCGACGAGATCTACCACCAGGACGAGGATTGCCAGGGCTTCCCATACCGGGCGGCCCCCCAACCGCTTGGGCCAGTAGATGGGGCAGCGGGACACCCGTAGCACAATGCCGGCGCCGATCAACAATAGCGCTGCGCGTTGGATCCAGGGAAAGAGGTAAGCGTAAAATGTGCGATGATCTGGAAATGCGTGGGATGCCAGTGCCAGCGACCAGAACACCCGCTCGACCAGTGGCTCGATCCGCCCGAACGCCAGCCGCGAGAGCCACAGCCCGCCCCACAATGCCAATCCTGCCCAAATCGTCCCCGCCCCGATGATGCTGACAACATTTGGAGCCGTGTCGAAGAGCAAGAGGCGGCGCATGGGGCGGGAGGTGTGAGTTGAGGGGTGTGGGGAATTCGTGATTCGTGATTCGCTGACTCGCGTCGCTCCCAGGCCGGCAAGCGCGGCGACGGCAACCGTCAAGGGGAACACCCAGCGGAAGGGCGAGTGGGATTGGCTCAGGAAGGGCAAGGCGTACACCAACGCATAGATCGGCGTGCCGAAAATGCAGCCCAACGAAAACAGCGACAACACCGTGAAAAACGGCACATAAGGCTGTCTCAACCAATCGAGTGCCTTATCTACAATCTTTGACCTGCGACTTTCGACTTTCGATTTTCGACCTTCGACTAACGACTGCGGACTAACGACTGCCACCAACGCCAGCAGCAACGGCAGAATCCCCAAATACGCCCCCCCTTCGACGTAATTCTTGATGCCCCAATCGAAAGAAGAAATGGCCTCTCCGTGGGCGTTGACGGTGGCCCGGAGCGTCTCGCCGGTGAAGAAATTCCACAACGTTGTATGCGTGGGATTGCCGAAGAAGTTAGGAATCAAGAAAGTGATGATTCTGCGTTTGGGATAAGCCCACCTCAACACCTCAGAAAGCGTAACGGTGCCCTGACGGAAGCTGCTGTTGACGACCTCATAGAGCGGGAGGAGTTGCAATGCACCAAGCGCCAGCCCCAGACCGACCATCAACAGTAGGCCCAATGCCGGGCTGAGGACTTCCGTGCGCCATGCCGTGTGTGGATGGGTCAGCGCCGTATGGATGAGCCGCCAGGCGCCGAACATCGCCATCACCAACAGGGCAAAGTAAGTGATTTCGGCGTGGCCGGCGAAAATCTGTAGCCCCAGCGTGAGCGCGCCACCTAAGGCCCAGGGCAACATTGCGCGTTCCTGCCGCATAAAGCGCGCACGGCGCACGGTCAGTTCGACGAATGTCAACAGCAACGGCAACCATGACGCCGCCGCAACGATCATCGGATGGACAACCGAGACGACCAGGAACCCGCTTAACTCAAAGGTGGCGCCGGCCAGCAGCGCTCCCAGGCGGTTGGCGCCGATGGTACGTCCCAAAACATACATTGCTATACCGGCAAGCCCCAATTGCAGGGCAATGAACACGCCGAACGCACGCGGCAGAGGCAACAGGAAGAAAATCCACGTCAGCGGATAGAGGGCCGAATGTTGCCCGTTGGCCAGAAAGGGATGTCCGGCGAAGATGTAAGGGTCCCAGAGAGGCAGTTCTCGTGTCTGAAGTGCCGTGGTCAAAAAACGCTTCCAGGGATAGTTCTGTAAAATCAGGTCAGCAACCAGGCCGTTTTGCACCTCGGTCATGCCCATTTTGTCGGCAGCAGCCCGGTAAGGCGCGAAGGTATACAGCGCGTCCGCCGGGAGCAGGGTTTTATCTCCCAGAACGATCGGGGCGAAAATCAACAACGGCAGGATAAGCAGTATCCCCACCGGCACAAAATCGCGCCATAGGTTTCGCAGATTCATTTTCATGACTAATCCGATTATCTGAGTAAGGGTTTGGGATTATAGCAATCCTATCATGCAACCGGTAATAGGCAATCACCAGGATCATGGCCTTATCATTCTTGCTCCATTCTTGCTCCGAGGGGAACGCCAGTTCCCCGTTTTTAGCCGGCCCCATTCTTGCTTCGAGGGGAACGCCAG
>ENA-UOWE01000114-UOWE01000114.1-activated-sludge-metagenome-genome-assembly--contig:-NODE-114-length-117668-cov-32.623817_pt1 | contig 117668 bp, 106 predicted proteins | sample MGYA00249841_ERZ761562 | MGnify/ENA primary metagenome ERZ761562 (study PRJEB28883, sample SAMN05720200) | activated sludge metagenome | isolation source: Anaerobic digester | place: Japan... | reverse complement strand
GCCCTGGTAGCGGGGTGGGAGAGTAGGTCATTGCCAAGGAACTGTTGCTGTTTATATACCTGTATCCTGCTCAAATCTTGACGAAAAAGCCGGAAGTGTTACACTAATGCTCTATATTCGGACATACGAGCGCAGGTTTGAAAGTGCATAGTAAATTTTTCGTCATTATTGTCATTCTGCTCACAGGACTCTTATTGGCAGGTTGTCAGGGTATTGAGGCGGAAGGGGCAGCAAGTCAACCGGCGTCCTTTGCTTCGCCGACGCCACAGGTGCTTCAAGAAGTATCTTCTTCCGTGGTCACGGTTGTCCCCACACTCCAACCTACAGCGACACCTACTCCTCAACCTACCGTATTGCCTTTGCCTACTCCTACACCCTATTACTGTAATTATCTTCGCGGCAGAACTGAATCCGGTTCATTGTCGAGTACGGCGATGCGGGAAGAGGTGCGTTTTCTGGTACATCTGCCCCCGTGTTATGATGATTACCCGGCTAAGGCTTTCCCAGTTGTATATGTGCTGCACGGTTGGCCTCTCGATGAACGGCACTGGGACTCCTTGGGCATGGATGAGTTGCTGGATGATTGGGTTATTCGTGGAATCGCCGGACCGGCAATCCTCGTTATGCCCGGTGTGAGTTCAGATGGATTGTATGTCAATTCGAGCGGCGGGGACTGGTCTTTCGAGGGTATGTTGATAGACGAACTTGTGCCTTTGATTGATCAGACTTACAACACCTGGCGTGATCCGGCCGGACGGGCTATCGGTGGTGTTTCGCGCGGCGGCGTGTGGGCTTTGGAGATTGCATTCCGCCATCAGGACATTTTCAGCATTGTGGGCGGGCATAGTCCGGCGTTGGCTTTGAATCGTCCTATGCCGCAATACGACCCCTTTCTCCTGGTAAAAGGAGATCTGTCGGGAGTACGTATTTATTTGGATGCCGGGAATTTGGATTGGGCGAAGGCATCTACTGAACGCCTATATGAGGTGTTGCTAGAGCGTGGCGCAGATGTCACCTATCAGGTTCACGATGGCGGCCATGTTGACAAGCTGTGGCAGGAAAGCATGGCTGACTATATTGCCTTTTACACTTTGACCTGGCCGCGTTCTTTTGATGCTTTGCCCGTTTGGGAAAGCCCGCCGCCAGACTCGCCGGTGACTCCGACCCCGTAGGGGTGACGAAAAACAAAAGGGAGGGCGCTCAGTCCCTCCCTTTTTCTGTCTTGCTCTCTAGTCTTGCCCCCAGAGCCGCAGCAAAGCGGCTACATCGTAGGTAGGCACTTTGTCCTTTTGCGCCACCAGGTCATTGAGCGCGCCCATTGTGGCCTTCACGCTGTTCTTGGTCTTTTCCGGGTCAACTGCGATGAGCGCCTGCCAGAGCAGCGCCAGCACCGCCATCAGCGTATCGAACGAAGGATACCCGGCGGGCGTCTTCGATGGTACAACGAGATTGATGTCGGCTTGTCGCGCCGGTAGCAGCGTCGGGCTGGTGGTGATAGACATGGTGTGCGCGCCTTGTTCCTTTGCCGCGCTGAGTAGATGCCCGATTTCGGCGTCTGGCCCCAGCCCTAGCGAAATGGCGATCAACAGGTCTTCTGGTTCTGCATCGCGCAGCAGAATGGCGGCCTGGGCGTAATCTGCGCGGACAGGGTACGTTTCAATGCCGAGAAGGTTGAGGTAAGTGCTCCATAGGGTGGCAATGTTGTATCCTTCGGCGGTGCTGGTAATGAGGACCCGTTGCGCTGTGTGAATGGCCTTGACAACCTGTGCGATTTGTCCCGCATCCGCCTTCATATCCAGGATGCGGTCGCTTAGTTCGTCAATCATCGTAGCAATTTGCCCTGTAAGTCCTTCTGTTTCGACGGTCCCTTTCTGGTAGCGTAACGCCAACTGTTGGTTGATGTAGCGTTTAATTTCGCGGGAAAGTTCACGATAGCCAGAATAGCCGAGGTCTTGAGAGAACCGCACGACAGTCGCGGGATCAACGCCTACGCGGCGCGCCAGTTCTGTGGCTGTCAAAAAACCAACATCCAGTGTATTTTCAAGGATGAAATCGGCGAGGATGCGGAAACGTGGAGAAAGCTCTTCGTACTTGGTTTGGATTTTGTCACGAAACATTATCAGCCTCCTGCTTGTATATTAAACTTTGCGAAACCCTTAACTATGTTCAATGATACCATTTCCCTAAATGCGTGTCAATACTGTTTTCTTGCGTTAATGGTTTTGTAACGTTTTTTTAATGTTCTGTACATGTACATAAAACAGCATCTTTTACACATAAGGGTGTGCCAAGGCTGCCCCGTTCACTTCCCCTGGTTGCCTTTTCCCATATCCGTTGTATCATAGCCAGGTCATGGACAGATGTGTACGTATCGCACCCTCTATACTTTCTGCTGACTTTGCTTATCTCGGCGCGGCCGTCGAGATGGCGGAAGCGGCGGGTGCGGATGTCATCCATGTTGATGTCATGGATGGTCATTTCGTACCGAATATCACGATTGGACCGCTGGTCGTCGCAGCGTTGCGTAAGGTCACCACCTTGCCGCTCGATGTGCATCTGATGATCGCCAGTCCAGAACGTTACCTGGAAGTCTTTGCTCAGGCTGGCGCGGATGTGCTAACGGTGCATCCAGAGGCCACGCCGCATCTGCACCGTGTCTTGCAGCAGATCCGTGCCCTGGGTATCCAGGCGGGGGTGGCGCTAAATCCGGCGACTTCAGAGTCGGTTTTGCGCTATGTGGTGCCCATGCTCGATCTGGTCCTGGTCATGACCGTCAATCCTGGTTTTGGCGGACAGGCTTTCCTGCCGGAGATGCTGCCAAAAATTGCGGCGGTGCGAAGTATTCTCGATGCAGCCGACCAAGAAGCCTGGCTGTCCGTGGATGGAGGGATTGACGTCACAACTGCGCCACTGGTTGTGGCCCAGGGCGCTAATCATTTGGTGGCCGGGTCGGCGATCTTTGCTGCGCCTGAAGGCGTGGCTGCTGCAATCCGGGCGTTGCGTGGAGTTGTTTAGGCGCTTTCAACGCGACAGCCCCGTTCTTGATAAACGGGGCTGTCGCTTAAGTCTTGATTGGAATGTAGGTTACTTATCACCGCGAGAGAGCGTGCGTAAACAACGGGTGCAAACGTAGATACGCCGCCACACACCATCAACCAACACCCGCTTATGCTGGATGTTGGGGCGGAATTGCCGATTGGTCGCCCGGTTAGAGTGACTTACATTATGCCCATACATTGGGACTTTACCGCAGATTTCGCATTTTGCCATAGTTTCACCTCTTCTGTCTCGATGACGGGTGTTATAATACCACAAAGAGGAAAAGACGCAACTGGGAGGAGGATCTTATGAGTGAACCTATACGACCTCGGGGGAAAATCGAAGTCGCCCCGGCAGCCATTGCTTCGGTGATTAGCGAGGCTGTTCAAACATGTTATGGCGTTGTTGGAACGGTGCCGAAAAATTTCGCGACGGGTCTGGTTGATATTCTTTCCGCTGACCGCAAGCGCGGGGTGGAAGTTCAGTTCCGTGATGGCAAGATCACGGTTGACCTCTATGTCGTGGTAGAATATGGGACGCGTGTGTCAATTGTGGCTGAAAGCATCAAGCATGTGGTGAAATATCAAGTGGAAAAAATCCTGGAGCTGCCGGTCGCTAAGGTGAATGTGCATATTCAGGCGTTGCGCGTGAGCGATACGGATTAGGGGGCTTATCGTGGGCGAATATGTGGGAGATAGAGGCATCGAAACTCTGAGCGGATACGATTTGAAGTTGATGGTCGCGGCGGCCCTCTCCTGGTTGCGCCAACATCAAGCGGAGATCAACGCCCTTAACGTTTTTCCGGTGCCGGATGGCGACACCGGAACCAATATGACCTTGACCATGACGTCGGCCTGGAACGAGATTGCTGACGTGGATGAAGAAAACATCGGGCGATTGGCGGGGAAAGTGGCGCATGGCGCCTTGATGGGCGCGCGAGGCAACTCAGGCGTGATCCTCTCGCAGATTTTGCGCGGTTTCGCCCGTGGATTAGACTCGAAGGCGCAACTGCGCGCCGCCGACATCGCCGGCGCTATGCATGAAGCGAAAGAGACCGCGTACAAGGGAGTTGTCAAACCGGTAGAGGGTACTATACTGACTGTGGTACGCGAAGTCGCTGAGGAAGCGTCCGTCGTTGTCAAAGAGACCGATGATCTGCAGCGTGTGTTTGAACACATGGTCCAACGGGCTAAGTCCGCTGTAGCTCGTACCCCTCAGTTGTTGCCGGTGTTGCGGCAAGCTGGCGTGGTTGATTCCGGCGGCCAGGGATTGTTTGTGATTCTGGAGGGAATGTTGCGCTACATGCAGGGTTTGTCGGTCGAAGACGTCACCCGTCCCGCGCAGGTTGTGGGCGCAGCGGAATCCCTGGCCATCGCCCCTCACGACTTTGCGGCTGAGGCGGTGTCCTTCGACAGCAACTACCCCTATGACGTACAGTTTATCCTCGTCGGCGACGGCATGAACGTCCCAGAGATCCGCGCGACAATTGAGGCGATGGGGGATTCGGCGCTCATCGTGGGCGACTCCCATACGATCAAGGTTCATGTCCACGTGCTTGATCCAGGCATCCCGATCAGCTACGGCGCAAAATGCGGCTCTCTGCGCGACGTGGTCATTGAAGACATGCAGGCGCAGTACCAGGCGTTTATCGCCGGGCGTGAAACGCCTGCGCCGCACGTAGCTGCGGTTCCTGGCGTTCCGCTCTTTGTGCCGGTGGAAGAAGCGCCTCACATCGGCGTGGTTGCCGTAGCCGCTGGAGCGGGGTTGGAGAAAGTGTTTCGCAGTTTGGGTGCGACCGGAATCATCGAAGGTGGGCAGACGATGAATCCTAGCACGGCGCAAATTCTGGACGCCATTGAACAATCAGCTTCGGATCAAGTCATTATTCTTCCTAATAATAAAAACATTTTGATGGCGGCGCAACAGGCGGCTGAGGTGAGCCGTAAGCGCGTTGCTGTGGTGCCCACCCGCAGTATCCCCCAAGGCGTCTCGGCCTTGTTGGCTTTGGATCAACAGGCGACGCTGGATGGCAATGTGGCGGCGATGTTGCGCAGCGCGAAAGACGTGATCACCGGCGAGGTCACCTGGGCCACCCGCGATGTGGAACTGAACGGCATTGATGTTCGTGAGGGCGACGCCATCGGCTTACTGGATGGCGACCTGGTGGTAGACACCCATTCTTTTGACGATGCGGTATTTTGGCTCCTTGCCGAAGTCGAGCTTGAAGATCGCGAACTGGTTACTTTGTATTATGGCGAGGGGGTAAACGAATCTCAAGCCCAGGAATTGGTTGACAGATTGAGCGACAATTATCCCGAACTGGAATTCGAAGTGGTTGAAGGCGGACAACCGCATTATCCGTATATTATTTCGATAGAATAAAGCGTAAAACGTAAATTTCCCCTTACATTTCAGTTTTACGTTTCATTATCCCAAAATTATGCTAAGGAGAACGTGAGTGAGTGGCAATCACATTCAATTGATAACCGATGGGACCGCCTATCTCTCTGCTGCGCGTTTACGCGAATTAGGTATTATCTCTTTACCTATTATTGCTCAAGCCGGTGGTCGGAATTTTATGTACGACCAGCAAACGAACGAGCATCTCGACCTGCTTCAAGAACTTGAAAAATCCCGTAGCCCGGTGGAGATCGTTGGCCCTTCCCCAGAAGATTTCCGCGCCGTTTTCGAGCGCACCCTGTATCGGACCAACAAAATGTTGGTGATTCTGTCTTCCAGCCATCTTAGCCCGGTAATGCGCAATGCGCGCATAGCCGCCCGTGACTTTATGGGCCGCTGCGACATCACGATTCTGGATTCGCAGACGATGTCGGTTGGTCTGGGACTGCTGGTAGAGAAGGCCGGTGAATTATTGCGACAGGACGATTTGGCGTTGCCGGATGTCGTCAAGCTTATCCGCGGTATGATTCCGCGCATCTATGTGGTGATGATTTCTCATACTCTGGATTACATCTACAGCAGCGGCAAACTGAGCGCGATGCAGGCGATCCTGGGCGCTATGCTCAAGATTCATCCGTTCCTGGTGATCGAGGATGGCGACATTATTCCCCAGGAAAAAAGTCGCAAACCTGAACGGGCGCTCGATAAACTGGTCGAGTTCGCCTCTGAGTTTTCGCGGATTAACCAGTTGGTAATCTTCCAAAGCGGCGCCACGCCGACCGAGGAAGCTCTGCTGTTGAAAACCCGGCTGGAACAGATCATCCCCAATCGGGATTTCCCCATCATTACTTACGACCCTATCCTGGCCTCACATATTGGCCCGGAGGGCGTCGGGATGGTGATTTACGAGGGCGTGTGGCGATAAATGAGTAGCTCTCGTATCCGCATCATCACCGACAGCGTTGCCGACATCCCGCCAGAACTGATTCAGCGGTTGAATATCAAAGTTGTCCCGATCCACCTTATTATGGGGAAGCAGAGCTACCTCGTGGATGGGTTCGGAGATCACGGCTGGTTTTATCGTGAACTGCTGCAATCATCTGTGATGCCGACGACGGCCGCGCCATCTCCCGAAAAGTTTTTGCGCATGTACCGCGAGTTGGTCGCCGAGGGCGCCGAGGACATCATCGGCCTTTTCGCGGCAGCCAACGTTAGCAGCCTGTATGACCACGCGCTTCTCGCCGCCCAGGAATTGTCAGGGGCGCGCGTCTCCGTCCTCGACACCGGTCAAATCTCAATGGGGATTGGCTGGTTGGCGTTGATCGCGGCCGAGGCGGCCGCTCGTGGCGACTCTATGGCAGAGATTGAGACCCTGGTCAAAGCGGCGCGCGCCCGCACTCAAGTTTTTGGTCTGTTGGACTCGCTGGAATATCTGCGGCGCAGTGGGCGCGTGGGATGGGCCACGACGCAGGTTGTCACACTGCTGCAAATCAAACCGATGATTTCATTTGCGGACGGTGAAGCCCGGCTGATAGGACGTGTGCGGACCCATCAACGCGCGCTCCAACAGATGGTTGATCTGGTTAAAGGGCTGACTCCTTTGGAGAAGCTGGCTGTCCTGCACGCGCACACGGAACCTGCGGCTGTGATGCGTTTACAAGAGGCATTAGCGCCTTACGCGCCGGAACAGCCGCCTTTGGTGGTTGAGGTGGGACCTATCTTTGGGGCGCATGTTGGCCCCGGCGCTTTGGGCGTTGCTCTGGTGCGCGGCGCCTGATACTGTTTCTGAGGAAAAATAATGGCGAAACCGTTGGAGATTTTGGAGAAAATCCTTAATCTGGAGGAGAAAGACTACACCTATCAGGACAAAGCTGTTGCTGGCGGGTTAGCGCGCTATGCCGATACCTGGCTCAAACAGGCGACCCAGACATTCGGCGAAACGGCGCGCCCGTGGATTGAGGACATCGCCAACCGGCTGCGGGCTTACAGCAGCCTGCATCTTGAAACGCGACCGGCGGCGATGGCGGCTTTGCGCGAAGCAGTACGTGGGGGATACGCGGCTGAAGTCCCCACAACAGAAACGCCGCCCGCGATACAAACGCCGGAGACGCGCCGTCCGGCGCATCGGCAGCCGCGCGGCGAGGCTGGGCGTGGATTGGACGCATCGGTGGAGTCGTTGGCTGGCGTCGGGAAGAAGCGCGCTGAACTGTTCGAGAAACTCGGCGTCAAAACGATTCGTGATGTGCTGTTCTTCTATCCGCGCCGCTATGAGGATTACTCTACGCTCAAAACCATCAACCATCTGGTGTATGGGGAACGGGTTAGCGTCCTGGCAACGGTGTGGGATGCCGGCGCGCGCCAGACACAAGGCGGACGCTCCCTGTTTCGCGCCATCCTGTCTGACAACACTGGCACGCTGGAAGTAACCTGGTTCAATCAACCTTACCTGGCGGAACGCATCCGAGCGGGGATGCAAATTCTGGTTAGTGGAAAAATTGACGCCTACCTGGGGCGCCTGACGATGAATTCCCCGGAATGGGAAGCCGTCGGACACACTGATCTGACGAGTTTACGTATCCAACCGGTATACCCCTTGACTGAAGGTCTCCAGCAGCGCTGGATGCGCACGACCGTGCAGCACACACTTGCCGCCTGGGCCAAACGTATTCCCGATGCACTGCCTGAGTCCATGAAGCGCGAGCACAACTTGCTGTCGTTGGAACGTGCTTTGTGGGGCGTTCACTTTCCCGACAACCAGGAGCATCTGGCCGCTGCCCGGCGACGATTAGCCTTTGAAGAAACCCTGTACCTGCAACTGGGGCTGCTACGCCAGCGACTCCTCTGGAAGGCGCAGCCCGGCCGGACCATCCAGCCGGCCCCAGACTATCTGGACACCCTGCAAGCCAGCTTGCCCTATGCGTTGACGCGCGCGCAGCAACGCTCCATCGCTGAGATGCTGAGCGACCTGGCCTCTGGTCAACCGATGAATCGTCTACTGCAGGGCGACGTCGGCGCCGGCAAGACGGTGGTGGCCGGGTTGTTGATGGCGGCGACGGCGGCAGTTGGCTCGCAGGCCGCGATGATGGCTCCGACAGAGATATTGGCCGAACAACACTACAAAAGCCTCTCCCGGCTGTTTGCCTCGTTCCCCGCGCCACGTCCTACCCTCGGCTTGCTGACCGGCAGCACCAGCGGCGACGAACGCGCAGCGATCTATGCCGGACTGGCGGACGGTTCGCTGCAAACCGTGGTGGGGACACACGCCTTGATCCAGGAAGCCGTCGCATTTAAGGACCTTGTGCTGGTTGTGGTGGATGAGCAGCATCGTTTCGGCGTTGATCAGCGGGGGACATTGCGCCAGAAAGGCTACAATCCCCACCTGCTGATGATGACGGCGACCCCCATCCCGCGTTCATTGGAACTGACGGTTTGGGGGCACCTTGACGTCTCCGTCCTGGACGAAATGCCGCCGGGACGCCGCCCTATCGAAACCCGGGTGTTACAACCGCGTGAGCGCGAGCGCGCTTATGCGTTTATCCGCAACCAGGTGCGACAAGGTCGGCAGGCGTTCATTATCTATCCGTTGGTTGAATCTTCTGACAAAATTGACGCGAAGGCGGCAGTTGATGAACATAGCCGTCTGCAACGCGATGTGTTCCCTGATCTGCGGCTGGGCCTGCTTCACGGGCGGTTACGTTCTGCGGATAAAGAGACGGTCATGGGACAATTCGTGCGCGGCGACCTGGATGTGCTGATCGCCACTTCCGTCGTCGAAGTGGGCATTGACGTGCCGAACGCTACCGTAATGCTGATAGACGGCGCTGACCGGTTCGGGCTGGCGCAGTTGCACCAATTCCGCGGGCGTGTTGGGCGCGGCGAACACCAGTCCTACTGCCTGTTGTTAGCCGACAGCGCCTCAGAAGAAGCCACTGAGCGTTTGAAAGCCGTAGAAGCGACGACCGACGGCTTCGTCCTGGCGCAGAAAGACCTTGAAATGCGCGGGCCGGGAGAATTCCTGGGGACGCAGCAAAGCGGCTTCCCCGAATTGCCGATGGCCGCCTTGGCCGACACCCGGCTTCTGCATCAAGTGCGTACTGTCGCCGAATCCTTGCTGAAAGATGACTTTGATCTGAACAAACCCGAAAATCAGCCGTTAGCCGAACGCGTCGCCGCGTTTTGGCGCGGTGGAGGAGATGTGAGTTGACACAAAAAGTAGCCCTCTATCCCGGTTCCTTCGATCCTGTACACTACGGCCATATGGACATTGCCCAACGCGCCGCGGCGATCTTTGACCACTTGATCGTCGCCGTTTACGAAAACCCCAAAAAGGCGCTGCTCTTTTCGCCGCAGGAACGTGTGGCGATGCTGACCACGGCGCTGGCTCATCTCCCCAATGTCACCGTTTGCTCATATACCGGCCTGACCGTCAACTTTGCCCAATCCCAGGGCGCACAAGTGTTGGTGCGCGGGCTGCGGGTGATCTCTGATTTTGAGATGGAATACCAGATGGCGCTCACCAACCAACAACTTGGCCCCAACATTGACACGATTTGTCTGATGACCCGCTATGAGTACGCCTTCCTCAGCGCCAGCCTCGTCAAGGAAGTCTTCATGGCCGGCGGCAACGTCGCGCAGATGGTTCATCCCGTCGTGCTGGAGGCATTGCTGCGCAAGCAAACGCAACGTAGCGCCGGCGGCGTTGTCATCCCTGCACTCTCGTTGTAGAATGTGATGGGATATTTGAGTGTATGCAGTATGCGTGAGTGTCCGTAAAGCGTAAAGCGAAGCGCCCCCTTACGTTTTACGTTTCACGTTTTAGCTTCAAAGCTCACCGGGATTCAGGAGGTATGAATGGACGTCGAGTTTTTGATCGAGCGACTGGAGCACTATATCCTGGAAGAATCCCCCAAGCTTTTTGGGGTACGCGCTGTCAACGAGGCTGAGGTTCGCAATCACCTCACGCAATTACGTGAGGCCATCCCAGACGAAGTCTTGCAGGCCAGAAAAATCGTTCTGGAACGCGAATCCATCCTTGATACGGCGCGCCAGGAGGCGCAGCGGATGATTGCGACGGCGCAGGTGAAGGCGGAGCAGCTTGCCGCCGAACACCGCCTGGTGCAGGACGCCCGGCAGCAGGCCGAGAACATCACCCGGCGTGCCAAGCGCGACGCCATCGGATTGCGCGCTGACGCCGATGAGTACGTCTTCAACTCGCTGAGCCAGCTACAGGCAGAGCTGAACCGGCTGCTGCGCGTCGTCGAGAACGGACTGCAAAAACTCGAGGCCGACCGCGAGCAGACGCGCCAGGCTACTGAAGAAAGCGAATGATCCGGCGAACCCGTTTGACATACGCCCTCTTTTTTGTATAATAGTCCTACTTTGTCCGCCACAAGGGAATGTGGCGGGCTTATAATGAGAATGAGAAAAGGGAGTTAGGAAAAGATGCCAGCAGTACCAAAAAGACGTACCCCTCACAGTCGAGGTCATCGGCGGCGCGCGAGCAACTATCGTTCACCAGCTTTGCCGACTCTGGTTTATTGCGAATGTGGCGAGCTTGTGCGGCCTTATCAGGTTTGTTCACACTGCGGTTCCTATCGCGGCAAAAAGGTCATGCAGGTCAAGGAGGAATAGCCGGGCCGGACTATCAGGATGAGCACGGCTTTTCTGTTCCCCGGACAGGGGTCGCAATATGTCGGCATGGGCGTTGCCTTGTACCGGGCCTCGGCAGAGGCCCGGCTGTTTTGTGACAAGGCCGATGCACAACTGGGCTACGCGCTGACCCGGCTGTGCTTTGAAGGTCCAGAGGCTGAGCTAAACCTGACCGCGTTCACCCAACCTGCGCTCTTTGTCGTGGCGACGGCGATGTGGCAGACGTTGAAAGCATCGTTGCCGCAACCGGCTTTTGTCGCCGGGCATAGCCTGGGGGAATTTGTTGCGTTGGTGGCTTCTGGGGCATTGGACTTCGCCGATGGTTTGCGCCTGGTCGCTGAACGTGGGCGGCTGATGGCCCGGGCCGGAGAGGGCGCTCCCGGCGGCATGGCTGTGCTCCTCGGCGCGACGCTGGAAGCGGCGGAGGCCTTGTGCGCGGCAGCGGCGACCGCATCAGGGCAGCCCGTGGTCGTGGCGAACGATAACTGTCCGGGCCAGGTTGTCATTTCCGGCGCGCTCGCGGCGCTAGAGGCGGCGACCGCGTTGGCGCCATCGCATAACGTGCGACGGATACAACGATTGCCGATTAGCGTCGCGCCGCATAGCGTTTTGATGTCCGATGCGCAAACCGCGTTCACACATTTATTGGCTGCGGCGCCGTTGCGCGCGCCGCAGGTTCCAGTAGTGCTCAATGCGACGGCGGCGCCCGCAACCGACCCGGATGAGATCCGCCAGGCGCTCTTGCGGCAGTTGATCTCACCGGTGCGTTGGCGTGAGAGTATGCTGTGGATGGCGGCCCAGGGCGTGGATCATTTCGTTGAGATCGGGCCGAAGGATGTCCTCACCGGTATGGCGCGGCGAACGTTGCCCGACGCGCGCGCCGAGGCCGTGGAGAAGATGGCGTTCTTCGCCTAGGGGAAAGGAACATTGACCATGCTGGCTTTGGAAGGAAAAGCGGCGCTCGTGACCGGCGGTTCGCGCGGGATTGGTCGCGCGATTGCGCTCGAATTGGCGCGCCAAGGCGCCGACATCGCCATCAACTACGCGCGCAACGCTGAGGCTGCGGCGCAGGTTGTCGCCGAGATTGAGGCGCTGGGCCGGCGCGCCGTCGCTCTGCTCGCCGACGTAGGCGACTTCGACCAGGCGGCAGCCCTGGTAGATGCGGCGGTCGGCGCGTTAGGCCGGCTCGATATCCTGGTCAACAATGCCGGCATCGTGCGCGACACCCTGTTGCTGCGGATGCAGGAAGCCGACTGGGACGACGTGCTGCGCGTGAACCTCAAGGGCGCCTTCAACACCAGCAAAGCGGCGGTGCGGTTGATGGCGCGCCAGCGCGCGGGACGCATCATCAATATCAGTTCGGTGTCGGGCCTGATGGGGCAGGTAGGCCAGGCGAATTACTCGGCGGCGAAGGCCGGGCTGATCGGCCTGACCAAAAGCATGGCACGTGAATTTGCCGCGCGCGGCATCACGGTCAACGTGGTAGCGCCGGGATTTATCCCTACCGACATGAATGTGGCGATGGATGCGACAATGCGTGAGCGATTGCGTGAATTGATTCCGTTGGGGCGCTTCGGCGCTGCCGACGAAGTGGCCCATGCGGTGGCTTTTCTGGCGTCGAACGAAGCGGCCTACATCACCGGGGCAGTGCTGCCGGTGGATGGCGGCCTGAGCATGTAAGGAGGCTTGGATGGAAACACAGACAATCCCCGGTATGGTCACGGTCGAACCGGAAGTGCTCGAAACGATAGCGCGTTTCAGCGCGTTGAACGTCCCCGGCGTGGTGCAACTGGTCGAAAAAGACGTGGATCGTATTTTGGGGCTGCAGGGCAAGTCGGTCCTGGTGCAGGTCAATGACGGCAGAGTGACGGTGGAACTATCCATTATCGCCGGCCCCGACATCAGCCTGCTGCGCCTGGGCCGCGCAGTGCAATACGAAGTCACCCGCGCTATTCAAAACATGATCGGTATGCCTGTTGATGCGGTCCATGTTCACATTGAGGATGTTGTTTACCCTCAGGTGGAAAATCAGCCCGAATTTCAGGATAATTGATTTGATAAGGAATTTTTACTATGAAAGGTGAGCGTCGCCTGGCTCGCCAGTTGGCGCTCCAGGCGCTTTACGAAGTTGATCTCGTGGCGCATCCGGTCGGCGAGGTGCTGAGCAACCGTTTTGCCGAAGCGGAGTTGTTGCCACGGGTGCAGACCTATTGCCAGAAATTGGTCGTTGGCGTCGCGCAGTGTCGTGAACATTTGGATCACTACATCCAATCGCACGCGCCGGAGTGGCCGCTCGACCAGGTCGCCATCATTGACCGCAATCTGCTGCGCATCGCGCTGTACGAGTTCACGATTGGCGGCGTCCCCGTCAAAGTGGCGATCAATGAGGCGGTTGAGTTAGCCAAACGTTACGGCTCAGATAGCGCGCCGCGTTTCGTCAACGGCGTGTTGGGCGCGCTCGTGCCGATGCAGACCGAGATTGCTGAAGCGCTGCGGACCGTCGTCAAACACGAAACATAGCGCGCGGCGTGCATCATCCAATGCAAAGAGGGGCGTCATTCCGATATGAGGAATTGCGCCCCTTTTTTCTCGAATTTCACTTGCCGTGGCGGGTGCTCTGTATTAGATTGTAGGGACGCAGATTGTGTCAACTGCGCGATGCTATGATACCTTTGAAAGGAGTCTTTTGGTATGGAGAAAATCCGGGTGATTATTATGGGCGCTGCCGGGCGCGATTTCCACAACTTTAACACCTATTTCCGCGACAACGATAAGTATGCTGTGGTCGCCTTTACGGCGACACAGATCCCGAACATTGACGGACGCAAGTATCCCGCCGAGCTGGCCGGAGACCTTTACCCTCAGGGCATTCCGATTTATCCTGAAGCCGATCTGGCGGCGCTCATTCGCCAACACGATGTTGATCAGGTCATTTTTGCGTATTCCGATGTGCCGCATGAATACGTGATGCACAAAGCCGCCCTGGTCAACGCGCTCGGCGTTGATTTTCTTCTGTTGGGGGGCAAGTACACCATGCTGGCGAGCGCCAAGCCGGTGATTGCCGTCTGCGCGGTGCGCACCGGCTCCGGTAAATCGCAGACTACCCGCCACGTGTGCGATGTGCTGCAAAAAATGGGGAAGAAGGTGGTTGCTGTCCGGCACCCGATGCCTTACGGGGATTTGGTGAAACAGGCGGTGCAGCGTTTCGCCACCTACGCGGATTTGGACGCGCACGAATGTACGATTGAGGAGCGCGAGGAGTACGAACCGCACATTGACCGCGGCGTGATCGTGTATGCCGGGGTGGACTACGCGGCGATTCTGCGTGAAGCCGAGAAAGAGGCCGACGTCGTCGTGTGGGACGGCGGCAACAACGACATCCCCTTCTTCAAACCGGATTTGTGGATCACGGTGGCGGACCCCCATCGCCCCGGCCATGAGATGACGTACTACCCCGGCGAGACGAACCTGCGCGCTGCTGATGTCGTCGTGCTGAACAAAATTGATACGGCCAACTACGACAACGTGCGCACCGTGCGAACGCACGTCGGCGCGCTCAATCCTGACGCGATTGTGGTGGAAGCGGCATCGCCGCTGTTCGTCGAGAACCCTGAAGCTATCCGCGGCAAGCGCGTGCTGGTGGTCGAAGACGGCCCCACGCTGACCCACGGCGAGATGGCTTACGGCGCGGGGTACGTCGCGGCGCAGCGCTTCGGCGCGGCGGAAATCATTGATCCGCGGCCTTACGCGGTGGACTCCATCACGGCGACGTATCAGAAATACCCCAACACCGGCGCTATCTTACCGGCAATGGGTTACGGTCACGAGCAGATGCGCGATCTGGAAGTGACCATCAACAACACACCCTGCGATCTGGTGGTCGTCGGCACGCCCATTGACCTGACGCGGCTGCTCAAGATCAATCACCCGATGGAGCGCGTGCGGTACGAGCTACAGGTGATCGGGCGTCCGACGGTGGAGGAGGTTATCCGCGCGCGTTTTGGCGGCGCTCAATAGCGGTTGTTGAAGGCGCGCGCGCCGCTGATCCACGGACTATCGCGGATGTAGAAGCGCCAGCGCGCTTCCAGCGCCGCCTGGTCGCCGCGCACGCCGATGCGTGGGCTTTGTCCGATGCGCGCGGCGGGGATGGGCGCGGCGTCTTCGATCCACAAAAGCGCGTCAGCGGCGCAGAGATCGGCGTTGTTGAGGCTGCGGTCAATGCCGAGCGCGTGGCAAACCCGGCCCGGCCCGCAGGTCAGGTTGGCTGGTAGACGCTGCGGGCCACGCCGCTGCTGGATGATCGCCAGCCCCGCCACAGGTTCGATGGCGCGGATGAGGATCGCGGCAGGAAAACCGGCGCGCTCTGTCACCACGTTGAGGCAGTGGTGAATGCCGTAAATCAGGTATACGTAACTGTAGCCCGGTGGCCCGTACATTGGCGCGTTGCGCGCCGTCGGGCCGGGGCTGGCATGACTGGCGCGGTCCGTTTCGCCGATGTAGGCTTCGACTTCGGTGATGATCCCGGCAAGCCGCGCACCCGCATCGCGCCGGACCAGGCATTTGCCGAGGAGGTCGCGGGCGACAGTGAGCGTCTCGCGGGCGTAGAATTCTCGCGGCAGTGGGTTCAAGTTGACTTTTCTCTCCTTCTGCGGTATGCTCATTGTAACATAGCCTTGTGACCATACAATGTGTACGAGGGAGGCTGGTCTATGAGCAGTGATATGCCCGATTGGTTGTCAGAATTAGTGTCTGTGTCAGATGACGATGAGCCGCTGCAAAAAGCAGCGCCAGCAAGCGCGAGCGTGATGCCGTTGATCCCGGATGCCTCCCCCCCTCAGCGCGCCAGACCGCCAGAACCAGCGCCGGCGAACGTGGATTTGATGGACGATTTGCGCAGCCAGGTCGCCGCTCAGGAAGCTGCCCCGGCGGTCGCGCCCAAAAAAGCGCGCCCCCGTTCGCGGTATGTGGCGGGTGGATTGTTGCCCTGGCAGGCGTTTTTCCTGTCCGTGTTGCTGTTTCTGGACGTGGCCGTCATCGGGCTGTTGTTCCTGGTGATGCTGGGACGTATCGTGCCTTAATCAACGCCGGGTTAATGAAAACGCGAGGTTCTTCAACCTCGCGTTTTTCGTTGTGTCGAGCGAGCTACTGGCGTGTGAGCATCATCTGCGCGATCCGCTTCACGCCCAGAATCAGGGGCGCTTTGGGCTGGACCGCTGCCAGCGGCAGCCCTTTCGGGATCACGGTGACCTGATTGGGGTCGAAGGCGATATCCACGGCGAGCGGCGCGCGCAGGGCTTTTTGCAGCGCATCGGCCGGAGGGCGGGGGCCGGCGGCTGTGGCATTGCGTATGACAATCAGACGGTCTTTCCATTCCTGGAGCGCCTGCAAAGTGGCGCGGGTCACCTGGACGGCAGGGGCGTCGTCGCCGGTGATGAGGACGATGTGCTGCGCCTGCTCAAACACGACCTTCGCCGTCGCATCGAGCAACGGCGGCATATCCACCACGATAAATCGCGCCATCGCTTTGAGCTGCGCCATAATCGTCTCGAGCGCGTCCTTGTTGGGCCAACTGTACTGCGCCGGAATGGGCGGCGCAAGGAGAACCTGCAAACCTGTACCATGTTGGCGTACCAGAGATTCGACGGGCGTTTTGGGGTTTTCTATGTATTGGCCCCAATGTTTGTCCGGGCGTATGCCCAGGAAGAAGGCGCATTGTCCGCAGGCCGGCGCAAGGTCGAGCAGAATCGTCGGCCCAATCTGCTGCAAGATGCTGGCCAGATTGATGGCGATGGTGGTCACGCCGACGCCGCCTTTCACACTATAGACAGGCAGAACCAGCACGTCCGGCGCTGCGGCTGTCCCTGCGGCGGCGCGTTCCAGAAGTTCATCAACCCGTTTGAGTAACGCCTCCACATCGGCCGGCTTGGTCATATGATCGTCTGCGCCGGCGGCCAACGCTGCTTCACGGTCCACGGATTGTCCGCGCGCTGTGAGGATAATAATACCCATGTTTTGCGTGCGCTCGTCGGCGCGCAATTTTTTCACCACCTCATAGCCGCTCATACCCGGCATCATCACATCCACGAGGGCGACGTCGGGGGTTTGGGCGAAAGCGACCTGGAGCGCTTCTTGACCATTGGTGCAGGCGATAATCTCGTGTTGTCCATGCCTTTCCAGGATCATCTGGAGCATACTGAGCATGTCATAGTTGTCATCCACAATCAGGATCCGGCCCATGTCGTTACCTCCTTGTTGAGATCTCGCCTGTAGGTCAACCGGCTTTCTCGCCGAAGAAGCTGATATGCATACGGTTGATAAGGGCGACGCCGCCCTGGTAGCTGATGTCGGGATTAAACGTTGAGCGGACGGTTACATCCAACAGTGTGATGAAGATGCCAGCGTCCGAGCTGAGATAGAGCCGGGGATTGAAATTTTTGTTGGTCAGGTACAAACTGCCGGTGATTTCGAAGAACGGCACGGTGAGAAAAATGGGCAGTTGATAGGTTCCCATCCCATACGACTGGTCGCGGCGCAGACCGTCTTTCTTGTCCATCGTCAGGACAAAGTCCAGGTTGGATTTGTCGAACAACGTGAGCGCGTAATAGGCGCTGATCCTGGCGGGATCTGTGATTGGGGAGAGGTAAGCTTCCTCCAAAAGAAAATAATTGGTGGTCGGATCATAGATCTCGTCGGCCAGGAGACGTTTGGTGATGACATACGTGCCGGACATCCGATAGCCTTGCGCGAAAAACTCAGCGACGATTTTGTTGGTCCTCTGCATACTGTATCTCCCTTCTGGTCAGTCAGGATCGTTTTAACTCAGGGTTGAGCTATTTCCCAGATGAATGTGCGGCGTTTGACCGTCTGGCTGATAACTTTGTAGGTGGGCTTTCCACTTTCTGTGACCAGACGGACGACACTGACGCGCCATGAGCATGTCCGATCGGCGCTGTCCGCTGGAGGAAAGAGATCGGCTGTCACGCGCCAGGCGGTTGAGCGTTGGTAAACGTTGACGGTTGTTTTGCCTTCTGCTCCAGGGACGATGAATTCGAGTTTGTAATATTCCTTGTCTTTGAGAATACCGATGGAGGCCCATTGTAGAACGACTACCGCATCCGGCCCTGTGAATGTCGCACTATCGGGTGGATAGAGCATTTCTGGGGCGGTATAAGCCATCACGGGCGTGGGTGTGCCGCTGACGATGGCCTCCGCTTGCGCTTCCGGCGTCGGCGTGTATTGCGGGATCGTGAGAACGTGATCAACCTGGATGGTTTCGGAGTCTTCCGGGATGTTGTTAGCCCGGCGAATGTCGGCGACACTCACGCCGTATTTTTCGGCGATGGTAGACAGGGTATCCCCTGCGCGCACTGTGTGCAGGAGATAAGGCGCCGGCGTTGTGGTCGGCACGCCTGGATCAACGGTGGGCGGAGGTCCTGGCGTCGGCGTGGGCGGCGGGATGAGTAGACTTTGCCCGATGGCGAGGTCATCTGAGGCCAGGTTATTGAAGGCTTTGAGTTCCTCGACCGTTAGATTGAACTCAGCCGCAATTTCCCCTAAAGTGTCGCCAGACTGCACCGTGTACGTTTGCGGTGGGACTGGCGTCGGCGTGGGCAGCGGCGTCGGGGTGAGGGTGGGGGTCGCGGTGCGTGTGGGTGTGGGAGTCGTGGTTGGCGTGCGCGTGACAGTCGGTGTGAATGTGGGCAGTTCTGCCGGCGCGGTGATTTCTCCTTGCGAAAGCTTCCATCCCAAGATGCCCGAACCTGCCAGAATCCCAATGGCGACGATGACCATGATGATGATTTGTAGCGCTTTCAGGTGTCGGGATGGGATGCGGGGCGCGGGCGCTTCCGCTTCTGCTGCGGGTTCCTCCTCGAGCGAAGCGCCGCACATAAGACAAACTTTCGCCCCTTCTGCCACTCTTGCGCCGCACACCGGACAATGGCGGGGCGGGCGTTTGGGTAAAGATTGGAGTATGTCTTCGGTTTCCATAATCTTGAATTTTATGATAACACTGATACAAGAAAGAGCAAGGTATGATTTTGGTCAAGAGTTTGACGCATCGCGTGTCGGTGTTATAATTGAATTATAAGGTATACCTTATAATTTTCGCCCAGGATCCACGATGGATAAAGAAGTGACTGTACGGGAACGGGTTGAGGACTATCTCGGGGCTATCTGTCGGCTGCGGGTAACTGCGGAGTTGCCCGTCCCGCTCTCGTTGCTTGGTGAACATTTCGGCTTTTCTCCTGTTTCGATCCATGAGATGATCCTCAAGTTGTCCCAACAGGGCTGGATTCACTATTATCCCTATCGCGGCGTCACGTTGAGCGCGCAAGGCGAGGCGGTGGCATTAGCCCTGTTGCGCCGGCATCGCCTGTGGGAACGCTTTCTTACTGATATGCTCGATGTCCCCTGGGCCGAGGCTCACGAGATCGCGGGCGCGCTGGAACACGCGGCTCCTGAGTCAGTGACGGAGCGTCTGTCCGCACTGTTGGGCGACCCGGTGAGCTGTCCCCACGGGGTGCCGATCCCGCCGAGCAAACGCGCGTATGCCGACATCTGTTTGCGCAGCGTACCGGTGGGCGCACGCGGTCGGGTGACGCGTATCGCGCCGGAATCCGGCGACATTTTGCGCGAGGTGCAGGCGTGGGGATTGTTGCCGGATTGCCAGGTGACCGTGCTTGAACAGCGCGACGACAAAATCGTTGTCCAGGTGGAGGAGCGGTTGGTGAACGTCCCGCTGGAAGGCGCGAGCGTAATTTGGGTTGAGGTCTTGTAATCGTTGGCGTGGCCTTTATCTTTTTCGTCGGGGGTATTTTCTATGGTACCATTGACAGCGTTGCAGCCCGGACAGACGGGGTTGATTCACCGGCTGCGCGGCGGACATCACTTCGTTTCACGGTTGGCGGCGCTCGGCTTCACGCCGGGCGCGCCGGTGACGGTCACCCGCAATCACGGCATCGGCCCGTTGATCGTCGCAGTGCGAGAGACGCAGGTGGCTTTGGGACGTGGCGAAGCCAGCCACGTTCTGGTTTTTCTGGAGCCTGCGACGAGTTCAGGCGAGTCGGGAGAACGCGATGCAGCGGTTAGCCAGGGTTGAGACCGATGCAGCAGCACCGCAGGCTGGCGAATGTGTCACCATCAAGGTGGCGCTGGCCGGGCAGCCGAACGTGGGGAAATCCACCATTTTCAACGGGCTGACCGGGATGAACCAGCACGTCGGCAACTGGCCCGGCAAGACGGTCGAGCAGAAAACCGGCGGCTGCGAGCGTGGTGAAAAGCGGTTCGATCTTGTTGATTTGCCGGGCACCTACAGCCTGACGGCCAGTTCGGTGGAGGAGCGTGTGGCGCGCGACTACATCCTCCACGAGCGGCCCGACGTGGTCGTAGCCGTCGTTGATGCGGCGATCCCGGAACGCAGCCTGTATCTGCTGGCCGAACTGCTGCTCTTGCCGGCGCCGGTGGTGTTGGTGCTGAATATGATGGACGTAGCTGCGCAGGAAGGCATCCAGGTGGAGCCGCGCGTGTTGGAGGCCGCGTTGGGGATACCCGTGGTGCCAATGTCGGCGACGAAGGGCCAGGGTTTTGAGGCGTTGCTGGATGCCGTTGTTGCCGTGTGGGACAGGACCTATCCCTACAACCCACATCGCCCGGTGATTTTGCCCGCGCACCAGACGGTACTGGAGCAACTGATTACCTGGGTCGCTGCCTACGTTCCTGAGACCTACCCGGCGGATTGGGCCGCGCTGAAGCTGTTGGAAGGCGATGACGAAATCGTGGCGCTGATGCAATCGGCGCTGCCGGCCGACGTGTGGGCGCGCGTCCACGATACCCTGCTCCAACACGAGGACGCGATCCTCGACATCGCCGGGGCGCGCTATGCCTGGATTGCGCGCATGATCCGCGCGGCGGTCGTGCGCCCAAAGGTCGGCCAGATGGGGCTGACGGCGCGGTTGGACCGTGTGTTCACGCATCCTTTGTGGGGGACATTGGCGCTGTTGGGCGTGCTGGCGGTCGTCTTCTGGCTGACCTATGCCATCGGTTCGCCGTTACAGGGCTGGCTGGACACTTTGATCCAGCAGGGGGCGGGGACGCTCCACGATACGCTGCAAGGAACGCTACCGCACTGGACGGTTGATCTGCTCGCCGATGGCTTGATCGGCGGTGCGGGGATGGTGGTGACATTCCTGCCGATCCTGGTGATTTTCTTCGCTGTGTTGGGCTTCCTCGAAGACACCGGCTACATGGCCCGCGCCGCCTACATCACCGACCGCTTCATGCACGCGATGGGGCTGCACGGCAAGAGCTTCCTGCCGCTGTTGCTCGGCTTTGGCTGCAACGTCCCGGCGATTCTGGGATCACGCATCATCGAGACGAAGCGCGCGCGCTGGCTTACCATCCTGCTGGCCCCGTTGATCCCCTGCACGGCGCGTATGGCCGTGATCGCTGTGCTCGCGCCGGTCTTCTTTGGCCCGGGGGCGGTCTGGGTGGCCTGGGGGCTGGTGGCGGTCAACCTGGGCGTGCTGGCGGTGCTCGGCATCGTTTTCCACCGTTTGGTGCTCAAGGGGGAGCAGGCGATGTTCATCATGGAACTGCCCCTCTATCACCTGCCGAACGCGCGCACGATCGGCCTGTACGTCTGGCAGAACGTGATCGCGTTCCTGCAGAAGGCCGGGACGGTGATCCTGGCGGCCTCGGTGATCGTGTGGCTGCTCTCGTACTTCCCCGCCGGCGGTGATGTGACACAGAGCTACCTGGCGTGGATTGGGCGTGGCCTCGCTCCGGTCGGCGCGCTGATGGGCCTGCCCTGGACGCTCATGGTGGCACTGCTGACCAGTTTCGTGGCGAAGGAGAATACCATTGCCACACTCGGCGTGCTCTACGGCAACTTCGAAGCGGTCTTGCCAACGTTGATCACGCCGCCGGCTGCGCTGGGCTTCCTGATCGTGCAGATGCTCTTCATCCCCTGCGTGGCGACGGTGGCGGCGGTGAAACAGGAGACGCGCTCTTGGGCGTGGACGCTGCTCAGCCTGGGGTTGATGCTCGTTATCTCGCTGGGGGCGGGCATCCTCGTGTACCAGGTCGGCACGCTGCTGGTGGGAGGCTGAGATGCTCAAGGCGCTGCTGGCGTTGATCCGCGACGATGCCTACCGCACGCCGCAAGACCTGGCAGAGGCGCTGGCCGTCCCTACGCCGCTGGTCGAGCAAATGCTGGCGCAGTTGGTGGACAATGGCTACCTCGCCGTGTCAGAGGCATGTAACGATGGATGCGGTAGTTGCTCGCTAGCACAGGCGTGCGCTGCCCATCCTGGCGGATTGCGCTTTTGGACGTTGACGGCTAAAGGGGGTAACGCCTGTTTGTAGATTGCTGAGCTGCAACGAAAAAGGGGGCGCGAAGTCCGCGCCCCCTTTTGTTATGACTATGGATCGATTTAGTACATATCACCCATACCGCCGCCGGGACCGCCAGCCGGGGCGGGAGTCTTCGGTTCGGGGATGTCGGTGATGAGCGCCTCGGTGCTGAGCACCATCGCGGCGACGGAGGCGGCATTGAGCAGCGCGCCCTTGGTCACCTTGGCGGGGTCAATGATGCCGGCGTCGAGCATATCCACATACTCGCCGCTCATCACATCATAACCCATGTGATTGTTGTTGTGTTCGGCCTGCTTGCGGCGCACTTCCGCCAGAATCACGGCGCCGTCCTCGCCAGCGTTCTCCGAAATCCTGCGGATGGGCATTTCCAGCGCCTTCTTGAGGATGGTCACGCCGGTCTGTTCGTCGGGGTAGGCCATCTTGACGTCGCTCAGGACTTTCATCGCGTTCAGCAGCGCCACACCACCGCCAGGGACAATGCCTTCTTCGACTGCCGCGCGGGTCGCGCTGAGCGCATCCTCGACGCGGTGCTTCTTTTCCTTCAGCTCGGTCTCGGTCGCCGCGCCCACGCGGATGATCGCCACGCCGCCGGACAGCTTCGCCAGACGTTCCTGCAGCTTCTCGCGGTCGTAATCGGAGGTGGAGTGCTCCATTTCGGTCTTGATCTGCTCAATGCGACCCTGAATCATAGCGTCGTTGCCGTGCCCACCGACGATGGTTGTGTCGTCCTTGGTGGAGATGACTTTGTCGGCGCGGCCCAGGTCGTCGAGGGTGGCGCTGTCGAGCTTGCGGCCTTCTTCCTCGGTGATGACGCGCCCACCGGTGAGGGTGGCGATGTCTTGCAGCATAGCCTTGCGGCGGTCGCCGAAGCCAGGGGCCTTGATCGCCAACGCGGTCAGCAGGCCGCGTAGTTTGTTGACCACCAGGGTCGCCAGCGCTTCGCCATCAACGTCTTCGGCAATGATGACCAGGTTGCGCACACCACGCTGTACCAGTTTCTCCAAAATGGGAACGAGGTCCTGCGCGGCGGAGATTTTCTTATCGTGGATGAGAATGTATGCATCCTCGATCACTGCTTCCATACTGTCGGGATTGGTGATGAAGTAGGCGCTGATGTAACCGCGATCAAACTGCATACCCTCGACGTATTCTGTCTCGAACTCGAGACCTTTGGATTCTTCTACGGTGATGACGCCGTCTTTGCCGACTTTGTCCATCACTTCGGCGATCAACTCACCGATCTCGCGCTCCTGCGCGGAGATGGCGGCAACGTTGGCGATGTTTTCCTTGGTATTGACTTCGACCGCGGCCTCTTTGATCGCCTCGGCGACTTTCTCGGCGGCGGTGAGGATGCCCTTCTTCAGGAGCATCGGATTCGCGCCAGCGGCGACGTTCTTCATGCCTTCTTCGATGAGGACGTGCGCCAGGAGGGTCGCGGTGGTGGTGCCGTCGCCAGCGATGTCGTTGGTTTTCGTCGCGGCTTCTTTCAAAAGCTGCGCACCCATATTCTCGAAGGCGTCCTGCAGCTCAATCTCTTTCGCGACGGTCACACCGTCATGGGTGATGGTGGGGGAACCCCATTTCTTATCCAGAGCAACGTTGCGCCCCTTGGGACCCAGGGTGGTCACAACGGCATTTGCCAAAACATCCATACCGCGCTTCAGTCCCGCGCGCGCCTCACTGCCAAATTGTAATTGCTTAGCCATTTTTTACTCCTTACTCAAGAGATGATTTGCTCAAAGGTTTAATTTGTGGTGAAGATTACTCTTCGATGACACCCAGGATGTCATCCACACGCAGGATCAGCATTTCCTTGCCGTCGCGGGTCTTGAACGTCGTGCCGGCATACTTCGCATAGATGACCAGGTCGCCGACCTGCGGGCCGACGAGCTTGCCGTCCTCATTCGTCACTTCCACTTCGGGACCGATCGCCAAGACCTTACCCTGCTGGGGCTTCTCTTTGGCGGTATCGGGGAGCACTAACTGCCCACCGGCAAAGGTCATTTCCGCCTCTTCCATAGGTTCAACGATGACACGGTCATTAAGGGGTCGAATCTTAACGCTCATTACTTACCTCCACTTGATGAATTTGATTTTTTGTGTTTGCCTTAGCACTCTGGTGTTGTGAGTGCTAACACGTTTATAATAATAACATGTTTTCATGGGTTTGTCAAGCACTCTAAAGGGTAGACTGCTAATTTCTAATGAAACTCTAAGGAATAATTTGTGACTATGCTTACCCGCAGCACACCGGCGATTCTGCTCCACAGCACGCCGGTTCTGGCTCGCCGCACGTCGGCTCCTTCAACCCGCGCAACGCCGCATTGATCATCGCTGCTGCGCAGCCCACACCACTGTCCACGAACAGCGCGCCGGTGGGGCAGTTAAGCATACACGCGCCGCACTCCATGCAGGCGTCCGCCTGCACGATCTGCACCCGCCGCGTCCCCCGCGCGCCCGGCGCGAACACGCCATGTGGACACACCGCGCTGCACATCCCACAGTTGATGCAGGCGTCCGCATTGAACGCTAACGTATTGCGCTTGCTCAGCGCCACAAATCCGACTTGCGCATCGTTCGCGCCTATTGTTTCACTACAACTTGTCATTAGAACCCCCTTGAAAATAATCTCAACGGATTGAACGGATTAAACGGAACGATATCCGTTAAATTCCGTTGAATCCGTTGAGAGAATCCTTTTCATCCACCCGCTGTGAGTCTACCTTCACCGCCGCGTTAACCGCAGTACCAGCGCCAACAACACGCCAGCGCCGAACATCCCCGCCATAACACGGATGTATTTGAACATTTCGCGCTTCACGCCACTTTTGGAGGTAAATGGCGTCGCGCCGGTGAAGTTCAGCGCGAGGAAGGCCGTCACCGGCGGCAGACCGAGCATGTAAGCCAGCGACCATCCGCGCCCCTCGCCGCGCCGCCGGGATGCCAACGCGAACGGCAGCGCGGTCAGCCCACCCAGGATGAAGCCTTTGCTGCTGAAGTCCTCGGTGGGCAGCCAGGGCAGCAGAATGGGGAACAACGCTGCTCCGGCCAGCACCGCCGCGACCGCGCCAGATGCTGCCAACGGTCCCAGCAGGACGGCCAGCACCAGCGCCGCCAGCGCCGTCGGTTTGAGGAGGTGAGCCAATTCCACGGGGATCAACACCAGCCGGTCGCACAAGGGGAAGCGGACTTGCCGCATCTCCGGCGTGGCTTGATGCGTCTTGAGGTATTCCGGCAAATCGGCAGCGCGCACCGGCCCGTACTCCACTCTGAAACCCGTGCGCTGTTTGACCTCGTGCGCGGCGACACCGGGCGCCCCCAACTGCGGCAGGATCAGCGTGCGGTGGCTGACCACATCGGTCAGATGCGTGGCCTCGACGCGCCGCACGATCTCGTCCGTGCTGAACGTGCCTTTCCCGGCGGCGCACCACACGTTGACGCCCTGCGTGTCCAGCACCAGGATGTAGCCATCCACGCCGGTCAGTGCCGACCGCAGTGCGTCGAAGCTGAGTGTGTAGTTTGCGGTGACGAACACCGGCGATTCGGCTGTAGGCTGTCCAAGCGCGTACAATCCCGGCGTCACCCGATGGTCGCCGCGCCGGTAGCCCCACCGCGCCAGAAAATGATCCCAATGATTGGCAAAGGTCAACGTGCTGCTGGTGTGCATAAGGTCAGGTATTGCGTTCATTCGTCTCCTCCATTTTGGTAGACGGTAGACGGGGGAACGCTCCCCCTGTCTACTGTCTACTTTATCAGCTCATAATCTGCACAATTTGCTCCCGGAACCACGTGATGGTTTCCTCGTTCAAGCAGTAACAGCGCGCCGGGCCTTCGGTGACGCCGCTGATCAGGCCGGCTTCGCGCAGCACTTTGAGGTGTTGTGAGACGGTCGCCTGGGCGATAGGCAGGTAATCCACAATATCGCCGGTAATGCAGCCTGGATGTGTCGCCAGAAACTTGAGGATTTCAAAGCGGATCGGATTGCCAAGTGCCTTGAACATCCGCACCAGGCGTTCCTGATCCACGCCTGAAATGTCCAGCGTGCAACACGCCGGAGCACACCACGCGCATGAAGTCGTCTCGGTCATCTGCCCTCCTTTATCGTATTATTACGTTTATCGTATTTTTACGATAGTATTGTACAACGAAAAGAGCGCTTGTCAACCCCCAAGCGCCCATAATATTGTCAGCAGATTGAGCAGAGCAAACCCAGTATCTGCTTCATCCGCTCAATCTGCTGACAGGAAAACACTGACCCTTCCATGTATTCAGACCAGCATGACCTCCCCTGCCGTCCCATTCACGGTGATTATCTGCCCGCTGTGGATGCGGCGGGTGGCTGCGCCGGTGCCGAGCACGGCCGGGATGCCGTACTCGCGGGCGACGATGCTGCCGTGGCTGAACGGTCCGCCCACGTCGGTGACGATGGCGGCGGCCATCGCAAAGAGTGGCGTCCACGCTGGCGTGGTGATCGCAGCCACGAGGATGTCCCCCGGCTGCATCTGCCCGAATTCCTCCGGGCCGCGCAGCACGCGCGCCGTGCCGGTAACGCGCCCCGGGCTGGCGCCTATGCCTTTGAGGATTGCCCCGGCAGCGTCATCGGTGCGCGCCGGCCCGATTTTTTCTACGCGTTTCAGTAATTTGGAACCCACAGGCAATCCTACCGGCGGCGTGGCCTGCTTTTCGGCCTGCCAGACGGCTTTGCGCTGCGGGATGACTTCGGCCATACTGCTCAATTTCTCGCCGCGGTCGAGGGCGGCGGCAGCTTGCACGGCTTCGGCTTCGTACAGCCAGTAGACGTCGTCGGCCTGCGCGAGCATCCCGGCCTCGACCAGGCGCCGTCCCAGTTCCCCTAACATTTGGCGCAGCAGGGGATACCCCAGGCCCAGGTCGGCCAGGCTGTCCTCGCGCATCGGGCCGTAGCGGTGCGCCCAGCCCAGCAATTTGCGGAACAGCTTCAGGCGCAATCGTCGCAGCCGCCCGGAGACGGCCTGGATCGCTTCATCACGTCGCGCCGCCAACGCTTGTTGGCGATCATACGGGCTGGTTCCCTGACCCTTGAGGTACATTTTGACCGTTTCCAGCAACGGCGCGGGGTCATCTGCCGGTGTTGGCTTGGCGAAGTCGAGGTCGTAGGTGGTGTGTCCATAGTGCGCCAGATGTTCGTGGAAACGACGCTGCCATTCTCGCCAAATGTCGGCAGGAACGTCCGGTGGGACGTTCTCCCCGGCCAACTCCGCAGCCAGTGATGTAGCGGGAGTGCGCGCGATGTAATCGGCCAGCTCAGGGTGCTCGCGGCACGCCTGCGCCACGTCGTAGAGCGATTTTTCCGCCAGGATGGGCAGGCTATCGTGGCCCAGCAAAAAGGTCAGCGCCGGGGGATCGGTGCGCCGCTTGACCAGTTTGTCGTAAAACGATGCGAATCCCATTTCCGCGCCTATCGCCACGCCAATGATGCCCGACTGCAGGACGGTGTAGGTATTCACGGTTTCGGCCATCAGCTCGCACGCGGCGGTCAAGAGATCGGCGGCGGGCAGCTCGCGCGGCGGGCGGTTTTGCCAGCGTTCCACGACGGCCACGTAGCGCGGATGCGCCTCGTCCCGCCAGCGGGCTTCGAACCGACGCATGAGGGTCCAGGACGAGGGCTGTATCAGGCTCATCGTCATCTGCCACAAGGATTTGAGGGTAAAGCGCATCTGAAAGTAGGCGTAGTCGTTGACGGTCACGTAAATGTCGCCCGGCAAGCCCCATCCGATAAGATCGTTGAAGAGCTGCGCTGTGCCGATGTTGATCACCCGCCGGCCCAACGTGCCGAACAGGGGCGTCAGGGGATCGGGCAGTTGTTCGATGATGCTGGAGCGAAAGCCGATGGCTTTGGGGTCGGGCAAGACCCACTCGGTCGGCGGCGGGATGAGCGGCGCGGACGGCTCCGGCGGTAGCGCGGTGATAGGACGTGCCTGGAGGATGAAGAAGCCTCCCTCACCCCCGACCCCTCTCCCAGAGGGAGAGGGGAGTGTAAACGCCCATTCAATGTCCATCGGCATCCCGTACAGGTTCTCGATTTGCACGCCCAGCCGCGCCAGTTCGGCGGCTTGCGCGTCGTTCAGCACGGGAACGCGGCGCAAGGACTCCGGCGTCGGCTGTTCCGCCGTGCCGCCTGCCACGCGCACGGTCATCACCTGCTTGTCGGCGGTATCGCGCACGGTCACTCGCCCGGTCGGTTTGTCTAGCGTCAGCATATCCGGCGTCACCGTCCCGCCGACCACCGACTCGCCCAACCCCCAGGCCGCGCTGATCATCACCTGGTCGCGCCGCCCGGTGAAGGGGTTGGCGGTGAACATCACACCGGCGGCTTCTGCCGGGACGAGTTGCTGGACGACGACCGCCAGGCTTACCGTTTCCTGGTCAATGTTGTGCTGCATCCGGTAGCCGATGGCCCGCGCCGTCCACAGGCCGGCCCAGCAGCGTTGGACGGCATCCAGCACCGCTTCGATCCCCTGCACGTTGAGGTAGGTTTCCTGCTGACCGGCGAAGGAGAGGTCGGGCAGGTCTTCGGCGGTGGCGGAGGAGCGGACGGCAACGGGCAAGAGGTGATTAGGGATTGGGGATTGGGGATTAGGCAGAGCCGTGTAAGCGGCCTGGATAGCATCGGCAATGTTTTGCGGGATAGCAGCCTGCGCGAATAAATCGGAGATGGCGCGCGAGGCGGTCTCCAGCGCGGCGGGTTGCGTAATATCCACCTGCTCCAAAGCCGCCAGGATGCGCGGTTGCAGATCGTTCTCAGCAACGAATTGCCGGTAAGCGTCGGTGGTCACGTGGAACCCGTCGGGGACGGGCAGCCCCGCGACGGCCAGACGGGCCAGCGAAGCGCCCTTGCCGCCGACGGTTTCCAGTGTCGCCCGCGGATCAGACAGGGACAGGACATAGGTTGCGGTCATGGATTCCCTCCTGCCTTCAATTCATACGGTACTTCCCGTAAAGTTTTGGACGCTGATTTTCGCGGATTCACGCGGACTTTTATCCGCGAAGATCTGCGTAATTCTGCGTCCTCCTTATTCTTGATCCAGACGATAGCGCAGAATCACCATTCCCTTGCCGAGTGGTGGGAACAGGCGGAACAGGGTTTGGAGTTTTTTGAGGCGCGGAATGGATTCTTTGAGCGACGTGTAGTACCACACCTCCAACAGGCGGATGCCGGGCGCCCATTGCTCCAGCGCGTCGTAGTGACGCAGCGACCAACGCATTCGAAAATCGGCCTTCATCCGCGCCAATGCGAGATTTTGCAGCCTTACAATCAACGGCGAGGCCACGTCGAAGATGAGTTCCGCGCCGGGGAAACGCTCGCGCAAGGCCAGGACAAGTCGGCGCATTTCGGCGTCGGGGAAGTACATAAAGACGCCCTCGGCGATGAAAAGGAACGGTTTGCCGGGATGCACGTCCACGATGTCCAGCCACGCCAGGTCGAGCGCGGATGCGGCGATCATCTTGTAACGCGGCGTCTCGTCCAGCAGCTTGCGGCGCAGTTCGATGACCGGCGGCAGGTCGAGATCGTACCACGTCACCTGACCATTGTCTGGCTGTTTGGCACAGACGCGGTCGAAGCGCGTGTCCAGCCCACAGCCGATGTGGACGACGACGCCATCGGGATGCGCCGCCAGGAAAGCCTGCGCGAAACGGTCGAATTGCCGCAGGCGCACGCAGGCGCCGGCTTGGTCATCCTCGCCTAGCTGATGACGGGCAAAATCGTAGTCTATGCGGGCCACCAGTTCTTCGGCGCGCGGGTCGTGGATCAGCGCGTCGGGACGGCGGCTTTCGACCGCGTGCGAGTAGAGCGTCGCCAGCATCGTTTCGGAGACGGCACTCAGAGCTTCGGGGCGGACTTTTGTGGTGATCCTTTTACCTCCTGATTTTGTCGTTTAGATGCTGACATCCACACCAGCGTCCCATAGACGCCGGCAGCGAACAGGATGGTGTCCTCGCGCACGTCGAACAGCCCGAACATCTTGGGCAATCCCAGCGCCGCCCAGACCAGCAGCAGCGTATAGAGCCGCTTATCTACTTGCGGGAAGGCCGCTGTGAGCAGCGCCAGCGCCCAGACGGTGAGCGGGCATGGCATGACGGGCGTAGTCAGGCGCGGATAGCGATGACCGAGCAGGAAGCTGACCAGCGGATAGAGCAGCGTCGAGGCCAGCAGCACCCAGGTTCCAATACGCCGCCAACGCTCCGCAGGGAGTACAAAGTGGATACGCCCGGCACGAATGTCCCACGCAAAGAGCGCAGCGCAGGCCATAAACAACGGTCCGGCAAAGTAACGTCCGATGGGGCTGGCGTCGCGCAGGAAGAAGAACGCCATCGCCAGCCACGCAAAGGCCACGGCGAGGAAGCCTTTGAGCGCGGCATGGGTCGCGCGGGTGGGCCACGTCAAAGTCGCGCCGGTCAACAACACCCCCAACGCCATGAGGACAACTTGCACACCCCAGGTGGCTTCGTTGTAGGCCGCCACGACATTCCAAAACAGTTCGGGCGATTTCATCTTGCTTCGGAGCGCACGGCTTCACTGAGATTGACGTTGGACCAGCAATAGTCCCCTTTCAGGCTGTCATTCCAGTCGCCTGTGACGGGGTTGTAGCCGAATTTCGGGAATGTGTTGGTCATAAGACCTCCGTTTTGGCCCGCCAATAGAGGATTTTGTTACTCTGCCGCCTCTCCAAGCCGGTAATGCACGATACGCACCATCCTGGCGAGGAACGGGAAATACCGCATGAGCTGGAAGACGCCCAGGCGCGGCTCTGGCTTGTCAAAGTAGTACCATTGATTGAGCAGGCGAATGCCGGGCGACCAGCTTTCCACATCCCGATCATCCTTCAGCCCCCAGTGCGGCTGCGCCACCGCCGCCTGGCGCGGATGAGAGCGAATCACCACCGGCGAGTATGCCTCGCACACCAGCTCTGCGCCGGGGAAGCGCTGGGCGAGTGTCTGCACCAACCGCTTGACGTCGGCCTCTTCAAGGTAAACCAGCACCGCCTCAGCCAGAAAGAGAATGGGCTTGCCAGCCCGATCACTCAGGGCGTTCATCCACGAGAAATCGAGCACCGAGCATCCGATGAAATGACTGCGCGGGGTCTCTTCGAGCAGCTCTTTGCGCAGCTCGATCACCTCCGGCAGATCGAGACCGTACCATTCGACTTGTCCATTGTCCACCCGCTCGAAGCGGGTGTCAAGCCCACAGCCCAGGTCAACGATCACCCCAGCGGGATGCTCTGCCAGGAACGCTCGCGCCTGCCGGTCGAACTCTCTCATGCGCAGCAGGTAATTGACCTGTTCCTTTTTCAGCTTCTGGACGCCAGAAAAGTCACAGTCGAGCCGGCCGACCAACTCTACTGCCTTGGGATCGCGCACCAACACATCGGGGCGCTGGCTCTCCATCGCCCGAAAATACAAGGGGATCAGGAGTGTCCGGGAGACTGCGTTCAGGTTTCGGATCGTCTGTGTGGACATTTGGTTCATCATGCCTCTCCAAGCCGGAAATGGTAAACACGCATCACCCTGGCCAAAAGTGGGATGTGCCGCATCCAGCGAATGTGATCCAACCGCGGCTCAGGCCGATCAAAGTACCCCCACTCGTCGAGTAGACGGATGCCTCTGCCCCACTTTTCGAGTTCCTGGCCGCATCTGAGTCCCCAGTGATAGCGGACGCCGAACTTGCTGATGGCCATGCGCAGGTTGTTCATCCGAACGATAAATGGCGAGAAGGCATCGAAGAGCAGCTCCGCGCCGGGGAAGTGGTCACGCAGCATCAGCACCAGCGACTTGACCTGGGCTTCCTCGAAGTACATCAAGACGCCTTCGGCCAGAAACAGAAAGGGACGCTGGCGATGCGCTTTTACCGTGTCCAACCAGGCGCTGTCGAACGCCGAGCCGGCCAGTAAGTGATAGCGTTCTTTTTCGTCGCCAATGAACTTCCGGCGCTGCTCGATAACCTCCGGCAAATCCAGGTCGTACCACTCAACTTTGCCGTTGTCCACACGCTCGAAGCGCGAATCGAGGCCGCAGCCAATGTGTACCACCACCGCCTCCGGGTTGCGCGCCAGGAAATCCTGCACGTAGCGGTCAAATTCCCGGTTGCGCAGGATCACCCCCACCTTGTCGTCCTCGTCCATCTTGAGCTGCCTGATCCGGTCGAAGTCGTAGCTCATCTGCGTGACCAGCGCCACGGCTTTCTCGTCCTTGATCAGCGCGTCCGGGCGCTGCGATTCCATCGCCCGGATGTAGAGTGTCATGAGCAATGTTTCGGCCACACCGCTCAGACCTTGATTGGTCGTTTCAGCCATATCATCCTCCTTTGCCTCTCCACGTCTTAAAGATAATGACCCCACCGTACACCAGCGGCTCGTAACCCTCGAGCCCGGCCTGTGCGAGATCCTGCTCCAGCTCCGGCACATCGAACATGTGCAGCTTGAGCCGCCTGGGATCGCGCGCCTCGGCCCGGCGGCGCATCCGCACTATGGGCTGGTCGCGGTCGAGGAAGGTCAGGACGACCAGTTTTTGCGGACACTAGACTTGATCTGAACGATCGCGCAACATGTCTCCCAGCATAGGAAACTCCGCCTGGGCGTGCTCATCCATGGCGTGGGCGAATCCGTCCGAGAAGTAGAGGCGCAGGAGCGGATCAAGGATGCTGCCAATCCCCTTGAAGCCGGCTTGAAGTGTATGGGTAAGCATCACGCCCGCGTCGTCATCGGCTGCTTCCAGAATGAGCCTCGCTGGCAGGCGAATGATCTGCTTGAATTGCCACACGATCTTTTTGCCGGGCACAACCTCGGTCACAACGCCCTGCATCTTGAGCCGGCGCGGGCCGACGTATTCGTCCATATAGACGATGTTGCCGACGTCGCCCGGCCGGCGCTTGACGGTATGGAAAGCCAGATGTGTGCCCGGCCACCACGCTTGATACTGTCGGTCGGTGCAGTTGAGCATGAAATCAAGAAGGTCTGCGCCGCTGACGTCGGCGACGCGCACTTTTGATTGGATCGTGATCACGGTCAAGCCTCCATATCCGGCTTGCGAAAGTTGAGTGTGTAATTCCACCAGTTGCCGTAGCGCTCTGCCAGCTCGAATCCGGCGGCGTCGGCCCAGGCTATGGTCGTCGCGCGGCGCGGGTAGTCTGGATCGAGGAACTCCTCGGTGGTGGAGACGATGCCGCCCGGCTTGAACACGCGATGCAGCTCACGCAGCGCGCGCACGGGGTCGGGGATTTCGGGCAACACGGTGATGAGGAACGCGCGATCCACGCTGGCGTCGGGGAGCGGCAGTTCGTACGCACTGGCAACGTGGGTTTCGACGTTGGTCACACCGGCGGCTTTGACCCGCGCATCCACCTGGGCGATCATCCCCGGCTGGATGTCCACGGCGATCAGGCGGCCTTCCGGCCCCACGCGCCGCGCCGCATCCACGGTGAACGCGCCCGGCCCAGGGCCGAGTTCCAGCACCGTCTCGCCGGAGCGCAGCCCGACCCGGTCGAGCGCGTGGCGCACATCCCAGCGGCGCAGCGGGTTATCCACGATCCAACTCCACGAGGTGGGACACGGTTCGCCGCGACCTTTGTTCAACTTCAGGATAAGTTTGAGCAGCACGAGCCAAAAGAACAGCAGGCTGCCAATGCCCAACAGGATAATCCACAAAACGTTGTGCTTTTTCATTGGCTATCCCTCCTTGCGCCCCGTGAAATAATCTACCCTTCCCCAATTCCCCGCTGCGCTTCGATGCTCTTGAGCAGGGTGGGTAATTGATCCTCGATCAGTGAAAACATGTCGTGCGCTTCTTGCAAGCGCTCGCGCAGAGCCGGTTCTTCGTCTTTGAGCAGTTCCAATCCCCGCTCGGCGATTTGATGCAGCGAGGCCATCATCCGCAGATACATGCGCATAAAGGTGACCCATCCGCCGGGGAGAAAGCGGAAGTAGACGCGGCGCGGCATCGGCGAAGGTACCCGCTCGATCAGCCCCATCTCGCTGAGCAGGCGCGCGCTGGTGCTGACGGCGCTTTTGCTGGCCTGCAGACGCTCGCACAGGTCGTCAATGGATTGCTCCGGCGGATCGGCGATCAGCAGCACGCCCAGGATACGCCCGGCCATGCGCGGGATGCCCATCTGCTCAAAATACAGACTGATGTCTTCGATAAAGTGTTTCTGTTCGTAGTAACGTTCGGGCATATCGCTTCTCCCTCACGAAATAACTGGCGTTTTGGTATGGTGACGTCGGTTGGTGATCCATTTGCCTATTTCTACCGTGGCCAGTAAACTCAGAGCAACGCCGACAACAAGCAACCAGTCTTCTAAATGCAGCGGCACGATAGACAACACCTGCCGCAACTTTGGCACGAGGAAGGGAAGTACCACCAGGATTTGCCCGGCGACGACGGCCCAGATCAGCGGTTTGTTCGCGCTCAGACGGTTCATGCGGAAGAGTGGACGGCGCATGCTACGGTATGCGAAAATGTAGACCATCGAGTTGAGGGCGAAACTGGCAAAGGCGATACTACGCCCTTCTGCCGGGTTATTATGCTGCAAGAAATAGTGACCGAAGATGCTCAATCCGGCTACTGCGCTGACTATGCTGATGATGGCAATGAGCGACAGGCCCAGCCGGTTCAGAATCGGCTCGTTCAACGGTTTGGGCGGTTCTTCCATGATGCCGTTTTCCTTCGGCTCGAAGCCCAGCACGATGTCGGACGGGCCGTCGCAGATCAGGTGAATCCACAGGATTTGCGCGACGAGTAGTGGCGCCGGCCAGCCGAGCAGCATCGCCCCGAAGACCAACAGCACCTCGGCGAACGAGTTGGAGAGTGTATAGGCCACCACCTTGCGGATGTTCTCGAAGATGACGCGCCCTTCCTCTATGGCGGCAACGATGGTTTTGAAATTGTTGTCCAACAGAATCAGATCGGCCGTCTCCTTGGCGACGTCGGTGGCCGCGCCGACCACCACGCCGATGTTGGCGCGTTTGAGGGCCGGCGCATCGTTGACGCCGTCGCCGATCATCGCAGTGATCTCGCCACGCCCTTGCAGCGCACGCACGATGCGCAGCTTGTCCTGCGGGCGGATGCGGGCAAAGACGGCAATGTCCTGTACCCGTTTGGCCAGTTCCTCGTCGCTGAGCTGATTCAGCGTCTCGCCGTCGATGACTTGGTCGGAGCGCGTAGTCAGGCCGACCATCGCCGCAATGCGTTCGGCGGTCTTGCGGTAATCGCCGGTGATCATCTTCACCTGGATGCCGGCGCGCCGCGCCACCTGAATGGCCTCGCGCACCCCTTCCCGGATGGGGTCTTCCATCGCCACCAGACCCGCCCAGGTATAGCCGCTGTGATCGCCGAGTAGCCCATCCGGGCGATAGGCCAATCCGAGCAGGCGTAGGCCCTCGCCGGCCCACTGCTCTACTTGCGCCAGGACGCGGCCTCGTTCCTGCTCATTGACGTTACACATGCCCAACACTATTTCCGGCGCGCCTTTAAGATAGTGCATCGTTTGTCCGGCGACGCGGGTCGCCGTAATCATGAACTTGGTCTCGCTGCTGAACAATTCCTCGCCCAGCCGTTCCGCGCCATTGGCCATCTCCTGTGGGTCGCCGTTGAGTTGGGCGCGGGCATATTCCCACAGCGCAGCGTCCACCGGACCTTCCAGATCGTTACAATACACCATCACTTCCAGAGCGCGCTGAACGTCGCGGACCTCCTGGTGTGTCACCTGCATACGGCCCTCGGTGAGGGTGCCGGTCTTGTCGGTACAGATGGTGGTCACAGAACCGAGCGTCTCCACGGCCAGCAGGCGCTTCACCAGCCCGTTACGTTTGAGGATTTTGCGCATCCCCAACACCAGGATGACGGTGACGGCGATGAGTAGCCCTTCTGGCACGGCGGCAATCGCCAGGATGATAGAGACGCGCAGCATTTCGAGAAGCGGGCGACCGGAGATCAGGCCGACAGCAAAAATGGCGGCTGTGATCAGCAACACCAGTCTGGTGAGCGTATGGCTGAAGGCTTCCAGACGTACCTGGAGCGGCGTCTTGTTCTCGATTTCCTCGTGCAGACTGGTGGCGATGCGCCCCAACTCAGTGTGCGCACCGGTGGTGTTGACACACATCAATCCGCGCCCGGTGAGGACGGTCGTGCCCATGAAAACCTGGTTCTCGCCGGCAGCGGTGGTTTTGTTCACCGGTTCGCTTTCGCCGGTCAGGATCGCCTCTTCGATGGACAATTTGAGCGCCTCGAGCACTTCGCCATCGCCGGGAACGCGCTCACCGGCATTCAGCAGGACAACGTCGCCAGGCACCAACTCGTGGACTTCGATCTCCTGGCGGACGCCATCGCGGATAACCGTGGTGGTGGGCTTGAGCAGGCTCTTGAGGGCGGTGTAGGTGCGCTGCGCCTGGTATTCCTGGATGAAACCCAGCACGGCGTCGATGAGGACGACTGCCATGATGATCCCGAAGTCGCCATATTCGCCCACGGCCAATGAGATACCGGCTGCGGCAAGGATAATGTAGACTAGCGGGTTCTTGAACTGGTTGAAGAAAATTCCCCAGGCCGATGTCCGCTTGGCCGAGGGGAGAGCATTTTCGCCGTATTCGCGGCGTCGTTGCTCGACTTCTGTGGTCGTGAGACCCTGGATCGTTGTCGTCAGTGACAAGGCTATCTCCTTTGTGTTCTATGGGATTAAAAATGTGTTCCTCAACATAAGTTTATTTTATCACGTTCAGAACTTTCTGTCAATACTGAAAGTTTAGAATAAAAAAGCGCGCAAGCAAGGTTATGAATAGATTTGTTCCGGCATAATCTCGGCTGAGCGTTGGACGCAGATTAACGCGGATTTTCGCTGATTTTGTCGCTGTGCTTACACTGATCTGCGTGCATCAGCGAAAATCCGCGTCCTATTGGGAGATACTCTAAGGACGGGGAGGGGATAAGGAGTTTACAGCCAGCCTTCATGGTAGCCCGTCTCGTACATCGCCACGATGTTCTCCGGCGGGCTGACGGCCTGGATGTTGTGGCACGGCGCAAGGATGTAGCCGCCACCCGCGCCCAAAATAGCGAGGTTGGCGATGACTTCGGCTTGCACATCGGCCACACTGCCAAAGGGCAAAGTCTGCTGGTTGTCCATACCACCGTGGAAGATGATCTGCGCGCCGAAATCGCGCTTCAGGCCCTCACGCTCCATGCCTTTGCAGCGCCATTGGACGGGATTCAGGACGTCCATGCCGATGGCGATCAGGTCGGGGATCACCGGGCGCACCGCGCCGTCGCTGTGGGTGAAGACGATCCCGCCGCCCTCGTGAACCAGGTCCATCATCCGCTTCATACGCGGGAGCAAAAATTCCTGGATGTGGCGCTTGGAGAAGAGCAGCCGCTCCTGCGCTCCCAGGTCTTCGGCGACGTAGGAGAACGTCACCTGCCCCGGAATTTGCTCGTAGATGCGGCGCGTGTGCTCGTGGGCGAAGTCGAAGAGCTTGTCCAGACAGTAGTGCACCAGCTCCGGGTTGAGGGCCAGGTCCATATACGCTTGCTCCAGGCCGCGCAGGTAGGTGTACTGTAAGAATGGCTCTGAGCCGCCGCCGCGCACCGGGCGGTGTTCGTTGCCGGCCACTTGGTCGGGGATGATGGAGTAATCGAACCAATCTGGCGAGGGCCAGGTGTACTTGTCTTCGATCTCGTCTGCAGAGGTGTATTGCGCCAGCGGGTGATATACCACTTCGCTGTAGACGCCGACGCCGTAATCCACATCGCCGTGGCGGCAACCATACATATCGTAGCCTGGCTCTACCGGCGGGCCGATGTAGCGCGGGCCGACGTCCAGTGGGCGGTCAATGTGTAACCGGGCGAATAGCTCATCGACGGTGGCGCAGCCCAGATGGCGCATCAGCTTTTCCGTCGCCTCTGGCGTACCCCAGTAATCCATTGGCACACGATCCGGCTTTTCGCGTCGCAACACGGCCAGCCAGCGTTCTTTGGGGGTCATGGTTTCTTTCATAATTCTCCTTGAGTTTCAAGTTTCAGGTTGAAGGTTACAGGTTATTGGTCGGGGTGTTGTTCGAGATAGCTAATGAAACCGGCAATACGACGACTTGTTTGTGTTGATAAAGTGTAAAGTTGGTCGAACTCTTCCTGGAAAATGTATTTTTGATCGAGGGCTATGTACGCTTGTGCGCGAACTTCACCAGATGAGCCTCTGGCGATGTACAGAAAGCGGATGAAGGTGCGGTTGTTCTGGCTCTCAAAACCTTCCGCAATGTTTGACATTACAGAAACCGCTGCCCGGCGCATCTGATCACGAAGCCCAAAATTGCGGCTAAACAACTCGTTTTTCGTCAACGCATAAACCAGATTGCACAACTCACGTCCGCTCTGCCAACCCAAAATCTCCTCAAATCGCTCAATCTTCGCCATACAAAGTCCTCTCCTCAACCTTCAACCTGTAACCTTCAACCTGTAACCCATATTTATCACCAATCCGCTACACTTCCGTCCTGATCGTAATAAAACTCACCGCCGAGTTCCTCTTCGTACGCGATCGACTGTTCCGCTTCGCGCTCGTCAATCTCGAAGCCCAGACCGGGCGCAGTGGGCAGTTCGATGAATCCATCTTTGACCAGCCAATCCTGCTTGAGGAGGCCATAGCCCAGGCTGGCGTCGATCTGCTCCTGGATGAGGAAATTCGGCGTGACGGCGTCCACGTGTAGCGCCGCCGCCAACGCCACCGGACCGATGGCGCAGTGGGGCATCGTGTGCATGTAGTACACCTCGGCCATATTCGCCACTTTCTTCAACTCGGTGATGCCGCCCACGTGTGATACGTCTGGCTGGATGTAGGATACGGCTTGCTTCTCGAAGGTTTCGCGGAAACCCCAGCGCGTGAGGAACCGTTCGCCGGTGGCAATGGGGAAGGGGACGTGGTCGGACACCTGCTTGAGCGCGTCCACGTTTTCCTGCGGCACCGGCTCCTCGACGAACATCGGGCGCATTCCTTTGAGTTCGAGGCAGATTTCGATGGCCAGGCCGGGCGTGAACTTGCCGTGGAAATCGAAGGCCAGTTCCACCTCCGGGCCGACCCACTCGCGCATCAGGTACGCGCGTTTGACGAAGGCGTCAATGACGGCAGGCGGCTCGTGCCCGCGCCACTTCCCGCCGGGGCCGGATTTGAACGCCGTGTATCCCATTGTGCGTAACCAATCCAGGCGTGTTTTGGCGTGTTCCAGCCCCTCGTCTGTCAGCGAATGGATGCCCCAGTGCGCGTACACACGGATCCGGTCACGCACCGCGCCGCCGAGCAGTTTGTACACCGGGACACCGTAGTGTTTCCCGGCGATATCCCACAAGGCCTGATCCAGGCCCGACAGCGCCGTCATCACCACCGGGCCGCCCCGGAAGAACGCCGAGCGGTAGATGTGCTGCCAGTGATGCTCGATGCGCAGCGGGTCTTTGCCCACGAGATAGTCGGCCAACTCCTCGATGACACCCACGACGCCTTTGGGCCGCCCTTCCAGCGTGGATTCGCCCCAGCCGACCAGACCGTTATCGGTGGTGATTTTCACCAGCCGCGTCCGCTTGCGCGGGAAAAACTGTTCGATCTTCGCTATTTTCATGTTCGCCCTCCTTAGATTTAGGTATATAGTATGGGGCAGGATAGGTAAAGTGCAAATGCGTCTATGTCTACACCAATTTTAGCCACCAAACTCTATATCCCGCCAACTCGGTCGAAAGTGGTCCAGCGTCCTGGTCTGATCGAGCAGTTGAACACCGGGCTTGCTTTGGGCTGCAAACTCACGCTCGTCTCTGCCCCGGCCGGTTTTGGCAAAACCACGTTGGTCAGCGCGTGGGTCGCCGGTTGCGGGCAGCCGGCCGCCTGGCTGTCGCTGGATGAAGGGGATAACGACCTCACCTGCTTCCTGACTTACCTCGTAGCCGCTTTGCAGACACTTGCACCGCATATCGGCGCAGGCGTTTTGGCTGCGCTCCAATCCCCTCAGCTACCTTCCATCGAATCGTTTCTGACCGTTCTGCTCAATGAGATCGCCACTCTCTTGAACAACTTCATCCTGGTGCTTGACGATTATCACGTGATTGATTCCCAACCGGTGGATCAGGCGCTTGTCTTTCTACTCGAACACCTGCCGCCGCAGATGCACCTGGTCATTGCCACCCGTGAGGATCCCTCTCTCCCCTTGGCCCGGTTACGCGCCCGCAACCAATTGACCGAACTGCGCGCTGCCGATCTGCGCTTCACCCCTGCCGAAGCCGCCGAGTTTCTCAACCAGGTGATGGGCCTGAACCTCGCGGCGGAAGACATCGCTGCCTTGGAGACCCGCACCGAAGGCTGGATTGCGGGCCTGCAATTAGCCGCGATCTCCATGCAGGGACATCACGACGCCGCCGGCTTCATCAAATCTTTCACCGGCAGCCACCATTTCGTGCTGGACTATCTGATCGAAGAAGTTTTGCACCAGCAGTCCGAAAACATCCAGACTTTTTTGCTGCGCACGTCTATCCTCGAGCGCATGTGCGGCCCGCTGTGTGATGCCGTTGTACGCGACCCCGCTGTTTCCGGGCAAGAGACGCTGGAATATCTCGAACACGCCAACCTGTTCATCGTTCCCCTCGATCACGAGCGGCATTGGTACCGCTATCACCATCTCTTTGGGGATTTACTGAGGAAACGGCTGGGTCAAAGCCTCACGTCTGAAGATATTGCCGGACTCCACATCCGCGCCAGCGAGTGGTATGAAGATCAGGGTTTGGACATCGAAGCATTTCAGCACGCGGCTGCGGCCAATGATATTGAGCGTGCCGAGCGATTGATGGAAGGATGGGGGATGCCTCTGCACTTTCGCGGCGCGGTGAACGCTATCCTGGCGTGGTTGGCCTCCTTACCAGAGTCGGTGCTGGATACCAGACCTTTATTGCGGGTGAGGTTGGCGACGATGGCGTTGACAGCCGGCCAGACAACCGGTGTGGATGAGAAAATACAAGCGGCTGAAAAAGCTTTGCAAAATGCCGAGCTTGCTCCTCAAACCCGCGACCTGCTGGGGCAAATCGCCTGCGCCAGAGCGACATTGGCAATCACGCAATATCAGCCAGAAACCGTCCTCATCCAGGCGCGCCGCGCCCTGGAGTATCTGCTGCCTGAGAATCTGCGGTTCCGCTTTACGGCTAACTGGGCGCTGTCGGTTGCCTATCACCTTCAAGGTGAACGCGCCGCGGCCAGGCAAGCTCTGGCAGAAGTCCTATCCATCAATCAGACATCTACAAGTATGTTTTCCACGATATTGGCGGTCATCCACCTGGGGCGGTTACAGGAATTGGAAAACCAGCTCTATCAGGCGGCCGAGACCTATCGGCGTGCGCTACAGATGGCGAGCGAGCAGCCGCAGCCGAATACCAGCGACGCGCATCTTGGCCTGGCCCGCATCGCCTACGAGTGGAACGATTTGGACGCCGCCGAGCAGCACGGGCAACAGGCCCTTCTCCTGGCGCAGCAGTTTGATCGTGCGCTTGATCGCTTCATTCTCTGTGAAGTGTTTCTCGTCCGCTTGAAACTGGCGCGGGGCGATGCGGATGGCGCGGCGGCAATGCTGGCCCAGATTGAACAATCAGCGCGTCAGCAGAACTTCATCCTGCGGCTTCCAGACATTGCTGCTGCACAAGTGCTGGTCCTGCTTCGCCAGGGCGATGTGGCGGCGGCCACTCGCCTCGCGCACACTCACGATCTCCCCATCAGCCAGGCGCGGGTACATCTGGCCCAAGGGGATACATCCAGAGCACTGGCTTTGCTTTCGCCACTGCGCCAGCAAATGGAAGCCAAGGGCTGGCAGGACGTCAGGCTACGAGCGATGGTTCTTGAGGCGATCGCTCTACGCGCGCATGGTGAAAAGGATAAGGCAGCGCAACTGTTGGGAGACGCGCTGGCGCTGGCCGAGCCAGACGGGTTTATTCGCCTCTTTGTGGATGAAGGCGAACCCATGCGATTGATGATTTTTGATTTCCGATTGTTGATTGAAAAGCAACCGCGCGGCCAACAACACAAATTGCTCGGTTACGTGGATAACCTGCTGGCGGCTTTTGCCCAACCGCAGAGTATGCCGCAATCAAAAGTCGGCGCCCTGAAATCCGACCTCGTTGAACCCTTGAGCCAACGGGAGTTAGAGGTGCTGCGCCTGATTGCCGAGGGTCTTTCCAACCACGAAATCGGGGCGCGGCTGTTCCTGGCCCTGGACACCGTCAAAGGCCACAACCGCCGGATTTTTGACAAGTTGCAAGTCCAGCGGCGCACTGAAGCCATCGCCCGCGCCCGCGAGCTAGGCTTGGTGTAACTGCACGTGTTTGTATTCCTCAGCGTTTTCCCCTTTCGATAACGCAAAACAGTATCATCTCGATAAAAGTGAGAGAAGTGGAAGTTTGGGGGCGGGCACAACCCGCCCCCACACCCCCACCCCCGAATTCTTGAGATGATACGCAAAACAACACTTCGCCCCACACCAAAGTGTCTATACAGCGACACTGCGATGCGATATAGTACCTGTACATTGAGCAAGTGACACGGATTATCATTTCCGGCCACAACAGGTACAAGATCATGTCAAATAAACGCAAACCTTCAAGTTCGCCTGTAATTTATCAAATTCGGCTCAAGGGCCACCTGGACAGTCAATGGACAGACTGGTTCGAGGACCTGACTATCACGCTGGAAGAGGACGGCGATACGCTGCTAACCGGCCCGGTGATTGACCAGGCCGCGTTGCATGGCTTGCTCAAAAAAGTGCGTGATCTTGGAATCCCGTTGATTTCGGTCAATCGAGTTGAAACCAACGAAACTCACCCAGATCGTTTGAAAAAGGAGAAAAAAATGAATACAAGCACCACTCCTGTAAAAAAGAGCGACATGAAAAAGTTCTTTCAATTCTCATCGCGAGTTATTGTTGCGCACGTTGTGACATACATCGGAGTCGGCGTACTTGCGTATATGTTTCTCACGCGCGAGTTTTTTAATCCCAACGGTATTGCTGCTCAGATTATGCGAACCCCCGATCAACACGATCTATGGCGACATGTGACAATTTGGATGGTGCCATTCCAGATTCTACGCGGGTTTCTGATTGCAACTGTGCTCTTTCCGTTTCTATCATGTTTACAATCCTGGCCTTATTGGAAACGCGTAGTAACCATTGGCGGCCTGTATATTGTTCTTGGTCAATGGGCCAGTACGGTTGCCGGCTCGGGCACGATAGAAGGTTGGCTGATCCTAAAGCCAGAATTTACAACTTTTCCCGTCGTGATCAAAGCCATGGTTGAGGGCTTTATTCAAGGTCTTGCTCTATCTGTATGGGTTTCAAAATCAATTGGAACCTCCAACCAAACCAAATAAGGAGTAAAAGAATGCATACAAAAAACAAACTCATTGAAGTCCAGGACAGGAAAGCTATTCTGTCCACCCTGTGGATCGCGGTCATGATCAATATGCTGAAAGCGGACATCCTTTCGCTGTTCATCCCCGGCTCGGCGGAAGAGGTAGCGAGAACCGCCGCCAGCGCGGGCGCATCCATTCCCCAATTGATGTTGATCGGCGCGGTGATGGGGAATCTCGCCATTGCCATGATCATTCTATCCCGCGTGTTGAAGTACGGAATCAATCGCTGGGCCAATATCATCGTGGGCATCGTCATCATCGCCTATATCTGGGGCGGCATGGCATCGTATCCCCACTACATCTTCATCGCCAGCGTCGAGACCCTGTGCCTGCTGCTGATCATTGGGGTTGCCTGGACCTGGCGCAACGTCGAAGCCTGATAAAGCGAATAGGAGAAAACACATGAAAGCGATTGTTCAAAACGACTACGGTTCACCCGATGTCCTCAAACTGGCTGAGGTCGCCCAGCCAGCGATGAAAGATAACCAGGTATTGGTTCGCGTCAAGGCTGTTTCTATCAATGCCGGAGATGTGTTCGCCATGCGGGGCAATCCATGGCTGGTCCGCTTGACAACCGGGTTTCCCAAGCCCAAAAACCATATTCTCGGCTGGGATATGGCGGGGGTGATCGAAGCGGCCGGCTCCAGCGTGACGCAGTTCCGTCCTGGCGACAAGGTGTATGCCGCGTGCAGCAGTACGCTTGCCGAATATGTGAGTGTGGCTGGAGATAAACTGGCGCTCAAGCCTGCCAACCTCACGTTCGAGCAAGCCGCAGCCGTTCCGACCGCCGCGATCACCGCCCTGAAAGGCTTGCGCGATGTCGGCAAGTTACAGCCGGGGCAGAAGGTGTTGATCAACGGGGCTTCGGGAGGGGTGGGTACATTTGCCGTGCAAATTGCCAAAGCGCTCGGCGCCGAAGTGACCGGCGTATGCAGCACGCGGAATGTGGACATGGTGCGCTCCCTCGGCGCAGATGATGTCGTGGATTACACACGGGAGGACTTCACCCAAAACGGACGGCGCTACGACCTCATTCTCGACAATGTCGCCAGCCATTCATTTTCAGACCTGATGCGCGTCCTTACCCCACAAGGGCTGATCGTTCCCAACAGCGGCTATGGCGGCATGGGATACGTGTTCAAGGCGTTCTTGCTCTCGCCGTTCCTGCGCCAACTGGGGAGTATGTATGTGGCTGTGCCAAATGGCAAAGACTTGTCACAATTAAAGGAGTGGCTCGAAACCGGGAGAGTCAAGCCGATCATTGACCACACTTATGAGTTGCGCGAGACCCCCGATGCCTTCCGCTATCTGGACAAAGAGCATGCCCGCGGCAAAGTGGTCATCACGGTGACAGAATGAGAGAGAGAACAATGCTGGACACGAGAATCATTCTTTCGGCAACCTGGGTTGTTGTCACGCTGATTTATCTATATGGCGATGTCCTGCGCATTTACCACGGCGGCGACATGGCAAAAGCGTTGGCTGACATGGGGTTAAACCAGTTCGCTTGGCTGGGGATCGCGGTTTTGATGTTGACGCCAATCTTGATGGTTTTCCTGCCCCTGGTGTTGCCGCAGCCTGTGAGCCGCTGGGCGAACATCATTGTGGCGGTTTTCTTCTTCCTGTTCAACCTGGTTGGCCTGCCCACCTATCCACCGTTATTTGACAAATTCTTGCTGGCGGTCAGTATGGGATTCAACGGGGTCACGATCTGGTACGCGTGGAATTGGTGCTAACACAGTGTAGATCAAGGACACAATAAACAGTTACATAAAAATTTAAAGAATTACGGAGAAAAAATGAAAACCTTACAGAAATCCGGCGGTTTCTCCGCGCTGTATATGGCAATTGCCCATCTGATCGGGATCATCATCTTTCTCGTTGTTCTGGACTATCCCAGTATCACCGACCCTGCCCAAAAAGTAGTCCTGAATGTCGAAAGACAGACGGTCATCTTCTCGACCAACCTGCTCATGTACGTGTTCTTTGGCTTTGCGCTGATCGTGTTATCACTGGCGTTGTACGACCGGTTGAAGTCCGGCGCACCGGCGCTCATGCAGGTGACCGCCGCGATCGGAATCATCTGGGCCGGCTCGCTCATTGCCAGCGGCATGGCCGCAAACGCCGGACTCGCTACCGTGGTTGCGCTCTACGCCAAAGACCCGGCCCAGGCTGTGTTGAGCTTCCAGGGGATTGAGGCCATCACCAACGGGCTAGGCAACGCCAATGGCGAAATCCTCGGCGGACCTTTGACGCTGTTGGTCAGTTTGGCTGCGTTGCGGACCGGCGGGCTTCCCAAAGGACTGAATGTCCTCGGCTTGCTGGTTGGCGCGGTGGGCATCATCACGATTGTCCCGGCCCTGAACGCTTTGGTCGGCGTCTTTGGCTTGGGGCAGATCGTCTGGTTCATCTGGCTGGGGATTGTGCTGCTGCGCAGCAATCCGGGCAAGATAGCATAAAAAAGCAAGATATTTTTCAAGACAAAGCAAATCGAATAAGGAGGAACTAACATGAATTCACCCAAACGGATCGCAAGAATCGCTGGTGTCCTTTATCTGATCGTCGCCGTCTTTGCCGCCTTTGCCTTCAATGTGTTCACCAAGTTGTACATCGCCGGAGACGCGGCGGCTACGACGGCGAATGTCGTTGCAAGCGCGGAGCTTGTCCGCATCGCTGTTGTCGCCGAGTTGGTCCAGGTGACGGCCTGGGTCATCCTCGCCCTCACCCTCTACCATCTGCTCAAGCATGTCCATTCGAGCACCGCGCTCGCTATGGTGATCTTGGTCGCAATCGGGGCTGGCATCGTTAGCATCAATACTGTCTTCGCGTTTGAAGGAATGCGGGTCGCGACCGACAGTTCTTATGCAACAGTCCTGAGCGCCGGGGGAATGAATGCGCTCGTGTTGATGTTGCTCGATACCCAGCACTATGGGTCTTCCATCGCGTCAGTCTTCTATGGTCTGTGGCTGGTCCCTTTAGGGTATCTCACCTACAAGTCCGGCTGGTTTCCCAGGGCGCTGGGTGTGGCGCTCGTCGTCGCGTGCGGCTGCTACCATGCCAGTTTGCTCGCCGCCTTCTTGTTTCCCGATCTGAGCATCGTCATTCACAGTTACCTGAGCATTCCGATCTGGATCTTTGAACTCTGGATGGTCTTGTACCTGCTCCTGATCGGTGTGAGGGCCGTAAAGCCAGGCGTGAATACACAAGCCACAGCATAAATAAACGGGGTCGCACATCGGCAACGGCCAGAATTAGAGCTGCTGCCAGATGACAACAACTTGAGGAGATTAAAGAATGAAAGCAATCGTATATATACAATTCGGGCCGCCCGAGGTCTTACAATTCAAAGATGTAGAGAAACCTGCCCCAAAGGAGAACGAAGTCCTGATCCGCATCCATGCCACCTCGGTCAATTTTGGGGACCTGATGGCACGGAATTTCAAGGCGGTCTCCCCACGCAAATTCAATATGCCTTTCATTATATGGCTACCGGCGAAAATATCTTTTGGCCTCCAGCGGCCCAAGTTATCCATACCAGGTAGCGAGTTTGCCGGAGAGATTGAAGCGGTTGGCAAGGCGGTTACCCGCTTCAAGACAGGCGACCCGGTCTTTGGATTCTCCAGTGGGCGCTTTGGCGCGTATGCCGAGTACCTCTGCCTGCCGGAAAACGGCATGCTGGCCATCAAGCCGGCCAACCTGACCTATGAGGAGGCCGCTGTTGTTCCTTATGGCGCCATCACAGCCTTGAATTTACTCAAAAAAGTGAACATCCAGCCGGGGCAAAAGGTGCTCATCCATGGTGCCAGCGGCGGGATCGGTTCAGCCGCAGTGCAAATTGCCCGGCATTTGGGAGCAGAAGTAACCGGGGTTTGTGGCACCCCGCGCCTGGAATTTGTGAAATCGCTGGGTGCGAGTCAGGTCATTGATTACACCAAAGAAGACTTTACCCAAAACGGTGAAACCTACGATCTCATTTTGGACATCCTGGGCAAAGGTTCGTTTTCCAGGATGAAAAACTCGCTCAAACCCAACGGCATTGTGCTTTACGCCAGTTTCAAAATGAAGCAACTGGTTCAAATGCTGTGGACTTCACGGGCGGGCGGCAGGAAAGTGATCTGCGCCCTTGCGCCAGGCAGCGCCGCGGATCTGATGACTGTCAAAGCGCTGATCGAGGCCGGTCAGATCAAGGCGGTCATTGATCAAAGTTTTCCACTGGAGCACATCGCCGAGGCGCATCGCTATGTTGAGCAAGGGCATAAAAAGGGCAATGTGGTTATCACGGTGGGAAATACCCATGAAAATCAAGGAGACCAAAAATGAATACCTACAGAAAGAGCGCCGTCATCGTTGGTATTCTATTCATCATCGGGACGGTTTCAGGTATGCTGAGCGGCGTTGTGACCGTCCCACTCAGGGCAGAGGCCACGTTTCCGTTCAATCTTTCGACAAGTGAACCTCTTTATCAAACCAGGCTCATTCCCAGGTGGCTGTCAGCCTGGGGTTTGATCGGCGCAGGGTTGTACTTCACCGCAAAGATTGTGAGCATGTTCGGTCCGCTACATACAGCACCGTTAATCGGGTCTGGCATAGGGCAATTGATGATCCCCACCGCCATTCAGGAAATGGTCTTTGCGGTCTGGCTGATCGTGAAGGGATTCAACCAGGATGCAGTCAAGAAATTGGATGAGGCTCATTAGGGCTATTGCATTTAGGAACCCCGGTCTGTTGGCAGCTTATTGAGCCGCTAAAGCGGCATTTTTAGGAGGATTTTTGTATTTTGGCGTGGGTGTCTTATAATTGATCTATGGCTACGCCAATTTTGACCACTAAACTTTATATCCCGCCAACTCGACCTAAAGCTGTCCAGCGCCCCTGTCTGATCGAGCTATTGAACGAAGGACTTTCTGCGGGTCGCAAACTGACACTCGTCTCTGCCCCCGCCGGCTTTGGCAAAACCACGCTGGTCAGCGCGTGGATCGCCGGTTGTGGACAACCGGTCGCCTGGCTGTCGCTGGACGAAGGGGACAGCGACCCCACCTGCTTTCTGACCTACCTCGTGGCTGCTTTGCAGACACTTGCGCCGGATATGGGCGCAGGCGCTTTGGTTGCGCTCCAGTCCCCTCAGCCGCCTCCTATCGAATCGCTTCTGACAGTTCTGCTCAATGAGATCGCCGCTGTCTCGGACGCCCCTTCGGCAGGCTCAGGGCAGGGTTTCATCCTGGCGCTTGACGATTATCACGTGATTGATTCCCCGCCGGTGGATCAGGCGCTTGTCTTTCTGCTCGAGCACCTGCCGCCGCAGATGCACCTGGTCATCGCCACCCGTGAGGATCCCTCGCTCCCCTTGGCCCGGTTACGCGCCCGCAACCAATTGACCGAACTGCGCGCTGCCGATCTGCGCTTCACCCCTGCCGAAGCCGCCGAGTTTCTCAACCAGGTGATGGGCCTGAACCTCGCGGCGGAAGACATCGCTGCCTTGGAGACCCGCACCGAAGGCTGGATTGCGGGCCTGCAATTAGCCGCGATCTCCATGCAGGGACATCACGACGCCGCCGGCTTCATCAAATCTTTCACCGGCAGCCACCATTTCGTGCTGGACTATCTGATCGAAGAAGTTTTGCACCAGCAGTCCGAAAACATCCAGACTTTTTTGCTGCGCACGTCTATCCTCGAGCGCATGTGCGGCCCGCTGTGTGATGCCGTTGTACGCGACCCCGCTGTTTCCGGGCAAGTGACGCTGGAATATCTCGAACACGCCAACCTGTTCATCGTCCCCCTCGATCACGAGCGGCATTGGTACCGCTATCATCATCTCTTTGGGGATTTGCTGCGCAAGCGCCTGGGGCAGAGCCTCGCCTCGCCCCCCCTTTCATCCTCCTCATCGGGAGGGACAGCGGGGGGGAGCGTGGCCGAACTCCACATCCGCGCCAGCCAATGGTATGAAGACGAGGGTTTGGAATTTGAAGCTTTTCACCATGCGGCTGCGGCCAATGATGTTGAGCGCGCCGCGCGCCTGATGGAAAGCAAGGGGATGCCTCTACATCTGCCTGGCGTGGCGACAGTGATACTGAACTGGTTGGAGTCACTGCCAAGAACTTTTCTGGATGCCAGGCCCGCATTGTGGTGGAAGCAGGCTTCGCTGATGCTGGTTCTCGGCCTGACAACAGGCGTTGAAGAAAAACTCCAGGCCGCTGAAGCAGCTTTGGCATCCGCAATTCCACCATGCGCCGAGCTGGACGATACGACCCGAAACCTGATCGGAAAAATCGCCGTTGCCAGGGCGAACCTGGCGCAAACGCAGGCTCAGGCCGAAGTCATCCTTGTTCAGGCGCGCCGCGCCCTGGAGTACCTGCACCCCAACAACCTATCCTACCGGTCTTCGGCAATCCGGGCGATGGGATTTGCCTATTATTGGCAGGGAGACTGGGCTGAAGCCAATCGAGCCTATACCGAAGCCTTATCTCTCGCCCATGCGGCTGGGGATACGACTAATGCCTTATTGGCTTCGATCCGTTTGGGACAGATACAGGAATTGGAAAATCAGCTTCACCTGGCGGCCGAGACCTACCAGCGTGTTCTACAACTGATCGGTGATTATTCACCCCCAAATTCCCCTGTAGCGTATCTTGGCCTGGCCCGGATCTGCTATGAGTGGAACGATTTGAACGCCGCTGAGCAGTATGGGGAGAAGAGCTTGCAAATGGCGCGGCGGTATGATCAAGTGATTGACAGGTTAATTTTGAGCGAGCTGTTCCTCGCCCAGCTGAAATTAGCCCAAAGGGATGCAATCGGTGCAGCACGCATTTTATCGCAGACGGAACAAGTCGCTCGACAAAAGATGCATACCCTGCGCCTGCCGGATATTGCCGCTACCCAGGCATTGATCCACCTTTACCATGGCGACACAGATGCAGCCGCTCAATTGGTACAGCAGTATGACCTTCCGCTCCACCAGGCGCGCGTGCTCATTGCCCAGGACAATCCATCTGCGGCGCTAGCGGTGCTGGTTCCGTTTCGTCAGCAAATGGAGGTCAAGGGGGCGGAAAATGAACGGCTCAGAGCACTGGTGTTACAGGCGCTTGCGCTTCACCGAAAAGGCGAAAAAGCCCTGGCTCGGCAAGCGCTGGCTGAAGCTCTAGCGCTTGCCGAGCCAGGCGGCTTTATCCGTCTCTTTGTGGATAAAGGCGAGCCAATGCGGTTGTTCATTTCGGATTTTCGATTGTGGATTGAAAAGCAGTCCGGCGACTGCACGCATCCACAGATGGGTTATGTGGATAAACTCCTGGCTGCTTTTGCCCAACCGGAAGGTATGCCACAATCGAAAATCAACTACCTGAAAACGAAACTTATTGAACCATTGAGCCAACGCGAGTTGGAAGTCCTGGGCTTGATCGCTCAGGGCCTCTCGAACCAAGAAATCGGCCAACGGCTGTTCCTGGCCCTGGACACCGTCAAAGGCCACAACCGCCGGATTTTCGACAAGTTGCAAGTCCAGCGGCGCACCGAAGCCATTGCCCGCGCCCACGAGCTGGGCTTGTTGTAACGGCACGTGTTCGTATTCCTCAGCATTTTCCCCTTTCGATAACGCAAAACAACACCCCAAGCCACACTAAAGTGTCTATACAGCGACACTGTGGTGCGGTATAGTACCTATACATTGAGCACGTGGCACGGACGGTTATATCCTGTCGCAACAGGTACAAGGTCATGTCAAACAAACTCAAATCCAATTTAATGAAACTCATCCATCGCGTTCAAAAGAGGGAGATACAAAATGAACAACTTCAGAAAGTTCGCAATAAGTGCAGGAATACAAAAAGGTTCGATCGTTCTTTCAATATGGTGCGTCATTAATTTCTTACTCGCCCTCATCATATTGAGCTATGTCATCGTTTTCAAACAGAATTCCCCAATCTTGCAGGTGGCTTCTTTTTCAGAGGCTGAAATTGCCAGCCTGAGCGCCAAGACCATTGCAGCGCTCAATTGTTTTACCATCCTGTACAACTCTTGTTCACTGGTTATCTCAGTGCTGACGTGGCCGCTTATCCGCAAAAACCTGCTCGCCGGTCAAAAATCGGCTTTCTGGATGTTAGTGTTTGTGATCGGCTTTGTGGAAGTGATGGCGTTTTTCGCTTCCGCATACATTGGGCATGGGCGCTGGCAGGTGAATGTTGTTCAGAGCGTTTTATACCTGGTAGGCATTGGCCTGTCGGGCTATTCACTATTCAAAGGAGATAAAAAATGAATTCAATCAATAAGACCGCAAGAATGGCAGGGTTCCTGTATTTCATTTACATGCTAACGCATATCATAAGTGATGCGTGGCGCGATAGTTTTATCGTACTCGGGGATGCAGCAGCAACAGCCAGCCATATCATGGCGCATCAAGGGTTATTCACTCTCACTGCGGTAGGCGATCTACTCGCTGCTGCGCTTTTCTTTTTGGCTGCCTGGGCGCTCTACGTTTTACTCAAACCGGTCAATAAAGCCCTTGCTCTCCTATTCTTGTTACTAAACCTGGCTGGTGTCGCCATTCAGTGTGTGAGTGCGATGAATCTATTTGCTGCGCTGTTGCTGATGAATGGCCCTGATTACCTGAAGCTATTCCAGGTGGATCAATTGCAGGCTCTGGCAATGTTCTTTCTCGATCTACGCGAACAAGGGTTTTTGATCGCCCAGCTATTTTATGGCGCCTGGCTCTTTCCGCTTGGTTATTCAGTTTTCAAGTCGGGCTTCCTTCCCAAAATTTTGGGCATCGTGCTGATGGTTCATTGTTTTACCTGGTTGTCAACCTTCTTTCAATCTTTCCTCTTCCCAGGCTTCACGGCTATCACCTATGTCAGTTGGCCGCTTGGATTCATTGCGGAATTCGGGCTGACGTTGTGGCTTCTGATAAAGGGTGCTAAGGAGCAAAAATAAAATGGAGCAGAAAAATACGACCCAATCAAAGAAAATCTGGAGAAAGGTGGCGATACTGACTATCGTGGGAGGCTTTGCCTTCTGGTTAGCAAACTTCGCGATTTCTCTAACTCCCATTGCGGCGGAATATAGAGCTGCCCTTTCAATTTCATATTTTCCAATGCTGCTTGAGTCTTTGCTGGGCGGCCTGATTATCGGATTCTGCGTCAGCTATTTCCTGCTTCGTTTCTTTGATAAGTTACCGACAAAGAATCCAATCCTAAAATCCATAATTCTAAGCGGCATCGTTCTGATCATTGTCACAATGCTACTCGAAGTTCCGGCAAAATTACTCACGCCAACAAGTGATGCCTTGCGTTACTTCCTCATCGGTGCAATTTTTAACGTACTAAGGTTTCTCGCTCTTGGAATAGGGATTGGCTATCTATACGATAAGCTCAATGGAGGCGCACGATCATGAAAGCGAGAACAGATGGCTGAGGCTCATCGCTACGTTGAAAAAGGGCACAAAAAGGGCAATGTCGTCATTACAGTGGAGCCTGATAACAACACCTGATCACTGCGTGAACACTCTGTTTCGTGCCGGGCAAGTTATGCAAAACACGAGTCGCTACGAAAACAGGAAAAAGCATCCATGGATATGAAACTGATTATCATCATAGGTTTCTCATACTTGTACTGCTTCTTTGAAGTATTTATGAATTTGAGAAAAGGAAGCCAGGGCAAGATAAGCTCTTCGGGCGACAAGGGAAGTTTGTGGGCGTTATATGCCCTCATTACGCTTGGCTACTTTTTGTCATTTTCAATCGGCGCGACAAAAATAGGCAGGGTTCATCCCTGGGATACATTTTTTGCTATCGGAGTTACGCTGGTTGCCATCGGATTAATCATCAGAATACACTCCATATTGACTCTTAAACAATACTTTACTTACTCTGTTGTAAAAGTAGACAATCATCGTTTGGTTGAAACCGGGCTATATCAATTCATCAGACACCCTGGTTACTTGGGCCAGATCATTATCTTCCTTGGAATTTCGACTTCGTTAGCGAATTGGTTGTCTATTCTGACAATGACGATCCCGATTGCAATTGGATATGGTTACCGAATCAAGGTGGAGGAAAGGTTTATGCGGGATCAGTTAGGAGAAGACTACCTGGGCTATCAAAAACGAACAAAAAGAATAATCCCGATGATCTATTGAAAGGAGAAAGGAAAAAATGAAAAGGATCTTTACACTCACAATGATTTTGATGGTACTGACAGCCTGCGCAACACCGCAGGTCCAGACACCTGAACCTGCAGCGACGGACACGCCTCAGGCGAATATGCCAAATCCGGCTGCGGTCTATTGCATCGAGTCGGGAAACCAATACGAAATTCTCATGGCTGCTGATGGCAGCCAAAGCGGAATATGCACTTTCCCGGATGGCAGCGTCTGCGACGACTGGGCCTATTACCGGGGCGAGTGCGGCCCGGCAGTGCAAAACAGCCCGACACCGACAATGACCGTCGAGGCAACTACAGAAGCAACTGCTGGTGAGCCTGGAGCAAGTGAGAGCACAGGCGACGATGGATCAGGCGGTTACATGCCACCCGAAACCACAGAGGAGCTGGCCGATTGGTGGGGCGTCATCAAAAGCACGCCGCCCGGCGCGCAGTTCGACGACTACTTCGAGAGGCAGGATTTGGGACAGAAAATCCGTTTCGGCATTGACTCATTGGACCCGACGATCAAGTCTCAGATCGAGACACTCCGCGATAGCGGCAAGATCGTGCATCTCTACGGCACGTTAGTCAGCAATGTGCCTGACTACAACGGCTCGCAAATCCAGGTGGACTGCATCGAGATAGAGGAACAATCCCCAGGCAGTTTCATGCCGCCTGAGGCCACTGAAGTGTTAGCGGACTGGTGGGGCGTCATCAAGAGCGTGCAACCCGGCGCGCAGTTCGATGACTACTTCGAGCGGCACGACCTGGGGCAGATCATCCGGTTTGGCATTGATTCGCTGGACCCGGAAATCAAGTCCCAGATCGAGATGGTGCGCGATACCGGCAAGATCGTGCATCTTTACGGCACCCTGGTCAGCAATGTGCCTGACTACAACGGCTCGCAGATTCAGGTAGAACGGCTTGAGGTGGAATAACAATGGACTTTATCTTGCACGGTTATTGTGGTGTCTATTGCGGCGCTTGCCCGATCATGCTGGCAACCAGGGCAGGGAAAATCGCTGACGCTCAGCAGTGTTACGGATGCAAAAGCGAGAAACCGACCGGATTTTGCGCCACCTGCGGCATCAAAGCCTGCGCCCAGGGCAAAGGTTATACATTCTGCAGTGAATGTAGCCACATGGAGACCTGCGAACTCATGCAAAAGTTCGTTGCGGATGCACAATACCCTTACGGGCAGTGTGTTTTGAGGAACATGGAAATAATCCGGGACGCAGGTCTGCCCAAGTGGCTGGACAGGCAAGACAAGCGGTGGCGCTGCCAGCACTGCGGCGCGGCACACTCCTGGTATCATGAAACCTGTCCTCGATGCGGTCAGGTCGTGGCGAGTTACAAAGCGGATTTGTAGCGTACTTCGAGGTTGAGTTTTGTCATTTCAAGGGGGCTGCGAGCATGAACCTGTTACCCAAAATTCTGGTAGTGATTGGGAGTAAAGCATCACTTGGCTTTGGAATATGGCACTTCTTCGTGCCCCAGGCCTGGAAGTGGTATTCCTATATTGATCGCAGCGCCACAGAATTGGTTGTCGCGATTCGGGCGATCAATGCGTTCTTTTCCTTGTCGCTGGTCCTGTTTGGCGCTATAAACATCTTGTTGATGTGTAGCGACCGCGCGAATCGCTATTCCAGGATTGTGGTGCTGACGGCAACCTGTGTTCTGTGGCTGACCCGCGTCATATTTCAGGTGGTTTACCCGCAAGGCTCGCAGTTTCCGGGCCTCCAATACGGAATGTTAGCGGCCTTTGTCAGCGTGACTGTGTGTTACCTGTTCCCTTTACTGAACCTTCTGTTCCAACCCTCTGGATAACGCATCTTGTGTGAAGGGGTAGTGGAGTTTTACAGCGGTACGGCCTGATTTGAACTATTCGCGTAACTACTATAATAAGCAATCAGAGATGGGTAAAGAGGCGTGAGTCATCCATAATCAAATCTATGACACATTCCCCCACCATCAAAACAAATTCACAGGGAGTTACGTATGGACAAAGTACGATTCGGCATCATCGGCGTTGGCGGGATGGGCACAGGGCACGGGCGCAACTTCCCCATGATCCCCGCTGTGGAGTTGACCGCGGTGTGTGACATTGCGCCGGCGGCGTTGGAGACGGCCACCCGCAACTTCGAGGTTCCCGGCTTCGACAATCATGTGGCTTTGTTGGACAGCGGCCTGGTAGACGCCGTCATCATTGCCACCCCGCACTACTTCCACCCGCCCATCGCCGTGGATGCGATGCGGCGCGGCATCCACGTCATCAGCGAGAAGCCAATGGCGGTGATGGTATCGGGCGCGGAGGCGATGATCACGACCGCCGAAGAAACGGGCGTGGTTTTCGCCGTGATGTTCCAGCAGCGAACACTCCCGGCATCACAGGCCGCCAAGAAGCTGGTGGACGAAGGCCGCCTGGGGCCGCTCTACCGCACGCTACTCACCGACTGCCACTTCCGCAGCCAGGCCTACTACAACTCGGCCGGCTGGCGCGCCACGTGGAAGGGCGAGGGCGGCGGCGTGTTGCTCAACCAGGCCCCGCACGGGATGGACCTCTTCACCTGGCTGGCGGGGATGCCCTCGCGGGTGATCGCGCAGGTGAACACGCGCCAGCACGTCATCGAGGTGGAGGACGAAGCCGCCGCGTTGCTCGAATACGAGAATGGCGCGATTGGCTACATGCTGGAAACGGTCAACGAATATCCCACCGGGATGCGCCTTGAGCTGTGTGGCGAATACGGCAAGCTCGTGCTCGACGATCACGGCCTGCGTTTCTGGGAAGTCAAACCCGGCGTGCGCGCCGCCTCCGACGGCGTTGAGGCGATGTGGGGCCATCCCGATGTGGCGGAAGTGGCGGTGGAACTGGAAGAGCGCACCACCGGTCACGCTGCCGTCGTCTACAACGTCGCGCAGGCGATTCTCCACGGCGAGAAATTGCTCTCCCCGGGGCCGGAGGCCATCCGCAGCCTCGAACTGGCGAACGCCATTCTGCTCTCCGGGCACACCGGACAGCCGGTCGCGCTGCCGGTGGATCGCGCCGCGTATGACGCCTTCATCGCGGAAAAACAAGCGTCGTCGAAGGACAAAAATGTAGAGGATCAGCGGATTACCGATCCGCATTACGTGGCGTAAAACGTGAAGCATGATGCATGAAAAACTCATGCATCATGCTTCCTGCCTCCTTTATGCACTCTGGAGCGCCAGTCCGTTTTGTTTTTCGCGCGCGCTGGCTTCGTCTTCAAGCTGCATTACCGCCGGAATCATACGCATCGCAGCAGCCATCGCCATACTGATAGCGCCTGCTGCAATGAACCAGACCTGCACGCCCGCCCAATCTGCCACCGGGCCGGCGATGAGCATCCCTAGCGGCGAGGCCAACCCTGATAGGCTGCTCACAGCGGTAAACACGCGCCCCTGAATCTCCGGCGCGACGGCGCTTTGCAACAGCGCGAGGAACGGCGCGTTGACGATCGGATTCATAAATCCGGCGAACAACATCCCCGCCCACGCCACCCAGAATCCGGTGGACGAAGCCATACCGACGATCAACATGCCCAGTCCCATGCCCACCAGCCCGGTCAGTGACGTGTAGATCTTGCGGCGGAACCCGCCCCACACGCTCAACGTCAATCCGCCCGCGATTAGCCCAATGCCCCAGGATGAATTCAGCCATCCCAGTTGCTGAGCATTGCCGGCAAAATGATTTTTCACCAGGATCGGGAGCAGCGAGAAGGCCGGATTCGCCAGCATATTGAGCACCGTCGCCATGAGCAGGATGATGAACAGGCCCTTCCAATGCCAGATGTAGGTAAAGCCGGCGACCACATCGCGCCACAAGAGCACAACGGGGGACTGGCGTTGACTCGGCAGGGCGGCGAGGTCCTCGGCGGGGCGCTCCGGCTGTGGGATGTGAATGAAGAACAGCGGCGTTATGGCAAAGATAGCCGTCAGCACATCAATGCCCATAATGGCGTGCAGGGGCAAGACTTCCATCAAAAACGCACCGACCGGCGGGGTGATGATGTCCAGCGCGCCGCGCAGTGTCTGGTTCATCCCACCGACGCGCGCCAACTGCGATTTTGGCACCATGAGCGAGGTAGACGCCTGCATGGCGGAATAGTGAAAGACCCCGCCCAACGCCCGCACAAACATGATGACGAAGACGTGCCAGACTTGTAAAACCCCCGCCCACGATAACACAGCCAATCCCGCCGAAAACAACGCGATCAGACTGTCCGCGACGATCATCACCCGGCGGCGATTCCAGCGATCCACCAACGCGCCGACAAACGGCCCTAGCAGCACGTAAGGCAGCATCGAGATGAACGTCATCAGCGCCAGGACGGTGGCCGAACCGCCGGTCTCTTGCGTGAGCCACCACACCAGGGCAAACCCACCCGCCTGGCTGCCGATTAACGACAACGCCTGCCCGATCCAGATGGTGAAAAAAGGCCTGGCCCAACGCTTGTCTTGGGGCTTGGGCGCGTCTGGCCCAGCGCCGGTTTTGATCATTGCATCTTCGTTCATTTTTACGCTCCTCGTTTATGTAATTTAATTACGAGTAATATTGTAACTTATACTCCGATTTTTGTCAAGACCCAAATCGAATAATTTTAATACGAAGATGCAATATATTCAGGTTTCGATGGATTTTTTAATCGAAAAACCGTCTTTCGGTTTGAAAAATTAAGCGCCAGTATATGTCACGACGATCATCAGACAACGCGATGGCTTGGCGATGCGGATGACCTCGCTCTTGAAATCCGCGTGCGGTTGACCGCTGACCGTGACTGCCTTTATCACCTGTCCTTCGGGGAGGCGGACGTGGATATGGAGTTCGCGGGGTGGGCGCTCATCCGATAATTCGACGTCCACTGTGACCTCCGTCGGCCTGGTCTGTACGCGATACGTCACCGGCCCGAAGAACGACGCCATATCGCGCGCGCCGAAGCTCTGCCCCGGCGCGAACCAGGCGCGCGGCGCGCCCAGCGCCAGGTGCAGCGCGTCGCCCTCTTCGTGCAGCAGGAAATGCCGCAGCCACACCAGCGCCTTGCTCTCGTCCGGCGATTTGTAGAACGGGCCGACGCCGTGCCCCAATTCCGTGACCGGATGCTCGGTGAAGGTGCGCACGTCCGGGTACAGTTCCGAGCCGAAGTTGTTGAACAGCGCCCGCAGCGCGTGTTTGATCTGCCCGCGCCGCAGGTAATCAATGCCCAGGTCCATCAGATTGGGCTGGATGGTGACGCCGCCATGGCTGAACCAGAACTTCTCCAAATCCACCGGTCGCCCCCACTCGCGGGAGACGAAGAGGTTGTCTTCCAAATCCTTCAGCACCCACGTCATTTCCGGTTCGTCGGGAGCGAAAACGCCGCCTTCAAGCAGGTGCAGCGCACCGTAGGCCGCCTCGCGGAACCAGCCCCATTCGCGCCCACGGATGCCGGTGCGGGTGGGGATGTGGGGGCTGTACGTTCCATCAAGCAGGCGCACCACCGGCGACTCGACCATCGCCCGCAGCGCCGCCTGGCGGATGTCTTGCCGGTAGGCGTCTGCTTCGCGGGTCAGTCGCGCCGCCTCCGGGTGATCCACCGATGCCAGCACATCGGCTATCGCGCGTAACCCGGCGTAGGCGTGCGCGTTGACGGTGAACCAGTGCCGCCATTCGGGGTTGTCCTCCAGATGCCCGGCGGGCAGCAGACCCCATTCCGCCACGCGGGATTCTTCTGAGAATTGGACAGGATTGACAGGATTTTCAGGATTGAATCTGATGGAACGTGACTCAGACATGCGCTGCTTGGTGCTTTCCCGCTCGCGGATGACGAAATCGCACGCGGCGATGAGGTTGGGCGTTACCCGGTCGAGCCACGTCCGGTCAGCGGTGTAGCGGTAGTGGTGCGCCAGACATTCCATAATGTAGCCGTGATCGAGGTTGTAGGCGAAGCTGCCCATCACCGGCGCGCCGCCGTCGAAGTTCACCGCCACGAGCGCGCCTTCTGCCGCGGTGAACTTACCATCCGGCGCAGCGATGCCTTGCGTCTGCAAGAACGTCTCCAGGTACGCCGCCGCCCGGTCGTGATGCCCGGCTTGATCGAGCATCGTAATCTGCCAGGTGGCTTCGTTGCCGCACGCGCCGTAGGACCACGTTCCTGCCGGGACGACGTACAGACCATTCTCCGGCTCCTTGTCCACGCTGATGCCCACATGCACGCGCGCAGCCTTGTGGAAATCGGACAGCACGGCGTCCGGCACGTCCATCTGCCCGCCGGACTCGACGTAGCCGCGCCAGTAAGCGACGACGTCTACCAACTTCTCATCAAAGTTGGGAGTGTCAACGGATTGAACGGATTTTAACGGATTAGCGTTATCCGTTAAATCCGTTGACAAAGTGACGAAAGGAACGGTCATGGTGAGTGTGTGCGATTCACCGCCATCCAGCTCGACGGTGTACAGAATCGCTGTCGGGATGACGCGGGAGACGCCATTTTCGGCGCAGGGAACCGCCGCCAGTGTCCCGCGCCCGCCGCTGTGGAACACGCCGCGCAGCCGGGATTCCGGGTAAGCGTCCACGCGCCACGCGCGCGCGACGGGCACGTCTGGCACGACGCGGCCCTGGGCCAGAATCAGTTCGTCGCACACCTCAAGCTGCTCCTGCGGCGCGATGGCGAGCCAGAAGTGGACCTGTTTGCGCCCGTGGGTGGTGTTGCAGAGGACGAAGCGCAGCATGGCGACCACATCTTCGTCGCCGCGTCGGGCGTCGGGGCCGGTCATCGGACCTTCGAGTTGCGCGACGAACGCCGTCTCTTCGACTTCGATCTCTCGATCCAACCACCGGCTGATGACAACCGGCAGCCAGCCGTCGAGCAGGGATTGCGCGGTGCGATGGCCTGGTTCTCGAAAGTCAGGTGGATCGCCTGTGCCGAAACGAAAGCGCAGTTGCGCCCCCGGCCAGAGCAGGCGCGCCGCGTCCCGTCCGGACAATTTCAACTGGGTCTTGTCGGCGAAGAGTTCACCGTTGTGGCGCAGTGCGAACTCCTGCCGTCCAGCTTCGAGGCTCAGCGGCAGATAACGTCCCAGGCCGGTGTAGGAATCCTGCTTGACGACGTCCAACGGCGGAATCTCTGCCAGGGCACGCGCCAGCGATTGTTCCGGTTCATCGAAGATGCGGTCGTAAATGGGTTTCGGCGCACCCGCCAACCGCCGCTGATATGCCTCGAATGACTCGCCGCCCGCCCAGGTGATGTACGCGCCGTAGTCCTTGATGTAGATCGGCCCCCGATCCAGGTCGGCGACACGGAATGAGAAACCGCGCTCTCCGTCATGCAGCGTGAGGATTGTGCGATCCGCCGAATCCGCCCCACAATCCGCGTATCGCACGCGCAGCCGCACACACGCTGCGTCAATCGGCGTAACGCTCAGCGCTTCCCCGTTCACCGCCTGCCATCCGTCATTCACCATTTGCCATTTGCCATTTTCTATGCACCGCACATCAATCTCCCCTTCGTCCCACCGTGTATCGGAGTAGACGCCGAGTTCAGCGATGATGGGTTGCGCATCTCCACCGCAGACCAGCCGCAGCTTGAGCGTGCGCCGGAAGGGTGCGAGATAGTGCGCGGCCTCCTCCAATTGCGCCGCCGACATCACGCCGCGTAATTCGGGCAGATCGACGGGGTCGAAGGTGAAGGTGATCGTTGCTCCCGCCCCCGTCCCCGGGGGCGGGCTTTGCGTCCCCGAGACGGGGACGCGAGCAAAAGGAAGGAGGGGGACGCGCGGAGATGGAAAGGGGGCGCGCGCGATTGTCGTTTCGGCGCGCACCGTCACCCAGCGGCCGTGCCAGGGATCGTCGCGCCCGATCCAGCCGCGCCGCGCGCCCGGTCGTCGCTCCGGGGCAGGCGTGGGCCAGGTGTTCTGCCAGTATTGCGCACGCAGGTCGGGCGGCGCATCGCCCGCGAAGCGCACAACCACTTGTCGTATGTCGCGCGGCTCATCCCATTCCAGGCCAAGCTGCCACACGCCGGATTCGGGATCGCGGACCGGGCGCAGCAGGCCGTCGGTGTCTGGCGTGAGGTCGTGGGTGTACAGGTTGTGACGCTCCGTGCCGGTCCACCAGCGGAAGCGGGCGAAGTCGGCGAGGTTGATTAGGGAATTTTGAAGAATTGACAAGTGACTCATAAAGATTTACTCCTCAACGATTAGACAGCAGTTCCCAACCTATAACGAATATAAAGACAATAACAAGGACACTGTATATGATAGCTCGTTTGCCTTTGGATGGCTCAGCCTGTCCTTTACTTCGGAAAATTGACACTTGGTGGACAATAGAAGTCACAGCGATGTATCCAAGGACTAACGCGCCTCCAACGGCATAAATAATGGGTGGCACAAGATTTTTCTCCGTTATGAGCGGCACCATAACCAATAACAGGAGCGGAATGAGTATAAACGCCACTGTAGCTTGTCGCTTTAAAACAATCTTTTCATACTCTGTAAATCCCTTTAATGACGGGATCTGACGATATTGAAGAATCAGTATCCACGACATAAGGCCGATGATGAGCGAAATGGCAAGAATCGCCTCCAGCATAGTTTTTTCCTCACCAGACCCCTGGCACAAACCGATACCGCACCTTCTCCGCATACTCCCGATAGCCTTCCAACTCGGCAAACAGGACTTTTTCCTCGTTAAGGGTGCGATACACCAGCAGGCCGATCCAGACCAGCAGCGGCGGGATGGAGGGCCACGAGCCGAAGACCAGGCCGCTGGTCAGGCCGAGGAGAACCGCACCCGCGTAGTTGGGATGGCGCACGTAGGCATACGGCCCCGTCGTCGCCACGATCTGCCCGCGCTCTCCCTGGATGCGGATGCGCGCCGAGAGATATTCGTTGTGGCGCAGCGCCCAGACGGGCAGGGCCATGCCTCCAAGCATCCCGATCATGCCAATCACCTGCACCCAGACCGGAAATCCCGCGCTCCAGTGATAGCGTCCCAAATCCAGCGAGACGATGACGACGTGCGCAATCCACATCAGCGTCGCGCCGACGTTGTAGACCGGCTCCGGTTTCGCCCCTGGACCGGGCTTCATCCGCTCGCGCGCGACTGCTTCGGACATCGCCCACACGCTGGCGGCAGTGAATAGCACGCGGATGCCCAAATAGAGCCAGAAACGCAACGGCAGCTACAAACGTCACAAGTCGCATCATGGTTGAATCTCCTCAAAGTCTCAAGTTCAGAGTTCCAAGTTAAAAGTTCTCGAGGTACCGATGCTATAGCGCGGGTTGTCAACTCGCGCTATAACGCCTCCTTCAAACGCTGTTGCTCGCCTGCGAACGTGGTTGGTTCGAGGCCGCGCTCGCGGACGTAGGCGAAGGTCATGGCCAGCATCGTCATCGCCGGATCAAAGCGCGCCAGGGACCAGGGATGCCAGATGAGGGAGACGTAGGGCAGATCGAGTTCGATGGCGCGGTCGATGAAAAGGCGGTTCATCGCGAATTCCTCTTCCGGCGTGGCAATCGGTCCCAGGCGAATGGCCTCCGGGAAGGGCGAGGGCCAGGCGAGGATGCGCTGCGGCCGGTCGGTGAGGTTGTGACCCTTGAGCAGGTTTTCGTGCCAGCCGTGACCGGGCATCTCCCATAGGTCGGGGCAGCCTTCGCCGGCGTAGGTGAACGGCGGTTCGAGTAGGGCGGGCACGGTCATCTCTGGCCCCCACAGCACAGAGCTGATGTAGCCGAAACCTGCATCCGCAACCGCTTTCACCAGCCACGGGTCGCCTCGCAAACCACGGTCGAAGCCGCAGCCGGGCCGCATCCCCACGCAGGGCCGCCCGAAGGTCTGCTCAACCAGCGTTTTGCCGTAGCGAATCTCACGCAGGCGCGCAGCCGGTGCTATCGCCGGACCGCAGAACGGGTGATCGCGCAGCATTTGATGGGAGTACGTGTGCGAGGCGATCTCGAACTGCGGCACGTCGCCAAGCAATGCGCGGAAGGCTGGCCCGTCGGCTTCCAACAGCGTCCCCTGGATGAAGAACGTGGCGTCGAAACCAAACCGTTCGTGGACGTCACGGATTGTTCGGCAGGCCACCAGGCACGCGCCGGGCATTTCGGTATCGTAAGCGGCAATGTATCGAGTCATTGAATCCTCCGAGTAGTCCGGTAGTCGTTAGTCGTGTGGTCTGATAGTCATTCTGTCATCAATGGAGTGCATTACACTCACGCGCCATGCTTTATTTTATCGTGATTTCCCTTAGTGCGATGGCGTCTGTGCCATCCGGTGTGCGCAGGCGACCTTCTTTCAGGGTGTACAGACCGGCGTACAGGCGATAGACGCCCGGCGCTAGATCGGCCGGAAGCGCCAGTGAACGCGAATCCAGCACAATCTCGCCGGGCGCCCAACTGGTGGTAGGGCGATACCATCCCGCGGGTTCGCCATCGGATTGCGCCACGAGTGTACCGTCTGGCCCAATCAGGTGGACGAAGACCCGATAGCTTTCGACCATGACCGCTTCCGCGCGCCAGACCAGCGTGAGTGAAAGGGTGTCGCCGGGGCGTAGCGTGTCCAGCGCGCCCAGCGCGCCCAACAGCGTGGTGCTTCCGCCCAATTGCACATGGGTTGTGATGTCCAAATCGGGCGCATCCCAAAGGCGCTGCGGAGCTTCCACGTCGAGGAACGCCAATAGCGATGGCGGCGTGGTAGTCTCGATTTCTGGACAGGCGGACACAGTCCACCGGTAGCGACCGCTGTTGAGCGTGGCAGGCAATCGCACGAGATGCCGCCCGCGCCAAACGTTGCCGGCCTGCCAGCGCGTCGTCGGGAAGTCGGCGCGGGCCGGCGGCAAGGTGAATTCAGCCGCGATGGCTCCATTCTCCGACAAAAACTGTACGTGCGAGGAACAATCAATCTGCGGGGCGCTGTCGGCCTGCCACAGGAAGGTGAGCAGGATGAGCGCGCCGGGCGCAGCCATCTCACGATCCACGTCGTAGCCGATCAGCCGCAGCGGTCCCCAGACGGCGTTGCCGTCGGCATTGAAGCGGGTTTCTCCAGCGCGCGCTTGATGACGCGGCGGCGTGACCTGTATCGTTCCCAATGTCAACTCAGTGCCGAGGCTTTGCCCGGCGGCGTCTTGGGCCTGGTAGGTAAACGCGGACGTTTGCTCGAAGACGCTCAATGTCAGCGTATAGACGCCCGGCGGCGTTCCAGGCCACAGGTCGTACCGCTGCGCGATGGCGGCGTACTGGTCGGCGGGCCACGTGTTGGCTGCGGGCGGCTCGCGATGCCAGGGAGGCGGCCAGGGTATCGGCGTGTTCCAGGTGACGCCAAATTCGTCCTTGAGCGCCATCCCGACGCCATACTCCGGTCCACCGGGGACGGTATCCTGCCAGTACGTCCACACATCCAGGGGCGTATCCGCCGCCAGCGTCGTGGGCAGGGCATCGTGACCGAGCAGGCGGAACTGCCCGTCGAAGGTCACATCCAGCGGGACATCCACGCGGCGCAAGTGGTTATCCTCAAGATTCGCAAAGTGCAGCGGGATATTGGCCTGGTCGATCCACAACGTTTTGATCAAAATCAAGCCCAGGGCGAGGGCGAAAAAGCCGGTTGCGTTGAAGGCTTCCGGTGATTCCGGCGCCTGGCTTGGGGGCGATTTTATGAGGCTGACCAGCAATAGCGCGAGGCTGAGCGCCGATAGCGTGTCCGCAACGAGCCGTAAAGGGGTTTCACCGAAGCGAATGTCCAGGGTGTGGCGTCCGGTGGGTATGTCGAAGGTGATCAGGCCTTCCGGTTCGCTAGGGATAACGGGGACAGATGCGCCATCAATCTGCACCCGCCAGCCGGGATAGGCGAACGTCCAGTAGCGCGCGCGGAAGGGGGCGGGCGATTCCACGACCAGCCGCGCGCGATTCGGCCCGTAGTTGGCTTCGTGGATGGTCGCGCCGGCGGGCAATTCTTCGGGACGCAAACGCACCGGTTCACGCCCGGCGCGCAGGTCGGCTTCCAGCGGGTTAGTTGTGGGAAGTTGCTGCACGGTTTTGGGGAGCAACTCGCCGAAGGTGGTCCCGCCGAGCCAGCCAGTTTGATGTTCGTAGTCGAGCATCCCGGCGAGCGTCGCCGGTTGCGGCAGGGCGGTGTGGGGCGGGTAGAGCCAGCCGAGCGCGCCCAGGCTCAAGGCAACGAGCGCCAGCGGGCCGGCAGGGGGCCAACGCTGCGCCAGCCAGCCGCACCCGATCCCGGCGAGCGTGGCGACGCCCACGGCGGCCGGCGAGAGAAAGCGCCAGGGAAAGTGCAAAAACGCCAGTTGTGGGACAAGCTTCCAGAACCAGGCCGCGGCCGGGGTGGCGAGCCACACGTAGCCGAGGGTCGCAATCCACAGGATGAGAAGCCGCCAAAAGCCTTCCTTGCGACGGACCGAGACAAGCACCGGCAACGCCAGGAGCATACACAGCGCCGGCAACAGTCCGATCCCTTTGGGCAGCCAGGGATTGAGCAGGCTGGTATCGAAGGCGCGCGGTGGCTCCAGCAGGGTCGTCAGGGAGACGAAGCTGGCTGAATAGCGGTAACTCAACACGCGCTCGAACTGCACGTTGCCCCGTTCCAGGATCGAAGGGAGCCAGAAGAACGCAGCGACGCCGATTCCCAATCCGAGCGCCCAGATGCCGCGCCAGGCCGTGCGCCAGGTGCGCGCATCGAGCGCGTTCACCGCTACCCAGGCTGCCAGAAGCGGCAGCGTCAGGTAGGCGAAGGCGTCGTGCGTGAGCAGCATCGCGGCCAGACCGCCTGCCGCCGCCCACAGCCCACGGCGTTCGGCGTCACGTTGCCAGCGCCCCAATCCCCAGAGGATGAGCGGGGGAAAGGCCCAGGCCAGCGCCTCGCTCATGCTGGCGCGATGGTAGTTGACGTAGGCGTGGAAGGGCAGTGTGACCATCACCAGCCCGGCAACGAGGGCGGCGATCTCGCGTTCCACGCGCGGCGCAGTGCGGCGCAGGTCGCGGACCCAGAGCCAGGTCGTCCAGCCGGAAAGCAGCGTTCCCACCGCGAAGACGCCATTGATGGCGAGCGGCCAATCCAGCCCTAGCCGGTGGAACAAGGCCGCCAGCAGTGCGGAGAGCGGCGGATTGAACAGCAGCATGGGATAGCCCAGGCCGAAAACCATATTGGGGAACCAGCGGGTGTAGAGGATGCCGTGGGTAAGCATCTGATCAGCTTCGAGGCTGCGCCAGAGGTGCAGGACGTTGTCGTAGCCGACGGTGAGTTCGTTGCGCAGGAAGGGCTGGATCGCCGGCAGGGCCAGCAGCAGCGGCGTAAGCCACAGCCAGATATTGAAATCACGCTTGTTTGATGGCGTCTTCGTTAGCACAGCAGTTTGTATGGATCATGGATTCGCTTGCGGCGCTTTACGCAGCAGGCGATTGGCCGTCTCGGAATGCCACTTGAGCTGCCGCCGGTAGCCTGGATGGGGTATGAATTGCCGCCGCACGGCGTCCGGTTCCACGTTGCCCACCGTCGTGATGTCGGCAAAGTCGGCGACGCCAAGCCCCAGACGTTGGCAATGGTGCATGTAACCGATCTCATCAGGGTTAAATCCCATCAGGCGCGCGGTGAAGGCGTCCACTGCCAGCGCGTCGGTTCCCGCCAGCGCCACGCGCCAATCCACCGGGTCGCCTTTCGTCGGTCCGGCGCCTTCCATCGCCTCGAAGCCGTCAATCACCGCCACGTTTGGCCAGACCCACGGCGCTAACATCGCCATATTCAGGTTGAAGACGGGATAGCCCTGGTGCATGGCGAATTTGTCGCTCAGGTTGTGCTCGGCCATGCGCTCCATCGCCCAGTCCGCCAGCGCGGAAAAGCGCAACCACTGCGGCGTCAATTTGTCGAGTGACGACAACGATTCACGTCGCGCCGGGACACGCGCCGCCACCATCGGATTGATCAACGATCCCATCACCATATTCTTGATCGAGAGTGTAACAATGCCCGTGTCGTGTGTTTTCGGCGGCCCGACCGAAATACGCAGGTCGCTTTCCACCACGGTGCGCGCCAGACGCAACGTTCTGGGCTTCCAATGCCGGTCGTAGACTTGTAAGGGGACGGTATCATCCGCATTGAGGTCCACCAACGTCACATCGTAAGGGGCGACGAGCGCCTCGTACCCGAAGTGCGCAAAACTTTGCCAGGTGTTGACCAGCGCCGCGCCCTCGGCGACGATCAGCCGTCCGCCGTAACGCCCACGCACAAAATCGAGCACCGCGCGCATGGCGTCGTTGTGTGTGGCGGCCAATTGGCGGTGGCTGACAAAGTTGGGTTTGATGAGCACTTGTCGGCGCCCATCGAATGTAATGTCATCGGCGATCAAGTCCAGCGCCGCGCGCACATTGGCATAACGATCATTCCCTTGAATCAATGCTACTGTAGTGACCATGTTTTTACTCCTATGGTGTTTCTTCCACCGGGCGTGTGGTGCGTTGCAGGTAAATCACGAGCGGGAATCCCAGCACCGTGGGCACCCAGAACGAGATGATGCGATAGGCCAGAATGACCAGCACGGTGACGGCGTTCGGCACCCCCAAGCCGTTGTACAAAGCGGCCATGGTCCCTTCGACGATGCCCACGCCACCGGGTAGAAAGGTCACTTTTCCCAGGAGCAGCGGTAGGCCGTAGCCGGTCAGCAGGATGCCGGGACTGACCGCGTGCCCGGCAGCGATGAAGAGCAGAAAGAGCGTCGCCATATCGCAGCCGATGTTCAACGCTGCGCCTAATACTGGCTGTCGCCAGCCGCCGCTGCGCAGCACATCCCAGGCGCCGAAGATGCGCGCAGTGATGTCTGTGGTTGCTATGGGATCGTACGAACGCCGCATCAAGCTGGCCCACCAGCGGGCAATCCGCGTCAGAAGTGCGGTGAAAGCGGGGCGGTGCTGCACGCCCCACACGATGAAGCTCGTCGCGCCGACGAGCAGCGCCAACGTCAGACCAAAGCCAATCGCCTGGAGAGTCGACAAGTCATGGACAATCAACAAATGTAGCACGCCTGTAGCGGCAAGCAACGCCAGGATGGCGTTATTGAACAGGGAGGGCAGCCAGCTCGCCAGCAGTGCCCCTTCTTTTCCTACGCCGTTGCTGCGTGTCCACCGATACACCGCCGCTGCATTGCCCACCATACCTCCGGCGACCAATCCCACGCTGGATGCCGCCAGGGTGACGACAATGCCGCGTCCGATGCTCAACCGCGGCGGTGAAATGCTCGCCAGGCTGCTGATCAAATAACCACTGCCCACATAACTCAAGACCTGCACTCCAATGGCTAAGGCTACGGCCCACCAGGCCATATTTTCGATGACCTTGAGGGAGCTTTCCAGCGTGGTCAACTGAGGTAAGAGTAGATGCACGGCCAGCCCCAGCAGAATGAGCACCGGAAGTTGGCGCGCCAGCCGGAGCATCAGCTTGGGAACTCGCATCGAGGCCGCGATCTTTTGTGTGGCATTTGGACTGGACATAAGCGGATTCTCTGGTTAACGAGGGTTCACGTGACGGCGCAAACGGCGTTGTTCTATCCAATCTTTGATGTAAGTTTGCACGAAGTTGTCGCCGGAGTCGGCGCGTACCATCGCCAGGGCCACGGGCAGCAAACTGGCCGGCCCTGGATAGGCCAGGTAACGAGGTTCCCACCGGGGATGAAACTTTTCTTTGAACTGGTGGAGTCCTGCAAAGTTGTAGAATTGATTGATATGCGCGTAGATGTAATGTAATACGCGTTCGATAGCCGGATCATTTTCTTGCTCCCCCACACCAGCGAGTGAACTCAATCCCAGATTGAACCCTGCGTAGCCCTGGGCTTTGGCCCACTGAAACAGCGCCAGGAATAGAAAGTCCATCGTTCCCTCTTCCACCTCCGTGCGGTGGCGCATCAAGTCAATGGTGGATTCGTTGCGCTGATACTCAGGGAGAATGTTGGCAAAGGCGCTGATGATCCCCTCCGGCGTCCACACCACCATCACCGGCCCGTTGCCGATGTAATCATCGTCGAACCAACCGAGGGAGAAACGTTTCTCCGAACCGTGCATCATCGTCAGCCATTCGTCGCTGACGGTGCGCAATTCCCGCAGTATCGCAGCGGGCACGGGTGGGGCGATGTATTCGGTTCGATATCCCTTTTTGGTGAAAACGTTGATGGTATTGCGCAGGTGCTTGTTCGCCTTTCCTTCCAGAGAAAATGTGGTCAGATCCACAACTGCTTCCTGGCCGACAGTCAGGATATCAAATCCGGCAGCCTTGTAGGCTTCCAGATGGTCGGGCAAGGTCTGGTAGAAAGCCGGAAGCCAGTCGTTGCCGTGGCAGAAATCCATAAAACCCCGAATCGTATCCGCTAGATCTTCAACCGGCCCGATAGGATCGCCCAGGGTGACGGCTGCCCTTCCTTTTGCCACGAAGGGGACGACCGAGCCGCCAGGACTGAAATAGTACGCTTTATCGTCGAACAGGGCATAGCGCGCCAACGATGAACAACCGTAGGCTTCGACAATGGTCTTTGCGCGCGCGCGTTCTTCAGCGGTAGCCGCCCGTCGCATAAAAACAGGGCGCATCAGCATGAGCAGTGCGTAGCCTACCGTCACTGCGCCAACCAGATAGATGGAATCTGCGAAATAGCGGCCAAACCTGGTGAGCGGTTCCAGCCCCGGATCATAGAATTGGGTAAACATCACTAACGTTTGTTGTAACGCCGCGCCCAGGCTAAAATTGACGCTGAAGTGCCGATCGAGCAGGTAAAACCCTGTTACGCCGTAAGCCAGCGTGAACAGCAGCGCGCCAATCAATACCCGCAGGCCATGCCGGATCGAGGGCGCATCCGAACGCGCATGAAAGGCATGACGTTCGATGAGCAATGCAACGATCAACAGGCCCGCCAGGGCGGCTTCCTCGTAATCCAACCCTTTGAACAAGTGGCTGAACAGGGAGATCGCCAAAACTCCCAGCGTCGCCCACCAGGCTGCGCGTTTGCGTCGCCAGAGATTCGCCGCCAGGAGGAACAGGGCAAAGCCGGCCAGTGCCGCAGTGAGATGCCCGCCGCGGCGCACTTCGAGCGGCAACACCTGTTCCAGAATGGCGACGCGGCTCACAAGCGAGGGGGTGACAGCCGAAATCACGTTCACGACGCCCATCAAGCCGGTCAGCAGCGCGAGGATGTGAACGCCCCAGGCATGGCTGACTGCGCGTGCGCGCCCGCCAAACGTTTTGATCCGGCGCAGCAAGACGAAGCCCAGAAAGACGGGCAGCCAGAAGGACAGTCCCCGGAAAGCCAGGGTGATCACGGAGGCAGCCGCGCCGGGAACGTCCAGCGAGATGAAGACCAGTGGCATCACGCCTTCCACCACGCCGATCCCGCCCGGCGTGATGGCGACGATCCAGAACAGCACGCCGATGCCGTAGGCCGCCACGACGACGCCCAGCGAGACCGGGCCGTAAAATGCCAGACACAGGGCGTAGAGGCTGGCAACGTCGCAGAGCTGTTCCAGAAGGCCGATCCCCAATGTCCTTAGCAGCCTGCCAGGGTGCGCGGCAATGGCCGTCGAAGCGCCGGTAAACTCAGCCGCCGTGCTTTCTGCCCACGTCTCGGCCAGGAAAGGGGCGCGCTTGAGACGCGCTGCCAGGCCATTGACCACGTGCTGTAGCCAACCGAAGAGGGTCCGGAGCAGCGTGGGACGCCAGAGACCCAGCAGCAGCACACCTCCCAGGACAGCGATCAACACGAACAGGATGATAGCTCCGACGATTTCGTAGGGTTGCAGATCGTGTTTGACCAGCAAGAACAGCAATCCGCCAAGTAACACCACGGCGAACATCACGAAGTCGGCGGCTAACGCCAGCAACACCCCGGCCGCCGTCCGTGTTGGAGATTCGCCGCGCCGGGTGGCGTCGTCCAAAAAGAGCGCGTTTCCCGCCGTGCCGCCTGTGGGCGCGACCACGTTGATGAACAGTGCGCCCAGGACCACCGGCAATAACTGCCAGACCCGGCTGCGCACCTCAACCGTGGAAAAAGCCGCTTGATACAACGCGGTGTATAAGACGTAGTACCCTATCTGCAACAGCAGCGCCAACGCCACCCATTGCCATTTCCCCTGGGCCAACGTCGTTGCCAGCGTTTTGAGTTCCGCGAAATGGCTGAGGACAACCCACACAAAGGCAATCACCAGGATCCAAAGCAGCCACCGCCGTTTCATAGGTGTTACTCCTTTGCTTTTGGCCTATTGTGACAAGACGTGTGCCAATTTGACCAATTTCATGTCCAGAGGTTTCTGTTTGCCTACCACATCTGCCAGGGATGTCGCCGTGATCGTGTCATTGTTCAATCCCACCAGAACGCCGTGCTTGCCGGCGGCCAGACATTCGACCGCTGCCGCACCCAGGCGGCTGGCGAGAAGGCGGTCGAATGCGCCCGGCGCACCGCCGCGCTGCACGTGTCCCAACGTCGTCACCCGCAAATCGAAGCCCAGGCGCTCCTGGTGTTCCTTGAAGTACGCGGCCAATCCTGCGGCATTGTACTTTGCGCCCTCCGCGACGACGATCAGCGCGTGCGATTTACCGCGTTCGTAGGCGGCGAGCAGATCGGTCGCCACGACCTCCGGGTCGGTTTCCAGTTCAGGGATCACAACAGCCTCGGCGCCGCCGGCGATGCCCGCCATCAGCGCCAGATAGCCGCACTCGCGTCCCATTACCTCGACGAGAAAGGCGCGGTGGTGCGACGCAGCCGTGACCTTCAGCCGGTCAATCGCTTCCAGCGCGATGTTGAGCGCCGTGTCCACACCGATGGTAATTTCGGAGCCGTAGAGGTCATTGTCGATGGTCGAAGCGACGCCAACGGTGGGGAATCCCATCGCCGCCAGCGCGTGATTGCCGGTCTGCGAACCGTTTCCTCCGATGACCACCGTAGCTTCTATGCCGCGCCGCTCCAGCGCGTCGATGGCTTGCCGGCGGCCTTCTTCCGTTTTGAACTCCGGGCAACGCGCGCTGCCCAACATCGTGCCGCCCAGTTGGATGATGCCGCCGACATCTCTGGCGTTTAGCGGCGCCATATCGTCGGCGATGAGTCCCGCGTAGCCGTGCTGGACGCCGAACACTTCCCACCCTTGCTCCAGGCCGCAGCGAACCACGGCGCGGATGGCGGCATTCATTCCTGGGGCGTCGCCGCCGCTGGTCAGAACTGCGATGCGTTTCATACTAGATGCGCTCCTTTCGATAGAAAAAGTGTTTCACTGTTTCGGAGGTTATCAGGTAAAGCAGTGTGATGCCTATCAAAGTCAAAAAGGTTGACAGAGGCAGCGGGGCCAGTCCCAACAGCGTATTCAGTGGTGTATAAGGGAGGGCCAACGTGATGCCTGCTACAATTAGAGCTGCCATCAACAACATCCGGCCCGGCCGGCTTTTGTAGAATGGCTGTTGCGTACGCACGATAAGGATGGTGAGCACTCCCGTCAGGACGGATTCAACGAACCAGCCTGTGTGGAATTGCGTTTCGTTCGCCTTGAGAACCAGGAGCAGTACGCCGAAAGTCAGATAATCGAAGACCGAGCTGGTAAGGCCGAAGGTGACCATAAAATCCCGGATGAAGGTGACATTCCAGCGGCGGGGTTTGTCAATCAACACCTGATCCACGCTGTCGCTGGCGATGTTCATCGAGGGGAAGTCGGTGAGGAAGTTCGTGAGCAGGATTTGCAGCGGCAGCATCGGCAGAAACGGCAGGAACAACGACGCGCCGGCCATACTGAACATGTTGCCGAAATTGGCGCTGACGGTGGTGAAGACGTACTTGAGTGTATTGGCGAACGTCGTCCGTCCCAGGATGATCCCCTGGCGCAGCACGGACAGGTCGTGTTGGAGCAACACGAAATCGGCGGCCTCTTTCGCCACATCCACGGCTGTGTCCACCGAGATGCCGACGTCGGCGGCGTGCAGCGCCGGGGCGTCGTTGATGCCGTCGCCCATATACCCCACCACGCGGCCCAATTTCTTCTGCGCCAGGATGATGCGCTCTTTTTCGTTGGGATCCACCTCGGCGAAGAGGTTCGTGTGTTCGGCGGCGTGCCAGAGTGCCTCATCGGGCATGTCGGCGATCTCTGCGCCGGTGAGCACGCCGGTCACGGTCATCCCGACCGCGTCGGCAGCGTGCAGGGCGACGGGTTTGTTGTCGCCGGTGATGATTTTGAGCTGCACGCCCAAGGCTTCCAGCGCCGCAATCGTCTCGCGGACGCCGGGCTTGGGCGGATCGAAGAAGAGCAGGAAGCCGACGAACGTCATGTCGTGTTCGTCACGGCGGGTGTAGCGCGCCTGCTCCGGCATCAGCCGTATGGCAACGCCCAGCACCCGGAATCCCTGCTCGCTCCAGGCGGTGTAGCGTTGCCGAATCTGCTGTTGGTGGTCATTATTCAACGGTACGCTGCCGTCGCCTTCCTGAACGTGTGTACACACCTCCAACACGTTGTCCAGCGCACCTTTGGTGATCTGCCATAGGTCGGTTCCCGTTTTGACGACAATGCTCAGCCGCTTGCGCACGAAGTCGTAGGGGACTTCGTCAACTTTGGTGTAGGCGGTCACGTCGGGCTGCGCGTACGCCGTGATGGCTTCATCCAGCGGATTGGTAAGGCCGGTCTCGAAGTAGGCGTTGAGGTAAGCGTAACGGAAAACGTCCTCTGAAGGCTGCCCCAGCACATCCATCGCGCCGTCCAGGCTGACCACGCCCAGCGTGAGCGTACCGGTCTTGTCGGTGCAAAGCACGTCCATGCTGCCGAAGTTTTCGATGGATTCCAGCCGCCGCACGATGACCCCGTCTGCCGCCATGCGCTGCGAGCCTTTAGCGAGCGTGATGCTGATAATCGCGGGCAGCAGTTGCGGCGTGAGGCCGACCGCCAGGGCGATGGAGAACAACAGCGAATCCAGCACCGGCTTGTGGAAGAAGACGTTGACGGCGAAGACCAGGAACACCAGGATGAACATCACGCGGGTGAGCATGTAGCCCAGGCGGTGAATGCCGCGCTCGAATTCGGTTTCCGGCGGGCGCACGGTGAGCCGCTTCGCCACTTGCCCGAAGACGGTCGCCGCGCCGGTTTGCACGATGAGCGCTTTGGCCGAACCGCTGCGCACGTTTGTGCCCATGAAGACGCAGTTCGTGCGCTCCGGCAGGCTCGCGCTTTCCACCACCCCCCCTGGCCTTTTCTCCACCGGGAACGTCTCACCAGTAAGCACGGCCTGGTTCACGTAGAAGTCGGCGGCTTCCAGCAACACCCCATCGGCGGGAATGAGGCTCCCGGCAGAAAGCTGCACCACGTCCCCCGGAACGATGTCCTCGGCGGGGATGGTCTGTGGCTGACCGTCGCGTAACACCGTCGTCTTGAGCGTCACCTGCGCGCGCAACTTTGCCGCCGCGTTGCCCGCGCTGTATTCCTGGGAAAAGCTCAGGAGCGCGCTGCCGACCACAATCGCCAGGATGATGCTCGCGTCGAGCCATTCCTGCGTCACCGCCGAAACGATGGTGGCAAACAGCAGAATCAACACAATGGGATCGCGGAATTGCTTGAGGAACAACCGCAGCGGCGTGATTTCCTCGCGCGTTTCAAGGACGTTCGGCCCGACCTGTTGCCGGCGTTGCTGCGCTTCTGTCGCCGTGAGACCGGCGGCTGAACTGCGCAGCGTCGTCAGGAGTTGATCACTTGTCTGGCTCCAATAGTGATTGGCGTGCGTGTCTTGAGTGCCCATGTCCCTCCCAATCTGTTACCCACCGAACAGCGTTCCGATCCCGTAGCCAGCCAGCGCCGAAGCTATTCCAATGATGGTCATTTGCAGGCCGGAGCGTCCGGGTCGCCCGACCGTCTGGCGCGCCTTGTATACGCCCACGAGGAATAGCGCCACTGCTGAAACCGCCAGCGAGATGCCGATGGCCCATCCCCGCGACAACAGACCGGCCGCCAGGAAAAAGAAGGGGATCAGCGGTATCAGCGATCCGACGACGGCCGCCAGACCCACGATGAGCGCACTGCGCAGGACACGCTGTTCATCGACCGGCTGCAACTTCAATTCATCGGCCATCATGACTTGAAGCCAGGTCTCCTCATTGGCGGTGATCTGCCGTACAACCTCTTCCAGGGCCTCGCCTTCCAGTCCCCAGGCGCGGTAGATCTGGCGGACTTCTTCACGCTCGGCCTCGGGCATGGCCTGGATTTCATAACGTTCGCGTTCCAACTCTGCGCGATAAAAATCACGGTCGGCCAAGGTGCTGGTGTAAGCCACCGCCGCCATCGAAATGCTCTCGGCGAACGTCGCCGCCAACCCACCGGCCACAATGATGCGCGGATCGGGTGTCGCAGCGACGATGCCCAAAATCACGCCCAGGACATTGACCAACCCGTCCTGCCCGCCTAGAATAATGTCTGAAAGCGCTCCTCCTCCACCGTGATGTTCAATGTGACGGCTAACGCGGGTGGAACGGTTGGGGACATTCCCCGGATTCTTACTCTTGGTGTCCATAACGACTCCTCTGTAAATAAACCGCTAATCTTGCTAATCTACGCGAATCTTCTAAAAAATTAGCGAACATTCGCGCGATTCGCGGTTAAAATTTTCATTATCGGCGCTGTACCGTAGGTTCGGTTGCACTTCTCAAAAGACTTGTGGTTCCTGGCGCGCGCTGTGATTTTCATACAACCACGCCGCTGTCCGCAGGACACGCGGGTCTTCCATCACCCGCGCGCCGGTGGGGCAGGCGCGCGTACATGCGCAGCACTGGATGCACACTGCCGCTTTGGTGATGACCGTGTCGTTCACAGTGATGGCTGCTGTGGGGCAAACGGCAGCGCAGTCGCCGCAGAGCGTGCAGAGGTCAGCGATGGTGATGGGGGTCGGCGGCGTCTCCGGCGCGGGTTTGCGTTCTCGATACGGGAAAGCGCCTGGCACGTCAACAGGGATAATCTCGCGGGTTGTCTCCATCCATGTCTCCCGAATCTGCTGTCCAAAAGCGACGGCTTGCGCGATGTCCTCCGCGTCCGGGCGACCTGGCGCAATCGGCATGGCTGCGGTGGAATACGAGTGTTCGCCGATGAACGCAGCGCCCGCAATGGGGATAAAGCCGCGCGCCATCGTCATATCCTTCAGCTCCAGGAGCGCATCTTCGTAGGCGCGGTTGCCGTAGACGACCACGATGACGGCCGGCGTATCGTTGCCGAGCACGCGCTGCAAGCGCCGCACGGCGACGGCCGGCAGCCGTCCGGCATACACCGGCGCGCCGATCAGAGTGAGTGTATCGCTGTCGGCCTCAAACATCTGGTTCGGGGCGTCCGGCGGCGTCATGTCGAAGTGGCGCACCGTCTGCACGCCCATCCCCTGGGCGATGCTCTCTAAAACACGTCGCGTCGTGTGCGTTGGTGAGAAATAGACCAGGTTGACCGCATCAATATTCATGGCTTTCCCCTTTGAAACATCAAATGTAGGGCAAACTGCCAGTTTGCCCCAACCGCAAGCGCCGCACCATTGCGGCTACAGCCTGCGTTACATTGTATCCAACTATACTCCTTGTCGAGGTAGGTTCAAGTGAGCACAGTTTGTTGGCTGACGGCGGCTTCCAGCCATTCCACGATCACATCTGCGTCATCGCACTCCAGGAACTCTCGCCGTTGCTGGCGGTTGATGTCGGTGCTGGTCAAATACCGCCGCAGATGTTTGCGGAGGCGCATAATACCCTGCTCCACGCCGTGAAACTCCAACATCCATTGCAAGTGGCGGATGATGACCGGCGCACGCTCGGCCAATGGGATGTCGGGCAGATCACGATGCTGGAAGATCCACGGGTTGCCGATGGCAGCGCGCCCGATCATCACACCGTCGCAGCCGGTGTGCGCCCGGAGGCGATCAATGTCGGCGGCGCACTTCACGTCGCCGCTGGCGAGGACGGGGACGCGCACCGCCTGTTTGACCTCGGCGATGGCGTCCCAATCGGCGACGCCCAGGTAGCCCTGCTCGGCGGTGCGCCCGTGAACGGCGATCAGCGCTGCGCCGCTGTCTTCCAGAATATGCGCGACGTCCAGGTAGTTGCGCGAGTTCACGTCCCACCCCAGGCGCATCTTACCAGTGACCGGCACCCGTGTGGCGCGGACGAGGCGCGTCATGAGACGCCCGATCTTCGCGGGGTCTTTGAGCAGCGCCGCGCCATAGCCGCCTTTCACGATTTTGGGTTCCGCGCAGCCGATATTGAAGTCCAACACATCAATGTCAAGCGTTTCGACAATATGTGCTGCGCTTTCCAGAATTCTCTCATCACTGCCGAAGAGCTGGCATACCAACGGGTGTTCATCGGGATGGAAGCGCAGCATCTCATCCGAACGTTGAGAGCCGTAGAGGATGGCGCTTGCCGAGAGCAGCCCCGTGTAGACCAGCGCCGCGCCGAATTCCAGGCACAGGCGGCGAAACGGTTGGTCGTTGTAGCCCGACAACGGCGCGAGGATCAGGTTGCCGTATATGGGTAGATCGCGGATGAAAAAGGCGGGATGCTCGTTCATAACTTACGTTTTACGCTTCACGTTTTACGTTTTTTGGCGCATATCCTTGAGCGCAAACGGCAGGTAGAACAGCAGCACGAACCCTACTGCCAGCGCCAGGATGATCGGGAGGTACCAGGGCCAGGGCGGCAGCACGTCTAACAGGCTGGCGGTTTCCAATTTACGGGCAAGGTAGAGATAATTGCTGCCGATCAGATCGTTGATCACCCACACGTTGAGCGCGTAGAGATACGTGCCGACGAGTACGCGCTTCACCGATTGCCACGTGGGACGGAAGCCTTCGACGACGGTCATATAAATCGCCGCCGTGACGATTGCGCCGTGCGAGACGAGCACCTGGAAGAAGCGGAAGTGCGGGAAACCGTAGATGCCGGCGTCTGGCGTTAACAGAGCTTGCAGAGCGCCCGCAATCCCCAAAAGATAGGCGAATTCGTAGACGGCATAGCTTTTGGCAACCAGCATATAGGCGCTCAACCAAACGAGGACGCTGCACAGATGCAGGGGGAGCATCGTCTGGATGGTCCACTGGCCGATGCTCCAGTTCCACAGATGCCAGGCGAATTCGTTGACGATCAAGATCGCGGCCAGCGCATAGCGGAAGTTCCGCCGGGCCGTGGCGCTGGAATGATCGCGGAAATAGATCAGACACACGTTGCAGAGTGCGATGAGAGCCAACCCGATCAGGTGAGCCGTCCCGAAAAGTTCAAACGGTGCGCCGTTCCAATCTTTCGCAAAGAAGTTTCCCATGTGATCCCCCGTCTGCTCGAAGAATGACGTGCATTTTACCACCGATAACCCAAAAGCGCAGGTTGGCATCCTTGATTGGTGCAACAATAGACAATCCCGCTGAAGTGAGTAAAATTTCTTCAGGTCTGCGCGTGGCGCTGCGGACGGTGTGGGCAATGGAGGGCGATTGATGCAGCGGACAATAGCGCGTTGGGGGCCGTGGGCCGCAATAGTTGCCCTGGCCGTGTGGATGACGGCTCCGGTGACATTGGGCGGGCGCGTCCTCTTTTGGGGCGTGGTGGCCTACCAGTTCATCCCCTGGTACACAGCAGCGGCGGCGCTGTGGCGCGCCGGGGCGCTGCCGTTGTGGAATCCGTGGGTGGGCGGCGGCGCGCCGCTGCTGGCGAATTACCAGGTCGCGGCGTTGTATCCTCCCACGTGGTTGATGATCGCCGCGCCGCCGCAACGCGCGCTCGGCTGGCTGATCGCGGCGCATCTGGCGCTGACCGGCGCAGGGATGTTTGCGTGGGCGCGCGCGCGCGGATTGAGCCGTCCGGCGGCGCTCGTTGGCGCGCTGGCGTTGGAAGGCTGCGGTTACCTGGTGGCGCGCGCGGGGCTTTTCTCCAGCATTGCCTTCACCTTCGCGTGGCTTCCCGTCTGGCTGTGGCGGATGGAGCGCCTGGCGCAGCGGCCTGACCGGCGCCGGGCGGCGCGGCTGGCCGTCGTTGTCGGCCTGGGATTGCTGGCCGGGCACGCGCAAACTGCCGCCTATGGCCTGGCGCTGACCGGCCTTCTGCTGCTCTGGCGCGGCTGGACGGCGCAGAAACCGCAACGTCTCCGGCTGTGGATTTGGGGCTGCGCCGGGCTGGCGCTAGGCGCGGGACTGGCCGCCGCGCAACTGCTGCCCACTGCCGCTTACCTGGGCGTTTCGGTCCGCTCCGGCGGTCTCGCCGATGAAGCCCTCATCTATTCCTTCTGGCCCTGGCGACTGCTGACCTTTTTCGCGCCGGACTTCTTCGGACATCCGGCGGCGGGCGATTACATGGGATATCCGACGTATTGGGAGGCCGCGGGCTATGTGGGATTGGCGCCGCTGCTGCTGGCGTTGGGTTTTCTGTTGCGCTCACCACAAGCAGAACGGCGCGAGGCGCGTTTTTGGGCCATTGTCGGCGGTGCGGCGCTTGTTTTGGCTCTGGGAAAGTTCCTACCCGGCTACGAAGCGGCGTTCGCGGCGCTCCCCTTCCTGCGCATCTTTAACGGCCCGGTGCGCCGGATGTTGGTGACGGAGATTGCGCTCGCGGCGCTCGCGGCCCTGGCCGTGGAACGCTGGCTGGACGACCGCCCCAAACGCTGGCAGGCGCTCCCCTTGCTGGTGGGCGTCGTCCTTGCCGGGGTCGGCGGCGCGACGGCCTACACCCTGCCGACTCTCAGCGCTTCGGCGCGCGCCGTCTTGGGCGCGGGATTGCTCCTGGCGGCGTGGGGTGGGCTGTCATTGTTGCGCGGCAGGGTGCCGCGTTCGGCGCTGGTTGGGGCGCTGCTCGGATTGGTGTTCATTGATCTGGCGCTGTGGGGACAAAAACAGTTCCCGCACACCACGCCGGATTTTTACCAGGCGTGCGCTTCACCCGCACTGGCGGAAGCCTGGCGGCAGACTGACCAGCCAGGGCGCATCCTCTTTGCCGGGACGCGCGTGGGCGGGACGGAGTACGCTGTGCGGTTCGGCTACTTCCGCACGCGGGACTGGCGCGCGCCGGAGGGCGGCTGGGCGCAGGTCTGCGAGACGCTGCTGCCCAATCTGGGGCAACTGGCCGGCGTTCCCTTCGCCGATAACGAGGACCCCATCCGCCTGGGACGCTGGGAGGCGCTGGAGACGTTGGCGGAAGCGCACCCCCATCTGCTGCCGCTCCTGGGCGTCACTCACCGGCTCGACGCGCGTTGCGCCGCCGGGGAAGCCGAAGTCGCTTCCGTTGCGGGCGTGAAGCTCTGCGATGTCGGCTACGCGCCGCGCGCCTGGATCGCGTCGCGCGCGCGCCAGGTCGCTGCTGAGGCGCTGCCCGTTGCGCTAGTGGATGCTGCTTTCGACCCGCGTGAGGAGGCGCTGCTGGAATCCACGCCGCCGCTCGCGGTTGCAGGCGGGGCGGGCCGCGTCACGCAGTTGCAGGACTCCCCAAATGCCTTTACAATAGCCCTGACGGTGGATGGCCCGGCCTATCTGGTGGTCGCCGACGCCTGGGATGCCGGCTGGACGGCGCGGGTAGACGGCGCGGCCGCGCCCGTTTTGCGCGCCGATCTGGCGCTGCGCGCGGTGTTCATCCCCACCGCCGGGGAGCATCGCGTCACGTTTGTTTATCGCCCGCTGGCTTTCGTGTCAGGCGCGTTGCTCTCGGCGCTCACGCTGCTGGTGGTGTGCGTGTTCTTGTGCGAGCGTGGTTTTTGCGTAAAACGTAAAACGTAAAACTTTACGTTTCACGTTTTACGTTTTAGAAAATTTTGGATTGAGATGCGATGAAACGTTTTGTTATCATTTTAGCGATTGCTGCGTTGGTGTTTGCCATTGTGCCTTACGCCGTGGCGTGGGCGCGCACTGATCCGGGTAAGCAATTTGTCGGCTACGTCTACAATCCTGCCGACGGCGCGAGCTACCTGGTCAAGATGCGCCTGGGCTGGTTGGGACAGTGGCGCTTCCGCCTGATGTTCACGCCGGAGAAACAAACGGGCGCGTATTTGTTCCTCTTCCACCTGGGACTTGGCCGTCTGGCAAGGTGGTTGGGTGCGCCGCTGGCCGTGATCTATCACGCGGCGCGGTTGTTAGGCGGCGTGGCGTTGCTGGCGGCGCTGGGGTGGCTCTGCCAGATCGCCCTGCCGGAGGGACGCGCGCGGCGTTGGGGCTATGCCTTTGCCCTGTTCGGCGGCGGGATCGGGTGGGCCTTCATCTGGACCGCTCCGCTGCCTGTGGATGTGTGGGTGCCGGAAGGCTATGTCTTCTACAGCATCCTGGCGAACGCGCACTTCCCGTGGGCGCAGGTGTTGCTGCTGCTGACCCTGGCGTTGACGGCGCTGTGGCATTCGGGCAGCATCCGCACGCGCTACGCCCTGCCGGCGATGGCGCTGATGTTGATCGCGTTGGGCGTGCTCCAACCTTTCGCCGTGGGGCACGTCGGACTGGTCTGGGGCGTCTGGCTGATCTTCGAATGGATCACGCAACGGCGCATCCCCTGGCAGACGGCGCTGGCGCTTGGCGTTGTGGGCGCGGCGGGACTGCTCTATCCGGTCTACGGCGTGCTGGCGATTCAGCGCGACCCGGTTCTGGCCGCGTGGAACGCCCAGAACGTGACGACTTCGCCGCCGTGGTGGAACTGGCTGATCGGCTACGCGCTGACGCTCCCGTGGGCTGTGCCGGGCGCGGTGCGCGCGTGGCGCGCTGGGCGACCGCTGGAACGGATGCTTGTCGCGTGGGCCGTCGGCAGCTTGCTCGGCATGGTCGTGCCTATCAGCTTGCAGCGACGGCTCAGCCTGGGCCTGAGCATCCCGCTGGGCGCGCTCGCCGGGTTGGGCTGGGGCGCCTGGCTGGACGCGCGCGGCGACAAGTCGCGCTGGGTGCGCCTGGCGAAAGTCGGCATGACGCTCTTTCTGGCGTTGACGCCGCTCTTTTTGCTGACGACGGGTTTCATCAACCCGGCGCAAGCGCCACAGCGCTTCTACATCAGCGCCGGGGAGCTGGAAGCCGCGCAGGTTTTGTTGCGTGAAGGCCCTAGCCGGGTGATCCTGGCCGCACCCGAACGCGGGGAGGCGCTGCCCTGGCTGACGGGGCATCCGGTCGTGGTGGGACACCCGATGGAGACGGTGGACTTTTCGCGCCGCGAGGCTGACGCGCTGCGGTTCTTCGATGGCAGTTGGGACGCCGAAAAGCAGCGCGCCTTTTTGTGCCGTGAAGGCGTGGATTACGTCTGGATCGGGCCAGTGGAGCGCGCGCTGGGCGGTGTGGGCGTGTTGTTGTTGCCGGGCGCGCGTCTCGTCGTGGAGAACGCCGATGTCCGGCTCTATGCTGTGGAGGGAGTATGCCAATATCTGACAAGAAACTAACGGTTGTCATTCCCACGTACAACGAGGCGGATAACATCAGACCGATGACCGAAGCCTTGTTTGCCCTGGGACTTCCCACCCTGGACATTTTGATCGTTGATGACGAATCGCCCGACGGCACCGGCGCCATCGCCGATGCGTTGGCGGCGCAACATCCGGGGCGGGTCAACGTGCTGCACCGCACGGGATTGCGCGGCCTGGGACGGGCCTACATTGACGGCTTCCGTTGGGCGTTGGCGCACGGCGCGGACTACATCGTGCAGATGGATTGTGATTTCTCTCATTCGCCCTCGTACATTCCGCAATTCCTGGAACAGATTGAAACATGCGACGTTGTCATCGGTTCACGTTATGTCGCGGGCGGGAGGACGGACGAGCGGTGGGAGTGGGGGCGCTGGTTCCTGTCGTGGTGGGCTAACAGCATCTACACGCGCGTGATCCTGGGCTGTAGGGTCAAGGACGCAACCGCCGGGTTCAAATGCTGGCGGCGGGAGACGCTGCAGGGCATTGACCTCAGCCGCATCCATTCGCAAGGGTACATTTTTCAGGTTGAAATGGCCTATGTTGCCGAGCGGTTGGGCTATCGCGCGGTGGAAATTCCTATCTATTTTGAAGACCGGCGCATCGGCCAATCCAAGATGACCGTGCCGGTGAAGATCGAGGCCGCGCTGCGTGTGTGGGAAGTGCGCTGGCGGCATCGGCGTTTACGTCCCCAAGACCGACAGGTTGGCTGAAAGGAGCGCCATGGAACAAAAAGTTACACGGGTCGCCGTTCTCGGCGCCGGGCACGGCGGAAAGGCGATGGCTGCCGAAATGGCCTCGCGCGGGTTTCAAGTGACACTTTACAATCGCACCTACGCCAGAATTGAAGGCGTGGATATGCGCGGGGCCATCGAGCTGCAAACCGAAGATGGGCGCAACGTTGTCGCGCCTTTGCACAAAATCACTGCCGATATGGGCGAGGCGTTGCAGGATGTGGAACTGGTGATGGTGGTTGTTCCGGCTTCGGGGCACCGGGATATTGCGCTGTCGGCGGCGCCGTACTTGAACAGTGCACACGTCGTCGTGCTGCATCCCGGGCGGACCGGCGGCGCGCTGGAGTTTATGCAGGCGCTCGTCGAAGGCGGGTGCAACTGCAAGCCTATCATCTGCGAAGCGGAAACCTTCCTCTTCGCCGCGCGCAGCAACGGGCCGGCAGAAGCGCGCATCTTCCGCACGAAGTTCTCCGTGCCAGTCGCCGCGTTCCCCGCGACCCGCACGCAGGAGGGGCTGGCGTTGCTCACGCAGGTCTACCCGCAGTTTGTCTCCGCCAAGAACGTGCTCTATACGAGCTTGAACAACATGGGCGCCATTTTCCATCCCGCGCTGACCTTGCTCAGCGCCGGGTGGATCGAGGCGCGGCAGGGGGACTTTGAGTTCTACATGGACGGCGTCACTCCGGCGACCTCGCGGGTGCTGGCGGCGCTGGACCGTGAGCGCGTGACCGTCGCCTCGGCGGTGGGCATCCGCGCGCAGACGGCGGAGGAATGGCTGGAGCGGGCGTATGGTGCGGTGGGCGGCAATCTCTACGAAGCGATGCACGCCAACCCCGGCTACGGCGGCATCAAAGCGCCGAACCGCATCCAACATCGTTACATCTTCGAGGATGTGCCATGCAGCCTGGTGCCCATCGCCCTGATCGGCCAACAGTACGGCGTGGATACGACGTGCATCCGTTCGATCATCAACCTGGGGAACATCGTTCATGGGACGGATTACTGGCGTACCGGGCGTACATTGGAGCGGCTAGGCATCAAGGGCATTTCGGTGTCGGAACTGCATCATTACGTGGAGACGGGGGAGCGGTAGGGCGAATCAGCGAATGAGCGAATGAAGAATCAGCGAATCAGCGAATGAAGGATCAACGAATGAGCGAATCAGCGAATGGGGCAATTCGGTGAATCTATGGATACCTACTGCCCAATCCCTGATGACCGATTACCAGTTACGGAGAGGCGAAGGATGAAGACAGTCGTGGCGGGGGCGTTGGGGGAGTGCGTGCATGTGGCCGGGGTGATGAACTTCCTGCGGCTGGCGGAGGCGGCGGGGTGGCGGACGGTGTTCCTTGGCCCGGCGGTGTCGGTGGAGGCGCTGCTGGAAGCGGCGCGCCGCGAGCAGGCGGACCTCGTCGGTGTTTCGTACCGGCTGACGCCGGAAACCGGCGAGCGGCTGCTGGCCGATTTCGCCGAAGCGGCGGATGAGCTGCGCAGTGCCGGGGTGCGGTTTACCTTCGGCGGTACGCCCCCGGTCGCCGAGCGCGCGCGGGCCATCGGTTTCTTCGAGCGGGTTTTCGATGGCAGTGAGCCGCCGGATGCGGTGCTGGCGTACCTCAAAGGGCAGGAGCGCACGCAGGCTGTCGAGGCCGATTTCCCCCAGACGACCGTGGAACGCATCGCCTGGAAAGCGCCGTACCCCATCCTGCGCCACCACTTCGGCCTGCCGACGATGGAGGCGACGCTGGACGGCATCGCCAAAATTGCCGAGGCGCACGCGCTGGACGTGATCTCCCTGGGCATCGACCAGGACGCGCAGGAGCACTTCTTCCACCCGGAGCGGCAGGACGTGCGGCGCAAAGGGGCCGGCGGCGTGCCCGTGCGCGGCGCCGCCGATTACCGCGCGCTCTACGAGGCCAGCCGGCGCGGCAACTACCCGCTGCTGCGCACCTATTCCGGCACCGACGACTTCATCCGCCTGGCGGAAGTCTACGTCGAGACGATCAACATCGCCTGGTGCGCTATCCCGCTCTTTTGGTTCAACCAGATGGACGGGCGCGGGCCGTGGGATCTGGAAGGCTCGATCCGCGAGCACCAGCGGGTGATGGCGTGGTACGGCGCGCGCGACATCCCGGTGGAGCTGAACGAGCCGCATCATTGGGGCATGCGTGACGCGCTGGACGTGGTTTCCGTCGTCGCGGCATACCTTTCGGCGCACAACGCGAAGGCGTTCGGCGTGCGCGACTACATCGCGCAGTTGATGTTCAACAGCCCGCCGGGCCTCTCGGACGCGATGGATTTGGCGAAGATGCTGGCCATCCTCGAACTGATCGCGCCGTTGGCCGGCCCGGATTTCCGTATCTGGAAGCAGACGCGCACGGGCCTGCTGAGCTATCCGCTGGATGACGACGCGGCGCGCGCGCACCTGGCGGCGAGCATCTACGTGCAGATGGCGCTGAAGCCGCACATCGTTCATATCGTGGGGCACACGGAAGCGCATCACGCCGCCACCGCCGAGGACATCATCACCGCGAGCGCGATGGCGCGGCGGGCCATCGACAACGCGCTGCGCGGTCAGCCCGACATGACGGCAGACCCGGCAGTGCAGGCGCGCAAGGACGAGCTGGTGCGCGAGGCGCGGGCGATGCTGGCGCAGATTGTGGCGTTGGCCGAACCCGGCGTGGTTGACCCGCTGACCGATCCGGCGACGCTGGCGCGGGCGGTGACGACCGGCCTGCTCGATGCGCCGCATCTCAAGAATAACCCTTTTGCGCGTGGAGCCGTCGTCACCAGCATTGACAAGCGCGGCGCGTGCGTGGCAGTGGGGTAAATGGTCACCACCAGAGCTGGTGGTCATTCACTCTATCTTTTGGCATTTCTGATTCTCAAAAAGGTTGGCTAACGTTCCGCGTCAGCCGCTCGCGTAGCGAGTCGCCTGCACGCGGGAGTTGGGCTGTTTTGTGAACGAAAAATGCTTTCGGTATATGGTATCGCGCTTGATAATCTGAAAACCACAACTTTCGTACAGCCGTATGACATTGCTTGTGTTGTCACTATCAGCAGCCAAAGCGGATTCTCTCATTCCAACGGCTTTTTGCGCTTGAAGGCTATGGCTAATCAAGGCGCGGGCAACTCCACGTCGGCGCCAAGATGGGTCAACGCCAATGCCTTCTGTGTAACCACGTTTTCTATTGAATTGTTCGTTTTCGTCATTATCAACAAATGTCAGAACGTGACCGACAATCTGATTGGTGGCTATATCCCAAGCCACTTGCCAGAGATGGGGCTGAAAGTGCGGACTTGCCAACCATTCTTGATAATCCTCATCTGTTGGTTCTTTGTATCCCCATTCGTCTTTACTGGTATCATCAACTGATTTCCAAATGGCTTGATAGTGGCTGGATGCTACTGGGCGAATTTCTAAACCATCTGGCAACGGAAACTCGATAATACCCTCGAGAGAGGGGCGCACCATTTCATAAAAGTAGCGTGCAGGCTGATAACCTGCGCGTTCCAACATGGTGGCAGTACCTATTTGAAATTGCGTCACATTAACCTGAAAAGTGTAATCACTTTTCGGATGATGGGACTCGGCTAGTTCACGAAGATGGTTTTCCATCCAAAGCAACATCGCAGTACCGATACCTTTTCGTCGCCATTCAGGAACAAGAAAACCATTATGGTGGTACAACCGCCCAGAATTTGTATCGTTTTCCCACCAGCCACGCGCATATCCAACTATTTTTTCGAAAATTTCAGCAACAACAATATCCCTGAAAGGGTCGCAATTGTTTAGGTGTTGATAGGCATTTGCGATATCATCCGCCTTTACATGACGCACTACATTGTCTGCCGCTTCACTTGCAGTTAACACAGCCGCAACTTGAGAATAATCACCCTCACCTTGAAAATGACGAAAGTGTAATCCAGCGATAGGTGGCGCGGTCTTTATATCAATGATGGAAGTTTCCATTTATGAGTATCGTATTCTTTGGAGAAACAACCCAACATGGAGTAGACGGATGTAACGGATCGGATAGATAGTGACCAGAAAATGCTTGCCTGAATGTAGCACCAGCGAGAAAATCCGTCTTCATCCGTCCGATCCGTCCGATCCGTTCAATCCGGGCTCCGTTCTACTTCACAAGGGTGTATCAGCTCTGCCGTAGCCGGTAGTACGTATCGTAGGCGCTCTGGATGGCCGCGCTGTATTGGGCGGCCTGGCCGATGCCGTTATATAGCTGCGCGAAGGTGACGAAGTCCAGAGCTTGCAGGGCGGCGATGCGTTTGGACTCCGTAGTGCGCCCCCGCAGGAAGTTGAAGAAGCCGATGATCTGTTCGCGTTCACTGCGGGAGAAGGCGTCGAACATCTGCTGGACGGAGTCGTAGCCGAGCGCGGCGTAGTTGAAGCCCATAATCTGCGCGCCGCCCATGCTGATGGAGAGCTTGGCCGCCGTATCGTTCAGGCTGCGGGCAAACTCAAAGACGCGCCATTCCTCATCCTGGCTGGTGTGCCCGTTGCGCCACATATCGTTCGGCGCAGGGCGCCAGGTATGGCCTGTCCAGCGCTGCCCGCTGTTGAATTGAAAATGCTGTTGGTAGATGCCTTGATTGTCTTTGCCCCAGCGGTCGTAGAAGACGTGGTTCTCGAAGCGGATGATCATTCGCCCGTTGGCGTCGAAGGCGCGCCCGCCGGATTCCACCGTCAACACGGCGACGGCGGCGGCGGGATCAATGTCCAGTTGGTCGGCTAACGCCTTGAGCAGACCGCCCATCCGGTTCCACAGGTCGGCCACCTGGCGCTCAATGTAGGTGCGGTTGACGCCGGGCTTGATTTTCTCGATCTCCAGCGGCTCCAGGGAAACTTCGGGGATCGGTTTAGGCTTCTCGCTCTCCTTTTCTACCGTCGGCGCGGCCTCCAACTGCACAAAACCGCTGTAGAGATGCCCTGAGCGTACTGTATCTGCGATGTACATCCAATCGCCTTGATGCTGCCAGACGTGAACCTGCGTGCCGGGTGACAGCACTTCGAGAATTTTGCTCTCGGTGCTCGATCCCGCGCGCAGATTGACGAAATCGGTGGTTCTCCCGATCTGCGGGAACAGAATGGCCTCCGCTGGGACGTAGCCGGGCATACCGAGCGCGATGACGTCATACCAACCGCCCTCCTCGCCAAAGACGAGCAGTTGCGTGTCTTCGTACAGCGCCGTGACGATGGGCAGGGTTTCGCCGGGCGTGTTGCGTACTGCAACCGCCGTGGCGGTTTTACCGGCGCGCGGCAGTTGCGTGTAGCTGCGGAAGACGTAGCCTTCCTGCCCGCCCACGCTGACGTGCAGCCAGTTGCTTCCCACCTCGCCCAGAATGTCGAACACCGTCCCCTCGGCCAGCATCGCAAGGATTGGGTATTCCAATCCTGTGCCCGCCCGCAAATTGAGATCAGTTGTCGTTTTGCCCATCCACCCGGACATGTGACCCTCCTTTTGTTGTTAAACAAAGCTTTTGTTTGGAAGTAGGGATGTTGGTTTGGTATTCATATTGTAATGGAAAATATGGTGAATGGAAATTGCCTACCCTATATCCTTTGAGGATAGGGGGGACTGTTCGCCGGTCATTGTGGAGGGAGTATGTTACGCCGAAAAATTATAGTCGCCAGCCCGAACATCGGCTTTGTGAGCAGCTATTTGCCAACCTGCCACCAGCCGTCTCCAGCGCGCCGGCCACTTACATGCTGGTGATGACCGTCACGATCAACAGCCGCATCCGGGCGGTGTATCGTGGTTTTTTCCAAGACTGTTTGTATGTAGACAACGAGATGCACGTTCAGGGTTTCAAAGTGGCATGCGAGGGATTTGGCGCGAGCAGCCATTCGACGATGGGGAGGACTTACGCCTACTCGATCGTCGCGGAGGACTGCAATCGCGCCAGGGCAGTTGCTCTACCGTGCGGCTGGTTTACCTGCCGTTGATCATCCGATCATGAAACCTAAGGGGATGGCAAGCAAGCAGATTGCCATCCCCTTAGGCTTCAAGGTTTTCCATACAGGTTTTTAGACGACGCTGATCGCGGTGAACGATAGGGGGGGCAGGTGCAAGGTCAGTGAGTTGCCGTCCATCGGGCCAACCGCGATCTGGCGCGAGACGATTGTGTTGGGGTGCTCGTAGGTGTTCACCGCCTTGACGTCCGTCCCCGCGACCTGGTATGCACCCGTGACCTGGCGGGGGGCTTCGCCCTGCCAGATGAGATCGGTGGACACCGTCTCGGTCTGGCTGCGGTTGACCAGGAAGATCGCGCCCTTTTGGGTTTCGGCGTCGAAGCTGGCGGACACGTCGAGCGCCGGGACTTCGCCGTGTTGTTTGGTTTCCAACAGTGGGGCTTTGACGAGCACATCCAGCGCGACACCGCGGGCCAGGTTGCTGACCAGCTTGAACACGTAGAACGAAGGCTGCTTGAGCAGGGCATCCCCGCGCGTTTGCAGCCACGAGATCACGTTGACGATTTGCGCCACACAGGCGATCTTGAGCACGTGGCTCTTGCGCAGGAAGACGTTAAGCCACTGCGCCACGACCAGCGCGTCCTCCAGGTTGTAGATGTCCTCCGCCAGAGGCGGCGCTTCCGTCCAATGGCCTCCCATAGGAGCGCCGATTGAATGCCAGACTTGCCACTCATCCCACGACAGATAGACGTCGTGGGTGCTGCGCCGTTTGGCTTTGACGTAGCGCAGCGTGCCTTCCATCGTGTCGACAAAACGCTCGAAGCGGACGGCACTGGCCAGATAGCTGGCCGTGTCACCTGCGTTGTTGTTGATGTAGTAGTGCATCGAATGATAGTCCATGTGTTCCCAGGCGATTTCCAGCACGGTGCGATCCCAGTCCGGATAGGTCGGCATCCCGTCGCTGGACGACCCGCACAGCACGGTTTTAATGGTGGGGTCGAGCCACTTCATCATTTTGGCGGCTTCCAGCGCCTTGTTGCCGTAGGCGACTGCGTCCAGATGCCCGATCTGCCAGGGTCCGTCCATTTCGTTGCCGACACACCAGTAACGCACATTATGCGGCTGGGCGTATCCGTGTTTGATGCGCAAATCCGACCAGACTGTTCCGCCTGGCGTGTTGCAGTAGTCCACGAGATTGGCGGCGGACTGGATGTCGCCCGTGCCCATGTTGACGCCTAGCATCGGCGTCGCGTCGATGGCAGTGCAGAATTCCATAAACTCGTTGGTGCCGAATTGATTGGTCTCCAGCGATTGCCAGGCGAGGTCACGCCGGCGCGGGCGTTGGTCTTTGGGACCGACGCCGTCGAGCCAGTTGTAGCCGCTCAGGAAGTTGCCTCCCGGATAGCGGATCACGGTGTAAGCCTGTTCGCGCAGCGCGGCGAGCACATCTTGGCGCAGGCCGCGCTCGTCGGCGTGGGGCGACGCCGGATCGTAGATGCCCTCGTAGATGCAGCGTCCCATGTGTTCGGTAAAACCGCCAAAGAGCAGGGGTGAGATCTCACCGATGGTGCGTTTTGTATCAATATAGAGTTGAGCAGAAAGCATTGACATCTCAATCACCTTTTCCTTTAGTCTGAATTCTCCGCAACAGTAGCGGGTTTACTATTCCTGCCAGGCCGGCTCGCGCTCAATAGCCGGTATGTACAGGTATCCACCGGACTTCAGCCGGTAAAGAACCGGAATATCTGTACCTGACCTAATATATCACAATTCAATCAGGCTGCTGGCGGAAGTCTCTTGCTGTCAACCGGGTTATTCGCCCGCATAGAAAATGCGATAGATTCTGCCCTCCCCGTCGTCCGACACGAACAGGCTGCCATCCGCGCCGGTCTGCACATCGACGGGCCGGCCCCAGCGAGTGCCATTTGGCCGCAGCCACCCGGCGGCAAAGTCATACACCCGGCCGGGCGTCCCGTTCTCCATCGGGATGCCCACCACTTTGTACCCTGTGGGGACGCTGCGATTCCACGAGCCGTGAAACGCAACGAACAGATGCCCGCGATAGGACTCCGGGAACTGCTCGCCGGTGTAGAACGTGAGGCCCAACGGTGCGGAGTGCGCCTGCATCTCGACGGCGGGCGCGGCGACGCCGTCGCAAGCGCCAGGCCCGCCGAAGTCCGGGTCGCTGATGCGCCCGGCATGGCAGCGTGGCCAGCCCGCGTCGTCGCCTTGCCGGACCAGGTAGATCGTTTCGGGCGGCAGGTCGTCGCCCATCCGATCGCGCCCGTTGTTCGTCGCCCACAATTCGTCGGTTCCCGGCCGGAAGACGATGCCGACGGCGTTGCGCAGACCCTGGGCGTAAACCTGCTCGCCGCTGCCATCGGGGTTGTAGCGCATGATCGTCGCGCGTCGCTCATCTGCTTCGCTGCAGACGTTGCACGACGATCCCACCGAAACAAAGAGGTACTCCCAATCGGGGCTGAAGAGCACCGTGCGCGTGTTGTGACCGCCTTCGGGCAGCCCATCGACGACGACCTCCCGCGTTTGGAAAACGCCGTTATTATCCGGCTCAGTCAGGCGCAAAACCCGCGTCGTCTCGCCGGCGTAGAGCGAACCATCCCGGTAGAAGGCGATGCTGCTGGGCGCACGCAATCCATCGACGACCACCTCGATAGTGTCGGCTACGCCGTCGCCGTCACGGTCGGGCAGACGAATAATGCGTCCCGCGCCGCGCTCGGCCACGTAGAGCTGTCCGTCAGGCCCCACCGTCATCATGCGTGGATTGGACAACCCTTCCGCGAACACCGAGATGCCAAATCCCGGTGGCAGCGTGATCGGCTCCGCTGGTGGGACGACGCGCGTGGGCTGCGCCGTCGCGGTGGGGAGTGGCGACGCGGTCTCGGCCGGTGCGGGTGTTGCGGTGGCGTCGGGTTCGGCTGTGGGGATTGGCGTCTCCATTGGATGTGGAGTATGGGTGGCAGCGACCGTCGCGGCGGGTGCTGTCGTGGTTGCCTCGAGTTGTGTTGGAGGAGGAGATGCAGGTTGGCATCCAGCGGCAATCACGACTGCCAGCAAACAAGCAAATGCTAGAACATATCTTCTCATGAAAACCTCCAGTCGGAAATCCTATTGATTTGAGTGGAAAAGGGAGCCGGTTTGCCAAAGATGGAACTGCCCGTTCGCTAGAGAGATGTATTTGGAGTGCACTGCCGATACCTGCTGCTCAAATCACTATCAGTATACGATTTATTCCATTGCGGGTCAACCACAATATTATAGAGGAATGTATTGTCATTCCCAACCCGACCCCTGACATCTGGCATGGTCGTGCTAGCGCTATGTTGGACAAGGTTTCCTGGTAATCAAAACTGTTTCCTTTTAGAAAACCTGTGCTATTATAACTTTGTAAGTAAAATGATCGTACAAAATACATCAGGCAATCCCACAACTAGACTATAAGACATTAATCTGTAGGGGAGGTCGAGAAATGGTGAAGCAGAAACACTTCAGAGTTAACATCATATCAACAATCGTCCTGACCGTAGTAACAATGATGATCTTAGGGCTGTTTACATCAGCAAATAGTGAAGTAGCATCGGCTACTCGCCAGTTATTGAGATTAGCGAATCCAATTATTAGTCCTACAGGTAACATGCACACGGCTCAGAGGACTACTGCTGTCTCGATTACTTACGATGAACCTATCGATGCGACGACAGTTTCCACTCGAACGTTTGCTGTGCATGCAATGCAGACAGGTCAACTCATGCGGGAATATAGTGTTGATGGCGGCACTATCATTTTGACCCCTACTCAGATCGTTGGTACGTCTGTGTTTCCCCGTCCTTTCAAGCCAGGAGAACTGGTTCAAGTAAGTGCTACTACATCCACTCTTGGTATCGGTGGGCAGGGTCCAATCTCCCCAACGGTATGGCAGTTCCGGACGGCTGTGAGCACAAGTGGCAGTGGATATTTCACAAGCACTGCTTTAGCTGTAAGTCACACGGATAGCAGAGGAGTCGCCTTTGGTGATGTTGACGGTGATGGCGATTTGGATGCTCTTGTAGCGAATATCAATTTGTATACTGTATCTGGCAAAGCTGTGAAGGTGTACCTGAATGATGGGACAGGCACTTTCAAGGATAGCTCATTGAATTTCGGCGATATGCACTATGCCAAAGCTATTGCATTAGGTGACTTAGATGGCGATGGTGACCTTGACGCCTTTGTTGTAACCAGTAGTACTGAGTATTCTGACAGCGTATGGTTGAATAATGGCCACGGAGAGTTTATGGAGAAACCCCAAAATTTCAATATGACTTGGAGTGACGCTGTGGCATTGGGCGATGTAGATGGTGATGCTGATCTGGATGCCATTGTGGCGATTAGTGGGGGCAGCAAATTGTGGCTAAACGATGGAGCGGGTACTTTTTACGACAGCTATCAATACTTTGAATCAGGCCATGCGATTGCATTGGGAGATTTGGATGGTGACAATGATCTCGACGCCTTTTTCGCGTACTGTGGTGGCTCAGATCATATATGGTTTAACGATGGAGCAGGTGTTTTCACTAAGAGCAATCAGACTTTGTCCATTGCTTGCAACAATGATGTGGCATTAGGCGATCTGGATGGTGATGGAGACCTGGACGCCTTTATTACGTGTTCGGAAGCGGCTGACACGGTATGGATGAATGATGGATCAGGTCTTTTTAGTAAGAGTAATCAGGTTTTGCCCTATGCCTATAGTCAAGGTGTTGCACTAGGAGATTTGGACGGAGATGGGGATCTCGACGCGTTCGTTGCCAGTGGCAGAACGTACTCGCCCGTACCTTCAGGCGAAGTGCTACTCAATGACAGCATGGGGATTTTTCATGTAAATGGCCAAGACTTTGACAACCCATTCAGCATGGGTGTAGCAATGGGTGATGTAGATGGCGATGGTGATCTTGACATCTATATCGCGAATGATAGTTCTGCTGATGTGCTTTTAATTAACATATTGCTGCTGTACAAAACCTATCTGCCTTACGTAGTCCGTTGAGTTAGTGAGCGATTATGCAATGAAATGTATCGGTACTGTGATGTAGAAATATAGATTTGCATAAAAAACCGCCGGTGAGTCGATAGACCCACCGGCGGTTTTGTGTGCAAGCGTTGTTACGGCTGCGGCGTCGGTGTCGGCGTTGGTTCCTGCAAGAACGACGCGCGGGTGTTCTCCACCAGCGGCTTGACATTGTACTCGGTCACCGCGACGTAGTACGACGACTCCGACGATTTGACGGCGTAGTTCGTCCCGTCGAATTTTGCGCCCACGCGCAGCGTGTAGGTTCCACCGTCGGCGTTCTTGAGCGTGACGACCGCCGTCGGCGCGCCGAGGCCGTAGCTGGCCTCCTCCGTCGTACCGAGCGGGCGTTGCATCATCACATTGGTCGCTTTGCTCACCACGTCGTTGATTTTGCCCGCTGCGACAACCTCGCCCTCGGCCAGGTCGGCCAGCGTCCAGGCGTCGCCGCTCTTGACCAGGGTGAACGCGCCGTTGGCGTTCTCCAGCACGATCTCCGTCAGCGTGGCGGCGTCAATCTTGGCATACGCAGTGTCCACCCACGACGCCGGCGCGGTGTAAAGCTGCCACGTAGACAGCTCGGTGGTCAGATACGTCTCGGTCTGCCCGACCACGCGGAAGTGGGTGGCAGTGTAGCGCGGCGCGCTGCCCAGGTAGAGCATATAGGTTTTGCCGTCCGCGGTTTCGAAGTCAATGCGGCGCACAAAATCGTCGTTCGATACCTTAAGCTGCTTGTAGCTCGCCTCGGTGCGAGTGACGAGGCTGGCGGTGTTCAATTTGGTGAGCTTTTCGAGAATGGGCGTGATCTTGCTGGCCTGCACGGGATAGTCGCCCGCGTTGGGCAGCACCCAGCCATCCCCCGACTTGCGCATGGTGATGCTGACGCCCTGGTCGTCGGTGATGGTCAGCGCGGTGATGTCTTCGGCTTTGAGTTCCGCGAACACGGGCTTACTGCTGCCTGTGGCTGCCGACCTGGGCCAAAAAGTGATCACCCCCAGGATGATCTGCAGGATCAAGACACCGGCTAGAATCTGTTGATGGCGTTTCATTGCTCCACCTCCGCAGTTACACTTTCTTGCACTTCGTGTTTTTTGTGTGTTCTGTGGTTACTACTCTTGGGCTGGATAAGCTCCATCGGCTGCTCATTGCGGCGGCGCATACTCACGAATCCGCCAAGCGCCAACAGCGCCAGGAGCGCCGCGCCGTAGTTGAGAATCTCCACGAACGACTGCTGGTTTTCTTCTAGCGACGCCAGAATGCGGCTTGCGCTGCCGCGCGCCTGGATTTCCAACAGTTCGGCGTCTTCGGTAGCCCAGGCCACGGCGTTCTGTATAAATTGCAGCGAATTGAGATAGCGATCGCCGGCCAGCGAGCTGGAAATCTGGAAGACGATGTCATCCACAAACTCCGCGCTGCCGACGACGAGCAAACGCGCTGTCTCCGGCGACGACTCAATCGTGCCGGCGCTGGTCGCGGGCGTTGCACCCTCTGCGGTCTGCGCCGACTCTAGCGGTGAGGGCTTGCCCGCGAAGTAGCTATTGAACGTGCCCTGCACAGACACGGCCAGCGTGTACACCTGCGTGGCGGTAGGCTGCGCGAAGCCGGTTTGCGGGTAGAGATCGAAATTGGGCAGAATGTTGACGCCGTCATCTTGCCGCCAGGCGTTCTTCGTCGAAGAGAGCAACACGTCTACTTTGCGCTCCGCGTTCTTGGTCGGATCCACCTGGAGCGACGATGCCCAGTTCAACGTGATAGCGGGCAGATTGGAAACGATAGCGTTGTTCTTCGCCATCCCGGCAGAACGGACGTCCACGAAATAGGGATAATCCAATGCCTGGTACTCGCGCACCTGGTAATTGCCTACTTGCCGCGTCACCGGGATGGGGAACGGCTCGTTCTGCGCATCGAGTACCAACCCCTGTTCGACGGTGATGCCATAATGGGCGAGCAGCCCGGCGACGCCATCGGGGATAACTTTCCCGGCCAGACCGCCGGTGTAGGGGTCTTGCGTGATGACGGTGTTGCCCGCCGCCAGGAGCACAGTGCCGCCGCGCATCAGGTATTGGTCAATCGCGTACCGCTCCACATCGGTGAACCCTTGCGGCGCGATGACGAGTACCACATCTACGTCAGGCGCGATGACGCCGGTGCTCAGATCGAGGTCGCGCACCTCGTATTCCTGGCGCAACGCCTCGCGTACCTGCTTCCATGACGAGAGCGGCTGGACAGTCTGCCCAAACATATCCTGCGTGGCTTCTGTCGAGGGCGACCAGACGCCGACGACTTTGAGGAAGCCGGTGGACATGCGTTTGAGGGCTGATTCGATGGAACTGCGAACGTCGGCTTCGCTCATCGCGCCGGATGGATAGATCACGTTGCCCTTGCTGCCCGTCTGCAGCACGATGTGCATATAATACACGTCGCTGGAAAAGAGCGAAGCGGCGAACGGCTGGATGCCGTAGGTGTCGTAGAGCTGCTGCGGGGTCATTGGGCTGTTGGCCTGGGTGGGATCAACGACCGTGTAGGTCAATTTGCCGTTGGATTTCGCCGCGATCTCCTGCGCCACCTTCTCCATCGTCGCCGGAACCTCGGTCAGCCCCTGCGGCATGGTATTGGGGGTGACGTAGATGGTCATATTGACCGGTTCAGTGAGCGAGGCGAGAACCGTGTCAATGCTCTGGAAACCGTAGACGGTTTTCTTGATAGTGCTGGTGAGATCGTACTCCAGGTTGCGCAAATGCACATCAATGCTGCCATCATTTTGGGATTTCACTTCGATCAGATCATTAAATCCCAGCGTGGCGCTCTGGTCGCCATACTGGATGAGGATGTCGAAGTATGAATTGATAATGGACGATTCGTAGCGCCCGGCGATTTGGAAGGGCGTGGGATTGATGCCGTAGACCTGGTTGGCCTCGGCCTCTTTGTCCGGGTCCTTGGCCGGATCAACGATCTCGACCTGCACCTTGCCGCCTGAGGCGATGGCGTATTCACGCAGCATATCGCGCACGGTGGGAACCAGCGGGGCCAGCAGCGGGTGGGTGCGCTCGCTGAAGTAGCCGCGGATGAGCAACGGCTCTGTCAAACCGCTGAGCAGGGTGCGGGTGGGTTTGGAGAGCGTGTATTCGTGATACTGGGTGAGATCAACCCGCAGACCGTGCAACGGGTAAACCCATACGTTGGCAATGAGCAAGTTCACAATGACCAGCACAGAGGTGATTGTCAGCGCGCGCCGCTTGGGCAGCGTTTGCTCGCCCGCGCTCCACCCCTTCGCCTTGAGCGACAGGACGTTGAGCACGAGAAAGATACCGGCCAGGGTGACGTAGTAGAGCAAATCGCGCAGGTCAACAACGCCGCGCTGGATGCTCTCGAAGCGGCTTCCGGCGCCGATGGCGCGCAGGATTTCGCCGACGTTGTTGCCGGTGAAGTTCGTCACGCCGGTCGAGCCGACGAGATAGAAGACGCCGCACAACAACACCGTCGAGAGCAACGCCACGATCTGGTTGTCGGTGCGCGACGAGACAAACAGGCCGATGGCAGCATACGCGCTCGCCAACAGCAGCGCCGCAAGATAGCCGCCGATCACCGGCCCCCAGTCCAGGTTGCCGAGGAACGCCACGGTGATGGGAATGAAGAGGGTCAGCGCCAGGGCAATCGCGATCAAGGCGAGGACGGCCAAAAACTTGCCGATGACCAATTGCGTGGTTGAGACCGGGAGCGTCAGCAGAATTTCCATTGTGCCTACGCGCTGCTCCTCGGACCACTGGCGCATCGTGAGCGCCGCCGCGATGAAGATCATCAGCACCGGCATCCAGCGGAAGAGCGGGCGCACATCGGCGATGCCGCGCGCGAAGAAGGTATCCACCCAGAAGAACGAGAACAGGGTGGCGACGAGGAACGCGCCGATGAAGATCATCGCCATCGGCGAGCCGAAGTAACCGCGCAGTTCTTTGCGGGTGATCGTCAGGATTTGTTTCATTGGGCCACCTCCGCCGGTGTCATGGAGCTAGTCGCCGCGCTTCCCTGGGTTGCCAGTTCATTGAAGACCGTTTCGAGCGTGCGCACGTCGCGCCGCAGCTCGCGCACCGGCCAATCGTGCTCGCGCGCCAGGTCGTAGATGGCGGGGCCGAGATCGCCAGCCATGCGTGCGTGACCGAGCACGCGATAGGCCGGGAAGCCGTCGTGACTCTGGAACGGGTCCACGCCGCGCACTTGCTTCAGGCGTTTGAGCGCGTCGGATACGCCGGAGAGCTTTTGTCCCAACACCAACACGGCGTCGGACGTGGCTTCGAGGTCGGCCAGACGCGCGTCGGCCTTCACCTGCCCGTTCATCAAGATGATGGCGCGGTCGCACAAGGCTTCGACTTCCGAGAGGATGTGCGTGGAGAAGAGGACGGTGCTGTGGTCGGCCAACCGCCGGATCAGGTGGCGGATCTCCACGATTTGCGTGGGGTCAAGGCCCACGGTCGGCTCATCGAGGATGAGCAGGCGCGGCTTGTGCAGGATGGCCTGCGCCAATCCCACACGCTGCCGGAAGCCTTTGCTCAGATGCCCGATGAGGCGGGTGAGGTGATCCTGCAGGCCGGTCGCGTAGATGGCCTCGGAGAGCAGCGTCGGTTGTTGCTCCGCCGGAATCTGCCGCAGGTCGGCCATCATCTTGAGGTACGCCTGCACCGACAGTTCGGGGTACAGCGGGGCAGTTTCCGGCAGGTAGCCGATCTGGGCCTGCACCTCGCGGGTGTGTTCGAGCACATCCAGGCCGTTGATCAGCGCCGTCCCCGCGTCGGGTTGCAGGTAGCCGGTGAGGATTTTGATGATCGTCGTTTTGCCGGCGCCGTTTGGCCCCAACAAGCCGACGATCTCCCCGGCAGCGATGCTGAACGAAACGTCCCGCAAGGCTTCGACATCGCCATACGATTTGGATAGATTTGAGACATCAATCATAGACTCCTCCTTGCCGAGTTACGAATTGCGAATTGTGTGCTGACGTGAAAAAGAGCAAAGCTGGCCGTAGTGTATCCTACGTATAAGCTTCGCTCTTTGGTTATCGGCAATTGGATGCCGGTGGGCGCAGCACGTTGACATGGTAATGAACGTGAGCGAATTGTCAAGGCTGACCTGTCACACGTCATCCCCTACGATACCACATTCCCGCTGGCGCGTCTTTAAGGGGAACTAAGGTCAACCTTAAGAAAAGTTTATGTGTAAAGGGGGGCGACACTGTCGCCGCGCCACGGCACGCTGGCTTTGCAGGCGAGGCAAGTCTGATCTTTGCGCTGAATCAAGGATGATGATTCGGGTTTTCGATCAACAAACCTTCGACTTTGGCAATGGCGAGTAAACGGTCATCGGCGCAGACAAACGTAAGTGGCGATTTCCCAGCTTGCACCAATTGCCTGTTAGAAAACTCAGCCGTTGCTAATGGCACGGTATCATAGGCCCGCAATGGATATCGTAACGCGAGTTGTTGCGCCAAACTGAGAATTTCCAGGTCTGCCTCTGCAAGTACGTAATGATGTGCAAGGTCGTAGTTGAAAATGGTGCAAACTTGCATAAGATCGTCTTCAGAAAGCATCCCCTCACGACGACGTCGCGCAAAAGTACAAATACCCTCAATGCGGGTAAGCGACGAAGTAAGGACTATTGTTTTCTTGTTGCGCACCAACAACTGCACCCAGCGGCTACCTGCTTCAGTGATGTAGTGCTTGCCCAGTGCGCTGGTATCGAAGTAGAGATGTTTCAACATTCGCCGCGATCCTCAATCACCATCTCAGAAGCGGTCTTGCCCGGCACATTGCCCAAACGGTCTGCCAACGCTTGGCGTTCTTTCCAGGAAAGTGGAGCCGGCGGCACAGGCCCCTTGGGTTTCGGTTGCACCAGACCCGCAGCGACTAGAATGTTGATCACCTGTTCACGCTCGTCGTCGTCTTCTGCTGCGTTTTCCGGCATCACCTGGATACGCACCCGTTGCTGCTCTCGCAACCTGAGCGGCGTTAAGGGGCGCAAAGTGCCTTTCTCATACACTGCTGTGATCGTTTCACCCATTTCCCTATCCCCCGTGTGCAAATGACCTCACATTTTGTCGGATCACGCAACACATTTCACGTTTCTTGTTTTACTTCATTATAGAATACAAAGGCGATTACTATGTTATGTTAATGCCCTGCTAATCTTATTCTAATGGACTGGGATTAAAATGGTAAGGTAGAAACGTCTAACTTGCAATTATATCGAGGAGGTACAGATGACGATACAACCAGAGTCGCTTGAATTCAAAGCGGAAGTCCAACAGCTGTTGAATATTCTTTCTCATTCGCTCTACACGGAGCGGGAGATCTTCTTGCGCGAGTTGATCTCGAATGCGTCGGATGCGCTCAACCGCGTGCAGTTCGAGATGCTCACCAACCACGATCTGCTTGACCCAGAGGTTGAGCTGGCTGTGCGCATTGACTTCGACGAGCAGGCCAAGACCATCACCGTCTCCGACACCGGCATCGGCATGACCCGCGAGGAGCTGATCGAAAATCTGGGCACCATCGCCCATTCCGGCGCGATGGCCTTCATCAAGAAGCTGGAAGCCGAAAAGCGCCTCGGCGACATCATCGGCCAGTTCGGGGTAGGGTTCTATTCCGTCTTTATGGTGGCCGAAAAGGTCAGCGTGACGTCGCGTTCCTACCTACCGGATGCGCCGGCGTGGACGTGGGCTTCGCGCGGCGACAACACTTATACGCTCACCCCCGCCGAAAAGACGGATCGCGGCACGACCATCGAGATCGAACTCAAAGAGGATGCCGTCGAGTTTGCTTCGGCGTGGAAGCTGGAGCAGATCGTCAAAAAGCATTCCAATTACGTCTCGTTCCCCATTTACGTGAAGGATAAGGTTGTCAACCAGCAGACGGCGCTGTGGCGCAAGCCGCCGAATGAGGTCACGGATGACGAGCACGCGGAGTTCTACCGCCAGCTTACCCTCGACTTCGACAAGCCGCTGCTGCACATGCACATCGTCACTGACGCGCCGGTGGACATCCGCAGCGTGCTTTACGTGCCGCGCAGCCGCGAACAGGGCATCTTCCGCCTGCGCACCGATCACGGCCTGAAACTTTACTCGCGGAAGATTCTCATCCAGGAGAACAACAAGGAGATGTTGCCCGAATACCTGCGCTTCATCGAGGGCGTAGTAGATTCGGCGGACATCCCGCTCAACGTGGCGCGCGAGTCGGTGCAGAGCACGCGCACCATCGGCCACATCAAGAAGGCGCTGCGCGGGCGGGTGCTTAAAACGCTCAAGGAGTTGGGGGACGAGAAGCCGGACGATTACAAGATTTTCTGGGAAGCGTTTGGCCCTTTCATCAAAGAAGGCGTCGCCTCCGATTATGGCGGGCGCGACGACCTGCTGCCGCTGTTGCGCTTCCCCACGTCCAAATCCAACGGCGGGCTTGTCGCGCTGAGCGAGTACGTCGCGCGGATGGTCGAAGGCCAGACCGACATCTACTACATCCTCGGCGACGACCTCAATTCCGTCGCCCGCAGCCCGCACCTGGATGCCTTCAAGCTGCGCAACCTGGAAGTGCTCTACCTTGTTGATCCGTTGGATGCCTTCATGGTGCAGGGCCTGCGGGAGTACGAGGGCAAGCCGCTCAAGAACGTGGACGATCCTAATTTGCAATTGCCCGGCGAGCCGGCGCCACCGGAAGCCATCACGGCCGACGCGCTGTCGCCGGAGGTGTTCGGGCGGCTGATCGTGCGCTTCAAGAGCGTCCTCGGCGCGCGCGTTTCGGATGTGCGCGAGTCAAAGGTGCTCAAGGATAGCCCGTGCCGTCTGGTCTCGCCGGATAGCGGCCCAGAGCGCGAGATGCAGCGTGTGCGCCGTTTGATTGAGCAGGACTATCAGACGCCGGTGAAGATCATCGAGATCAACCGGGGACACCCGCTCATCCAAAACCTCGCGCATCTGGCCGAGACGCAGTTCGCCAATCCGCTGATTGACGCGACGATTGAGCAGCTCTTCGAGAACCTGCTGTTGTTGGAGGGCTTGCATCCCAACCCTGCGCAGATGGTGCCGCGCATTCAGGACGTGCTGGAACGGGCCGTAGCAACGTCGGCGGGCAAGTGATCCTTTGTAGCGCGAGTTGACAACTCGCGCTACACTTTTCACCTGATGGGTGTGTTGAAGATAGAGGGGGATTTTGGGGCGTGCAGCATCCAAAATCCCCCTTTTTGTGTCAATATGTCATAAACAGGATATGCCGGATTCTTAATTATGCTATAATGAACGGCACAGTTGAAACGTGTGCGCGGTTGTCGCTTGCCATTCGGTGAGCGTTGCCAAGCCTCGAGGGGGAGCAACGATGCGGCGTGGTCGGTTGATCATTTTGATGAGTATGCTTGTGTTGCTGATCGTGATTGGGGGATTGCTGATTTACGTTCTCCTGGGGTCGGTTAAGGAAGGCGCGATTGCGACAGACACGCCTATCGCGGCCACGCTGCCCAGTCCGCAATCCCAGCAGATTGCGCCGTCATCTGAACCACGGAGCGCGCCGCTGCGATTTGTCTTTGTGGCGTCGGTTTTGCTCGTGCTGGTGTCTGCCGCGTTGGTGTTGTTTCGCTTGGTCAGCAAGTATATTTTCAAAGATGTGCAGTGATGTGTTGGGAGGTAAGCATGAAAACTAGACAGGCCAGGATAGCACGGATTGTGTTCACCGTGATTAGCATTATGTTGCTTTTGAGTATGATTTTGGGCTTCTTGATTAACATCCGTTGACAAAAACTCAAGAGCTTGAGTGTATCGGATTGTGCGACGACTCGACTGACGGCTATCTGACTTTATGTGAAGGAGCCATTATGCACCACGACAATGCGTTGAGGGAGTTCCACGTAGCGCGGCAGGCGCGCGAAACCTACCAGTTCGATGAAAGTCTGTTCGCGTTGAGCGGCAACGTCATCTTTGCGAACTTCCACGCCGCGCGTGTCTTCGCGCAGAAGATGAACGACAAGCGCGATCTCATCAACTTCCCGGAGCGGGCGGTGCGCGCCGGGCAGATCAACGCGATGGGGTTGATTGACGAGATTTTGCACGCCGTCGTGCGTGAATACTGCGAGCAGCGCAAGCCCACCGTGTTGACCGAGGCGCTTGCCTACGTGGAAGACGCGGTCGGCCCGGACCGGCTGGCCGTCGCGCTGCGCACGTTCACCGACCAGTTCCCACCGCTCGCCGTCTACCGCCGCGAAACGACGGTGGCGGACTACCTTGCCGGCGCGACCGGCGACACGCCCCACCGGCAGGTGGCGCTCGAAGAGCTGTTGATGCTTTGGCTGGCGAACGATAACCCGGCGTTTGCGCCTTTCCTGGAACTTTTCGACGACAGCGATCTGGAGAAGTTCACCGTCTACACGCAGATCGTTGCCCTGCTCGACGAGTTTTTTAGCACGCAGCCCCGCTTCGGCCCGGAGAACCAGACCCTCATCGAGATGCTGCGGACGCCCGCGCGCAAGTTCCCCCATTCCCTCGAAGCGCAATTGGAGTTCATCCGCACCACCTGGACCACCGTCTTGGGAAAGTACCTTTATCGCGTTCTCAGCAGCCTGGACTTGCTCGCCGAGGAACAGAAGCCGTTCTTTGGCTTCGGCCCTGGCCCCGTCCAGCCCTACGAATTCGGCGGGATGGAACTGGAGCCGGAACGCTTCAGCCCCGACAGCGCGTGGATGCCGCGCCTGGTGCTCATCGCCAAAAACGCCTACGTCTGGCTGGATCAACTATCTAAGAAGTACCAACGCGCGATTGTGCACCTCGATCAAGTACCGGATGCCGAATTGGACACCCTGGCGCAGTGGGGCATCAGCGGCTTGTGGCTCATTGGCCTGTGGCAGCGCAGTGCGGCGTCGCAGCGCATCAAGCAGATGATGGGCAATCCCGAAGCGGTGGCCTCGGCCTACTCGCTGGAAGGCTACCGCATCGCCGACGACCTGGGCGGCGAGGGCGCTTACGACGATCTCAAGGCGCGCGCGTGGCAGCGCGGCATCCGTATGGCGAGCGATATGGTGCCGAACCACATGGGCATTGACTCCACCTGGGTCTTCGAGCACCCGGATTGGTTCATCAGCCTGCCGTACAGTCCTTTCCCCGGCTACACGTTCAACGGGACGAATTTGAGCCGCGACCCGCGCGTGGGCATTTACCTGGAAGATCACTACTACGACCGCACCGACGCCGCCGTGGTCTTCAAGCGCGTGGATCACTGGACCGGCGACACGCGCTACATCTACCACGGCAACGATGGCACGAGTATGCCCTGGAATGACACGGCGCAGCTTAACTATCTCAATCCCGCAGTGCGCGAGGCCGTCATCCAGACGATTTTGGCCGTGGCGCGGCGCTCGCCCGTCATCCGCTTCGACGCGGCGATGACGTTGACCAAGAAGCACTTCCAGCGCCTCTGGTTCCCGGAGCCGGGGACCGGCGGCGACATCGCCTCGCGCGCCGATTTTGGGATGACCAAGGCGGACTTCGACGCGGCGATGCCGGAGGAATTCTGGCGCGAGGTCGTGGATCGCGTGGCGCAGGAAGCGCCTGACACGCTGCTGCTGGCCGAAGCGTTCTGGCTGATGGAAGGTTACTTCGTCCGCACTCTGGGAATGCACCGCGTCTACAACAGCGCGTTTATGAACATGATGCGCGACGAGAAAAACGCCGAGTACCGCCAGTTGATCAAGAATACGCTGGATTTCGATCCGCAAATCCTCAAGCGGTACGTGAACTTTATGAACAACCCCGACGAACGCACCGCCGTGGATCAGTTCGGCAAGGGCGACAAATACTTCGGCATCTGCACGCTGATGGCGACGCTGCCGGGCCTGCCGATGTTCGGGCACGGGCAGGTGGAAGGCTATACCGAAAAGTACGGGATGGAGTATCGCCGCGCCTACTGGGATGAAGTCCCCGATAGCTACCTGGTGGAGCGCCACCAGCGGCAAATCTTCCCCTTGCTGCACCGCCGCGCGCTCTTCGCCGAGGTGGAAAACTTCCGGCTATACGATTTCGTCACGGCGGCCGGCTTCGTGGATGAGAACGTTTTCGCTTACTCCAACCGCCTGGGGCAAGAGCGGTCGCTGGTGCTGTATCACAACCGCTATGCCGAGACGCGCGGGTGGGCGCGGATGTCGGTCGCCTACGTGGTGAAGGACGACGCGGGTGAAAAGACATTGGTGCAGCAATCCCTCGCCGAAGGATTGCAAATTCCCAATGACCCCGATGTGTACTTGATTTTCCGCGACGCCGTTTCCGACCTGGAATACATCCGCAACTGCCGGGAACTGGTCGAAAACGGCCTGTACGCGGAACTGCACGCCTATCAAATCCACGTTTTTGTGGATTTCCGCGAAGTCTACGAAAATGAGTGGCGCCAATATGGGCAACTTGCCGCCTATCTCAACGGGCGCGGCGTCGCCAGCATTGACGAGGCGCTGAAAGAGCTGTTCCTGGCTCCGGTTCACGCGCCGTTCCGCATGTTGGTGAGCGCGCCGGCCTTCCGCTGGTTGTTGGATGCTCGCGTTACCAGGCCGGAAGCAAAGGCAGAGGTTATTGTGCCGACGGCCGACATTCTGAGCCAGGTCGAGCAGAAAATGATTGACCTGCTGCGCGCTGTCAAAGCTGCGACGCAAGCTGAAGGCGACGAAGTTCCGGTGGCGAAGGAAGTCTGCGCGAAACTGGAAACCATTTTGACGTTGCCGCTCGTCCTCAAAAAGCTGGCGCCCACGCCAGGCGACGCCGGTAGCGCGGCCTCAGCCTACAGAATGACGACCGCGTACCGGACGGCGACGGATTACGTCCTCAAAGATTGGAAGACCGGCGCGCCGCTCACCTGGGGTGTGCTCTTCGGTTGGCTCTTCACCCACGCCCTGGGCAAAATCGTCAATGCGGAGCTGGCGGATGAAATCAGCCGCAGTTGGTTGGACGAGTGGCTGCTCGGCAAAATCATCACCGGCGCTTTGGAAGAGTGGGGGCTGGAACAGGACGCTGCGCGCCGGGCGACCGCGGCTGTCAAATTGCTGTCAGGGTATCGCCGCTGGTTTGAAGACATAGATGAGACAGAGAATCCGGCTTACCGCATCTTGTACGCGATGCTGCGCGAGCGCGAAGTCCAGGCCTACCTCGGCGTCAACCGTTACCAGGACGTGCTCTGGTTCAACCAGGAATCCTTCGAGCAGTGGGTGCGGTGGCTTATGCTGCTTTCCACCGTGGAACTGGCTACCGCCGCGGACGCCGACTTTGCCGCCGCCTTTGTAGCCCGTTACGCGCTGATTCAACGCTGGCTGGACGCTGAAAAGGCTTCTGGTTACCAGGTCGCCACATTGCTTGAGGTTTTGAGAACGACACGCTGAGTATCGGTGCGATAGCTTTGCGCTGCGGATGGGATATTCTTGCTGTATGACGACATCACTGACCGACCACATACTTGTCATTGATGACAGTGCAGAAGTGCGGGAATTCGTCCGCAGCGCCGTCCTGGAACCGCAAGGCTACCAGGTAACGGTGGCCGTGGATGGGTTCCAGGGTCTGAACATGGCGCTGGAATTGCATCCCGACCTGATTCTCTTGGACTACGAGATGCCGCGGATGAACGGCATCGAAGTACTGCGGGCGCTGAAGGAACACGAAGCTACTGTTCCAGTCATCCTCGTGACCTCCTATGGTTCAGAATCCGTCGCCGTGGAAGTTTTTCGGCTTGGCGTGCGCGACTACGTGGTGAAACCCTTCGACGTCGAGCAGCTCCGGGCCTCCATCTCTCGTGTGTTGTATATGACACGTGTCGAGCGCGAACGTGATGTCTTGTTCGTCCAACTGAAACAGACGAACGAGGAGCTGGCGCGTCGTTTGCGCGAATTGGACATCCTCTACCACGTCAGCAAGGCGGTCACGACCCTGCGAGAGCGCGACCAGTTGATGGAGCGCATCGTCGAAGCGGCGCTGTATCTTACCGGCGCGCAGGATGGGCATTTGATTCTGTTTGATCCCCAGACCGGCAGACCGAGTCTGCAAGTGCGCCGCCAACGGGTCGGAGCCTCGTACCAGTCGCCGGAGAGCGACCAGACCATGTATACCATCACCGATGGTCTGATGGCGACGACGGCGCTCGCGGTAGGCCAGAAGCGGGTTGGCTCACTGGTCGTGAGCAACAAATTCAACCGCGCGCCGTTGAGTCGTCACGATCAGCAGTTGTTGCGGATGTTGGGCGACTATGCCGCCATTGCTATCGAGAACTTCCGCATGGTCGCAGAGATCGAAGCGCAGCGCGACCGCGAGAAGCGCGAGTTGCGCAATCTCTTCGAGCACTACGTCGCGCCGTCAGTGGTCGAACGCATCCTTCAGCAGCCACAGAGCATCCGTCCGGGCGGGCAGCGGCAGATCATCACCGTGCTGTTTGCCGACTTGCGCGGGTTCAAGACGTTCACCGCCCAAGCGCCGCCCGAACTGCTGATGAAAGTCGTCAACCGCTACCTCTCCGTCGCCGCCGATGCCATCCTTCAGGAGGAAGGCACGCTGGATAAATTTATGGGCGATGAGGCGATGGCGTTCTTCAACGCGCCGCTGCCGCAGCCCGATCACGCGCTGCGGGCGGTGCGTACCGCGTGGCACATCCTTGAGAACACGCGCGAGATGTATCGCTCTCTGCCGCAAGCGCATCACATCGCCTTTGGCATCGGCATCGCCACTGGCGAAGCCATCGTGGGCAACCTCGGCACGCAAAATGTCGTCAACTTCACCGTCATCGGGCACACGGTCAACAAAGGTCACCTGCTGCAAGAAATTGCCCCGCCGAATACTGTTCTCATCTGCGAGCACACGTATGCGATGGTACGTGACCACGTGCAGGTCAAGAGGCTGCCGCCCGTCGAAATTAAGGGGCAGGATCGACCAGAGACCGTCTACGAGGTGGTGGCGCTGCGGTAGTATCATACAAACCTGACAGGTCTTCCGAGACCTGTCAGGTTTGATTTACAACGACTGCATAAACCGCGCCAGCCGTTCCAGGCCCTTCTCGATAGTCTCGGTATCGGCAGCGTAGGAGAGTCGCACGTTCGTATCCATCCCGAAGGCGATGCCGGGCACGAGCGCCAGGTGCTCCTGCTCCAGCAGCCGCGCGCAGAAGGTGATCGAATCCAGGCCCGTGGCGCTGATGTTGGGGAAGAGGTAGAACGCACCGTGCGGTTTAGGGCTTACCAGACCCGGAATCGTACTGACGCCCGCGTACATCAAGTCACGACGGCGCTCGAAGGTGGCCCGCATCATCTCGATGCTCTCCTGCGATTCTTCCAGCGCGGCGATGGCGCCGTATTGCGCGAAGGTGTTCGGCCCGGATGTCGTGTGCGATTGGATGTCGATCGCGGCTTCGATCACGTGTTTGGGGCCAGCAGCGTAGCCCAGACGCCAACCTGTGGCGGCGTAGGCTTTGCTGAACCCGTTGCACGTTAACGTCAGATTGAAAATGTCCTCACCCAGGCTGCCGATGCTCAGGTGGCGCAGCCCATCGTAAATCAGCTTCTCGTAAATCTCATCGGAGACGACGGCGATGCCGTGCGCGACGATGACCTCCGCCAGCGCCGCGATCTCCTCCGGCGTGTAAACCGAGCCGGTCGGGTTCGACGGCGAGTTGAGGAGCAGCATCCGGGTTCGCGGGGTGATGGCGTCCCGCAATTGCTCCGGCGTGATCCTGAACTCGGTGGCCTCCGATGTGGGCAGAAAGACCGGTGTCGCGCCTGTCAGCTTCACGATCTCTGAGTAGCTGACCCAGTAGGGAATAGGAATCAACGCCTCGTCGCCAGGGCCGAGGATGGCCAGCATCACGTTGTACAACGCCTGCTTGCCGCCGGTGCTGATCATCACCTGCTCCCGCGTGTAGGGCAGGTTGTTCTCGCGGTTGAGCTTCTCGGCGACGAGGGCGCGCAGCCGAGGCAGGCCGGCGGTCTGCGAGTACTTCGTCTGCCCTGCGTCCAGCGCGGCCTTGGCCGCCTCTCGGACATTGGCCGGCGTGATAAAATCCGGTTCGCCTACACCAAAGTTGCACACGTCGATGCCCTGTTCGGCTAAGGCTTTGGCTTTGGCGTCAATGGCGAACGTCATCGAAGGGGCGATCAATCTGGTCCTGTCGGATAGTGCGATCATGCGAACTCCTTGGGTAAGAATCATGAATCATGATTCATGATTCATGATTCTTTCACTGCGTCAAGATGAAAAGGACTTGCAAATGGTGACAGACTTCTTGTCTTTGGCGACATGGGAAACGCGCGTGCCGTTGATGGCAGCAGGTTACCACCGTGACCTCGCCACCGCAGCCGATGCGCTGCGGCAAACGGCGACGATCTATCCCGCGCCGGAGCGGGTTTTCTACGCATTGCGCGTTACGCCGTTCGAAGCGGTGCGTGTTGTCATCGTGGGACAGGATCCATACCACGGCCCCGGTCAGGCCGACGGTATGGCGTTCTCGGTGCCAGAAGGTGTCAAAGCGCCGCCGTCGCTGCGCAACATCTTCAAGGAAGTGCAGCGTGATGTCTACAACGGACAGCCGCGCACTTTCTCGACCGATCTGACGCGCTGGGCACAGCAGGGTGTGCTGCTGCTGAACGCCTCGCTCACCGTGGAAGCCCACAAAGCCGCCTCGCACAAAGACCTGGGCTGGCATGCGCTGACCGACCAAATCATCGCGCAGTTGAGCGCAAACCGCGAGCATCTGGTCTTCCTGCTGTGGGGCAGTCACGCGCAATCCAAGAAGCCACTCATCGATGCGGAGCGCCACCTGATCCTCGAAGCCCCGCATCCCTCCCCACTCTCCGCCCATCGTGGCTTCCTCGGCTGCGGCCACTTTTCGCAAGCCAATGCCTACCTCGTCGCCCACGGTTCTCCACCGATTGTCTGGTGATGCAAGATGCAGGAAGCAAGATGCAGGAAGCAGGAGGCAAGATGCAGGAAGCAGGAGGCAAGATGCAGGAAGCAAGAGGCAAGATGCAGGAGGTTCGTTTGTCCTACACGCGATTGTCCTATATACTCAAAGCTATAGCTTCGTCAAACAATTCATGATTCATGATTCTTTTCCAGGAGGTTAAGATGAAATACAAACTTTTAGGCAGTACTGGTGTAAAAGTATCCCAGTTGTGCTTCGGCACGATGTCTTTCGGCAATCCCGCCGACGAGGCGACGTCCGCGGCGATGTTCCACCGCTGCCGCGAAGTCGGCATCAACTTCTTCGATTGCGCCAACGTCTACCAGCGCGGGGGCGCTGAGCAAATCCTGGGCAAACTGATTGCTAACTGCCGCGATGAGGTCGTCATCACCAGCAAGGCGCACTTTCCGATGGGCGACGACGTGAACGCGCGCGGTTCTTCGCGCAAGCACCTGATGTCCGCTGTGGAGGCCAGCCTCAAGCGCCTCAACACGGACTACATCGACGTGTACTTCATGCATCACTTCGACGCCGACACGCCTATCGAAGAGACGCTTCGCGCCCTGGATGACATGGTCGAGCAGGGCAAAATCCTCTACCCGGCGGCGAGCAACTACGCCGCGTGGCAGATCGCCAAGGCGCTCGGCATCTCGGCGCGGCACGGGTGGTCGCCGTTTGCTTGCCTGCAGCCGATGTATAACCTGGTCAAGCGCCAGGCCGAGGTCGAAATCCTGCCGCTGGCGCTCTCCGAGAGCCTGGGCGTGATTTCCTACAGTCCGCTCGGCGGCGGGTTGCTCACCGGCAAATACGGGGTGGGGCGCAGGCCGGAATCCGGGCGGCTGATCGAGAACACGATGTACAAAGCGCGCTACGGCGACGAATGGGTATACCGCGTGGCGGAGGATTTCACGGCCTTTGCGCAAGAACGCGGTTACAACCCGGTGGCGTTGGCTGTTGCCTGGGTGGGCAGTCACCCCGCGATTACTGCGCCGATCATCGGCGCGCGCAACGTGGCGCAGCTTGAGGATTCGCTGGCTGCCGTGGAGATCGATATGACGCCGGAACTGCGTGCCGAAATCTCCGCGCTCTCGCCGGAGCCGCCCCCCGCCACCGACCGCAGCGAGGAGCAGAAGGGGCTGACGTTCGCGGGGCAGTTGACGGGGAAGAAGTAACCACATGGGATGGATTTTCCTCAACGGATTGAACGGATCAAACGGATTTTTCTTCCGTTTGATCCGTTCAATCCGTTGAGATACTTTTGAGGGAGGTGTGCGATGTCGGAAGTGGCGACGCTGGGTGGGTTGAAGCGGTTTTTCAAGTTCCCGTTCGAGGGGGCGGATTGGCAGAAGCGATTTGTCATCGGCGCGGCGCTGATTCTGGTGAGTTTTATCATCCCGGTCATCCCTTTGATTTTCGTCGCTGGCTACGTGATGCAGGTGATGCGGCGGGCGATCGAAGGTCAGGCGCTAGAGCTGCCGGAATGGGCCGATTGGGGCAAGCTGGGCGTGGATGGCCTACGTTACAGCGTGGTTGGCCTGGTGTTTATGCTGCCCGGATTCCTCGTCTACTTTGGCGGGATGGGCATCTATATGCTTGCCGCGATGTTGCTTCCGGTGTCGATGCAAATGGCCGAGCATGCGCGCGATGTTGCCGTCATCCCGTTTCTGTTTATGGGCAGTATTCTGATTTTGTTCGTCTCGATCTTCCTGGGGATGATATTGACTTTTCTCGGCACGATCCCGTTGCCGGTAGCGCTCTCGCATTTCGTCGCCAGGGATCAGGTCGGAGCGGCATTTCGCTTCCGCGAGTGGTGGCCGCTGCTGTGGCGCAATAAAATGGGCTATTTTATCGCCTGGGTGCTCTGCGGTGGGCTGATCGGGATTCTGTACTACGGCATCATGATGTTGTATGTGACGATGGTGCTGTGTATCTTGATTCCCGTGCTGAGCGCGCCGTTGCTGTTCTATCTGATGTTGGTGTGTGCGGCGGTGTTTGGGCAGACGTATCGGGAGAGTAAGTCGATAGTAGAGGCGAGTCAAGAAGAATCAAAGTCATAAATTCTCACTTGTGAATTCGTATGGGGAACAGAGCATAGCTTCCCTGCAGGACAATGCTACGCTGCTGCGACGTTGGCAGATCACAATCTGCCAGAAGCCCTATTGATAAGGATTCTCGTTTGGATCCCAAGTTCATGACAGAGTATTTTCTTGGATCGGCCTTAGTTGTAGTCGCGATTTGTAACAGTAACAGATGATTTTGTCAGAAGGTGATGAACTAGAATGCTCTATCACGATATCGCTGCTTTCCTCCACTGGATCGACGCCCACAACGTCTTCGATCCGCACAACTACCTCGATTTCGTCATCGAGGATACGGTCGTGGGGGCGGTGCATCACAGCCGGTTGCCGCTATTGCAGGAGCATCCCGGCATCTTCCACATTGATGATGCGCGCGTGGTGCTCGATCCGCGCCTGGACACGCCCGCCGCGCGAACTGAAGTTGTCGCCGGTGTGCTCCGCGAGTGGCGCGACGCGGGCTTATTTCCTGCCTGGCGTGACGAGTTGTATCGCGCCTCTACGGTGTTCGACGCGCACCTTTGATGGTGCTGGAGCGCGCTATCGATGCTCTACCTGCTGCTGTTGTGTGGGAGACGTATCGGGAGAGCGTGAACGTGGTAGATAGCCTCGGATTTTCTAGGATTGCTTGAGGTCAACATTTCCGGGGGAAAACAACGGCATGGACACCCTGAACGTCCGCATGTTAGGCGGTTTCACACTGCGTTGGGACGAGCAGGATGAACTCCTGCTCCCCAATGCGACCACGCGCGCGCTGCTGGCCTATCTCCTTGCCCACCACGAGCAGTCCCACACCCGCGACCTGTTGAGCGGTCTTTTCTGGCCCGACCTGCCGGAAACTATTGCCCGCCGCCGCCTCACCCAGGCGCTATGGCACATCCGCAAATGCCTCGCCCCTTACCCCATTTTGCTCACCGAAGGTGACACGGTCCGTCTCGATCCTGCCCTGTCCCTCTGGCTCGATGTCGCCGAGTTCGAGCAGTGCGCCGTGAGCGACGCGGCGCAGAATGTGGCCCGCGCCGTCGCCTTATACCGGGGCGAGTTCCTGAATGGGTACTATGACGATTGGCTGCTGCCGGAGCGGGAACGACTGCGAGAATTGTTTCTCGTTGCATTGGAACGGCTGATCGCCGATTGCAAGGCGCGGGGCGATTACCAACACGCGCTGACCCATGCGCGCCGGCTGGCGGTCGAAGATCCCTGGCGCGAATCGGCCCACTGCGAAGTGATGCGCCTGTGCCACCTGTTGGGGCGTGACGCCGAGGCGCTCAAACAGTACCAGGTGTGTCGTCAGGTGTTAGCCGACGAACTGGGACTCGACCCCGCGCCCGAAACAGAAGCGCTGGCGGCGGAGATCGCCCGGCAACTGCCGCCGGAGACTGCGCCCTATCTGCCATCTCCTCTGCTCGAAAAGGAGATCGACGCGGCCAGGTTACCGCTGATTGGGCGCGAAAAGGAGCGCGCTACACTCGTCGCGCACCTCGAAGCTGCGTTCAACGGCCTGGGCGGCCTGGTATTGGTCGAAGGGGAGGCCGGCGTGGGCAAGACCCGCCTGCTCCGCGAAGTCGCCCGCGACGCCGAGTGGCGGGGGATCGAAGTGCTGTGGGGCGGCGCAGAGCCTCTCGCCCCGGCCCAGCCCTACGGCCCGCTTGTAGACGCGCTGGCGGGAGGACTCTCGCCGCTGCGGATCCGGCAGTTGGCGCAAGTGGTCGAGCGCATCTGGCTGCAAGTGCTTGCCTCGCTGCTGCTCCCGTTGCGCGTCGCGCTGCCTGATCTCTCGCCGCCTCTGCCGCTCGAACCGACTCAGGAACAGGCGCGTCTGGCGGCGGCCCTGGGCGAATTGTTGCGCGGCTGGGCGCACATCACTCCCCTGGCCCTGATCGTGGAAGATTTGCACTGGACGGGTGAAGACACCCTGACCTTGCTGGCGCGTGTGCTCCCGGCGCTGGGTGAAAGCCGCGTGCTGCTGCTGGGCAGCTATCGCAGCGGCGAAGCTCGCGCCCGCCCGGAGGTCTGGCAGCCCCTACAGGTGTTGGAGCGCGCGGGCACGCGGCAGCGCATCGCGTTGAGCCGCCTGGACGCCGCTGCCAGCGCCAAATTGATCCGCCTCAGCCTGGGAATCGGTAACCCTGCCCCTCTCTTCGAAGCTCGCCTCTTCGCCGAAACGGACGGCAATCCTCTGTTCCTGCTGGAGACGTTGCACACCTTGCACAGCGAAGGCTTGCTTTTCCGCAATGCGGAAGGGTGGTGGAGTACGCCGTGGGACGCAAGCACCGACACTTACGCCGAACTGCCCCTGCCTCAGGCGGTGGAACAGATCATCGCCCGCCACCTGGACACGCTATCCCCTGCTCTCCGTCCCATCGTTCACCTGACTGCCGTGCTGGGAGAGCGCTTCGACTTCGACTTGCTGCGCCTCGCCAGCGCCGCCGAGCCGCGCGTGCTGTTGGATGCCCTGCACGAACTGGTGCGTTGCCATATTTTGGACGAGACCGACCAGGATTATCGCTTCCATCACGACAAAATCCGCCAGGTGGCCTACGGCGCTATCGCCGCAACCGAGCGGGCGCAGCTCCATCGCCGGACCGCCGAGGCGTTGGAATCGCTTAACCCCGATCAGACGGCGGCCCTGGCCTATCACTGGGAGGGCGCAGCGGTCTGGGACAAAGCCGCCGATTACCATCAGCAGGCCGGCGACCTGGCGCGGGCCGTGTACGCCAACCAGGAGGCCATCCTACACTATACACACGCCCTGGAAGCATTGGACCGCTTGCCTGACCCCATCGCTCCTGAGCGCGCCTTTGCGTTGCATCAGGCGCGCGAGGCCGTGTATGCGTTCGTGGGGGAGCGTCGCGCCCAGGCCGACGAGTTGGACGCTCTGGAAACGTGGCTCGCCCATCCCCTGCTGGACACGCCGACCAACCGTACCCACATCGGCTTGCGCCGCGCCACCTATTATGAGGTCATCGGCGACTATCCACGGGCGTTTGATGCCGTCCGTGAAGCAGCGGCGCAGGCTGCGCTGACGCTGGATGTGCAGGCTGAATATCAGGCCGAACTGACCTGGGGGCGGATGCTGCGGCATCGTGGCGAGCTCGAGCTTGCTCGACAACATTCAGAGCGGGCCTGGGCATTGGCTCAGGAACTGGATGATTTGACGGTGCAGGCCGTGAGCTTGAAAGAGTTGGGCGATCTGGCCTTCGATCAGGGGAACTATGGCGCAGCGTTGACTATGTCCCTGCGCGCGCTGGACTTGAGCGTGCAAAGCGGCGTTGAGACCGTGCAAGCCAACGTCCACACCAGCCTGGGAAATATCGCACATTACCTGGCGGATTTTCCGGCGGCGCTGGAGCATCACCAGCAGGCGCTTAGCTTACGGCGGACGCTGGGCGACCGGCGTGGCGAAGCGAGCAGCCTCTACAACTTCAGCACCGCATCTCATGATAGCGGCAATCCGGAAGCGGCACGCGCGGCACTGGAACGGGTCTGCGCGTTGGCGCACAGCATCGGCGACCGGCGCATCGAGGGCTACGGCTGGGTATATCTGGCGCTGGTGTTGGAGTATCTGGGTCAATTTGATGCTTCCAGGGACGCCTACCTGAGAGGACTGACGTTGCGCCGTGAGGTGGGTCTGCACGCCCTGGCGATTGACGCTCTCTCCGGGCTGGCGCGCGTCGCTACCGCGCAGGGCGATCACGTCCTGGCGGTGCAGTATGCAGACGAGGTGCTGGCCTGGTTGGACGAACGCGGTCCCAACGGCGTGGGCGATCCCTGCCTGGCCTACGTGGGCGCATACAAAGCGCTGCTGGCGGCCGGGCAAACGGCGCGTGGCGAAGCCGCCTTGCGCGCCGCCTACGCGCTGTTGATGAGCTATGCCGACAGCATCACCGACCCCGAACGCCGCCGCGCCTATCTCCACGACATTGCGCCGGGCCGCACTATCTGGGACGACTATCACAGCCTGGGCGTGCGCCGTATACAAGCCTGCCTGCCCCGCGCCGGCGCGCCTCTGCGCCGTTCGCTGCGCGACGACGAGCGCGTGAGCGTGACGTGGACCGTCGCCGCGCCGGAGGACGAGGTCATCATTGGCAAGGGCGCGCGCCGTCAGCGCCGGCTTGCGCGTCTGCTGGAAGAAGCCGCGGCGCAGGACGCCGCCCCAACAGAGGACGACCTGGCCGATGCGCTGGAGGTCAGCGTAGCCACCATCAAACGTGACCTGGAGACGCTACGCCGCCAGGGAACGCCGGTCAAAACGCGGGGCAGCCCAAAATGAGCTAAAAAGTGAAGCCCCAGTTCGCCGGATAGAGACACCGGCGAGACACCGCTATGATACACTGCCACTCATAAGAGAGTGGCAGTTTTTTTGTGGCGCAGAAACAATGGAAAAAGCAACGGTGCAACGAGATGAGTTCGTCGTCCGACAATCGTTTGTTATCCGTATCTGGCGTGAAGCGGGACAATCCGCCTGGCGAGGTTGGGTGCGACACGTCCATACCGGCGAGGAAGTCTGCGTGCATAGCCAGGACGAGCTGATCGCC
>ENA-UOWE01000100-UOWE01000100.1-activated-sludge-metagenome-genome-assembly--contig:-NODE-100-length-123266-cov-15.450893_pt1 | contig 123266 bp, 104 predicted proteins | sample MGYA00249841_ERZ761562 | MGnify/ENA primary metagenome ERZ761562 (study PRJEB28883, sample SAMN05720200) | activated sludge metagenome | isolation source: Anaerobic digester | place: Japan... | reverse complement strand
CAGCTCGATCCGGTCGGCATTGCTGTCGGGGAGATTGAAGACGACCGGGACGGGCTGCTCCGGCTTTTCCACGGGGAAGACCTTTTTCCCTGATGCTTTCTCCACAGCGTTGAGGAGCTGCCGGACGCTGTCCATGACTTCCAGCGGCATGACGATGTTTCCCTCCCGGCCGGGGCTGACGGTGGCCCCCGGCCCTTACTACCCTCAATTCATCCTGTAGCGCTCCCCGGCGGATAATGCAAATGGAAACCGGCGAATCCCCTTGAATCGGACGGCGATCTTGTATATGCTCGCGGCATGGCAAAGACGGTTCCCATTCTCTCCATCGTGGGGAAATCCAACTCCGGCAAGACGACCCTCATCGAGAGGCTCATCCCGGAGTTCACCCGGCGGGGCTGGCGGGTGGCGACGATCAAGCACAACCGCCACGGCTTCACCGTCGATCACGAGGGGAAGGACAGTTGGCGCCACAAGCGGGCCGGGGCCCGGATAACCGTGATCGCCTCCCCCCGCCAGGTCGCGGTGGTGGAGGATGCGGACCGGGACTACGAGATCGCGGAGCTGCGGGACCGCTATATCCGCGATGTGGACCTGATCATCGTCGAGGGTTACAAGCAGAATCCCTTTCCCAAGATCGAGGTGTTCCGCCCCTCCCTGAAGCGGGAGCGCCTCTGCGGGCCCGAGGACAACCTCATCGCCGTGGCCAGCGACGAACCGCTGCCGGCGACGGCGGTCCCCAACTTCCGCCTCGACGACAGCGCCGGGATCGCCGCCTGGGTGGCGGCTGTCTTCGGCCTCGGGGAAAGAGGGGAAGCCGGCGGTGCGGAGGGGCGGTAATCCCCGGGCAGGACAAAGGGACGCAGGAGGTCGCGGACGGCCAAGGGAACGGGGGGTATGCGCACCCGGTCTAAGTACGGCGACTGCTGCTCCGGCGGCGGCGCCGCTTTTCGGAGCTTGCGCGGTCATGATCATCGCGGGCGGTAAGAGGGGATGTACGAGTTTCTCGATGTAACCACCTGGTCGGTTCTCCAGTGGGTCCTCGTGGTCCTGGCGGCGGGGTTCATCGGCCAGTTCGGCAAGAGTTTCGCCCAGTTGGTCATGGCCAAAATCAAGGCGCGAAGGACGGGACGCAAGCAGGAAACCTGGCCTGTCTCCCCGGGGGGGCAGGTTACGCCGGCGGCCGCCGGTCGCGGTGTCCCCGCCGCCGGTCGCGACGCCGCTGTCGTCTCCGGGGTCGCCGGGGAGGGGGCCGCCGTGATCGGGAGCAGCGACGGTGCGGGCGGCGATCGGGTCGTCCCCGCCGCATCCGGGGTCCCTTCCCGAAGCGCCCCCGCGGCTGGGTCGGCATCGGCGGCGATAACCGTGCCGAAGGAGGCCGCCGGGGAATATCCGCCCCCGGTTCCGGACAAAAAGGCCCTCAAGGCGCAGCTCAAAGAAAAGAAGAAGGCCGCGAAAGCGGCGAAGAAGGCGGCGGGATAACCCCGGCGGGTTTCCCTCCCCCTGTCCGGATGGTCGCCGGCCGGTCCGCCGGGGGTGGGGAGGGATAAACCCCGGCGCCCCGCTCCCCGCCGTCCCCGGGTCCCGGGCTTCCGGGCGGTCACGAAAGGGAGGCCAGGAACTCCCGGATGATCTCCGTCACTTCTTCAGGCTTTTCCATGGGGATCAGATGCCCCGCCCCGGCCACCACCCGGTGGGTTCCCCGGGGGAACGCGGCCGTTGCCCTGGGCAGATCGACGAAGTGGCGGTTGTCGCTCACCTCCCCCTCCAGGACCAGGACCGGGCAGGTGACCTTCGCCAGCTCCGGCCAGGGGTCGTACTGCATCCCCCCCATGAACAGCGCCGCCTCCCGTTCCGGGGAGCAGGCCAGCTGCAGCCCCCCCGCCTCCCCCGGTTTCAATCCGTACCGGATATACAGAGCGAGCATCTCCTCGTCCCAGTTCCGGAAGAGGGAACGGGAACGTAAATAGGTCTGCACCGCACCGGCGTCCTCCCAGTGATTCTTTCTCTTGATGGATTTGGCGGCCAGGGGGTGCTGATCCACGGTGATCCGGAGGCGGTAGAAATCCTCGGGCAGAAAGATCGGCTCGATGAGGATCATCCCCCGGGCCGTGAGGCCGAAGAGGGCGTTGGCCAGGGTCATGACCGTGGCGCCCATGGAATGCCCCACGAGGAAAGGGGAAGCGAGGTTCAGGCCCCGATAGAAATCCGCCAGGTCCCGGGCGAGGGTCAGCCAGTTCAGGCCGCCGTTGTCGGGGGTCGCCTCCCGGTGATCGCAGAAATAGGGGGCGACGACGCAGTGGGGCGGGGACAGGCGGCGGGCCAGGGGGTGCCACAGCCAGGGCAGAAAACCCGTGGCGTGGAGGAAAACGACCGGCGGGCCGTCCGCTTCGTAAAGCAGATAGGGTACCTCCGCGCCGGCGACGGCCTGGACGGCGGTCTGGGGTTTACGTTCCGGAGCCTGGTCTTTTTCTGTCGTCAAGGTTTGATCCTGCCGGTCGAGGTGATGAGATGGCGTTGCCTCCGTTTGCCCGCTTCCCGGTGGCGAAGGGGTGTCTTTGGGTCAGAACACGAACACGGCGGCGGCGACCACGGTGGTGTAGCCGTCGTTCTTGACGATGGAAGACTGGGTGACGTTGCGGGTCCGCACGATCTTGCCGCTGATCTTGAAGATCTCCTTCTTTTCATCCCAGCTTTCGTCGACGTTGAAATCGATACCGAGGGTGGAGGCCAGCATGGCGGCGGCCAGGTCTTCGGCGTAATCGCCGGCCTGCTTTTCCGTCTGCCCGAAGGCGTGGTGCTCACTGATATAGCCGTAGGAGGTCTTGTCCGCCGGGATGGCGCAGCCGACGGAAGCGGCCAGAAGCCGCTTGGGTTCGTTGCTGCAGGCCCGGCTCATGACGCAGTAGGTGATGGCGCCGGGGACCAGGGCCTTCAAGCCCTGGGCCCGGGAAATCATTTTCGATCCCGGGGGAAAGATGCTCGAAACCTGGACCAGGTTGCATTTTTCTATACCCGCATCACGGAGCGCCCGTTCGAAGGAGTGCAGCTCGTCCTTGTGGGTCCCCACCCCCTTTGTAAAAAAGACCTTTGTAGGAACAAGGGTTTTCATCGCCAACCCCCTCCTTTGCACCGTTTGATTGTTGACGCCGTGCTTATCAGCTTGTAGGTTTTGTGTCAATGAGGAGATGGGATTTTTTTTCATCCCCCGGCCGTTTGGGTAAACACTGTATTATCGTATAGATACTCCATCTTTTCCTTGTGTTTGAGCTCCTCGCCGGCCATGCGGTTCAGGATGTCCCTTATCTCGCCGGCCGGGTGGATTTCGGCGAGTTTCTTGTAGTAGTTATAGGCCTTCAATTCCCGTTCCGCGGCCAGGAGGTAAATGTCCTTGTCCTTGACGTTTTTCGTGACGGTGGGTTTTTCCGAGAATTCCCTGATTCTGGACGTCCCCTCCTCGTCGATGATCAGGGTGTTTTCCGGGTAAACGCCATCCCGGTATTTTATGAGATAATCACGGTGCTTGCGTTCCTCATCGGCTAAAAAAACCAGGGTACTCTTGGTCGCCTTGTCTTCCACGGTATGGTAGAGGTCCATGTAAAACCGGAAAGCCGCCTCTTCATTACCGATAGCCTTTTGGAGAATCGCTTCCAAAGTTTTGTTGTTCATCCTCATTTGCCTCCTGATTTTTTTATCGTCCCCCGGTGCGGCAGCCCATCGACGATGGGCGGTCAGACCCCTCACGTCCCTCCGTACCCGACCGTCACCCCGTCTCCCGCCACGATGACGGGAACCTGCCGCTTTCCACCGGAATATTTCAACATCTCCGCCAGTTTCCCGGCGTCTTTTTTCACATCCACATAAAGCGCCCGGGACCCGAAGGCCGACCTGGCCCGGTCCGTATAAGGTCAGCCGCCCTTTCCGTAAATGACGACCTTTTCTTCCATGGCCTACCTCCCCGCATTCGACCGCACCGCCGGCCGGCAACGGTGCCGGTGTCTCGCGGTGCGGGTTGCTTTCCCGGTGGGGCGGGCAAACGCCGCCGGCATCAGTATTCCGTCAATTGCGAGAGACCTCGTTCCCCAACGAGAATGATCCTTGTGTGGCTGAGCCGGGAGGCGATGACCTTGGCGATGGCCTTCATGGTTTTGAAGCCCAAATCGCTGTCCTCTTCCATGAGCTGCCGCAGCTTCCCGGCCTCCAGGGCGATGAGCCTGGAGTTGTCGATGCACAGAGCACCGAGGGTGAAGATATAGGGTTCTACCACCGCGGACCAGCCCATGACCTCTCCCTTGGCCACGGTATCCACGGTAACCTGCATGGGCGGGCGATGCGGCCCCAGGTAGGACTCCAGGGACATGACCACTTTGCCTTCGACCAGAACAAAGAGGCTCCGTGCCGGATCGCCCTTTTTGTACATCTGACTGCCTGCCGCATGGGATTCTTCGGTGGCGATGGCGGCAAGCTTCTCCAGTTGCGCATGGGAGAAATCTTTAAAAAAATTGAATTCCTTCAGCATATTGGCCGTAACCATGGGGAACCTCCTTTTTATTGTTTTCTTATGGGAGATGATAGCAAGATTTAGTTGGAAATTCCATAAAAAAATATTTTTCCGGCCCGTAGAAAACGGGTTGCCGAATCGGCGGAAAAGGCCTACATAAACCGGCAGGGTCCTGCGGTTGCGCGGGTCGCACCCTGCTGCGGCGAAAGGCCGGCGCCGCCGTGATTTTTTTCCCCGACGGAGGGCGGCGTGCCGTGTCCGGCCGGGTTTAAGAACATCCGGAGCCGTTGGCGGGCAAGACGAAAGATGAAAATGTCGCCAAGGAAACCGCTGGGGGTATTGTCTGACGGAATATCAAGCAATGCCCACCCGGCGAGGATATAAACGATGGTCTGCAGATCCTTACGTACCGCCAGGGAAACCGGCCGCTTATGCCCGTCGCTGCCGGCGAAACGCAGTTCCGCCCTGCTGTCGGGAACGGCAAGAATTTCTTTGGCGATTTTGTTCCTGGTTGTTGTCGTCACCGCCGCGGGTTGCAACAACCCCGAGCTCATCCGTGACCTTCGGGATTTGCCCCAGGACCATTTTGCGTATCTTCCCGGTGTTTTCGGCGACCTTAACCGGCCCCTGGCGGACAGGGGCTGGCAGGAGGAAAAGAAGGGACAATATCTCCAAAACCTTTTCCTGCCCTGGCACCAGGAGATGCCGCAGTACACCGCCCGGGAGGTGCAGGAGGCCTGGCTGCCCTTCGTACCCGATCCGGGGGATCGCAGCCGTCCCGGCCGCCGCCGCCGGAGTTTGATACGCAAAGCCGCGGCCAATGCCGCTATGCGAAGTTATCCGAACAGCTCCTGGAAGGGGATAACCACCGCCGCGGTGCAATTGCGGCATCTGCCCACCGCGGCGCCGGTGGTTTCGGATTCGTCCCGCCGGGTCGACAAAAACCACCCCCTGGATAAACTACAGGTGTCGTCCGTTCCTCCCGGAACGCCGGTTTATGTCTCCCACCGCTCCCGGGACGGACGCTGGCTGCTGGTGGAAACCGGTTTTGTCCGGGGTTGGACCACAAGGCAGGGGGTGGCCGCGGTCAGTCCTGACTTCCGGCAGCGGTGGGAACAGGGGCCTTACGCCGCCATTGTCCGGGATAAAACTCCCCTGGCCGTGTCGGGGGGCAGATTCCTTTACCGGGTCTCTCCCGGGGCCCTCTTTCCTGTTGCGTCCGGCCGGGGAGAGACGCTGAAGGTATTTGTCCCGGTCCGCGGCACCCGGGGGCGGGCCGCGTTGCGAACCGCCGTCGTTTCCGGCACGGCGGCGGCGCCCCTGCCGCTGCCCTTGACGCCTGCCAACCTCGCCGCCGTGGCCAACGAACTGATCCGGGAGCCCTACGGTTGGGGAGGGATGTATGGACGGCGGGATTGTTCCGCCATGATCCGTGACCTCTTCACCCCTTTCGGGATCTGGCTGCCCAGACATTCCGCCGACCAGGCCCGCGAGGGGGGACACTATGTCGGGCTGGCCGGTCTATCTACGGCGGACAAGAAACGGCTCATCACGGACCGGGGCGTCCCCTATCTCACCCTGTTGTGGCTCCGGGGGCATATCATGCTCTATATCGGTTCCCGGGACGGCGAACCCCTGGTCTTTCACAACTTCTGGAGTGTCAGGACGATGAGCGCGTCCGGGCGGCCGGGCCGGAAGATCGTGGGCCGGGCGGCGATCACGACCCTTTACCCGGGGCGGGAATTCAACGCCGCCGCCGATCCGGAGGGACCCTATCTGGCCTATCTGCAGGGGATGATCCTTCTCGGGCCGCCGGCGGATAATTGACGGCCGGAGGTCGGAACGGCTTGAAAGTTAAGAATTAATATGTTAGTCGTAGGACGAAACATTCCCACATAGGGGACAAATAGGGGGTCGCCGTAAATGTTGGGGGCTCTTGACGGCGACGGCCGGGGTGGGTGCCGGTGAGGAAAGCCGTAAGGCTTCAGCTTCAGAAAGGCCTCCGGGCAACCGCAGGCGGCGGGAAATCCCCGATTTACCATCTTGCTCCTGCCGTTTTGAACACTGAGGAGGACGGACCGATGACCATGGCGACAGGCGACCGGCAAGACAACAAGATCATCGTTGTCATCGAGGAGGATCTCCAGGAACTGATCCCGGGATATCTGGAAAACCGACGCCGGGATATCGAGGCGATCCGGGAAGCCCTGAAGGGAAAGGATTACGAGACGATCCGTTCCCTGGGGCATAAAATGAAAGGCTCCGGCGGCGGTTACGGTTTCGATGCCGTTACCGATATCGGCCGGGAACTGGAAGAGGCGGCGAAGAGCGAACATGAAGAGGCGATCGTCAGGATCAGCGCGGCGCTGGAGTCCTACCTGGGGCGGTTGGAAGTGGTCTATCGGGGTTGAGGCGGGCAGCCGATGACGGATAGAGCCGGGGAATATATCGAAAAAACGAGGCATCCGGACACCGCAGCGGCGGGACGGGAAAACGGACCCGGCGGCAAGGATCCCTTGACCACGCCCCTCCGGGACGGGCGCCTTCTGCGTGCCGATTTCGGGAAATTCAAGGTGTGGTTGCAGGGGCGTTTCCCCGCCGGGGGGAAAGCGGCGGAAGAAATCCAGAAGACCAGGGTTTCCGGGCTCTACACCCTCGCCGCGACGCTGGGCATCGCGGAGAAAGATCTGGCCGCGGCGGTCGCCGAGTTCCTGCAGTTACCCTATCATCAGCACGCGGATTTTGAAGAATTCGTGACGGATATCCTGCCCCGGGAGTTCTGCCGGTGGAATTATGTCGCCCCCATCCTCGACCGGGAAGCCGCCCCGGCGTTCCTGATCAGCAATCCCTTCGACTGGGAGCTCCTCGATGTCCTCAAGAAGAATACCGCCGCGAATATGCCCCTGCAGCTCATCATCGTGGAACCTCTTTACATCCGGGCCCTCCTGGATAAAATGAGTGACAAGGTGAAATTGAAAACCGCCGGCGCCGCCAGGGGAGAAGAACCGGCGGCACCGGAAGAAAACGACTCGGTTCCGGCACCGATCACCATGCCGGTGATCGAAGATGTGGGGCCCGTATCGGCGGCGGATGTGGAAAAGCGACCGGTGGTCCATGTCGCCAACAACATTCTCTACACGGCGGTAATGGAAAGGGCGAGCGATATCCATATCGAACCCAAGGAAAAGGAGACCCTGGTCCGTTTTCGTGTCGACGGCGATCTCCAGGACATCTTCCGCCTGAAAAGGCAAACCGGGGTCATGGTCATCTCCCGGCTCAAGGCCCTGGCCGGTCTGGACATCGCCGAGCGTTTGAAGCCTCAGGACGGCGCGGTGGAAATAATGGTCGGCAAGCGGACCTTCAAGCTCCGCCTGGCCACGACCTCGACACCGAGCGGGGAGAGCCTCATCATCAGGGTCCTGGAACCCTCGGCCAAGCCCAAGGATCTGAGCGAGTTGGGGATGACGAAGGAGCAGGTCGGGCTGATGATGGATTTCGCCACCAGGCGTTACGGCCTCATCCTCGTCGTGGGACCCACGGGTGCGGGCAAGACCACGACCATCTACAGCTTTCTCTCCCAGGTGGACACCAAGACCCGGAGCCTGATCTCCGTGGAAGATCCGGTGGAATACCGGATTCCCGAGGCCAACCAGCAGCAGGTTAACGAAAAAGCCGGGGTGACCTTCGACGCCCTGCTGAAGTCTTCGGTGCGTCAGGATCCGGATATCCTCTATCTCGGGGAAATCCGCGATCCCTTCTCCGCCCGCATTTCCGTGGATTTCGCCAGTACGGGTCACATGACCATCTCCACCCTCCACACCAACAACGCCACCACGGCGATCTTTCGTCTCGAACGTCTCGGCGTGAGCCGGGAGGTCATGTCCGAGGGTCTGCTCGGGATCATCGCCCAGCGCCTCCTGAAGAAGCTCTGTCCCCACTGCAAGCGGGTCGCCCCCATTACGGCGCGGGAGGCGGAGATGCTCCGGCCCTTCCTGGATGAACCGCCGGCCTACGTCGCCCATCCCGTCGGCTGCCCGAAGTGCCGGGAAGGTTATTTCGGACGGGAGGGCGTCTATGAGATCATCGCCTTCGACGCCGATTTGCTGGAACGTATCCGCACCGGGGTACCGATATCGGAGCTCCGGGAATTCATCCATCGCCGGGGCGACTACCTCATCAGTCATCACGCCGCCCAGAAGGTTAAGGACCTTGTCTTTCCCGTGAAGGATGTTTATGACAAGATCCTGGTCGAGGAAATTCAGCTGGGCCCCAAAGAAGAGGAGATAAAGGCGGAGCAGAAAGGGGAAACTCCGCAAAAGACCGGTGCGCCGCGGATCCTGGTGGTGGAGGACGATGAGGACAACCAGCTCCTCATTTCCCGCATCCTGACGGCCCAGGGCTATGACGTGTCCGTGGCCGGCGACGGTATCGACGCCCTGATGGCCCTGGGGACCAAGGAGTTCGATCTGATCCTCTCGGACATCAACATGCCCAATCTGGACGGTTTCAAACTGCTGGAAATCATGAATCAAAAGGGAATCCAGGCGCCGCTGATGTTTCTCACGGCCCGGGCTGACGAAGAGGACGAGGTCAAGGGCCTGGAGCTGGGGGCGCTGGATTATCTCAAGAAGCCGATAAAAAAGGACGCCCTCCTGATGCGGGTCAAACGCGCCCTGGTAAGAAGCGGCCGGGGATGATAGAAAAGCGCCCCCGCCCCGGGGCGGTGTTTTGTCGGGGAGTGCCTGAGGACGACTAACTTTGGAAGAAGAGGTTTGCCGGCGATGATGAGACCTTATGAGATATCCGGTCCCGTTTCGGGCGGGGGAAAGACATCTGTTTTGTCCCCCGGTGGTCGTTTTTCTCCGCCCGGGCGGCAACGCCGGCTGAGGAATGACGACCGGCGGGGTTTCACCCTCGTGGAGATGGTCGTGGTCATCGCCCTGATCCTCGTGCTGCTGGCCATCGCCACCCCGCTGATGAGCGCCTACCTCGAGCGAAGCCGGGCCACGAAGTGCCTTTCCCTGCGCTATGTCACCGAAAAATCGGAGATGACCTACATGATCGAGAAGGGACGCAGCAGCGACAGCTTCTCCGATCTCATCAACGCCGGCTTCCTCACCGGAGAGCCCCGCTGCCCCAGCGGCGGGACCTATGTGTGGCTGCAGCGGACACCGGAGCCCATCCTGGGCTGTTCCGTCCATTACGGCACCGTTCCGGCGGGGGAGGGCGCCCAGGTCCTGTTTGCCAGCGGCTTCGACGATCAGAGCGGTTTGACCAGGCTTATGGGACAGTGGAACACCGGTCACGGAACCCTGAACAACCGGCCCGGCCAGGAAAGCCGCATCGCCTTCGGCGATACCGCCTGGAAGGATTACGAGATCCAGGTCAGCGCCACCCTGACCCAGGGCAACGGTTACGGCGTCTATTACCGCGCCGACGGCAACCCCAATATCACCGGTTATGTCTTTCAGTTCGATCCCGGCCTGGGGAACAAATTCGTCGTCCGCAAGGTCGTGGGCGGCAGCGAACAGTCCCCCTTTCAGAGTGTTTCCATGCCGGCCGGGTTTCCCATCTACAACCAGTCCCACGACATCAGCATCTCCGTGACGGGCGACCGGCATATCATCAAGGTCGACGGCCAGCCGGTACTGGAATTCCGGGACAGTACCTTCGCCTCCGGCGCCGGCGGCTTCCGGACCTGGGGCAATACCCAGGCCAACTTCGATAACCTTAGCGTCGTGCAGAAGTGAGGACGGACCATGACTGACATGGAAAACCGGCCGCAGACCTGCCGGGGATGCGGCAAGATCATCGAGGAAGGGAGCGGCGGTGAAGCGCGCCGGGAGGGGGAGGTCTATTGCCCCCAGTGCATCATCGCCCAGGCGGAAAGATACATCCGGGCGCCGGAGATCGAAACCTCGCGCCTGCGTCGATTTCGCGAGACCTTGGCCTGGAAGGTGACCCTGGTTCTGATCGTGCTGGTCTGCCTGGGGCTCGTCGCCTATCAGGCCCCGCGGATCATGGCCGCCTTCCAGGAGCCGAAGCCGGTGCGTATGGGCACCTATGCCACCGATGCCGCCACCGACCAGTGTCTGAAGAATCTCTGGCAGCTTGCCGCCGATCTCCAACAGGGTAAACAGGGGACGGCGGCCGGCAGGGTGTGTCCCGCCAGCGGCAAACCCTATGTGTTCGTTACGGGTCCGAATCCGGAGATCCATTGTCCCCAGCCGGCGGCCCACGGTTTCCGGGATATTTCGGTTTCGAAGCGCTATCCCGTCCCGTCTCTGAAGCAATAGGCCTGTCAGGCGGAGAAAAGAGGGGGCCCCATGGCCGGGGCGAAGGCAGACAAATACCGGTTGACCCTGGAGTATGACGGCGGCGGGTACCGGGGCTGGCAGACCCAGGAGAACGCCCGTTCGGTCCAGGGAACGCTGCTCCGGGCGGCGGCGGAGCTTTTCGGCTCCGAGGTCGATATCCAGGGGGCGGGAAGGACGGATGCGGGGGTGCACGCCCTGGGCCAGGTGGCCCATCTGGCGGTGAAAAGATCGCTGCCGCCGCCGCGGATCAAGGAAGGGCTCAACGATCTCCTGCCGGCCACCATCAACATCCTGAAGGTGGAGCGGGTGCCGCCGGACTGGCATGCCCGTCACGACGCCGTGGGCCGGATCTATATCTATATCTTCTCCCGGGTCCGGAACGCCTTCGGCAAGCGTTATGCCTGGTGGGTGAAGGAGGGGCTGAATGCGGCGGCGATGCGGGAAGCCTGCCGCCTGTTTGCCGGTTTCCATGACTTCGCCTCCTTTGCCGACCGGCGCCTGGAGCGGCATGTCTCCACGAAGGTGCGTATCGCCGCCGCGGATATCGAGGAGCGGGGGGAACTGATCATCTTCCGCGTAGCGGGTTCCCACTTCCTGTGGAAGATGGTCCGGCGCCTGGCGGGGGTATTGGCGGAGGTCGGGCGGGGGAACCTGACCGGAGAAGGGGTCGCGGAACTCCTCGTCACCCGGTCCGAGCTGCCGGCCCGGCTCACCGCCCCGCCGGCGGGGCTTTTCCTCGCGCAGGTACTCTACCCGGGAGAGGCGGCGATGCCGCTGGTCCTCCCGCCGCCCCTCATGTTCGCCGCGGCGGACGGGCGGCAGGTGACGGGACGGAGACAGGATGCGTGAGGATAGGACGAGCGTTTCGCCGGGCCGCGGCAAAACGCTTGCCGGAGAGACAGTTCCATGAAGGGCGCGGAATTCGGAATGACAAACCCGGGACCAAAAAATTCGGTATGGTGGGGGGATCCTCTTAAATGACCGGAATGGAAAATTACCGGGAGCTGCCGCCGCGAGGCAAGCCCCTCAAACGGGCCTATGTGGCGGTCATGCTCTGGTTTGTCGGCCGGGCCATACAGGCGGCGGCCCGGGTGGACGACGCGGTCCGGGAGGAGTTTGCCGCCCTGCCCGCCGGATTCACCTTTTCCCTGGGCGTTTTGCCCCGGGGGCCGGCGATGATCGTGGGCAAGGACGAGGACGGCCGGGTGCGCTACCGGGGTTGGCAGACCGCGGGAAAAAGGATCGACCTGCAGATGAAGATAAAGAACCTGGAAGGGGCGATCCTGATGTTCACCTTTCAGGAGAGTACGGCGGCGGCCACGGCCAGGAACCGTCTCATCGTGGACGGCGAGGTCCCCGCCGCCTGCGCCGTCGTCCGGGTCCTGGACCGGGTGGAGGTTTATCTCCTGCCGAAGATCATCGCGAAACTGGCGGTGAAGCGTTATCCCGACCGGCCCGGGGAGGATAAGCTCCGCAACCGGATCCGGATCTATGTGGGGGCCGTTTTCGGATTCCGATAAGGAGGATGAAGGTGTCGCCGTCTCCGAACAGTTTTGTCTTTTGCAGCCCCGCCAAGGTGCTTTCCGGGAACAAGGCCCTGGAAAACCTGCCGGTGGAGTTGGCCGGGATGGATGCCTGCCGGCCTCTGATCCTCACGACGGCCGGACTGGCGTCCCGGGGGATGGAGCGGACAATGGCGGCGGTTTTCGCCGATTCCGGTCTGACCGTCGGTTTTTTTACCGGCATCCCCGCTTTCCCCGATCGGAAACTTGTCCGTGCCTTGTACGGACTGTATCGGGATCGGGGTCACGATTCCCTGATCGCCCTGGGCGCCGGGCCGGTGCTGGATGTGGCCAAGGCCCTGAATATCGCCCTTTCGGGAGCGCCGGAGGATCTGGAGGCCGCGGCCGCCGGTACGTTGGCAAACAGGAAACTGCGGCCCCTGACGGCGATTCCGAACCTCGATGTCTCCGGCTATGAAATGACCAGGTACGCATCCCTGTCTTCCCTGTCCCTCACGGCGCCGACGGCCGTCCCCGAGTTGATCGTTTTGGATCCGCGCACGGTCCTGCCGGAAGCACGTAAGACCACGGCCGCCGCCGCCCTCCTTACCCTGACCCAGGCCGTGGAGGCCTTCCTGCATCCGGGACGCAACCAATTGACGGACGCCTATGCCTATGGGGCGACCAGGTATGTCATGGAGAACCTCCCGACGGCCCTGAAGCACCCCTCCCATCACAGCAGCAGGATCGCCCTGGCCAATGCGGCCTTTTTCGCCCAGACGGCCTTCGACAATCTGTCCGGGGGGATGATCTTCTGCCTCGGCATGGCTATGGCCCGGCGCTGTGCGGTCAGTCCGGGTCTGATCATGGGGCTCCTGCTGCCTCATGGCCTCCTCCTGGAAATGGACCGGGAGGAAACGCCGGGCCGGGATCTCTTCCTCGCCGTGGGGGGTGCGGAGGATTATGCCGTTATCGAGGAGGGGATGGGTATCCGCAAGGCCGTGGACCGCTTTGTGGAACTCCTGCTGGAGCTTCAGAGCCTCATTCCCGATTTTCCCCGGAGTATCCGGGACATCGGCCTTGCCAAAAGCGATCTGGAAGAACTTTCCGGCGCCGCCGGCAATGTCGGCGGCCGGGGAAGTCTTGCCCTGTCCGAGGTCCGCTACCTGTTGGACAAGGCCTGGGAAACGAGATTTTAACCGCCGGGATGACCGGCCGTGGCGGCATGTCTGCCTTTGAAAGCGGTGCCGGCGGACCGAGGAGAAAAGCCTGATGTACCTGCCTGGATATTATGAATATTCCTGCCGGGTGAAGATCGTCGCCGGGCACGACGCCCTGGAACGGATTCCCGACTTGCTTTCGGACATCGGCGCCCGGCGGCCCATGGTGGTCACCGACAAAGGCGTCGCCGGAGCGGGGCTGGCGGATATCGTCCTGGGGGCGATAAGCGACCACCTGGAAGTGGGTGTTGTCGCCGACGACGTTCCCCCCGATTCCGACCTGCGGGTGGTCAACCGCCTGGCCGCCCTTTACCGGGAACGGGGCTGTGATTCGCTGCTTGCCGTGGGCGGGGGGTCGGTGATGGATACGGCCAAGGGCATCAACATCATCGTTTCCGAGGGGGCCGACGATCTCATGAAGTTCAGCGGCGCCGGGGCGCTGAAGCGGCCGCTGAAACCCCTGATCGCCATTCCCACCACGGCGGGCACCGGTTCGGAGGTCACTCTCGTGGCGGTGGTCAAGGATCACGAGCGGCACCTGAAGATGGCCTTCGTGAGTTTTTTCCTCCTGCCCGATGCGGCCGTCCTCGACTCCCGGATGACCATGAGCCTCCCCGCCCCGATCACGGCGGCCACGGGGATGGATGCCCTGACCCACGCCGTGGAGGCCTACTACTGTCTGAGCAAGAATCCGCTGAGCGACGTCACCGCCCTGGCGGCCATCCGGCTCATCAGCGGGAATCTCCTCCAGGTCACCCGGAACCCCGGGGATCGGGAGGGACGCCTGGCCATGGCCAATGCCGCCACCCTGGCCGGGATGGCCTTTTCCAATTCCATGGTGGGCATGGTGCATACCCTGGGACATGCCACGGGTTCCGTCTGCGGGGTCCCCCACGGGGTGTGCATGGCCATCCTCCTCCCCTATGGGCTGGAGTACAACCGCCACAAACGGGAAGCGGTGATGGGGGAGCTGCTCTTCCCCATCGGCGGCCCGGGGATCTACGGGCAGACGCCGCGGGAGGAGCGCACGCCCCGGGTGATTTCCTATATCCGCCAGTTGAACGAGGATCTCCATACGGCGACGGGAGGGCGGCACGCCCGTTTCTTCGCCGAGGTCATGGACCGGGAGGGCCGTCCCGCCGTGCCGCGGGAACGGCTGCCGGACATCGCCCGGGCGGCCCTGGGGGACGGTTCGATCTTCTACAACCCCGAGGACCTGGATTACGACGATTTGCTCATGGTCCTGGAGGCGGCCTGGGAGGGCTTGCCCCTGGATCCGGGCCGGATCCGGAAGGGGTAGCTTTCCGCAGGAGCCATACTTCCCCGGGAAGACACTTTCATCGTTCCCGGGTATTGGACAAAGATGATCATGGAGATGGAGAGGAACAATATTGACTGCTGTGGCCGCCGGGGCGCCGTTTCCCCGGGGCGGCCGAACATGCAGCGCCGGAGGCCGTTATGAACGGGGGTTGTTTGGGGAAGATCCTCTGGGTGGACCTGACGGCGGGAACATGCCGCGAGGAAATCGTTCCCGATGAGCTCTATGCCCGTTATCTCTCCGGGGTCGGCCTGGCGGTCCGCCTTCTGGCCGACCGGATCCCCGCCGGGGCCGATCCCCTGGGGCCGGAAAACATCCTGGGCTTCGTTTCCGGCCTGCTCACCGGCACGGGGGCCCTTTTCAGCGGACGCTGGCTGGCCGTAGGCAAGTCGCCCCTGACGGGGGGCTGGGGGGACGCCAACTGCGGCGGGACCCTGTCCCCGGCCATCAAACGCTGCGGTTACGACGGGATCTTCTTTGCCGGCGTCAGTCCCCGACCCGTATATCTTTTTGTCGGTCCCGGCGGTCCGGAAATCCGGGATGCCGCCCACCTCTGGGGACAGGACGCCCCGGCGGCGGAGGAGGCGCTGACGGCGACGGCGGGGGGCCATGCCCGGGTGGCCGTCATCGGACCGGCCGGCGAGAGGCTGTCCCTCATCGCCGGAATCTGCAACGACCGGGGCCGCCTCGCCGCCCGTTCCGGTCTGGGGGCGGTGATGGGTTCCAAGCGTCTCAAGGCCCTGGTACTCGCCGGCAAGGGGCGGATTCCCGTCCATCACCGGGAGGAGGTCCGGCGGCTGAGCCGGGAGTGCAACAGGTGGGTTCAGCTCCAGCCCCCCTTCCTTTCCGGGGCGGCGGCGGCTTACATCGGGACGCTCATGCGCCTCCTGCCCTTCCAGATGGCCATGGACGGCCTGGTTTACAAGCTCCTCCTGAAGAAGTGGGGGACCTCCGGCATGAACCAGATGTCCGTGGAGATGGGGGACGCCCCGGTGATGAACTGGAAGGGGACGAGTGCGGACTGGGGAATCGGGAAGTCCCGCTCCGTGAATCCCGATGCCGTCAGGGCCCTGGAAAAGGTAAAATACCACTGTTATTCCTGTCCGTTAGGCTGCGGCGGCATCTGTACCCCCCGGGGACGACTCGGGGAGGTCCACAAACCGGAGTATGAATCCATACTGGCCCTGGGCGCCCTGTGCATGAACGGGGATCTGGAGGGCATCTTCACCATGAACGAGCTGCTCAACCGGGCGGGGATGGACACGATCTCCGCAGGGGGGACGGTGGCCTTCGCCATGGAGTGCTACGAACAGGGCATCCTCAGCCGGGAGGACCTGGACGGCCTGGATCTGCGCTGGGGAAACGCCCCGGCCATGATCGCCCTCATCGAAAAGATGATCCGCCGGGAAGGGGTCGGTGATCTCCTGGCCGACGGCTCCCGGCGAGCGGCGGCCAGGATCGGCCGGGGGGCGGAGGCCTATGCCGTTCACGCCGGCGGGCAGGAGCTGCCCATGCACGACGGTCGTAACGATCCGGGCTTCAACGTCCACTATTCCGTGGAGGCGACACCGGGGCGGCACACCGTCGGGGCGCAGCTCTACTACGAGATGTTCCAGCTCTGGAAACGGATTCCCGGACTGCCGCGGCCGCCCCTGTTCTATCACAAGAACCGGAAATATATCGCCGACGAGGAGAAGGCGATCATGGCCGCGGCGTGCAGCAAATTCATGAATGTGGCCAACGGGGCGGGTCTGTGCCTCTTCGGACTCTTTTTGGGGGCGGCGCGGATTCCGTCTTTCGCCTGGCTCAACGCCGCGACGGGCTGGCGACGGACCCCGGAGGAATATCTCGCCGTCGGGGCGGATATCCAGGAATGGAAACAGAACTTCAACCACAAACACGGCATCGATCCGAAATCCTTCCAGGTTCCGGACCGGGTGGTCGGCCGTCCGCCCCAGAGACGGGGGGCCAACCGGGGCCGGACCATGGATATCGAGAAGATGTGTCGGGATTACTGGGAGCAGTTCGGCTGGGATAGGGAGACGGGCATCCCGCCGGGCGGGAGGGACGGCGGGGGATAGAAAGGCGGTCGGCATCCACCCCGTCCGGCCGGGTTTCCCGTCGGTGCCGGCGCCGCGGGCCGGGCGACGGTCCGCCCGCCCGGCGCCGTAGCGAGGGGAGAGCGGCACCGAGGGCGGGGAACTGAAAAAGGCATGGATTATGTCCTATCACATCAATGAGTTATGCAACGGCTGCGGGGCCTGCACCCGGCTGTGCCCCGTGGGGGCCATCACCGGGGAAAAGAAGACGCTCCATGCCGTCGATCCCCGGCGCTGCATCGAGTGCGGCGCCTGCGGGAAGATCTGCCCCGTGGGGGCGGTACGGGATGCCTTCGGCATCGTCTGTGTGCGGAGTAAGCGCGCCGCCTGGGAGAAGCCCCGGTGTGAAGAAAAGCTCTGCATGTCCTGCGGCATCTGCCTCGATGCCTGCCCCGCCCACTGTCTGGACTGGTCGGCGCCGGTGCTGAGGGGGGAATATCATGCCTATCCTTTTCTAAAGGAAGAGAAGCGCTGCCTGGGATGCGGCTTCTGTGCCGAAGAATGCCCCGTCGGGGCCATGGTGATGACCGCGCCCGCCGCGGCGGAAGGGGAACCCGATGCCTGAACGCAGTTACCACCTTGAATTGCCGCCGGCCGGGCATGTGCAGCGGCCGCCGGATCTCTTCCCCGGGGCCGCTCCCTCTTTGGAGGAGCGGTTCGACCTGATGATCAGGAACCTGAACGATATTATCGCCATCGTCGACGATCGGGGGTTGGTACGGTACGTCAGCGGCTCCGCGGAGAAGACAACCGGCTACAGCGTCCGGGAAATGATCGGCCGGAACGCGTTCGATTTTCTCCATCCCGACGACGTGGCCCACGTCACCGCGGCATTACTGGACCTGCTGAGTCATCCCGGTAAGACCGGCCGGGCGGAATACCGCCGCCGCCACCGGGACGGCCACTGGCTCCATATGGAAACCCTGGCGACGAACTGTCTCGACGACCCGCACATCCGGGGCATCCTCCTGAATATCCGGGACATTACGGAGCGGAAACTCTACGAGAAGGCCCTGGCCGACAGCGAGGTGAAATTCCGCCAGATCGTGGAAAATGCCGTCGAAGGCATCTTCCAGAGCACCCCGGGAGGGCGTTTTCTCAGCGTCAATCCGGCCCTGGCCCGGATGTGCGGCTACGATTCCCCCCAGGAGATGATCGCCGCCGTTCACGACATGGCCGCCCAGCATTACGTCCATCCCGAGGAACGGGAGACCTTTATGCGGCTCCTGAGGGAAAACGGTCGGGTGGAGAACTTCGAGCACAAGACCTTGCGCCGGGACGGGACCTCCTTCTGGTCGTCCGTGAGCGCCCGGGAGGTCAGAGACGAGCAGGGACGGCTCCTCTACTACGAGGGGACCCACGAGGACATCGATAAACGCAAGCGGGCGGAAGAGGCCCGGCGGGAATCGGAGCGGCGCCTGGCGGACATCATCGATTTTCTTCCCGACGCCACCTTCGCCGTGGATGCGCGCGGCTGTGTCATCGCCTGGAACCGGGCCATCGAGGAGATGACCGGCGTGCCCAAAGAGGAAATGATCGGGAAGGGCGACTATGAATATGCCCTGCCTTTCTACGGGAGGCGCCGCCCGATCCTGATCGACTTTATCTTCCGGTGGGATGAGGATATCCGGAAACAGTATTCGTTCATCAATAAGGACGGGGAGATTCTGACCACGGAAACGAGTGTGCCCATGGTAAAGGGGCAAGCCCGCATCCTCTGGGGCAAGGCCGCCCCCCTTTACGACGCCCGGGGCCGGATTGCCGGCGCCATCGAATCCATCCGCGACATTACGGAGCGGAAAGAGGCCGAGGAGCGGCTCAACGAAGTGGTGGCGAACATGCGCAAGGCCATTGCCACCACCATCCAGGTCATGATCGCCACGATCGAACGGCGCGATCCTTACACGGCGGGGCATCAAAAGCGCACTGCCGATTTGGGGATGCATATCGCCAGGGAGATGGGCCTTCCCCCGGAGCAGGTCGAGGGGATCCGCATCGTGGGCTCCATCCATGACATCGGCAAGATCTCCACGCCGGCGGAGATCCTCACCAAGCCCACGCGCCTGACCGAAATCGAGTACGCCCTGGTGCGGCACCATGCCGTCAGTGGCTTCGAGATCCTCAAGGATATCGAAGCGCCCTGGCCCCTGGCGGAAATCGTCTGCCAGCACCATGAACGCCTCGACGGGTCGGGCTATCCCCGGGGGCTGCGGGGGGAGGAGATCCTCCTGGAAGCCCGGATCCTGGCCGTGGCGGATGTGGTGGAATCCATGTCCTCCCACCGGCCCTACCGGCCCGCCCTGGGTCGGGAAGCGGCCCTGGCGGAGGTGAGGGCCCACCGGGGGACGCGTTACGATCCGGCCGTGGTGGACGCCTGCCTGCGCCTCTTCCGGGAGCAGGGATACCGGTTCCTGGACTGATCCCCCCGCCCCTTACGGGCCCCTGTTTCCGGTCGGGATCGCCGCGCGGCGCTGTCCCGTCCGGCTCACTTCCCGGCAAAGCCGATCAGCCCCGTTTTGGTCACCGTGGTCATTGCCGACACCCGGGGGGCGTTGAGCAGGTGCCAGACGGTGTACTGCTCCGGATAGAGACTTTCGGCGGAGATGCCGTCCACGGGAAGCACCACCTGCAGGCCCCGGAACGCCGCGCCGGCGGCTGTGGAGATCACCGCCCCGTGGGCTGCGGTGCCGGTGACGATGACGGTTTTGATCCGGTGGTCCCTGAGGATCCTTTCGAGATCCGTGCCCAGAAACTTGTCCGGCCCGGAGGTGACCACGGGATCGTCCGGCCGGGCGGCCAGCTCCGGAGCGATATCCCGGACCGAGGCCCCGGCGGTCAGGCTGTAAACGATCAGGACGCCTTTTTCCCGCGCCGCGTTCAAGAGGCGGCTGACGGCGGGGATGGAGGCCACGCACCGGGGCCGCCGCTCATCGTTGCAGACCTGCCGGTTGAAATCCAGCAGCAGGAGCGCCGTAGCCGCCGCCGGCAGCTTCACCTCCCGGAGCTGCGGCGGCGCCGGGACGGACACGGATCCCCACTCGTCGATAACCGTCGCCGCCGTGACCGGCGCCGCCGCCGTCAAACCGATGAGGATCATTCCCAAAATACCGGACCGTTTGTTGTGGGGAAACAGTTTTTTCATCGCCTTCTCCTTCGGTGTAGTTTCTCCCCCGTCGCGGCCGGCTGTCGCCGATCGCTTGTTGACTTCCTGCGGCGGCCGGGGTAAGCGGGAGGGCGATAATTATACACGTTTTCTTCCGAAAGGGCAGGGGTAATTATGTCGGCAGGGGAGGCGACGATAAGGGTAGGCGTCCTGACGGGACGCCGGGAGATCGGCGGGTTTTTTCACGGGCCCTTCCGGACCGCCGCCGGGGAGATCCTGACCGGTCCCTTTCATCTGGCCGCCGGCGCCCCGTCCCGTCGGCGCGGCGGCGACCCTTTACGCGACCCCGGTCCCGGCGCCGCCGCTGCCGCCGGTCCGCCGCCGGCCGGGGGGGGTGACGGCCTGATTTCCCTCCGCACCCGGGGGGGGGATCGCTTGCTGACCCCGGAAGAACTCTGTTTTCGCCCGGAAGGGGAAACCGTCTTCTCCCTCGCGGAGGTGACCATCGGGGTGAACTTTCACTGGGAACGCCGGGAGGGGCAGACCTTTCAGGGATCTCTGGCGGTCCTTGTGGAGCCCGACGGCACTCTGACCGCCGTCAACGAGATCGGCCGGGAAGACTATCTGGCCAGCGTCATCTCCTCGGAGATGGCCGCCACCGCCCCGCGGGAATTCCTCAAGGCCCATGCCGTCATTGCCCGGAGCTGGCTGGGGGCTATGGAGGAACGAAAGAAAACAGCGCCGGTCGGCGCCGCGGACCGCCGGGGAGACTCCCCGGCAAACAGGTCCCGGGCGGTAGACGAGATAATAAGGTGGTACGGCCGGGAGGAACACGCCCGTTTCGATGTCTGCGCCGACGACCATTGCCAGCGCTATCAGGGGGTGACGAAGATCGTTTCGGAGGAGGCGCGCCGGGCGGTTGAGTCCACCCGGGGGCTGGTGCTCGTCCACGGCGGCCGGATCTGCGACACCCGCTATCACAAGGCCTGCGGCGGCCGGACGGAGGACTTTGCCAACGTCTGGGAGGATGTCCCCATCCCCTATCTGCGCTCCGTTCCCGACGGACCGGAGGATTATCCCCCCGTTACCGGCGAGGAGACGGCCGCCGCCTGGATCGCCGGGCGGCCCGATGCCTACTGCAATGCCGGGGATGCGGCCGCCCTCCGGCGGATTCTTCCCGACTTCGATCGGGAAACCCGGGATTTCTTCCGCTGGGAGGTATCCTATGGCCGGGAGGAACTGGAAGCCCTCCTGCGGCGGCGGGCGGGGATCGATTTCGGGGTGCTGCACGCCCTCGTCCCTCTGCGCCGGGGGCCGTCGGGCCGGATCGTGTGCCTGAAGATCGAGGGATCGCGACGGACGGTGATTGTCGGCAAGGAGCTGGAGATCCGCCGCTGGCTGTCTCCCAGCCATCTCTACAGCAGCGCTTTTGTCGTGGAGACGGAAAGAGACGTCCGGGGAAAGGCGGCCCGCTTCACACTCCGGGGCGCCGGGTGGGGCCACGGCGTCGGTCTCTGCCAGATCGGCGCGGCGATGATGGCGTGCCGGGGATTCACCATGGAGGCCATCCTCGGCCACTACTTCCCCGGCACCTCCCTGGAACGCCCGGGATGGTGACTTGGAAAAATCACCCTGCCGCCGGGGACCTCATCCCTGCCGCCGCCAGGGGCGGTTTACGGCGGCCGGTTCATGAATCTTCCGCCTGTTCCTTACGGGACTGCTGTCCGAGGAGTTCGTAAACCCGGATAAAATTTATCTGCCGGGCGATGTTCTCGTCGTGAACGGCAAAGGGTTCCACCCGGAGTACGGAGCTGATCGCCGCCTGGCGTGTCATCTCCGTAATGAGGATGGAGTCGTTCTTCACCTTGGTCAGACCCTGGAGCCGGAAGACCACATTGACGGCATCGCCGATGACCGTGTAATCCATCTTCTTGTCGAAACCGATATTGCCGATCAGGGCCTCGCCGGTGTGGATGCTGATTCCCATGGTCAAAGGCCGGTCCGTCAGGGAGCGCACCCGGTGATTGATTCCTTCCATGGCGGCCTGCATCTCCAGAGCGGCGGCGATGGCGTTGTCGGCGTCATGACCGCTGGAAACGGGGGCCCCGAAGATGGCCAGCAGACCGTCGCCCAGGTATTTGTCCACGATGCCCCGGTGTTTGAGGACGATTTCCCCGATCGTTCCGAAGAAGTGATTCAGGATCGCCACCGTTCGGCCGGGGCTGAACTGGGCCGACAATACGGAGAAGCCCCTCAGATCGATATTGAGGATCGTCAGGAGGCGGATTTCCTCCAGTTTGCCCTCCCCGGTCTGGGAGCCGTGAATGATCCTTTCCACCACCTCCTTGGGGACGAATTTCTGAAAGACGTTCCGGATGCCCCGTTCGTGCTCCGCCAGCGACTTGGTCTCCCGGTACAGCCGGGCGTTTTCCAGGGCGATGCTTACGGATGTGGCGATGGATTGGAGGAGTTTCATGTCGCTGTCGGTGAAGTCGCCTTTGATCTTGTTCAGGACTTCGATGACTCCCAAAATCCGCCCCTGGGAGATCAGCGGTACGGCCAGGACGGAACGGGTCTGAAATCCCGAATTGCGGTCGAATTCAGGGTAGAAGTAACGGGAACCGGCGGTGTTGGCCACGATGAGGGACTCCCCCCGGGCGGCGGCATAGCCGGCGATCCCCTGGCCGAGCTTCAAACGGAGGTTCTTCAAAAGATCGAGGTTTACGTGCTCGTGGATGTTGAAGGCCTCCTTGAAGACCAGCGAGTCCTCATCCCGCAGGAGGAGCGAGCCCCCCTCGACGTCCATGAGGGCACGGATCATGTTCATCGTCTGCTTGATGACCTCGTCGAGATCGAAGGTGGAAGAAGCCAGAATGCTGCCGATCTGCTTGACGAAATCCATTTCCCGATCCCGCCTGCCTATGGACTCGACCAGCCGCTCCGTGACGATGGCCAGGGAGAGGAGGGACGCCAGCATGTCGATCTTTCCGGCAGCCCCGGCAAAACCCGCCGCCTTTTTGCTTCCCAGAAGCAGCGCCCCGTGGATCTGCCCGCTTGTCTTCAGCGGGGCGAGAACGGCGGCCCGGCAGTCGGCGGCGGTGAGGATTTCCAGCCCCCTGAGATTGGAGGCCGTATCGAGATCAGGTAGAATGATGGGGTTCCCATCCTGGAGCAACTTGTCGATCAGGGAGCCCTCGTAGGGGTAATCGTCGCCTTTGTGGAAGGGGACATCTGTTTTCGCGCGGTATTCAAGAATGGAAAGCCTCGATGATACTTCATTTTCCTTGCCGAAAACGATGGCGATATCGAAGGGGATGGTACTGTTGATCCGGTCGAGGAGGGAGGGCAGGAGTTCACCCCGGGCCACGGTGGCGCTGAAGGTCTTGGCGATGTTCTCCACCACGGACAGGACCTCGTCCTTGTCGCTTTTTTCCTTCATCAGGGACAGATTGTCATAGGTAAAGGCGGCATTGCTCACCAGCGGCGCCAGAACGTCGGCGTCCGCGGGGCTGAAAGGCATATCGTTCTGCCGGCGGGAGACGGTGAGGACCCCGAAAACATCCCTGATTCCCTTCAGGGGCATGCAGAGAAAGGACTTGGTTCCATATTCCTCCCGGCTTTTCCTGCCGAAGCGGTCGTCGTTTTCGATGTCTTCCACGAGAAGAGGCGCCTTGTTGATGACCGCGAATTTGGCGATGCTCTTGGAAAAATCGATACGGTCGCCGCTTTGCAGCCGGTCGCCGTGGCCGATGGCGGCATGGACGATGAAGGTGTCCCGCTTCCCCCGCTCCAGGATGAGGATGGAACCGATGTCTCCCCCGACCAGTTTCATCGCCCGTTCCAGGGTAATATAGAGCAGATCGTCGGATTCGAGGGTTACATAACAGAGATCCGCCAGCTCCTTGAGGGTGGAGATCTGGGATACCTTCTGGTTGAGAGAGACGAACTGCCGGCTGAGTTGCGCTTCCAGGGATTGAAAAGAGGAGACGATACTCTGGATTTCGTCGGTGCCGCCTGCGGTTCCGCTTTCGCCGGCGGTTCCCACGGCGGCCGCTGACGGTGTGGCGCCGGTGACCCTTTTGGCCAGGGCGGAGATGTTGTCGAAGATGTTGCGGACGATGGTGAAGGCAAAAAGAGAGAAGATCAGGACGGCCGTGATGAAGATCGGGATGTACTCGTCATTCAAGAGACGGTAGCGGAAAACGAAGAAGAAGAAACCCATCAGGGGTACGAGGAAGAAGAGGGCGAAAACGATGGTGAGCTTGTAGTACAGGCCCTTGCCCTCCATGGAGAGATTCATGAAAATCTCTTTCAGTTTCATGGGACGAACCGCCCTTTGGGAGATGTATTTCACTCAGTAGGGGAGTTTGTAGAGAAAACAAACCGATATGTCAACGCAATAATTTGACATAATCGCCCCATCCCCATGCCGTTCCGCCGCTGCCCGTCCGGCACCGCCCGGCGGCGGCCCCTCCCTACCTTCTTGACATAACTACGCAGGTAGTTTAAAAGGTTGGAAAATAAAGCATGAAGAGGCGTCCATGAAGCGTGCGGAGCGGTCGCGAAAGGGGATACGGACGGCTTTCATTCTCGGGGCCGGCTTGGGGACGCGGATGCGCCCCCTGACCGAGCATTGCCCGAAGCCGTTGCTCCCCCTGGGGGGGGTACCCCTGATCACTTATGCCATGGAACATCTCCGGCGGGCGGGGATCGAGCGGTTCATCGTCAATACCCACCACTGTGCCGAGGCTTACGATCAGGCCTTTCCGGGCCACGTTTGGCGGGGGGCGCGGATGCTCTTCCGCCATGAACCGGTCCTCCTCGATACGGGCGGGGGGTTGAAGAACATCGAAGACCTTCTTGGCGAAGACGAGACGATCCTGGTCTACAACGGTGACATCCTCACGGATCTTCCCCTGGAAAACCTTATGGTGCGGCACTTCGAGACCGGCAAGGAGGTCACCCTGGCCCTCCGGTCGCAAGGTGAACCCCGGAACGTCAATATCGATGCGGCGGGTTATGTATGCGATCTGCGCCATACCCTGGGCAATCCCGGCGTTCAGTCCTGTCTCTTCACCGGGATCTACATCGTCGAGAAGTCGTTCCTGAGGAGGATTCCCCCGGGGGTCAAGCAGGACATCGTCCCGGTGTTTCTGGACATGATCCGGCAACGGCCGCAGGCCGTGGCGGCGGCGGTGATCGACGCCGGGGCGTGGTGCGATGTGGGGACGCCGGCGCTCTATGAGGCCTTGAACGACAGCCGCGGCAACTTCCCGCTTGCGCCTGGCAAAGCCGCCGGTGAGGGTGCCTGAAAAATCCCTACTTTTGAATAGTCGCCTTCATTGATGGTAACGTTTTCACCCCGGCAAGGGAGGATCGGGGCGGGGAGGTGGTGCGGACAGGGCGGGAAGGGGTCTGTTCCGCTTGACACCCGATCCGGTTCTCCTTATACTCCCGCCGAATCTTCGAGGGACGCGCCTGGGCTATGAATCCCGAGGAAAATGAATATCTCGCTTATGCCGAACGGGTTCTCGCCCGGACGACGGCGACGGCAGGGGCCCGCCTGGTCCCCATAACCAGGGGCGGATCGGATCGCCGCTTTTACCGGGTGCTCCTGCCGGCGGGACGGACCTTCCTCTTCATGGCCTACGGGCGGAGTCAGGAGGAAAACGCCTGCTGGGCCGGTATCGCCGCTTTCCTGGCGGAACTGGATGTGCCGGTACCCGCCGTTTACGGTCATGATCCGGAACGGGGCTTGGTCGTCATGGAGGACCTGGGGGACCGGGATCTCTGGTCTTTCCGCCATGAATCCTGGGGAGTTCGGGGTGGTCTCTACCGGCGGGTACTGGCAAGGATCGCCCCCCTCTATACCCTGCCCCTGCCGACCCTTCCGCCCGGACGGCCCGGTCCGGCCGGCGGGGTCCGCGACGGGCGGGACCTGCGGGAGGGGGCAATGGCGGCGGCGAATCAAGAAGGAACGGCCGGCGTCCCGATTTTTCCCCGGACCATGCCGGATTACGACCGGGGGCTTTACCGTTGGGAGCACGACTATTTTTTTAGGGAGTTCGTCCGCGGGGCCTGTGGGATCGTCCTGACCGCGGCTGAGGAAAGACCTGTCCGGGAGGAGCTGGACGCCCTGAGCGGGCGTCTGCTGGCGGCGCCGCCGGTACTGGTGCACCGGGACCTCCAGTCCCAGAACATCATGATCCGGGCGGGAGAACCGGTGTTCATAGATTTTCAGGGGCTCCGGCGTGGTTCCCTGTTCTATGACCTGGGTTCCCTGCTCTATGATTCCTATGTGCCGTTCCGGGATGACGAGCGGGAGGAACTGCTCCGGTACGCCTATGAACTGCTGGGCGACCGGGGGGGGACGCCGGTCGGGGACGGCGCCGATGCCCCGCCGGGCACCACCTGGCCGGCCTTCCGGGCCGCATTCCTCGACGGGAGCGCCCAGCGGCTTATGCAGGCCCTGGGGGCCTTCGGTTTCCTGGGTTTGAAGAAGGGCAAGGTGGACTTTTTGGGCCATATCCCGCGGGGGGTGGCCAATCTCGTTGCGGCGGCATCCGCCGGCCGCCTGCCGCGCCTGGCGGAGCTGGCGTTTAGGTGCCGGGAAGCCCTCGGGGAGGGAAAGCGATGCTGATCACCGCCGTATGGTGTGCAAACGGCCAAAGCGGCATGGCGCGGACCATCGGGATGCTGGCGGCCTCGCCCCTGATTGCCCGGATCCTGGTCGTGGGCGGTGCGCCCCCGACCGGCGCCGGCCGGAAGGTGGAGGAGGTCCCCGGGGACACCCCGACGTCCGGTGCGACTTTGAAACGACTGCTGGGGAAGGTCCGTACCGGTTACCTCCTCATGATCGCGCAGGGAAAGGACATCGAACTCGGGTCCCGGTCCCTGGAAAGAATGATCGAAACCGGTGCCGCCACCGGGGCCGGGCTGCTCTACGGCGACTATGAGGAACCGCTGCCGACGGGTCAGTTCCGGGAACGGCCCGTCAACGACTATCAGTTGGGGAGCATCCGCGACGACTTCAATTTCGGCCCCCTGCTGCTTTTCTCGCTGCCGGCCGTCCGGAAGGCCCTGGCCGCCCACGGCCCGCCGCCGGCGGTCCATCACGCCGCGCTTTACGACCTGCGTCTCAAGGTATCCCTGGTCGCGCCCGTCCTGCGCATCCCGGAAACTCTCGGCCGTGTCTTGCCCTTCCCGGAGAAAGGGGAGGGGGGAGAGGCGCATTTCGCCTATGTGGATCCCCGGAATCTGGCCGTTCAGCGGGAAATGGAGCAAGTGGCCACGGCACACCTCCGCCGGCTCGGGGCCTGGCTGCCGCCGTCCTACCGGAAACTGCCGCCCCCGGCGGGGAAGGACGGCCCTGTGACGGCCAGTGTCGTCATTCCTGTCCGGAACCGGGAGGAGACCATCGGCGACGCCGTCCGCAGCGCCCTGGAACAGGAAACGGATTTCGACTTCAACGTCCTTGTGGTGGACAACCATTCCACCGACGCCACGGCCGCCGTGGCGGCGGAACTGGCCGGACGTCATCCCCGCGTGCGGCTGCTGGTCCCGGCACGCCGGGATCTGGGTATCGGCGGCTGCTGGAACGAAGCGGTGTTTTCCCCCTGGTGCGGAAGATACGCCGTCCAACTCGACTCCGACGACCTCTATCGGAACCCGGACAGCCTGCAAAGGCTTGTCGCCGCGTTGCGGACGGACCGTTACGCCGCCGTGATCGGATCCTATACCCTGGTTGACGGGTATCTCCGGGAAATCCCGCCGGGTTTGATCGATCACCGGGAGTGGACGGAGGATAACGGCCGGAACAACGCCTTGCGGGTGAACGGTTTCGGGGCGCCCCGGGCCTTCCGGACGGACATTCTCCGGCGCGGCGGCGGCTTTCCCAACGTGAGCTACGGGGAGGACTACGCCGTATGTCTCAAGATCTCCCGGCATTACCGGATCGGCAGGATCTACGAGAGCCTCTATCTCTGCCGGCGCTGGGCGGACAACACCGACGCCGCCCTCTCCGTGGAAAGAGGCAACCGGAATGACGCCTATAAGGACTGGCTGCGTACCCAGGAGATTCTGGCCCGGCAGCGGCTGTCCCGGGCGTGGAGATACATCCCCGGGAATGACGGTGATTTGCAGATGAGGTAAGGGGGGCGGGATGATAGGCGATCATAGCCGCGGTGTCCGTGAATGCGGCGGGAGAACGGCAGCGAACGTAAATTATTGGAGAGGGGGCCGATGACAACATTAACGGAGCATATCTTGCCGGAACGAATCAGCGCCGTCTATGAGGGTCTCCCCGGGGAGCCCGCCCTGGCCCGGCTGTGCGGGGAGCTTTTCTCCCGACAGATGTTCACCTGGCAGGATTTCGCCGCCGCCCATCTGGATTTGAACGGCGCCTGGCTCCGGGAGTTTAGCGCCGGCGGCCACACCGTGCTGGTGCAGTACAACCCCGGCCGGTCGGTGAGCGCCCTGGCGGTTGTTGACGCCGCCGCCGTGGGGGACCGGCCGTGTTTCCTCTGCGCCGCTCACCTGCCGGCGGCGCAGGCGGCGGTGCGCTATCGGGACGATTTCCTGATCCTCGTCAACCCCCACCCGATCTTTTCCCCGCATTTTACCGTCGCCCATGTCCGGCATCTCCCCCAGCGCCTTGCGGACCACGGCGGGGTTCTCCTCCGGCTGGCGAAAGACCTGGGACCTGATTTCACGGTGTTTTACAACGGTCCCCGCTGTGGCGCCTCGGCACCGGATCATCACCATTTTCAGGTCTGTCCGTCGGGCGCCATGCCCGTGGAAAAGGAATGGGAGGCGGCGGGGTTGACCCTGCCCGTGAGCCGGGCCGGGATCGCCTGCGGCTGCTGGCACCTTCCCGGCCGGAGCGTCGTGGTCATGGAGGGCGACGATCCGGCGGCGATCGTTTCGCTCCTCACCCGGTTCCTCCAGGGGCGGGGACGGGCCGGGGCGGTCGGCGACGACGCGGAGCCGATGTGCAACCTCCTGTGTACCTGCCGGGGCGGGCGCTGGCGGCTGTTTCTCTTTCCCCGGCGCAAACACCGTCCGGACGCCTATTACCGGGAGGGGCCGGATGCCCTCCTGGTGACACCGGGGGCCGTGGAGATGGGCGGCCTGATCATCACGGTCCGGGAAAACGACTTCCTCAAGCTGGATGCGGACCGGGCCCTGGCGATCTATCGGGAGGTGGCCGTGGAGCCGGAGGAGGTTGCGGAAATCGCGGCGGATCTTCGCGACGGGAGCCCCGCTTTATGAACAATGAGCTGCGCTTTGATCACCATGCATTATGACGGCCGTCCGTCCTGATGGTTTCCTTTTGTACGGGGGGCCGGACCCTGCCCCCCGGCCCGGGGAGGCGCGGAAAAAAGCAAAGAGATCGAGAGCTTATATGTTATCCTTTGCCCGTATGGGAGGAGGGATCGTTGCGGTTGCCGTCTTCTCGTCGGTAATGATGTCGGGGGTAGGAATGGCCGGAAATAAAGAGCGGTTGCAAGCGGTCCGGGCGGAAGGCGGTGTTGAGGCGGCCGTGCCGGAGGAAGGCGATCGCGCTGCCGGACGGGTGATCGTGGACAGCCGGATGAGCTTTGCGGAGGCCGTTGCCGGGACCAGGGCCCCACCGGAGACAATCGCCGCCCTCTGCCTGGTGGAGGTCCGTTATTATTCCTTTGACGGTCTGCTCCATCAGGGACAGCTGGTGGTAAACCGGGCGGTGCGACAGGATGTGTCGGAGATCTTTAAACTGATTGAAACCATGAGGTTTCCGGTGGCCAAGGCGGTCCCGATTGTCGCCTACCGCTGGTCCGATGGGGCCTCCATGCGGGACAACAATTCCTCCGCCTTCAACTACCGGACTGTGGCGGGGACGAAGCGCCTCTCCCGCCACGCCCTCGGTCTGGCCGTGGACATCAATCCCTTCCTTAATCCCGTGGTTTATGAGGACGGGCGGGTATCGCCCCGGGGCGCCGTCTACCGCCCCGGCGACCCCGGTGTCCTGACCAGGGAGCACCCCGTCGTCCGGGAGTTTCTACGCCGGGGCTGGCAGTGGGGGGCGGATTTCAAATCCATGAGGGATTACCACCACTTCGACTATGACCTGTCCCGATAGCCCCTGAGGAGGGGGACCTGATCATTCGATATCGAAGTTGAAGTAGGTATCGGGGAAGGGTTCGTCTTTCAGGGTGTAATGCCACCACTCCCGGTCGTAATTTACGAAGCCGTGCTTTTCCATTATGGTCTTCAACAGCGCCCGGTGGAGGCGCGGTGTTGGGCCGAGGGTTTTGTTCAGGGTGTGGGACCGGGTATCGAAGCAGTCGAAGCCTGTTCCCATGTCGATGCCGTTGTCGCCGAAGCGTTCCCCATAGGGGCGATAACAGGCCCGGAGATTTTTATGGGGCCGGTATCGTTCCTGCGGCGGCGCCGGCAGGGTGACGATGGTGAGATCCACGGTGCTGCCCCGGCTGTGTCCCGATTTTGCGGCGATATAACCGTCTTTGAAGAGATTGCGCTTGTCCACCTGGGGGTAGAATTCCGCTTTCGTCTTGGTGTCCTTGATATCGGCGGCCCAGCGGACAAAGTGATTCACCGCCTTCTGGGGCCGGTAGCAGTCATAGATCTTGAGACTCAGACCGGAAGCGGTCAATTCCTTCTGAACCTCCCCCAACGCCTGGGCCGCCTGGCGGGTCAAATAGCACTTCGGCGCCTGGTAACCGTCCACCTGTTCGCCTACAAAGTTGTGGCGGCTGTAATAACGGATGTCCAGGAGGACGTCGGGAATGACCTCGCGTATCTCCACGAACTCCGGCGGGCGGGGATTTTCTGCGGCCGGGGCCGCGGCAAGGGGAAACAACAGACACCAGCCGAGGAGGAAGTACCCCGTCCACCCGGCCGAACCGTTCGTTATCTTTGATCTTATTGCTCTGATCACCGGCAGCGCCTCCTTTACGGACAATGATTTTAATCTGAAAATTTTGTTAAATGCAAGATTATTTGAACTCGCAAATGCGTGGATATGTTGTTGATCTGAAACGGTTTATAATTCACAAGGCCGTTGAGGATGGCCCGGATGTTCGGGAGGAGATGGCGGGGCAGTCCCACGAGGTTGTTTTTCAATGCCTCCAGGTGGACCATGGTCCCCACGGCGAAGTAATAGACCAGCGCCGGCACGATAGCGGTCGTGGCGATCTTGATATAGGGAACCCCCAGGAACTCGGCCATGATGAAGGCGGCGGCGCCCATGACCGGCGGCGACCCCTTGTTTGCATCCTGACAAAGGGGTGGTTCAAGGAAAGGATGCCTGTCCGGATACGTGGGGGGGATGATTCGAATATCCGCGCCCCGTTGAAAAAAAATTGGCGTCCCCACGGGGAGTCGAACCCCGGTTACTGGCGTGAAAGGCCGGTGTCCTAGGCCACTAGACGATGGGGACGTCTTTTTACCGTTGGAAAGAATTCGAGCTTATATCCTTTGGCGGCAAAAAATGTCAAGCAGTAAATTGTGGACTTAAGGCGGATAAGGGATAGGAGAGCGTTGCTGTCGGCGGACGATAGGCAAAAGGTGACCAGGTCGTCTTTCACTCGCAAATGCGCGCCTATGTTATTGATCTACAAATGTTTATCATTAACGGAGCCGCTGCGGGCACGGCGGAGCGCGTCCCGCCGTTTTCGTCCTGCCTTGTGACGGTGTGCCGTCATGGGGGGGTCATTCGAAGGTCACCGGTTCCCGGAGGATGGCGGCCCGGGCCTCCTCGGCCCGGGCGGCGATCTCCGGGTGGGTGTCCCGGAGGGACATGATCTGCCGTAGATTGTCTGCGGTTCTCAAGACGAGCATAGCCATGTCGCCGTCGGCGATACCGGCCCGGGAAATGATCTCGTCCCAGTCGCCGCCTCCGGCCCAGGCGTAGATCACCCAGGAAGTCCAGAAATAGAGGGGCCGCGTGGGGAAGCCCGCCGCTTCCAGGCGTCGGAGGAGGGGCCGTACCGTGGCGGCGACGCGGCGGCACGCCGTCGTCAGCCGGCGGTTACGTCGCGAGTTGTCCTTCAGGACGATCTCCTGATCGCCGTCGTAAACAAACGGGGCGATCACCGCCGCCATGAGCGCCGGATCTTCCGGGAAGGCCTGCTGTTTTATGCACTCCCCGATGAGCAGCGGCTGGTCGAGGCGCAGACGGGACGCCCAGATCCCGCTTTCGGTAAGCCGGTCTTCGTCGTTGACGAAGCCCTCCGCCTTGAGGAAATCCAGGTACCTGAGAAAGTCGTTCCAGAGCCCCGCCCCCATATCCCCGGTCCCGTGTTGCCGCTGTCGGGAGCGCTGATATACCGCCAGGGAATTGGCGAAGATCTCCCTGATCCCTGCCGGAGTCTGCGAGAGCAGGAGGTTGAGGACCATGGGGAAATCGTTGCGGAGCTGGCTCCGGATGTCCTCGGGTTTCCGGAACAGGAGGTCCCGGATATGCCGGGGGTCCATGAACCGGCCGGGGACGACGAGAAGAAAGCCGATCTTGTCCAATCCTCTCCGTCCGGCCCGGCCCGTCATCTGATGGAATTCCGTGCCCGTGAGGGGACTGAATTCGTGGCCGTTGAAGAGATCGGAGTTGAAAAGGACGATGGTCCGGGCGGGATAGTTGACCCCGGCGGCGACGGTGGAGGTGGCGAAGATGGCATCGAGATGCCCTTTTTTCATCATGGTTTCCACGAGATACTTCCAGGCGGGAAGCTGGCCGCCGTGGTGGGCGGCCACCCGTGACCTTTCCAGGACGGGCAGTTGGCGGTGTCCCTCCAGGAAGGGAAAGCGGGCCAGGAGGTCCTCGAGATCGTAATGAAACGCCTCCGTGCCGGCACCGTCGTCATGGAGGCTGTGGCAGGTCTTCAGGGCCCCGTCGCATTCCGCGCGGGATTTGAGAAAGAAGATCGCCGGCAGGAGCTGGAAGCTCCGCAGGACCTCGATGATCTCTCCGCAGCGGGGGAAGGGGTCGTGGCGCCTCTTCGCTCCCGCCGCCGCTTCCTGGAAGGCGGCGATCTGCCCGTGGAGGCGGTCTTTTTCCAGATAGGGGAGGAGCCGTCCCGAAGGGTGGAGAAAAAGCGGGTAAAGGGGGACGGGGCGTCTGGTTTCCGAGACGACCCGGCAGGTCTTCCCGCGGAGTCCGGACAGCCAGGCGGCGATCTCCCCGGCGTTGCCGATGGTGGCCGACAGGAGGAGCAGATTGATCCGGACGGGGAGGTAGATCATGATCTCCTCCCAGACCACCCCCCGGTCGCGGTCCCCCAGGTAGTGGGCCTCGTCGAGGATCACCAGCTCGCAGTTCAGGTCTTCCCCGTGGTGCATGGCGTCGTAGAGCTGATTGCGGAGGATCTCCGTGGTGCCCACGATGATGGGGGCGTCGGGATTGTCCTTCATGTCGCCGGTGAGGATGCCGACCCGGTCGGCGCCGAAGAGCTGGCCGAATTCCGTCCATTTGGCGTTGCTCAGGGCCTTGAGGGGGGAGGCGTACCAGCAGCGGCCGCCTTCACCGGTGATCAGCCGGATGGCTTCCTCGGCGATCCAGGTCTTGCCGGCGCCGGTGGGGGCGGTGACGATACAGTCCCCCTCCCGGATCGCCTCCAGGGCCTGGAGCTGGAAGGTGTCGGGCTGAAAGGGCCGGGGTTCGGGACGGCCGATCCGGGCGAAGGTGGCCTTCAGTGTCGGTTCCGCCTCGGGATGCATATGGAGTCGCCGGGGATGCCGGGGACGGGGACGCCGGTGGCTCTGTTGGACAATCTTTTCACGGGCTAAATGTTCAGGCATGGCTATCCCTATCACAGCTGCCGTTGCCGGGTAAAGGATTTAGCGCGGCGGCGTTTATGACCTGGATTCTTATGGGTTGACAGGCGGCCGGATTCGTCTTAAGTATCGCCCGGCCGTCGGGAAACCGGTCAAGGATGCGGCGGGAAGTCTTGGAAATGCCCGGGAAGGCTATTCGATCCGGGGGGCGCTGTGGAGGTGGCAAGTGGCGGAAAGATCGGGTCAATCCATATTCTGGGGCTGGTATATCGTGGCCGCGGCCTTTTTCGTCCTCGCCATCAATTACGGGGGGCGGTACAGCTTCGGGGTCTTCGTGAAGCCCCTGGCCCAGGAATACGGCTGGTCCCGGTCGGTCATCTCCCTGGGGGCCTCCCTGAACATGCTGATTTATTCCGCCGGTGCCGTGATCATCGGCCGGATGGTGGACCGGATCGCACCGCGCTGGATCGTCACGGGCGGGGCGGTGATCGCCGCCGCGGGTTACTGCCTGACCTCGCTGGTGCAGGCGCCGTGGCAGTTCTACATCGTTTACGGCCTCCTGTTGGGTATCGGCTCGGCGGGCCTGGGGGTGGTGGCGGTGAACTCCTCCGTGGGCAAGTGGTTTATCCGCAAGCGGGGGACGGCGATCGGCATCACCACCATGGGGGTGAGTTTCGGCACCGTTGCCCTGACCCCCCTGGCGGGGCTCATGGTGAAAAACTTCAACTGGCAGACGGGTTTCATGATTCTGGGCCTGCTGACCCTGATAGTCGGCGTCGGTCTTTCCCAGCTATTTCTCCGCCGGGTTCGCCCGGAGGATCACGGTCTCCTGCCGGACGGGGAGGTCCACACGGAACTGGTCGTCAAGATCGCGGCCCCGCCGGCGCCGGCGCCGGGGCCGCGTTTCGTGGACATGATCCGGGACCGGCGTTTCCAGACCCTGGCCCTGTCTTTCGGCCTGGCGGTGATGGTCTTGATGAGCGTTTTCGTGCATCAGGTAGCCTTTGCCATCGATCAGGGTATCGGCGAGGTGGCGGCGGCCTCCTCCCTGGCGGCCCTCGGTCTGGCCGGTTTCGCCGGACAGTTCTTCTTCGGCTGGCTCAGTGACCGGATCCGCGATCCGAAGTATGCCTCATTTCTGGGGATGTCCTTCATGCTCCTGGGGTTGGGGGTGCTCCTCCAGGTCGGCTCCGTCCGGGGCCTTTTTATCTATGCCGTCGTCTTCGGGTTCGGCTACGGCGCCCTGGCGCCCATGATGCCCATTCTCCTGGCGGACCGTTTCGGGCGGGATGTCCTGGGCGCCATCTATGGCTTCGTAACCCTTTTTCTCGGTATCGGGGGCGCCGTCGGTCCGTATGTCGCCGGGCTGATCTACGATGCCTCCGGCGCTTACGGCTTTGTCTGGAAGGCCGATATCGTGATCATGATCTTTGTGGCCGCCTTCATCCTGACCCTGCCGCGGAAAGCGGCCGTTTCGTGAAGCCCGGGGGGTTCATTCCCCGGCGGTAGAGCCGGGGCCGACGGCTTCCGGCGGTCCCGGGGCCAGGTAATCATCCAGGCGGTTCGCTACCGCGACGGCGAGCCGGGCGAGTTGGGAGCTGTCCAGACCGGCGTGATACCGGGCGGGGGAGGCGTCGCCGAAATTGAGACTGCCCATGGCCAGGCCCCGCAGGACCAGGGGGGCGACGGCGATGGATTTGATGAAGTATTTGTTGTCCGGGGGGAGGAGCCGGTAGTAGGCTTTCAGATCCCCGTTGGCGAGGACGGGGGTGCCGCCCTCGCCGGTCAGCTCGGCGAAGGCGGCCGCGTCGATTTGATTGAGGCGGTCTTTGAGAAAGGGGGATTTCATGATTTCCGCCGGCCAGGACTCTGTCTCCGGCCTCTTGATCAACGACAGCCAGGCGAAGGGAATGGCGAAGGCTTCCTGCAATTCCCGCAGAACGTGGGTGAAAAGGGCGGTGATTCCCCCTCCCTCCGGAAGGGACGCTTCAATCCGGGCAAACGTCTCCTGGATGGCCGCGTTGATCTGTTTCGTCTCCCCGAGCTGATCCATTTCTCTACCTCCTCGACGTTTTTGCCCCCAATCCCGGGGGCGGATACAAAATGGACGAACATATCCGCTAAGTTTTGGACAATTGTCATGTGGAAATGACAACCGGTCATGCCCATCTCTCCCCCCGCCGTCGGTAACGGCAACTGCCGCCCCGCAGGGCGTGACGGTTCCCAGGGCGCCGGGGGACCTTGCGTGCCGCATCGTTCCGTTGGCGGCGACCGCCGGTGTTCGGGGGGCGGTGTTACTCGGCAGCGAATTCCGCCAGCACGACCGTATGGTCCGAAGGTTTCTCCGCCCGGCGGGGGGCCATGTCGATGCGGCATTGCCGGGATCTTTCCGCCAGGGGGGCCGTGGCGAGGATGTGGTCCACCCGCCAGCCCAATTGCCGTTCCACGGCCCTGGGGACGCGATAATCGAAAAAGGTGTATTGCCCTGCCTCGCCGGGGTGGTGGCGGCGAAAGACGTCAATGAAACCCCAGGCCTTGACCCGGTCGAAGGCCTCCCAGACCTCGGGGGTGAAGCAGACATGGCCGCGGAGGCGTTGGGGATCGTGAACGTCGATGTCCTCCGGGGCGACGTTGAGATCGCCGCACCATATCAGCGGTTGCCCCGGGGTGAAGTTGCGGGAGAAATAGGCACGGAGCCGGTCGAACCACGCCAGCTTGTATGCGAAATGAGGGGTTTCCCGCTCCCGGCCCTGGGGGACGTAGGTGTTGACGACGCTGAAATCAGGGAAATCCACCCGGAGCAGCCGGTCCTCGTCCGGCGACTCCCCGTCGTCCAGGCCGCAGGATGCGGCTATCGGCTTTTCCAGAGAGGCCACGGCGACGCCGTTGTACCGGAGGTTCCCCCGAAAAACCACCTCATAGCCCGCGGCGGTGAATTCCTCCCGGGGAAACTTGTCGTCCCCCACCTTGGTTTCCTGGAGGCAGACGACATCCGGCCGGTTTTCCCGAAGCCAGGGCAGAAGAATATGGAGGCGCGAACGGAGGGAATTGACGTTGTAGGTGGCGATCCGGAAACCGGCCATCGATGCTGCCTTTCACTGTTGTTCCGTAAACTCCGATCCTCATATCATTACCGGCGGCGCGGATCAAGATCATTCCGCAAAGCGCCGTTTCCTCCGGATATCTATCGTAATTCTTTCCTTGACATCGAGGCCGGCGGAAGCATAAGTATCAACAAATAATCAAAAGTGACCGAACTTATGGGCTTTCCCGACATCCGCACGATTTTTCTCACCAATGTATGCACGTTCTCCATCTGCGCCCTGGTGATGGTTTTGCTCTGGCGACAGAGTCGCGACCGCTATCAGGGGCTGGCCTATCTGGTGATCGACTACCTCCTCCAGGTGGCGGCGACGGCCCTCATTGCCCTCCGCGGCATGATCCCCAATATAATGTCCATCGGTCTTGCCCAGATCCTGATTTTCACCGGCTCCCTCCTGGGCTACATGGGGCTGGAGCGCTTTGTGGGCAAGATCGGCTCCCAGCTCCACAATTATATAGTTCTGGTGGGGTATGGGGCCTTGATGATCTGTGTTTCCGTCTTCAGCCCGGCAAGTGGCTGGCGCCACTATGCCTTCCTGCTGGCAACGCTGTTTATCTGGTCGCAGTGCCTGTGGCTCCTGTGGTATCGCGTCGCGCCGGGGATGCGCCCCCTGACCTTCGGGACGGGCATCGTTTTCCTGGCCTTTTGTCTCGTCAATGTCTTTCGGATCGGCCAACATCTCTTAAGCCCTCTTCCCCTGGGTGACTATATGAGGTCGGGACCCGTGGAGGCGATGTTCATGATTGTCTATCAGATGCTGCTGGTGCTGCTCACCTATGCGCTGGTGCTCATGGTGAACAAGCGCCTCTTCGGCGATCTGAAGGTCTCGGAGCAGAAATTCACCTCGGCCTTTCGTTCCTCGCCGAACGCCTTAGTCCTCAGCCGGCTCCGGGACGGGCGGATTATGGAGGTCAACGACGGCTTCGTGCAGCTCTCCGGTTACCAGGCCGGGGAGGCGGTAGGGAAAACGTCTCTGGAGTTGAATATCTGGGCCGATGTCGAAGAACGGGCGGCAATGGCGGCCGAGCTCACCCAAGAAGGAAGGATCCGGTCCCGGGAGCTGCAATTCCAGAACAAAGCCGGAGGCGGGGTGACGGGGCTGCTGGCGGCGGAGGTCATCGAGGTCGAGGGCGAGTCATGCCTTCTGAGCAGCATCAACGACATCAGCGAGCGGAAGCGGATGGAGGAGGAGATCCGGGAACTGTCCCTGCGGGATTCCCTTACGGAACTCTACAACCGCCGCGGCTTCTTCACCGTCGCCGCGCAGATGATGAAGACGGCGACGCGGACGGGGGAAAAATTGTTTCTCACCTTCGGCGACTGTGACGGTCTCAAGGGGGTCAACGACCTCCTCGGTCACGAGGAGGGGGATCGGGTCCTGACGGCGGCGGCGGAGGTTCTGAGCCGGACCTTCCGCGCCGCGGACGTTGTCGCCCGGATGGGGGGCGATGAATTCGCCGTCCTCTCCGAGGCGACGCCGGGCACCGATCCGGCGGTGCTGTCCCGGCGGCTGCAAACCAATATCGAGGCCTACAACAGGGAGCACGCCGGACCATGGCGGCTGGGGATGAGCTGGGGGGTCACCGTTTTCGACCCGGCCCATCCTGTTTCCCTGGATGAACTCGTCGCCGCGGCCGACAACCTGATGTATCGGGAAAAAAAGGCCAAGGCGGCGGCCGGCGCCTGATCCTCCCCGGGCTGCCCGTCGCCCCGGCCGGATCGGATCTCCTCGCCGCGCTTCCGTTTGCGGGGAGCGCCGGCCCCCCTCCCCTCCGGCAGTCCCCCCTCCCTATTTCAAGCGGAAGTCCACGCGGGCGGCGCCTGCCTTGTCCTTCTTCTCCGGCGCCAGGGGGGCGGAGGAAACGAGAAACACCCGGCCCGGCTCTACCGGGCCGGCCTTTAGGATCTGCTCCTTGACCGTTTCGGCCCGCCGTTGCGCCAGTTGGCGCAGGTCGCCGTCGCTCACGGCGGCGTGCTTCAGGAGCAGCCGTTCCATCTCGGCCCGGGGGATGTCCTTGGCGATGCCCAGGAAATTGCGCGGCTTGTCGGGCAGGTCGGTTTCCTCGTAAACCCGTTTCAGGTAGCGGTCGTATTCACCGGGGGCGACCGTGACCCGGGCAACGGGCACGGCCGGTTTCCCCGCCTCGATGAGGTCGTCGAGCTTACGTTCCCGGACCTTCCGGTCCAAGAGCTTCTTTTTCAGACCTTCCCGATCCATGACCGGGTCCGCGTGCCCCTCGATATCCAGCCGGACCTGGGGCTTTTCGTAGAGGGCCCTGGCCAGGGAGCTGATCTTGGTCAGGGCCGCGGCATTCAATTCCGCACTGCCGGCGTCGAACTCGATGTAGCTGAGTTCCTCCCCGCCGCCGCCCAGGGACGCCAGGAGGGCGAAGGGGGCGGTCAGGGCCTTGGTGAAGATATTGACTATTATCTGCCAGACGATGGGCCAGACGGAGAACTCGGGGTCGTCCAGGCTGCCCGTGACGGGGATGTCCAGGTTGATCTGGCCGTGGCGGTCCTTGAGAAGGGAGACGCCGAGGGCGACGGGGGCCTTGATGGCATCGGGGCTTTCCACCCGGTCCCCCAGGGTGAGCTGGTCGATGAATACCTTATGGCCGGCGTTGAGCTTCCCGTTTTCCACCAGGTAGGAGACATCGAAGGTCAGTTTGCCCTTCAGGATGGGATGGCCGAGATATTTGCTCGCATAGGGCGTTGCCGGGCTCAGCTCGATGTCCTTGAACCGCATGGCGATGTCGGCGAACTGGCGTTGGCTTAAGGGATTCATCCGCCCCTCGATCAGGATGTCCGAACCCCGTTCCAGGTTCCCCCGGAGGCTGACGGCGGCCCGGGCGATCTCCTCCGAAGACAGTCCGGTGACGCTGCCCGTCATGTTCCGCATCCGGGCGGAGAAATTGGGTTTGATGAAGTTGTCCGTAAAGTCGATCGTGCCCCGGTCGAGATCGACGCGGCCGATCTTGATCTCCCGGAGAGGTGAAGGGGGCGATGATTCCGGGGCGGCCGCCTTGGCGACAGGGGCCGTCTTGCGGTCAGGGACGGAAGCCGCTGCCCCGCCGCCGGCTGCGGACGTCCCGGCCGGTTGCTGCTCTTTCCCGGTCAGCTGCTTAAGATTGAGGCTGCCGTCGGCGTTGATGATCACCCGGGCAAAATAGTCCCGGAGTCCCACCTTGCTGATATGGAGGCGGAAAGGCTGGGACAGGGCGTCTATCCCGTCCAGGGACAGCATGCGCCACTTTACGAAATCGTTGCCGAAAGCCTGATCCCGGGAGTTGAAATCGGCCACGGCCAACTGTCCGGCGTATTTGATCCGGGGCGGCCCCTGCTTTTCGCCGGCGACTGTTAGTTTGCCTTTGGCGGAGATGCTGCCCCGGACGATATTGAGATGGACCTTGTCGGCGAAATAGGGCTGAAAGGAGCGGATGGCGAGCTGCCTCAAGGCCGTCTCCAGTTGCAGATCGAGGGGATCGAGGACGATGGGGCCCTTGACGGCCAGCGTTCCTTTCTTGTCCACAGTGAGATTCAGCTCCAGCATCGCCTTGCTTCCCCGGGTCAGAGAGAATTCCGTCAGCCGGAGGAGGATCGGATCCAGCGAGATCTTTGCCGGTCCCGCCGGGGCCGCCTCGTCGAAGATGGTGACGGCGCCGCCTGCCATCTGCAGGCGGTCAATCTGCATCTGCAGTTTGTTCTCCTCCTTGCCGGCTTTGATCCTGCCCTGGGCGCTTGTCCTGGTCTTGTCCGCCTTTTGGCCTGGCGACCGCTTTCCTCCGGGGAACAGTTGGGCCAACTGGAGGGCCCCTCCCCGGTCCCGGCGAACGAAAAGCTCCGGTTTGTTCAGCTCTACCGAGGTAAGATGAATCAGGGGCGTCAGTGGCTCCAGGGCGGCGATCACGATTTCCAGTTTCGGCAGACGGAGCAGGGCCCGCTGCCGGAGATCATTCATGATCATCTCCCGCAGCGTGATCCGGCCGCTGATCCGGATGGTCGGTTTGCCTTGCGGCGGGTTGAGAAAGCGCAGGGCCAGCTTTGCATCCAGTTTGGCGGCGGGGATGCGAAAGGCGGTTGGCACCGGGATATAGTCCAGGTAGTGGGGAAGATCCAGATCCCGGATCTCCAGTTCCAGCTCTGTTTCCCGGTCGGCGGAGAAGGGCCGGGATTTCCCCTGCAGGATGTAGGCATCATCATTTATCAAGGCGGAAAGCCGCGGCTCTACATATCTCTTGGCTTGATAGTCCAGGTTGGATACAAAAGGAATATCCAGGGAGAGTTCCCGGATCTTGTGCTTTGTCCTGTTGGGGCGGTCGTCGAAGTCAACGCTGCCGCCGCGGATCCGGATGTTGTTGATGGAGAATCCCGGCGGCGCCTGGTCGGTTGCCGCCTCATCCTTCTTTTTGTCTTCCTTGGGGATGAGATCGGAAAAATTATAGCTGCCGTCGGCCATACGGATGATCCGCAGGTGGGGGCCGGATACGAAGACTTCGTCGAAAATCACCGCCCGGCGGAACAGGGAGGACATCGCCGCGACGTTTAGGTGCATTTCCTCCAGGGCGAAGAAAGATTCCTTCCCCTCCCGCTCGCCGATCATCACCCCGTGCAGGCTGACGGCCATTGCGGCGGGATTGAACGACAATTTTTCCACGGTGACGGTGCGGTGGAGGAGGTCGCCGAGTTTTTTTGTCAGTAAAGGTTTGGCCAACGGGGGGATCAGAATAAAAGACAACACCACGCCGATGATCAGCAGGGCCAAAGCACCGGCCAACAGCAATTTGATTCGCTTCATGGCAACCTCCTCACACTGACGGGAAGGGCGACAAGCATTGCCGTCCCGGGAGCTGATACGGCATAGGGGAAATATTGCCTGGTAAAACTATGAGCCATGCAGGGCCCGGTTGTCAATGATAATATTGCCGGCCGTGCGGGCGATTGTCGGGACCGGCGGGCCGCTGCCGGTGCCGTGCATGTCCGGAGCCCTTTGAAAAATGGCTTCGCCGCTGGCGAACCATTTTTCCGCCGTTATGCAACGCTCTTGTCCGGCGCATGTTGGTTATGAACCCCCGCCGGGGTTCTTTGCCGGCGCCCGGTTGGTGAGCCAGGCGCCGGTGATGACCAGGACGGCTCCGAAGATTAGAGAAAGATTGACCTTTTCGTCAAGGATCAGCCAGCCGAGGAGCACGCCGCTCACGGGGACGAAATTGATGAAGACGGCGGCACGGGTCGGTCCCAGGGCCTTGATCCCCTCGTAGTACCAGATGAAGGCCACGGCGGAGCCCAGCAGGCCCAGAAAGAGAATGGCCGCCCAGGAGACGAGGGAGTATCCCGGCAGGGCGGGGAGCATCCCCTCGGCAAAGGCGGGTGCGGCGAGGATGATCGTGCCGCTGAGACAGGCATAAGCGACCGCCACCAGGGGGGAAATCTCCTTCAGGACTCCCCGGCCGATGAGCGAGTAACTGACCCAACTGACGATGCAGCCGAGGATGAAAGTCTCGCCGGTGCCGATGCCGGCGCCCAGCAGCCCGGGCAGATCCCCCCGGGAGATGACGATGACGGCGCCGGTGAGACAGAGGGCGATGCCCGCGAGGCGCGGGGCCGTGAGATGATCCTTGAAAAGCAGGGCTGATCCCAGGGCGATGAAGACGGGGTTGGAGGCGACGATCAGGGAGGCCCGGCTGGCCGGGATGAGCTTCAGACCGAGAAAGAAAAAGATATTGTAGGCGGCCACCCCGGTCAGGCCGAGGAGGAACAGGGGAAGCAGCATGCGTCGCGCCGGCACGGGGAGACGGCCTTCTGCCTGCCAGGTCATGGCCAGCAGCAGCAGGGAAGCGACGGCAAACCTGAGAAAGGATCCGGACGCCGGCCCCATGTCCTGAGCGGCAATGCGGCCGGCGACGAAGGTGCCCCCCCAGAGAACGGCAGTCAGGAATAATTTCAGATAGATCAAAAGGTTGTCACCGTGATGGGCCGCCACTATGCGCCGATGATCTTGACGAGGACCCGCTTCGGCCGCCGGCCGTCGAACTCGCCGTAGAAGATCTGCTCCCAGGGACCGAAATCCAGTTCCCCGGCCGTGACGGCCACGACGACCTCCCGGCCCATGATCTGGCGCTTCAGATGGGCGTCGCCGTTATCCTCGCCCGTGCGGTTGTGGCGGTAGCGGGAGGTCGGGGCATGGGGGGCGAGCTCCTCCAGCCAGGTTTCATAATCGGCATGGAGACCCGCCTCGTCGTCGTTGATGAAGACGGACGCGGTGATGTGCATGGCGTTCACCAATATCAGCCCCTCGGTGATCCCGCTCTCCCGGAGGCACTGCCGGACCTGAGGGGTGATATTGATGAAACCGCGCCGCTGCGGCACGGTGAACCAGAGTTCCCGGCGATAACTTTTCATGACCACGTCTAACTCGAGATGGGGGCGACGATCAGGACCTTGCCGTTTTTCCGCTGCGTCCGCCTGCGGGCAGGGGCGTTAGAAGTTCTCCGCCAAAAGCTCGTAGTAGGACTGGGGGTGGAGGCAGGCCGGACAGTTCTTCGGGGCCTCCGTCCCTTCGTGGACATAGCCGCAGTTGATGCAGTGCCACTTGACCTTCTGTTTCTTCTTGAAGACCTCGCCGTTGACGATATTGGCGATGAGGGCGCGGTAGCGGTTCTCGTGGAACTTCTCCACCTTGGCGATCTGCTCGAAGGAGCGGGCCACCTCGGGATAGCCCTCTTCCTTGGCGATAGCGGCGAAATCGGCATAAATCGCCGTCCATTCCATCTGCTCCCCCGCCGCCGCCGCTTCGAGGTTCGTCTTTGTGTCGGCGATCACCCCGGCGGGATAGGCGGCGGTGATCTCCACTTCGCCGCCTTCCAGGTGCTTGAAAAAGACCTTGGCGTGTTCCTTTTCGTTTTCCGCCGTTTCCATAAAGATATTGGCGATCTGCTCGTAGCCTTCCTTCCGGGCGGCGCCGGCGAAATAGGTGTAGCGCATCCGGGCCTGGGACTCCCCGGCAAAGGCCGCCAGCAGGTTCTTCTCCGTTCTGCTTCCCTTGATCGATTTGCTCATCTTCTGACCTCCTGTTTTTTCGTGATGCCGTAATATAATGTCACTTCAGGCGCGGGTCAATACCGGTGAAGCCGCAGTCGGGCATATAACAGGTCACGTTGAGAAACTGGCACTGTTGCCCGCAGGCCGGACACTGCCGGGGTGGCTTTTCCGCCGGGAGCGTGTTCCCGCAGTTGCTGCACTTCCAGTATGTTTCAGGAAGTCCGGGTTTGTCATCGGTCATCGTCTTTTCTCCTTTCCCCCGCGGCGGTGAAAAATGCCGCGACGGCTCGTTTTTATTACCGGCTGCTCCGGCTCACCGCGGGCAATATGTAAAACAAATCTCGGAAATAAGCAACCTCCTTCCCCCGTTTCGGGACGTTTCGTGCAATTCCTTGCGCGAATCTTTGCAAAACCGCGGGCCGCGACGGGGGGCAAAGACGGCCGGCGCCGGATTCCGTCGGCCGAACCGGGAATAAGGATTTGACCGCATATGCCTTTTCTGTTATTTCCCCGCAAGGAATAAAAAATATGGAAGGCCTATGAAGCATATCGTCCTCGGCACCGCCGGCCATGTGGATCACGGCAAGACCTCCCTGGTCAAGGCCCTGACGGGCATCGACACGGACCGTCTCAAGGAGGAGAAGGAGCGGGGAATCACCATCGAACTCGGGTTTGCCTCCCTGCGTCTTCCCGGCGGGATGACCCTGGGTATCGTCGACGTTCCGGGTCACGAACGGTTTATCAAAAACATGGTGGCCGGGGCCTCCGGCGTCGATCTCCTCCTCCTGGTCATCGCCGCCGATGAAGGGGTGATGCCCCAGACCAGGGAACATCTCCACATCTGCACCCTGCTGGGGATCCGCAAGGGGCTCGTGGCCCTCACGAAGATCGACATGGTGGATGAGGACTGGCGTGCCCTGGTCATGGACGATGTTCAACAATATCTCCAGGGAACCTTTCTCGCCGGGGCTCCCGTGGTACCCGTGTCGGCGGTGACGGGCGCCGGACTGCCGGAGCTGGTGGCCGCCCTCGAGAGTTTGGCGGCGGAGGTGGAGGAAAAGAGAGATCACGGCATCTTCCGTCTCCCGGTGGACCGGGTGTTCTCGATGAAGGGCTTCGGCACCGTGGTCACGGGAACCCTGATCTCCGGAAGTATCGGGGTGGGCGACGATATCGAGATCCTCCCGACGGGGGTGTCGGCCCGGATCAGGACCATCCAGGTGCATAATCAGACGGTGGAGCGGGCGGCGGCGGGCCAGCGGACGGCGATCAACCTCCAGGGGGTGGAGCGGGCCGCCGTGGAGCGCGGCGAAGTGATGATCCGGCCGGGGACCGTGGAGGTTTCCCGGCGTCTCGATGTGCTCCTCGACTACCTGGAGAGCAACGAAAAAGTCCTGAAAAACAGGAGCCTGGTCCGTTTCCATGTGGGGACCCGGGAAAGTCTCGGCCGGGTCATCCTCCTGGACCGGGAGGAGGCCCTGCCCGGGGAGCGTGTTTACGGGCAGATCATCTTCGAAGCGCCGGTGGTGGTCATGGCCGGGGACCATTTCGTCATCCGGAGCTACTCGCCGATCACGACAACGGGGGGCGGAATCATCCTTGATCCCCTGCCCCGGAAGCACAAACGGAAGCAGCCGGCGGTGACGGAGGAATTTCGCCGTCTTGCTGCCGGGACGGGGGAGGAACGGGTCGCCGTCATCACCGCGCGGTCCGGTTACGAAGGCGTGAACATCTCCCGGCTGGTCATGCGGACGGGACTGCCGGAAGGCCGCCTGCGGAAGATCGTCGAGGCCATGCTCTCCGCCCGGCAGGCCGTCCTCCTCGATTCCGAAACCCTTCAGATCGTGGACGGCGCGGTCTACGCCTCCCTGCAGGAGCAACTCCGCCTGGAACTCCTCGCCTATCACGGGAAGAACCCCCTCCGGGAGGGGATGCAAAAGGAGGAGCTGCGGATGACCGTCGGCGCTTTCATCCCCGGCAAGCTCTTCAACAAGGCCCTCAAGGATCTGGAAAGGCAAGGCCGGGCGGTCCTGGAGCGGGAGACGGTCCGGCTGGCGGAGCACCGGGTCCGGTTGGAGGAGGACCTGGAGACCCTCAAGGAACAGATTCTGGCGGCCTACCTCTCCGCCGGCCTTGCCCCGCCGACGGTGAAGGAGCTCTACGGTCTTTTCCCCGACCGGGGCAAACAGGTGGACAGCGTGCGGAACATCCTGCTTCGGGAGGGTAAGCTCGTCAAGGTGAACGAAGACCTGCTCTATCACCGGGAGGTCCTGGACGGGTTCCAGGAGCAGTACCGGGAAATGCTCCTCCGGGACGGGCGGGTGACGCCGGTCACCTTCAAGGAGCTGACGAACCTGAGCCGGAAATTCATCATCCCCCTCATGGAATATTTCGATGCCGTGAAAATGACGGTGCGCTCCGGTGATCATCGCATTCTGAGAGAAAAAAGATGAACGACGGCGGGCAGGAACACCCGGGGGGGACCGAAAGGTGGCCGGTCCGTTGCTTTGCCGGGACCTCGTGGCGGGGGGCGCTAGCGGATATCGTCCGGGAGGTGCCTCTGTCCGTCTGGCTCGACGGCCGAAAATTGGCGACCATCGCCTGTACGGGGTTGCATGTGGAAGAACTGGCCCTGGGCTGGCTCCGGGGCGAGGGGATCATCCGGAGCGCCGCAGAGATCACCGCCCTGGTCGTCGAGCCCGGGGGGGAGTCGGTCCATGTTTCTACCCGGACCGGTGCGACCGGCGGGGAAGAGGGCGATCGTATGCGCCGCCGTGACGAGCCCTGGGGCGTGGCCGTGGTTTCTCCGGATACCGCCGGGGGTGTGGATGCGGCGGTTGCAGGGACGGCGTCAGGGGCGGGGCCGGATGGCGGGGTCGAAGTCTTCATTGCCGCCGCCGGCGGCCGGAGTCCTTTCCGGGATCCGGGAGGGGTGACCGCGCCGCCCGGTGATTCCGAAAAGGGGACCGCCCCGGTCCCGGCGGGGGCGGCCGGAGGACTGCCGCCCCTGGTGGTACCGTCCCGGGTGCCGCCTCTGTCGCCGTCCCGTATCTTCGACCTTATGGAGCAACTGACCGTCGCCGTCGCGATCCACCGGCTTTCCCGGGGGACCCACGGCGCCGCCCTGGCGGACGAAAGGGGGATCATCGTGGTCCGGGAGGATATCGGGAGACACAACTGTCTGGACATGCTCAGCGGCTATGCCCTCCGCCACGGTCTGGACGGAGCGGACAAGATCCTCCTGCGTACCGGGCGGGTCTCCTCGGAAATCGTTTACAAACTCTGGCGGATGGGCGTCCCGGTGGCGTTGTCCCTCTCGGTGCCGACGGCGCTGGCGGTACGGATAGCCGAAGCGGCGGGGATAACCCTCGTGGGGGCCATCCGGACCCCGTCCCTGACGGTTTACACCCATCCGGAGCGGATAGGAGCAGCATGAAAAAGAGCATCTATGTAAGAGACATCAAAGCGGGGGAAAAGATCGCCGATTTCTTTTTCGTTACGGAAAAGAACCTCGCCTATTCCCAAAAGGGCTCCCCGTACCTGAACCTGCGCCTCAAGGACAAGACGGGGGAGATGGACGGCAAGGTGTGGGATAACGTCGCGGAACTGGACAAGGCCTTTCGGAAGGGCGATTTTGTCTTTCTCCAGGGCCGGTCCCTCCAGTATAAGAACGTCATGCAGCTGTCCGTCCTGAGTGCCCGTCGGGCGGAGGGGGGGGAGATAGAGGCGGCGGAATTCTTTCCCGTGGCCGAGGAGGACCCGGAACTGATGTTCCGGGAACTGGAGTCTTTCGCCGCCGCCGTGGCGACGCCGGCGCTGCGGGAACTGCTCCGCTCCTTCCTGGCGGACGGGGAATTTGCCGGTCTTCTCAAGCGCGCCCCTGCCGCCAAGGGCTTTCATCATGTCTATATCGGCGGCCTTCTGGAGCATACCCTTTCCGTGGTCAGGGTCCTGGACCGCCTGCGGGGACATTACAAGGGCCTCAACCACGATCTGGTCATCACGGGCGGCATCCTCCACGATATCGGCAAGATCCATGAATATTCCTATGACGGCCTCATCGATTACACCGACGAGGGGCGCCTCATCGGCCACATCGTCATGGGGGTGGAAATGGTGAATCGACGGATCGCCGACCTGCCGGACTTTCCGGCCCAACTGGCCATGGAACTCCGCCACATCCTTCTTAGCCATCACGGTGTTCTGGAATTCGGCTCCCCGAAAAGACCGAAGACCCTGGAGGCCCTGCTCGTCCATTATGTCGATGACCTGGACGCCAAGATCAACGCCATGCAGACCTTCGTCGCCGGGTCCGGCAACGAAGATTCGGACTGGACCCCTTATCACCGCCTCCTCGAACGTTACCTTTACAAGGGCAAGAATACCGGGCAGAGGGAAGAGACGGCCTGAACGCCGGTAAAGCCTTATCGCGGGCGGGGGCCGGTTCGGATCGCGCTTTCCGGGGCGGACCGGTCTGCAGGTGACGACCTCCCCCGTACAAACGCCCGGGGGCGATCAGGACGGCAAGGACTTCAGGATCAGGAGGACGAGGACGGCCAGGCAGAACAGGAAGCCGGCGATGGGCAGCCGCCGGCGCTTGAGGAAGGTGAGGAGTTGGTCTTTTCCGGCCGTTTCTCCACGGAAATCGAAGAGAAAGGCGGAAAAGAGGTAGAGCAGGAAAATCGGGAGGCCGTAAATGACCAGCAACGGCAGGGCCAGCGATCCCCGGACCGCCCAGTGGTGGGCCAGTTCTTTCGGGGCGCCGGACAGGAGGATGTACGCCGTCAGGAGCCAGAGGCCGAGATAGATAATGTAGAGCCGCCTTCGCTTCATCGTGGTCCTTAAATAGGCACTTTCGCCCGTCGGGTCAACCATTTTCTTTCCCCGCCCTTCTGGACGTTTTTCATCCAGATGTCGAATTTCTTTGACAGATCGGGGAAAATACATTATGGAGCACCCACTGTTCCAGAATCAAAAATCAGGGAAACGGCGGGCAAGTCCGGCGAACCCGACGACGGCGCCTTCACGGCCGGGCTGTTTCCCGAAGGGGTGGCGATGTATTCAGCAAGCGATTTGAGGAAAAATCTGCGGATCAAAATGGAAGACGAACCGTACGTCATCACGGAGTTCAATTTCACGAAACCGGGGAAAGGGCAGGCGCTCTATCGGTGCAAGCTGAAAAACATGATCAGCGGGGCCCAGTTCGAAAGGACCTTCCGGTCGGTGGACGTCTTCGAGCCGGCGGATCTCCAGGAGAAAAAGATGCAGTTCCTCTACGAGCAGGAGGGCAAGTACTGCTTCATGGACAACGAGACCTACGAACAGATTCTCCTTACGGAGGATCAGGTCGGTGACGGGAAAAACTATCTGATCGAGAATATCGAGGTGGAAGTCCTCCTCTTCGAGGATCGACCCCTGGGGGTCAGTCTGCCCAATTTTGTGGATCTCGTCGTCACCAAGGCGGAGCCCTGGGCACGGGGCGACAGCGTCTCCGGGAACACCAAGCCGGTGACGGTCCAGACCGGTTATGTCCTGCAGGTTCCTCCCTTCATCGAAGAGGGGGAAAAGATCCGCATCGATACCCGGACGGGGGAATATCTCACCCGGGTCAAGGACTGAAACGCCGTCCGGGTGACAATGCATGACCCGTGGCCCCTGGCGAAAAAACGGCGCGCCCTGGAACTCCGTGCCCGGATCCTTGCCGAGCTGCGTCGTTTCTTTGCCGACCGGGATTACCTCGAGATCGAAACCCCCTGCCTGATTCCCGCCCCGGCGCCCGAATTTCACATCGACACCTTCCCCTGTGCGGGCTGGTTCCTGCAGCCCTCGCCGGAGCTGTGCATGAAGCGCCTCCTGGCGGCGGGTTATGACCGGATCTTTCAGATCTGCAGGTGTTTCCGTCAAAAGGAGCGGGGTGACCGCCATCTTCCCGAATTCACCATGCTGGAGTGGTACCGCCGGGAAGCGGACTATCGGGACCTCATGGCCGAATGCGAGGAACTCCTCGTCCAGGTCGCCGGCGCCCTCGGCCGGGGCGACCTGGTCACCTATCAGGGCGTGCGGATCGAAATCGGTGCTCCGTGGGAGCGGATGACCGTTGGGGAAGCCTTCGACCGTTTTGCACCCCTGCCGGTCGCGGCGGCCCTGGCCGGGGACTGCTTCGAAGAGATCCTGGCGGTCCATGTCGAACCCCGGCTGGGTCGCCGCCGGCCGACGTTTCTCTACGACTATCCCCTTCCCCTGGCGTCGCTCGCCCGGGTAAAACGGGGCGACCCCGCCGTGGCGGAACGTTTCGAGCTCTACATCGCCGGTATGGAACTGGCCAATGCCTTCACGGAGCTTGCGGACGAGGGGGAGCAACGCCGCCGCTTCGCCCGGGAGGAGGAGGCGCGCCGCCGGGCCGGAAAGCCCCCCTATCCCGTTCCGGAAAACTTCCTGGCCGCGCTGCCCGCTCTGGGTACGGCGGCGGGGATCGCCCTGGGCGTGGACCGCCTCGTGATGATCCTGGCCGATGCCCCCCACATCGATGCGGTGACGGCCTTTACCCCGGAAACACTATGAAACGAGGCGAAAAGTGTAGTTGACAAGGTCCGGCTTTTCCTTTACAGGTAAGCCCCGGGACAGAGATAAACCTTTGGAGAGGACAAAAGTGAAAGAAATTCCTTATGTTGCTATGGCGGGACTGGGCGGCCAGTTTCAGGGGAGCATCTTCGGGATGATCCTGGATGCGGGACTGATGGTCAAGTTCGTCCTCCTCCTGCTTTTGGGCTTTTCCGTTGTTTCCTGGGCCATCATCTGGTGGAAATACCGCACCTTAAGCAGGGTGAAAAAGGAAAACGACCAGTTTCTTGATGCCTATGTCAAATCCACCCGGCTGGCCGATATCTTTTCCGAGGCCAAGAAATTTCCCGAATCCACCCTGGCGGAGGTTTTCCGTTCCGGTTACGGCGAATTGATAAAGATAACCAAGACGGTCCGGGAACGGGTCGCGGTCCGGGACCCCGGTCCCCATGACGAGCCCGTGTTCGAAATCAAGGGCATCGACAATATCGAACGGTCCCTGAACCGGGCCAGCGGCAGTGAAACGGACAAACTGGAGAAAGCGCTGGGGTTTCTGGCGACCACGGGCAGCGCCTGCCCTTTTATCGGGCTTTTCGGCACCGTTTGGGGAATCATGGACACCTTCAAGGGCATCGGTGCCCGGGGATCGGCGACCCTGGCGGTGGTCGCCCCGGGGATTTCGGAGGCCCTGATCGCCACGGCGGCGGGCCTGGCCGCGGCGATTCCCGCCGTTATCTTCTTTAATTACTACACGAACCGGATCAAGAGCCTCGCCATGGAAATGGATGCCTTTGCCACGGAACTGGTCAACATCATCGAGCGGAACTATCTCAGATAACGGACGCGGACGATGAGATTTCCGAGAAAACGATCCTACTTCGAAAGCAAGCTCGTGGCCGAGATCAATGTCACCCCCCTGGTCGATGTGGTCCTGGTCCTGCTGATCATCTTCATGGTTACAGCCCCCATGCTGTCCATGGGGATCGACGTCAATCTGCCCCGGGTCAAATCCAAGACCATCGATGTCAACGAAGAGAAGCTGGTGTTGACCATCAACAAAGATCAGGAGATCTTCATCAATCGCACCCGGATCCAGAAGAACGACCTCAAGGTGAAATTGGAGAACATCTTCGCCGCCCGACTCGACAAGGAGATATTTCTCCGGGCCGATAAAACCGTAGCCTACGGTTTTGTCGTGGAGGTGATGTCGGAAATCCGTAAAGCCGGTGTCGATAAACTGGGCATGGTGACCGAAACCCCCGAGGAATCGAGATGACATCCCTTGCTTATCCGGGGATGCGGGAGCGTGCGGGCCACCGTCTTTCCCGGATGATCTTCCTTTCTCTCTTTGTCCATCTGTCGCTGTTGTCGGCGGCGGTGTTTCTGCCCCTGCGTTCCTCTCCGCCCCGCTTCACCCTCGGTCCCGTCTATTCCGTGAACCTGGTGAGTCTTTCGGAGAGCATGCTGCACCGGCAGCCGGCGCGTGATTCCCTGCCGAACATCGCCGGCGCCGCCATGCCCGCGGGGACGCAGGTCATCAAGAAGGCGGTGAAGATGGAAGCCCCGCCGATAAAAAAGATCGAAACCAAGCAAGATTTGCGAAATCCGGCGGTGGAGAAACTCCGGAAGAGACTGGGGGAGAAAACCCCGGAACAGACGGCGTCCCCGTCGGTCGCCGCCGCCACGGCGACGGGGGGTGAAATCAATGACCGGCTGGCTGATTACTACCGGGTCGTCTGGTCCAGAATCAAGGGCCAGTGGGCGTTGCCGGGGGGGATCAACCCCCGGGACAACGTCGAGGCCGTCGTCAATATCCGGATCCTGAGAAATGGAACCATCGCCGGGGTGACTTTTGAAAAGAGATCGGGTTTGGCCTACTTCGACAACTCCGTGCTCCGGGCGTTGAAAAAGGCCCATCCCCTGCCCCCTTTGCCGGACTGGTACCGGGACAGCGGGTTGGATATCGGGATCCGTTTCCTCGCTTCGGATCTGAGATGATCCGGGGGCGTGACAGCGATGGGACTGACCCGCATTTTACGAACATTGAGCCACTTTTTAATCCCCCTCGGTGACGGCGGGCCGTCATGGGCGTTGCCTGGGGGAAATCGCCTCTTTTATCCGACACAACCGGACGATGAAAAGGGCTGCAGGGAGAGCGAACGGATGCATTTTCACGACAAACGAAAAATGATCATGACCCGCGGCGCCGCCGGGTATCGCGGCTTGGGGAGGCTCTTCATCCTGAGCGTCGCCCTGTCGCTGCTTACCCTGGCCGCGCCCGGTGTTGGGGCGGCCAAGGTGTATATCGATATCGACGCCCCGGGCTTTCAGAAATTCCCGATCGCCGTGGACGTCTTCACCGGAGGGGCGGGGGAAGGCGACGGGGAGGGGAACGACGTTTGGTTTCCCGACAATATCGCCGGATATCTCGATATGACCGGATATTTCCGCATCATCCCCCGGAGCGCCTTCCTGGAGGACCCGCAAAAGGATCGCACCCGGATCATCTTCAGCGACTGGCGGACCATCGGGGCCGATTATCTGGTCAAGGGGAGTTTTCAGCGCCAGGCCCGGAAACTCGCGGTGGAGATGCGGCTTTACGACACGGTACGCGGGGAGGTGGTCCGGGAGAAAAGATACCAGGGGACCAGCGAAGAGCGCAAAAAGATGGTGATCAAATTCGTCAATGAGATCCTCCTTGCCCTCACGGGGGAGCCGGGGGTTTTCAACACCCAGATTGCCTATGTCCTGAAGAAAGGAAACAATTCCGAGATTCAGACCGTCAGTTTCGACGGTTCCAGCCAGACGCGGATCACCAATTATAACTCCCTGACCCTGGCGCCGCGCTGGTCTCCCGACGGCCGGCATATCTCCTTCACCTCCTATAAGGACAACAACCCGGACTTTTACGTGCGGGACCTGAAGGCCGGGACCAGAAAAAAGGTCGCCAGTTATCCCGGGATTAATCTTTCCGGCGCCTGGTCTCCCGACGGCCGGAAGATCCTCCTTACCCTGAGCAAGGACGGAAACCAGGAGATCTATGCCATGGATGCGGCGAGCGGTTATCTGCAGAGGCTGACTTACGAATACGCCATCGACGTCTCCCCGGTCTGGTCTCCCGACGGGAAAAAGATCGCTTTCGTTTCCAACCGTGCCGGCTCACCCCAGATATATGTCATGGACCGGGACGGGAGCAACGTGAAAAGACTGACCTATAACGGTTCGTACAACACCTCCCCTTCCTGGTCTCCGAAAGGGAACCGGATTGCCTATGAAAGCAAAGTGGGGGGTACCTTTCAGCTCTTCACCATCGGCCCCGAAGGGGGGACGCCGCAGCAGTTGACCGGTGAGGGCGGCGAGTATAAGCATCCCTCCTGGTCTCCCGACGGCAGGTACCTGGCCTGCACTCTGAGCAGAAGGGGTGTCAACAAGATCGCCGTCATGAACGCCAACGGCACCAATATCCGTGTTCTTTGCGAGGGGGCGAATCCGGCGTGGTCGCCCATGCTTGAATGACTTCTTATCCGCCGGCGGCAACGAAATTTGCTATTGACCTTTGGCGTCCTTTTGATTAAAAGCGATACAGTTGGCGGCGGCAAAGGCCTTAAAAGAAAAGACATTATGGGGGTATGATCCTTGGCTGAACATTTCCGGCGGCTCCTTTCGGTACTGGTGATTGTCTTTTCCTTCACCGGGTGTGCTACCACCGGGGATCTCCAGCGGGTGCAGGGGAGCCTGGGGAGCAAGATCGGCGATCACGATTCGGAAATCGCCGAGTTGAAGGACGAGGCTGCGGCCGGCAAGGCGGCGGTGGAAGAACTGCGGAAGAAGCAGGCGGATGTGAGGGCCGATATCACCGATCTCCGCGAACAACTCCAGCAACTCCGCGGGGGGCTGGAACAGCTCCAGAAGGAGAGCGAGTCCATCCAGGGCCGGGTGGGAGAAATCAAGGGCCTGAAGGAGAAACTCGATCAGACCGCCTTCAAAATCAATTTCATCGAGAACTTCCTCGGCATCGGCAAGAAGGACGAACGGGCGGCGGGCAATGTGGAGAAACATCCCAAGAATCATGCCAGGAACGGCGCCGGCGGGAACGGCGACAAGGAATCCCTCTATGCCGCCGCCTACGAGCTTTACAAAGAAGGGAAATATGAAAAGGCCCGCCTCGAATTCCAGAATTTCTTAAAGAACCACCCCCGGACGGAGTATTCGGGCAACGCCCAGTTCTGGGTCGGGGAGTGTTACTATTTCGAAAAGAGCTACGAAAAGGCCATCCTGGAGTATGAGAAGGTCATCAAGAACTATCCGGAAAGCAACAAGGTTCCCCAGGCCCTGCTGAAACAGGGGCTGTCCTTTCTGGAGCTGGGAGACAAAACGAGCGCCAGATTGATCCTCCAGAACATCATCAAAGATTATCCGAACGCGAGTCAGGCACGGGTGGCCAGGGCCAAACTCCTTGAAATCAAATGACTTCCTGCTAAGGTGAGGACGTTTGCGCCCTGAGGAAGGGCTATGGCGGCGGTGGTCGCCGACCGCTCAGTCCAGGTGGATGACCCGGACCCCGGGTGGTGCCGGCAGGGTGAAAAGCTCTTCCCGGTCGGTGTTCAACTTCTCCAGGGTCAGGCTTTCGTATTCCCAGGTAACGGTTATTTCTTCCTTTCCGGTGATTTTAACCCGCATCCGGTGGGGCAGTTCAGCCCCGGCGACGGGGGCGTAGGCCTCGAAATACACGTTCAGCAACCCCGGAGAGCCTTTTCCCTCCTGTTCGCAACGGTGCAGATAACCGGTCTCGGGATCGATCCAGAGGGATTGCCGAAACTGCCGGTCTTGGGAGACGATATTGAGGCGGTAGGTCCCGCCTTCAGGAAAACCTTCGATTTGCAACGGTTTCGCCGCCGCCGGCAAGGCGGGACGGCGGCCCCTCAGCAGCGAGACGAGATCGCCCACGGACAGGGGCAGGGGGAAAAAGCGGGCGAGATTGTCCGGACCGGCGGCGCCGGTATAGTATTCACCGTTGCCGGGGAGATAAACGGCGAGTCGTCCGGCGTGGCCGGCCAGAAAGAAATTGGGGAGGCCGATCACCGGGATGGCCTCCAGTCGCAGCGACGCCGGGACGGCCGCCAGGATGGCGAGCCGGAGGGGATAACGTCCGTTTTCGGTATTCACCGTCGCCTCCGCCACGGCCGTGAGGAGATCCCTTTCCTGATCGCGGCGGTCCAGACGGGCCAGGGCTTCTTCCGGTGTAATATTCATCGCCGCCGCCGTTTTCGAAGGCCCCGGATCATGAACGCAGCCGCTTATCAGCAGCAGGAGAACGAGGCAGGAGGGTAAAAGAAGCCCCTTCATTTTTTGAGCAGGGGGGCGATCTTTTGCGGCAACACGGTGCTGGCGGGATTGATTTTCAGCGCCCGCCGGTAGGCGGCGAGCGCTTCCTGCCTTCGGCCCGCCTTCAGGTAGGCGTCGCCGAGGTGCTCGGCGATGGCGCTGTCATCGGGGAGAAGGACGGCGGCCTCCTGGAGATATTTGAGCGCCAGATCGAGACGGCCCTGTTTGTAGTATGTCCAGCCGAGACTGTCGGTTATGTAGCCGTTGTCCGGCTTGAGTTGCATGGCCTTCAGGATGAGCTTCTCCGCCTCGCCGAGGTTTATCCCCCGGTCGGCATAGCTGTAACCGATAAAGTTCAGGGCATCGGCATGCTCGGGATCGATCTTCAGCAGCGCCTTCATCTGCTGGATACCGGCCTCGAAGCGGCCGGTCTTTTCGTAGAGAACTCCCAGGCTGTAATACAGATCGGTGCTTTTCGGCAAGAGCAGCAGCCCCTCCTTGAGGATCCGTTCCGCCCCGGCCTGGTCTTTGTCTTCTTCATAAAGGGAGGAAAGGACGACATAGATGCCCGGAACGTCCCTTTTGACCCGGGCGACCTGTTCGAGGACGGCGATGGCCTCCCGAAGCTTGCCTTCTTTCTTCAGGATCATGGCGATGCGGATCCGGGCGCTCACGTAAAGCTCGGTATCCGGGGGGATTTTCTGCAGGATCTTGAGCGCCTGCTCGTAGCGCTTCTTTTCCTCGTAAGCCGTTGCCTGCAGATAGGCATATCGATATTCGGCGGGGTATCTCTGGAAGAGTTCTTCAAAGTTTGCCGCCGCCTGGTCGTAACGGCCGCTTTCCAAATACAGCAGGCCGAGGGTCAAAAGCACCTCCCGGTTGGCGGGATCGGAGCGAAGGATGCGATGGAATTCCTTTTCCGCTTCTTCGTACCTCTTTTCCCTTAGATACATCTCCCCGAGTTTGATGCGCACGTTGAGCTTGTCGGGATGAAGAAAGAGGTAGTCCTTGAAGGTGTCGACGGCCAATGCCGTTTTGCGCTGTTTTTCATAGGCCAGGGCCAGATCGATGAGGGCGGCCTCGAAGTTCGGCCGGATTGCCAGGGCCTTTTTGAGCATCCTTTCCGCCTCCCCGTAATTTTTCATCTCCATGTACACCCGCGCCCCGTAGTAGGCGGCCATGAGGTGCTGGGGATCCAGGGAAAGCGCCTGGTCGAACATCGCCACCGCTGCCGGATATTGCTTGGTTTCCCCGTAGATGACCCCCAGGTAAAAGGTGGCGGAGACATTTTTGGGGTCGTGGCTAAGGACCCGTTGGTAGGTTTTTATCGCCCGGGGATAATTCTTGGCGTTCATATAAAGACCGGCGAGGATCAGGCTCAGCTCCATGTTGTCCGGGTGATCCCGGAGGACCTGTTCACAGAGTTTGACCGCCCCGGCGGTGTCACCCTTCTCTATATAGGCGGTCGCCAGCTCGACGGCGATTTCCGGTGACTGTGGATCGTGGCGTCGGGCCTGTTCGAATTCCTTGACGGCCTCCCGGGGGTTTTCGTCCAGCATGTGCAGCACCCCCAGGGAGTAGTGATAGGCGGCAAGGCGGTCCGAACCGCTTTTACCGTGGAGATCCGGGGCTCCGCACAGCACCAGCACCGCGGCGACAAGAGCGACGGCCCCTTTCCAGGTATGGTTCATCATGAGATACCGGTTCAATTCTTAACAGTCTTCTTGAAGATGTCCCAGCTTTTCAGCATATCCACGGCGGCCTTGAGCTGATTGTCGGCGTTCACGTCCCCGAAAGGCCGTTTGAGGGGCAGATTTTTCCGGGCCCCGTTATTCTTCTGCAGGCGCTTCTGGAGCAGTTCCCCCTCCCGGTCCGTCTCGTCCGACGGCTTCTCTTTCTCCTGGGCGGATTTGATGTGCCCTTTCAGGTCTTTTTCCCGGATGGGTTCGAAATCGTCGTCGTCGCCGTCGTTTCCCGGGCGGATGTATTTCACCTTGATATCCGGGGTAATCCCCTCCGCCTGAATGGAGCGTCCCTTGGGGGTGTAGTACCGTGCCGTGGTCAGCTTCAACGCCGAGCCGTCCTCCAGGGGGATCACCGTCTGCACGGAGCCCTTGCCGAAGGTCTGGGTCCCCAGGATCAGGGCCCGCCCGTTGTCCTGCAGGGCCCCGGAAACGATCTCGGCGGCGCTGGCCGTGCCTTCGTTCACCAGGACGATCATGGGGGCGGTGAACTCGTCGCCTTTATCCCGGGCGCCCACCTTGCTTTCCATCCCCCGGGCGCGCCCCTTGGTGGAGACGATGCCTCCGGATTTGAGGAAGATGTCCGAGACCTCGATGGACTGATTCAAGAGGCCGCCGGGATTGTTGCGCAGATCCAGGACGATCCCCTTCAGGGGCTCCTTGTTCCCGGACATTTCCCGGAGGGCCTTTTTCAGCTCTTCGGCGGTCCGGTCCTGGAATGAAGAAAGCCGGACATACCCGATCCCGTCTTCGAGCAGCTTGTGCTTGACGCTGACGACCTTGATGATCGCCCTGGTGATGACGAAATCACGGAGCTTGGTTTCATTGCCCCGCAACACCGAGATGGTCACCTTTGTGTCCTTCTCGCCCCGGAGACGCTTTACGGCGTCCATGATGGTGATGTCCTTGGTGGATTTGCCGTCGATCATCATGATCTTGTCCCCGGATTTGACGCCGGCCTGAAACGCGGGGGTGTCTTCGATGGGCGAAACGACGGTCAAGACGTCATTGTGGATGGTTATTTCGATGCCGATGCCGCCGAAACTGCCGCGGGTCTCCAGCTCCAGTTCCTTGTACATCTCCGGGGTCATGTAGCTGCTGTGGGGGTCGAGATTCTTGATCATCCCGTTGATCGCTCCCTGCAGCAGTTTCTTGGCATCCACGGTCTCTACGTAGTTCTTTTCCACTATGTCGAGAACTTCCGTGAAATTCTTGAGATTCTTATAGACAGAGCGATCCAGGGCGGCCGCTACCTGGCTGTTCAGATAAGGGCCGGCGACGACCAGCAATGCGGCGACGCCCAACAGCGCCACGCCAAAACAGACGGCATATCTTTTTTTCATTCCTCTATTCCTCCACACCGGACCGGGAACTAAGGGTGCCCCAACTGCCTCCTACAGGTCGTTTCTCTGCGGGGCGGGGGCGCCGCATCTCCCTGCGGCGGTGAAAATCACTTCTTCTCCCCATACCATGCTTTTCGGAAAAAATGCCATAATAATTGCCGCCGTTTTATGGTGACAGCGCGGCCGTGGTCTTCCGGAGGGTTTCGATATCGCCTATATAGAGCAGCCGCGACCGCCGGTCGATATTCTTGATCAACCCGGAGAGGACCCGGCGGGGACCTATCTCGACAAAGGTCGTGATGCCCAGGGAGAGCATCCTTTCCACCGTTTCCTGCCAGCGGACCGGGGACACCATTTGCCTTTTCAGGAGTTCCCGGGATATTTCCGGGGCGTGAAACCGGCGGGGATCGTAGTTGGGAAGGACCGGAAAGCGGGGCGTATGAAAGGAGACGCACTCCAGATCGGTGGAGAAGACCTCCGCCGCGGCGTCGAGGAGGCGCGAATGGCAAGGGACGCTGATGGGAAGGGGAACGAATTTCTTGATCCCCTTCTCCCCGGCCTGTGCCCCTACGTTGGCGACGGAACGGGCGCTGCCCGAAATGACGATCTGGTTCGGGGCATTGAGATTGGCCAAATCCAGGATTTCACCGGGGAGTACGGAGGCGCGGCAGATCCGCGCCGTCTCCTCGCCGTCGAGGCCCAGGACGGCGGCCATGGCGCCGCCGCCCGGTGGCAGGGCCTCCTGGTGCCTCTTTGCCCGGGCCTGGACGATGGTGATGGCGTCTGTCCTGCTCAAGGCCCCCGCCGCGTAGAGGGCGCTGTATTCGCCGAGGCTGTGCCCCGCCGCCGCCTGCGGATCGGTGCCGAAATCTTTCCGGAAAAGGTCGTAGACCCCCATCTCGAAGGCGAGCACGGCCAACTGGGTATGGACGGTTTGATCCAGTTCCTCCCGGGGTCCCTCCCGGCAGAGCCGGGCCATGTCCAGCCCGGTGATTTCCCGGACCAGGGAGAATACCTCCCGGAAGGCGTCGTATTCACGGTAGAAATCATCGCCCATGCCGACGAACTGCGATCCCTGACCCGGAAAGACGAGGGCCCATTTCTCCATAGCCGTGCTCTCCTTACTCGTGGACATAGGTCCCCGGCGCCCTTTCCCGGGGGGGGTATTTACGGTTCCCCAAGGCGGGGGCCGGCCGGCGGGTGGAGTCCTGCTGTTGCAGCCAGCTTATCCAGTCCGGCCACCACGAGCCGCGCCTCTCCTCCTGGCGGCGGAGCCAGACTTCGGGTTCCTCCGGGGTGTCCACCGCTCCGGCCCGGTATGTTCTCCGTGATCCCTCCGTATGGGGATTGATGATGCCGGTGATGTGCCCCTCGCTGGACAGGACAAAACGGCGGGGTCCCGTCACGAGTCGGCAGGTGCGAAAGACGCCCCGCCAGGGGCAGATATGGTCCAGTCGGGTCCCCACCGTATAGAGGGGCTGGACGACGCGACCCATGTCTATGGGGCGTTCCCCCAGGGTGAGGACGTCTTTTTGCGCCAGTTTGTTGTGCAGGTAGAACTCCCGGAGATAAAAGGAGCACATGGCCTCGGGAAGGCGGGTGCTGTCGCTGTTCCAGAAGAGCATGTCGGACTTCGGCGGCGCGGCCCCGTATAGATAATTCTGGACGTAGTTTCTCCAGATCAGGCTTTCCGATCCGAGGATCCGGAAGACCCAGCTCAAGTACCGGGCATCGAGGAAACCGTCCATTTTCATGAGCGCCTCGGTCGTGGCGATGGACCGCTCGCTGATGAAGACCCCCAGATCGCCGGGTTCGAGGAAATCCACCAGGGTCGAGAAGAGTGTCCAGTCCGCCACCGGCAGGTGGTCTTTGCCGCGCCTTCCCCGGTTCAGCCAGGCCATGAGGGCCGCCAGGGCCGTGCCGCCGATGCAGTATCCCGCCGCGTGGACCCGGGGGCTCCGGCAGATCTGCCGCGCCGTCTCGATCGCCGCCGACGCCCCGGTGAACATGTAGTCGGCGAAGGTTACCTCCCGCAGGGCCTCCGTCGGGTTCTTCCAGCTGATTACGAAGACCGTGAAGCCCTGGTCCCGCAGGTAACGAACCAGACTGGTCTGCGGGGTCAGATCGAAGATGTAGTACTTGTTTATCCAGGGCGGGATCAGGACCATGGGCAGGGTGAAGACGGTTTCCGTGACGGCCTCGTACTGGATCAGCTCCATCAGGTCGTTGCGGAAGACGACGGCCCCCGGGGTCACGGCGATGTTTTCCCCCACGGTGAAGGCCTGCTCGTCGGTGATCCGGGAGAGGTAATCGCCCCGGGCCAGATCCTCCCAGGCCTGACTCATCCCCTGGAGGAGACTGGCCCCCCCGGAATCGAGGAACTTCTTTATGGCCGTGGGATTGGTCCAGAAGAAGTTGGGCGGCGCTATGGCGCTCAAAAACTGTTGGATCCAGAACCGGGCCCGCTGCCGGTCCCGGTCGTTGAGGTCTCTGCTCAACACCACGATTTCCTGGAACCAGGCGTCCAATATGGCATGAAAACGCCGGTTCAGTTTCGCGTTCTTTCTCATGTATTCGAGGAAGACCTCGCCGGCGTTTTCCTTGTCCTCCGGCGGCAGCTCCGAGGACAGGAGGTGGGGGAACTCTTCGCGGGTGGCTTCCTCCAGGCGCCGGAAGAGGTCGATGACGCGCTCGCTCAGCTCTTCCGAGCGCTCCAGCCAGGAGCGGTGGACCTTCCAGAAGGAGGGCAGAATATCCAGGGGGTCCATGATCGGTTGCCCTACTTTGCCGCCGTGTCGATCCGGCCGGGGTTTTCGATGAGGATGACGATCTCGCCCAGGGTGACTTCGGCGCCGAAAAGATCGAGGGGAATGGTGACGTTGAAGGTTTCGGAGATGAAGTTCTGCAGGTTTACCGCCGCCATGGAGTCGAAGTCGGGGATGTCCCCCAAAGGGGTGTCGGTGCCGATGGTCATACCTTCGGTTTCGGGGAAGAGGTCGGCGATCCCCGCCTTGAGTTTTCTGAACGTATCAGCCATATCGTTCCCTCCTTTCCTGTCTTTCCCGTAGGGTCTTTTTCGTCTTCAGAGCCGGATCAGGTTGGCCCCCCAGGACAAACCTCCGCCGAAGGCCGCGGTGATCACCAGGTCTCCCGGGCCGATGACCCCCTCGGAGAGGGCTTCGTCCAGGGCGATGAGGACCGAGGCGCTGGCGGTGTTACCATACCGGTCCAGGTTTACGTAGAACCGCTCCCGGGGGATCCCGAGGCTGTCGGCGATGCCCCGGAGGATATTGATGTTCGCCTGGTGGCAGATGAAGCATTTGATCTCCGCCAGCGCCACGCCTGCCGCCGCCGCCGCCTGACGGATCACCAGGGGGCCTTTGTCGAGGGTGAAGTTGAAGACCTCCTCGCCCCGCATGCGAAAATACGCCGCCCGGGGGTGGGTGATCTTCGCGAAGGGCATCATGGCCCCGCCGCCGGGGACACAGATGGTGTCGCTCCGGCTCCCGTCGGTGCCGAGGATGGAGCTGATCACCCCTGACGAGACGCCTTCCCGGCCCTGGAGCAGAACGGCGCCCGCCCCGTCCCCGAAATAAGGGTAGGTGGCGAAGTCCTTGCTGTTGAGGATCCGGGAGTAGGTTTCGGCGGCCACGAAGAGGATGTTTTCGTATTGTCCCGTTTTGACGAGGGCATCGGCCAGGTGCAGCCCGTAGGCGCTTCCCGAACAGACGGAGTTGATGTCGAAGGCGAAGGCGCCCGGGGCCCCGAGGAGGTGCTGGAGCCGGGTGGCCGTGGCGGGTTGGAGACGGTCCGGGGAAGAGGTGGACAGGATGATGCCGTCGATGCCGGCCGGTGGAAAGTCGATTTTCCCCAGACATGACCGGGCCGCCTCCAGGGCCAGATCGGAAGTGGTCTGATGCTCCCCGGCGTGCCGGCGCGCCCGGACCCCGGTCTTGCTGCTGATCAGGGCCTGGGCCTCCCGGGAGAACTGGGTGAGCTGTTCATTGGCGATCACGGTTTCCGGGAGGTAAGATCCGGTGGCGGCAATGACTCCTCTTCTCATCTCTTTACCTTCGTCTGGAGCGGACCGGCCGGTGGCGCGTGTCGATGTCCTTACCCCGGGATTTCGAAACCGGCAGCGGCCCTAATTGTCGCCGTGGCGCCGAAATCGAGACGCACCGCACGACGGCGTCGATTCTATCACAGTCGGGAAACCCATGTCAAAGAAATCACCGTCCGGCGGCCGGGGACGGGGGATGGACCAGCACCTTGTCGATCCGGTGGCCGTCCATGTCCACGACTTCGAAACGCCAGCCTTCCCATTGGAAGTGATCGCCCGTGGCGGGTATCCTCTCCAGATAGGACATGATGAAGCCGGCGAGGGTGTGGAAGTCCCCCTTGCCTTCCGCCGGTAGCTTCTGGATCTTGAAGCGGGCCTTGAATTCGTCGATGGACAGGGCGCCGTCAACCAGCCAGGAACCGTCTTCACGGCGCACTATTTCCCGGTCCCCCCCGTCGCCGAGCGAGGGGATGCCGCCCACGATCGCGGCCATGACGTCACTGATCGTCACCAGGCCCTGAATGATCCCGTATTCATCGACCACCATGGCCATATGGATGGGTGAACTCTTGAATTGTTCCAGGACCTGCCAGGCGGAGATCGTTTCCGGGAAATACAGGGGTTTGCGCAGCAGGGGGAGGAGATCCGGGTTCCCCGTTTCCAGGGAGGCTTCCTGTTTCAGGAGGTCTTTGACGTGGAGGAAACCGATGATCTGGTCGATGCTTCCTTGGCCGACGGGGAAACAGGTGTGGGCGCCGGTGCGGATGACGGCCAGGTTGTGGGCGAAAGGCCGGGCGGCGTCCAGCCAGAGAATGTCCGGACGGGGCGTCATGAGATCCCGGACCCCCAGGGCGTCGATATGAAAGGCCCGGTGGCAGAGCTCGTGCTCCAGGGCATGAAAGACGCCTGCCTCCGCCCCCTCTTCGAGGAGGACCTTTACCTCTTCCTCCGACACGGAGCTGAGGGGTTTTTTGATGTTCAGCAGTTTCAGGACCGCCTCGGTGGAGACATTGAGCAGCCACACCAGGGGATAGGCGATGATGGAGAGGTAATAGACCGGCCGGGCGGCCAGGGTGGCGATACGTTCCGCCTGGAAAAGGGCCAGCCTTTTGGGGAGCAGTTCCCCCAGAACCAGGGAGAGGTAGGTGATCACCAGGACCACGAGGGAGAGACTCAAAGTGTCGCTGTAGGGGCGAAGCAATGGATACTGCTGTAAATAGACGCTCAGGGACCTGGCGATGGTTACCCCGCCGTAGGCCCCGGACAGGATGCCGATGAGGGTGATCCCGATCTGGATGGTGGAGAGGAAATGCCCCGGCTCCTCGGCGAGGTTCAGGGCTTTCTCCGCGCCGGCATTGCCTTTTTCCGCCTCGACCCGGAGCTTGGCCTTCCGGGAGGAAACCAGGGCGATCTCCGCCATGGAGAAGACGCCGTTGATCAGGACAAGGAGCAAGAGAATAATGATCTCAGAGGGCGGAGACGACATGGCTGTCAGGTCTCGAAAGATGGGCGATGATCCCTTCCGGCGTCCGGAAGGGTCACCCGGGAAACGGCGGCCCGCAGATGATGTCCTCACCGTCCGTCATCGGGGCTTTCGCCTTTGTCCGCCAAAATATCTTCGCTTGGCCCGCCTGCGGAAAGAGCCGTCGTTCCCGCCGCGGAACTCCGGGGGCCAATATAGGCGGCTTTTCTTCCGACGTCAAGAAAAGACTTCGAAATCAACGACTGTCCTGTTTTCGGCTGCGCCGGCGGCCGGTATGCGGAAACGGTCCGCGGACCCTTCGTCACCCGCGGATCAGAGGAGATGCCGATAGATGGTCGCCAGGGCCAGGGAGAAGAGCACTATCAGCGCCGTGGGTCCGGCGATGTGCCGGTAGGTGCGCCAGAGGGGGATCTGAAAGTATTCGCAGGTGACGACGTAGCAGATATGAAGCGGGGAGAGCATCATCCCCGCGTAGCCGCAGGCGTAGGCCAGGGCGGTGGCCGAGGCGGCCGTCGGGAGGCCGGGGTTGTCCCCGAGGAGGGCGAAGATGATGGGAAAACTGGCGCCGACGAATCCGAAGGCCACCCCGGTGGCCAGGCCGGAGATGAAGGGGATCCCGGCGATGAGGAGCGTCACGGGAATGCCGCCGGCGATGAACTCGTCCCGCATGACGGCCACGATGGTTTTCCCCGTCGCCTCCTGGGGGTATTGCAGGACGGCGGCAAAGACCTGGATACTGATGACCAGGAGGAGCATGTTCCAGACGTGCGCCCTGCCGAGGAGCCGGACGGTTTCCCGCCACGCGGCGCCGCGTCCCGCAAAGGCCATGGCCGTGGCGATTATCAGCCCCGCCAGCATGGACAGGAGGCCGGCCGTGGTCCCGGAGAGGCCCCGGTGGGGGAGCAAAACGGAGCCGGCCAGGGAAATGATGATGAGGACGATGATCGGAGCGGCTGCCGAGAACAGTTCCCCCAGGGACCGGGGGGCGGGGGGGTGCGGCCCCTGTCTTTCCCGGCTTCCTTCCGGAAAATGCGGCGGCGGGCCGGGGTCCCGGCGGGGAGGGACGGGCGGCGGCACCGCCGGTAAGGGGAGCCGCCTGAGCAGGAAAATATAACCGCCGGCCAGGGCGGCCACGGTAAAGGGGAACTGGAGGGCGAGGAAGGTCCCGAAGGGCAGACCGGAATACCTGACGGCCAGGATCACCCCGGGATACAGGGGCCACCAGTACTCCCAGATGTGGCGGAACCAATAGTTCAGGGCCGCCTTGAGGGAATTGTCCAGGCCGTTTTCGCTGTCCGCCGCCGCCACCAGGGGGGCGGAAAACAGCGCCCCTCCCGGCATGGGCAGGAGTCCCACGAAGGCGGGGAGGCCCAGGAAGAGCCATTTCCGGTTGGGGAGCCGTGATTTCATCACCGCCAGGGTTTGGGCGATCCGGCCGGTCCTGTCGAGGGCTTCGGTAAAAAAGAGAAGCAGGAGGATGACCACGGGGAGGAGATAGTTCTCCGGTTTCCGGAATGAGGCGAGCTGGGTGAGGATGTCCCCCCCGGCCATCCCGGACCAGAAGGCCAGGACGAAGGAAAACGAGAGAATGGCCGTTCCCAGGGACAGGCCGAGACGGTTGACGGCGAGAATCGCCAGAAAGGTTCCCCCCACCTTGACGGCGGCCGGGATGGTCATCAGGAAGTCGAACATGATCGCCCTCATATCAGGATGGAGGTCGCAAAGCAAACAATCTTCCGGTCCCCGCCGGTCCCCGCGGCTGCGATTGCTATTCGGCGCCGATTTTGATATGTCCGGTCCGGGGGTAATCAAAGATGAGCCATCACCTTGCGGCGACAGGTTACACGGCCCTTGTGGAGCGTCTCAACCGCTTCTCTCAAGGCGCCGTACCGTCGGAGTCACTCTTCCGGATCCTGAAGATTCTTTTCAGCGAGCAGGATGCGGCCCGGGTCGCCCAACTGCCGATCCGGCCCTTCACGGCGCGGCGGGCGGCGCGGATCTGGAAGATCGGGGAGGCGGAGGCGGCAAGGATTCTCAATGACCTGGCGGACCGGGCCATTCTTCTCGATCTGGAGAAAGACGGCGTCTCCACCTATGTCCTGCCGCCGCCGATGATCGGCTTCTTCGAGTTTTCCCTCATGCGCGTCCGGGGCGATATCGACCAAAAGGCGTTGAGTGAACTGCTCCATCAGTATGTGCATGTCGAGGACGATTTTCTCATGTCCCTCTTCATGTCCGGAGCGACCCAGGTGGGACGCGTCTTCGTGCACGAGCCGGCCCTGGACGGCGGTGCCGCCGCTGTCCGCGCCGCAACCGGCCGGCCGGGACCCGGCGGCGGGGCGACGGTGAGGCCTGTCTCTCCGGCGGCGCTGCCGGTAATATCCCGGGACGGCAGGGATGGTGAAGACCTGTCCGGTACTTTCCCGGCTTCCGGGTCGTTACCTCCCCCCACCGGCTCCTCCGGCTGCGATTATGAAAACCCCGCGCCGGCGGCCGCCGCCGGGGGGGAAACCGCCGCCGGCAGTCTCTTAATCCTCGATTACGAGCGGGCGACGGCGGTGATCGAGACCGCCTCCCACCGGGGGGTGAGTCTTTGTTACTGTCGCCACAAGATGTCCCATCTGGGGCGGGCCTGCGACGCCCCCCAGGAGATCTGCATGACCTTCAACGATCCGGCCCGGGCTTTGATCCGGCACGGTCACGCCCGGGAGGTGGGCCGGGAGGAATGCCTTGATCTTCTCCGGATTGCCTGGGAGCACAAGCTCGTCCAGTTCGGTTCCAACGTCCGGGAGGGGGTGGGGTTCATCTGCAACTGCTGCGGCTGCTGCTGCGAGGCCATGGCGGCGGCCCGGCGCTTCGGCCTCCTCCATCCCATCCATACGACGAATTTCATGCCGGTCTTGAATGGCGCCCGCTGCCGGGGCTGCGGTCGCTGTGTCTCGGTCTGCCCCGTGGCCGCCCTGGGCCTCGTCGCGGCCCATGACCCCCGGAAGCCGAAGCGGAAGGTGGCCGCCCTCGCGGAGGCTCTTTGTCTGGGCTGCGGCCTCTGCGTTCGGGAGTGCCCCCATGGGGCCATCACCCTGAAGGAGCGGCCCCGGCGGGTGATTCCGCCCCTGAACGCCGTCCATCAGGCCGTCGTCATGGCCATCGAACGGGGGAAACTGGCCGACCTCATCTTCGACAACCACGCCCTGGCGAGCCACCGCCTCATGGCGGCCATTCTGGCGGCGATCCTGAGACTCCCGCCGGTCAAACAGCTCCTGGCCGGCAAGCAGGTGCAATCCCGCTATCTTGCCGCCCTCATCCGGCGGGCCGGCATGTAAAACCGCCGCCTTGCCGGCACACCGGCTCGCGCCGGGACAAACGGAACCTGCCGAATTTTCTCGCGTTGGATCTCATCTTGACGGGAAGGCAGGAGAAAAGGACATCCTCCCGCCTCTTTTCAACTGTACAGCAGGTCCATCATGTCGAGCATGGGGCCGGCCGCTTTCAAATCCACGATCTTCACCGAATTCTGGTTTTCCTCCCCCAGTTCCTCCCGGAAGGCGGCCAGTTCCTGTCTGCCGGGGCAATAACCCGACCCGCCGATGGTCGTGCAGGCGAAGGAGGCCCAGACCCCGGCCTCCGCCATGGCCCGGCGGAAGTCCGCGAACGTGAAGGAACCGCTTCCCGTAAGCGCCGCGGCGAGGCCGGCGGCGAAGGCGTCGCCGGCGCCCGTGGCGTCCAGGACCCGTTCCGGGGGCAACAGGGACTGGGCGTAGATGAGGCCGTCCTTCCCGTCGGCATAAACGCCGAGGGCACCGAAACGTCCCATGCTGATCACGGCGTTGATCCGGCGCTCGGTGAACCAGGTGATGATCTTCCGGAGGGAAGGAAGGCGTCCGGCGGTCTTCATGAGCTGCTTGAATTCCCAGACATTCATCTGGATGACCGCCGTCTTCCGGAAGGCGTCCTCCCAGAAGGCGATGCCCAGCCCGATCTGGCTGTGACCGAGATTGAGGAAAACTGGGGCCTTGCCCTGCCAGTGATCGATGATGTAGCGGGTGCATTCCCCGGGGACATGGGGATGGCCGTTATCCTTGTCGCTGTAGATGTGGCCGATGATCACGCCTCCCGGAGCGACGGCGAGGCGGTGCTCGATATCATGAAAACGCTTTTCCAGGTGACGGCGGAAGTTTTTGCCCTCGACGAACTTTTCCGAGAAGACCGTAGTTTGCCCCTGGCTGATAAGGATCGTCGAGCGGGGGGTGCAGAGGCGGGGCACAAAAAACTTTCGGGGGGAGAGGAAGTCGGCCGGCAGGGGGGTGCCGGTGACAGCGGCGGCGCGGGCGATACTTTCCCGGATCAGCCGGCCCCGGGGGTCGTTGCCCACGGGCAGGATGGGCAGGACGGTGCGTCCGGCGCGCAGCAGGCGGAGGGTGTAGTTCAGACCGCTGCCCCCCAGGCTTTCCTCCTGTCTGACGATCTGCTTGCGCCCCAGCTGCAGGGGACCGTCGCAGCGGATGACGCTTTCGAAGGCCCCGCTGCCGACGGCGATCACCGGGAAATTGCCCTCCCTGATCACCGTCGGCGATTTGCCCTCTGTCGCCGCTGTTCCCCTGGCCTGGTCCATTCCCGTCCCGTCGCTCCCGTTGAAAAAGAAAAATCCTGGTTTTACGGGACTTTCACTCTCGGGACAGGTCTTCGATCTCGATCCCCTGCGCCGTGATCCGTTCCGCCTGGGCCAGGACGTTTTCCGCCGCGGCCCGATCGAGGACGTAGATCATCTCCCCTCCCCGGCGGGCGAATATCTTCCCGTAGGAGATGGGAACCAGGTCCGTGGGTTCTTCCAGCAGGGAAGCGGCGACGGGTTCCGCCTTCCTCTTGCCGTTGGCGAGGAGCAGCACGGTCTTTGCCTCATAGACCAGTTCGGCCCCCATGGAGACGGCAAAGCGCGGGCTGTCCTCCCGGCGCTCGAAGTGGCCGTCGGCCACGGCGTTGTCGATGGTGTTGTCGTCCAGCTGCACCAGGAGCATCCGGTTGCCGGCGAAGGGGATCCCCGCCTCGTGGAAGGCCACATGCCCCCGGCCGCCCACGCCGATGATATGGAGATCGATCCCTCCCGCCGCCTTGATTTCCTCTTCGTAGGCGGCAAGGATCTCGCTTCTTATCCAGCGCAGGTAATCCGAGGCCGCATCGGGTCTGACGACCACGGCCTTGCCCTTGTCCGTTCCCTGCCCCTCCCAGTCGCCGGGATGGGCGGCCAGTTCCTTCTCCAGCCGTTCCTGGTCGATGAGGGTCCCCCAGGGGACGAAGGTTTCCCGGAATTTTTCCTTCAGGAGGCCGAAGAGCTCCTGGATCATGAAATAGGAATAACTCTCCGGATGAAGGGCCCGCTGCTGGGCGTTGGCTCCCGGCAGACCGATGTATTCGTCGAGGTTGAAGCTGGTGATCTTCCGGGCGGGAAACTCCCCGGCGCCGGCGGCGGCGGCCAGGCGTTTGTAGAGGCCGGTGGGGGAGTTGCCGGTGGCGAGGCCGAGGACATAGCGTTCCTTATCGGCGAGGGTCTTCCGGATGTGCCGGACGACGATGCCGGCGCCTATTTCGCTCATCTGGTCGAAATCACGGGTGACGATGACTTTGAACGACATAAAAACTCCTTGTCTTGTTTTTTCAGACCGGACAAATTTGTCAGCCGATGGAACGCTTGACCACTTCCGCCACCTGCCGGCAGTACCGTTCCGTCTCCTCGTCCGTCGGACCCTCCACCATGACGCGGCACATGTTCTGGGTCCCCGAATAACGGACCAGCACCCGCCCTTTGTCGCCCAGGGCGTCTTCCACGGCCTTCACGGCCGCCACGATCTCCGGGACCGTCGCGATGTCCGGTTTGGCTTTCACATCGACATTGATGAGCTTCTGGGGGAAGACCGTCATTACCTTGGCCAGTTCCGAAAGGGGCTGCTTCTCCTCCTTCATGGCGTTGAGGAGCTGGATGGCGCTGAGGATCCCGTCCCCGGTGGTGTGCTCCTGGAGAAAGATCAGATGCCCCGACTCCTCGCCGCCGATGGAGGCCCCCCGGGCCCGCATCTCTTCCAGAACGTAACGGTCCCCCACCTTCGTGGCGACCATGTCGATGTCCATGGCTTTCAGGGCCTGCCGGAGACCGAGGTTGCTCATCACCGTGGCCACCACGAGGTTGTTGGTCAGCTTGCCCTTCTTCTTCATGACCTTGGCGCAGATGGCCATGATCTGGTCACCCGTGAGGACGTTGCCCTTTTCATCCACGGCGATGAGCCGGTCCCCGTCGCCGTCGAAGGCAAAACCCACGTCGGCCTTTCTTTTCATCAGTTTCTCCACGAGCATCTCCGTGTGCTGGGAGCCGCAGTTGTCGTTGATGTTGGAACCGTTCGGCTGATCGAAACGGGTTGTTACTTCGGCCCCCAGCTCCAGGAAGGTTTGGGGGGCGACGCGGTAGGTGGCGCCGTTGGCGCAATCCAGTTCGATCTTCATCCCTTCCAGGGAGTATTCTTTGGGAAAGGTGCTCTTGAGAAAGACGATGTACCGGTCCCGGGCCCCTTCGATACGGTAGGCCTTGCCCAGTTCCTCGGGGGAGGGCCGGAGGTTGTGCATGAGGTTTTTCAGGATCAGCTCCTCTATTTCCAGCTCCGTCTCGTCGGGGAGCTTGTAGCCGTCATTGGAGAAGATCTTGATGCCGTTGTCCTGATAGGGATTGTGGGATGCCGAGATGACGATGCCCGCGTCGGCCCGCATGCTCTGGGTGAGAAAGGCGATGCCCGGCGTGGGCATGACCCCGACCATGATGGCGTCCACGCCCATGGAGCAGATGCCGGAAACAAGGGCGTTTTCGAGCATGTACCCGGAGATGCGGGTGTCCTTGCCGATGATGATCTTCGGTCGGTGCCCCTTCCGCTTGAAGTAATGGGCGGTCGCCTTGCCGACATTCAGGGCCAGATCCGCCGTCATGGGGTATTCGTTGGCCACCCCCCGAATCCCGTCCGTACCGAACAGCTTTCCCATTGAAATCCGCCTCCTTTTCCTGGATTTGATTGTCCAAACCGGCAGCATATAGATCTTGCCGGCGGGGAAGTCAACGCCTTTTTTGGGTCAGGAACCCTCCCGGTCATGATAATCCAGCGCCGCCGCGATGAATTGTTTGAACAGGGGGTGGGGATGGGTCGGCCGGGACTTGAATTCGGGATGAAACTGACAGCCCAGAAACCACGGGTGACCGGGAAGCTCGACGATTTCCGCCAGCCGGCCGTCCGGGGAGACGCCGGTGATCCGCAGACCTCTGGAGGTCATGATTTCCTTGAACTCGTTGTTGAATTCATAGCGGTGCCGGTGCCGTTCCTCGATCTGACGCGTTTCGTAAGCGGCAAAAGCGAGGGAATCTTCCGCAAGGACGCAGGGATAGGAACCCAAACGCATCGTCGCCCCCTTGTCCCGGATCTGTTTCTGCTCCGGGAGGAGGTCGATCACGGGGTTGGGTGTCCGGGGGTCGAATTCCGAGCTGTTGGCCCGCTCCAGGGCGCAGATATGACGGGCATACTCCACGACGGCCATCTGCATCCCCAGACAGATGCCGAAATACGGGATGTTGCGGAGGCGGGCATACTGGGCCGCCTGGATCATCCCCTCGATCCCCCGGTCGCCGAAGCCGCCGGGGACCAGAATGCCGTCGGCGCCGTCCAGTTGATGGTCCAGGCCGTCTTTTTCGATCCGTTCCGAATCGATGAATTTGAGGTTCACCCGGCAGTCGTTGGCGATGCCGCCGTGGATCAGGGCCTCGTTGAGGCTTTTGTAAGAGTCCGTGAGATTGACGTACTTCCCCACGATGGCGATGGATACCTCCCGGCGGGGATGCATCATCCGGGCGACGACCTCTTCCCATACCTCGAGATGGGGCTGCCCGGTCCAGATGTTGAGGAGATCGACGATCTTTTCATCCAGCCCTTCACGGTGGTAGATCAGGGGGACCTCGTAGATGCAGCCGACGTCCTTGGCGGCAAAGACGTTGGTGACCTCGACATTGCAGAACAGGGCGATCTTGGCCTTGATCTCTTCGGAAAGGAAATTTTCCGTCCGGCACAGCAAAATGTCGGGCTGGATGCCGATCTCCCGGAGGGCCTTGACGCTGTGCTGTGTCGGTTTGGTCTTTACCTCTCCCGCCGTCTTGATGAAGGGGACCCAGGTGAGGTGGATGAAGGCGGCGTTCTGTTTCCCCACCTCGAGGCGGAATTGCCGGACGGCCTCGAGGAACGGCTGACTCTCGATGTCGCCGACGGTGCCGCCGATCTCGACGATGGCCACGTCGTAACCCCGGGCGCTGTCCCGGATGAACTCCTTTATTTCATTGGTGATGTGGGGGATGACCTGGACGGTCTTGCCCAGGTAGTCCCCCCGCCGCTCCTTGGTGATGACGGAGAAATAGACCTGTCCCGTGGTCAGGTTGTTGCTCTTTTTCATCCGGGTCGAGGTGAAGCGCTCGTAGTGGCCGAGATCCAGATCCGTTTCCGCCCCGTCGTCGGTGACGAAGACCTCGCCGTGCTGAAAGGGGCTCATGGTGCCGGGATCGACGTTGATATACGGGTCGAGCTTCTGGTTCGTCACCCGCAAACCCCGGCTCTCGAGCAGGGCGGCAATGGAGGCGGCGGCCAGTCCCTTGCCGAGGGCGGAAAGGACGCCGCCGGTGACAAAGATGAATTTTGTGTCTTTCATGGGGGGACCTCCATCTTTTTCCTGATCAGATCGGCAATGAATTCCACCGGTTCACCCAGCAATGCCTCCATGGTAAACGAATCCAGACAGGCATCCGACCAGGTAAGGTTGTATTCGTTGACGAGATTGCGGATGTCGTTGTAGCGGTATCCGAGGACCGCCTTTTTCTCCGGGACGGTCAGGTCCTGCCGGTAGGCGATGTGGAGCAGCAGGAGCTTTTCCACCTGAAAATCGTTGCCCAAAAGGGGAATGACGACCATCGTGGCCCCGTCCGCCTTCCCGAAGCCGATATAGACATGACCGGTGCTGACGATGGTCCGTTTCGTGCCCATGAGCTTTTTCGATCCCGTCACCCGGGAGGTCATCCGGGCGGCCACCCCCTCCCGCCGGAGGATCTCGATGACGGTGTTTTCCGCCGGATGGCCTTCCGCATCGAGATCGGCCAGGCGATAAAGGGTATAACCCCGGATGGAGGCGACCGCCGGTTGCAGGCTCTTGAGGGCCATGATGTTTTTCCCCGCCAGGGACCGGGTCGAAAAACCGAGCTCCCGGAGCAACTGGAAGATCGGGCCGGAAATCGTCTCTTCCCGACGGCTGGTGCCCACGGTTACGGTCTTGGCCTGATGGCGGATGGCGTCGATGGGGCGGGAAAGTTCGTCGATGGCATGTCCGAGGGAGACATCGAGGAGATCGAGGGGGGAGGTGAATTCCTCCTCCCCCTTGAAATCCATCCAGAAGTCTTCCAGGGGCAGCTTGCCCATGGCGTATTTCAAAAGCAGGACGATATTGGCGACGGTCGGGACATTGACCTGGGAAAAGCATCCCTGGAGGAGCCGTTCCTGGAAGCCGGCGGCGAAATCGCCGATCAGTCTCCGGAACTGACGGTCGAAGAGACGGTCGTAGAGGGAAAAGGAACGTTTGCCCTGCTCGATCATGGCCTGGTTCATCCGGCTGCGGAACTCCCGGAGGTAAGCGGCCTCCGCGTCGATGCTGCCTGCGGCATAGTAGCCCCAAAGATGTCCGGCCATGGTGTTGAGGATGACCGGCAGGGGCAGCGGCGCCCGGGGGACGGCGATAACCGCATCGGCGAACTCGTCGAACCGTTCCTCCCCCTCGTCGGCGAAGACGATGATTCCGGCTTTGTGGGCCCTGAAGATGGCCACGTCCTTGACGATATCCCCGACCACGGCGGGCGGGCTCCCGGCGGCGCAGACGATGATCAGCGGCTCCGCGGACAGATCGATATGTTTTTTGTTTTCCACGATGTCCGAGGAGATGGTCTTGTAACACAACTCGCTGAGCTTGATCCGGATTTCGTCCGCGGCGGCCTTGTTGGGGCCGCTGCCTACGACGGCCCAGTATTTTTTCCGCCCGGCGAGTCTCTCGGCGGCCCGGCGGAGCTCGTCCTGTCTTTCCATGACCCGGCCCATCATTTCCGGCGCCCGGGCGATGACTTCCAGCTCGGCGGCGATGTCCTCGTCGGACATGGTTTTCAGGAGCTGGGCCGTATACAGGGCCAGGATATGCCCGGCGACGATCTGGGAGTAGAAGGCCTTGGTGGAGGCGACGGACATCTCGATGTCCCGGCCGTCGGAGGTGTAGAATACCCCGTGGGATTTGGCGGTGATGTCGGACTGCCGCCGGTTGACGACGGCGATGATCCAGGCCCCCCGTTCCGCCGCCATGGCCACGGCCCGGTTGGTGTCCGTGGTCGTTCCCGACTGGGTGACGGGGATGATCAGGGTGTCGGACAGCCGTTCCGCCAGATCGAACCCGCTCAATTCCGAGGCGATCCGGGAGGTGACCCGCAGGGTGCCCTGCCGCAGATACCTGGTGAAGGCGTCGGCGATGGCCTGGCCGGCCACCGCCGCCGTGCCGTGGCCGATGACGATGAGCTGCTTGATCGTTCCGGTGGTGAGGGCATGGCGGACCGGTTCGGGAACGATATCGTAACCGAGGTTGAAACGGACCTCCCGGTGGCCGTCGGCGCCTTCCCGGAGACGGTATTTACCCCGGATGGTCTTCCGGACGGAAGCGCCGGCCTCGTTGATTTCCTTGAGGAAATAATGGGAATATTCCCCCCGGTCGATATCCCTCGTCGTTATTTCCGCCCGCTGGACAAGCTCCGGGGTGACCGTCAGCGGGGTGCCGTCATAGGCGCAGGCCCGGATCCCCGCCGGCCCGCCGGCGGGGTCCGCTCCCAGGATGAATATCTGCCCGGTGACCCCCGATCCCCCGGCCGCTGCTGTTTCGCCGTCCATCTTGAGGAAATGGGGCGTACCTTCCACGAGGCCGTAGAGTTCCGAGGAAAAGAGATAGCGATCTCCGGCGAGGCCTACATAGATGGACTGGCCGCTGCCCCGGAGGGCCAAAAAAGCCTTTCCCGGCTCCACATCGGTGATCATGGCGATGGCGTGCGAGCCCTCGAAAGCGTTCACGGCCCTGCGGAAGGCCTCGGCGGCGTCGCAGCCCGCCCGCAGGTGCTTTTCGATCTCCAGGGGGATGATTTTGGTGTCCGTCGTGATCTCCGGGGCGATGAGCTCGCCGTCGGCCTCCAGGGCGTTCCGCAGGGAGCGGTAGTTGTCGATGTCACCGTTGAGAACGACGCTGATGGACCAGTTTCCCCGGCCGTAGGCGGGGAAATACTTTTCCGTTCCGGGACTTTGAGAGCTGCCGGGGAGGTCCCGGCGGGTGAAGTTGTTCACGGGGTGGCAGTTCTCTGCCGTTATGGAACCTACCGAGGCCCAGCGGGTATGGGCCAGGGCGACATCGCATGAGGTGTCCAGCCCGGCGAGGAGCTGGAGGATCCGGTCCCGGGAGATGATCTGCCGCAGTTCCCGGACGTTTCTTCCCAGGGTGCCGATGATCGAGGCGGTCTTATAGACGAAGGACAGGGAGCGGGCGGCCGCCCCGGGGATCGGGGGTTCCGCGGCGGCCGCGGCGCCGCTCTCCCCGGACGGCGCCGGGGGCTCTTGCCTGCGCTCCGGGAGGTCCCGGTCTCCCCGGGAGCAGTGAATGGCGCCGTTGACGAAATCACCGGCGCCGGACCGGGCAAGAAAATCGTCGTAAAGGCCGAGCTCCCGCATCCTTGCCAAGGCTTCGTTCCAGGTTTCGGGGGCGTCGATCGTCATGCGGATCTGTATCCCCGCCGAGTCCCTGCCTCTGACCTCCAAACGGTCCAGGGCGTTCAGCAGGAAGTTGAGCTTCAGGTATTTTTGCCAGGCCGGCGGCGGGGTCGCCTCCGGATTGCCGGCCAGTTGCTCTATCCGGTCGATGTTGGCCAGGATGTCCTTTTCCAGGGCCCAGACGATGTCTTTGAGGAACACCTGCCGGCTGTTGAGGATCTCGAGCTCTGCGGTGGAAAAACGGAGGGCGTTCTCCTCCAGGAGCTGCTCCTCGCCGGCGGCGAAACGCCGCCACGCCGCGACGTCGGCGGTGAGCCGCGCGGTCTGTCCCGGCGCGGCGAGCAGCCGCAGGAAGGGCTCGCTTTCCTTAAGGGAAAGGACCATGGCGTCCAGAAGCGCCAGCGGCTCCGTCCCCCCCAGATAGTCGGCAGCCTCGGCCTCTCCGGCAAGGAGGGAGCGCAGGCCCCGGCCGGCTATCTTCCGGAAACCGGCGTCCAGGGCGGTCAGGGGGTCGGGGAGGGGTGACGCCTGGGTCGCCTTCTTGACGGTTACGATACCGGCCAGGCCGCAGGGCAGAATGAAGGGCAGGACGGGGAAGACGATCAGGGATCGGGCCGGGACGGCGGCGGGGGCGCGACCTATGTAAACGCGCCGGTCTTTAAATATCTTCGAGATTCGGGCAATCAGTTTTAACGGCATGACACATCATGCATGCGCTTCGTCGCGTCTTTTCCTCGCTCGCGGTAAAGGGTGCGGGGGAAAATTTCCCTCATAAAAGCAGGCTCATCGCTGTTCCCGACAAGACGGGATGTGAGCCAGGATACGGTCGACGATGCCGTCCACCAGGTTTTGCAGCCAGTCCGTACCCGCCTTGGCGGTCCGGGTGTCCAGGGTCTGGATGGTCTGGATGTACCCCGCGCCGTTCTGACTATGGCTTTTCAAGGCCTCCAAAAAGGCAGACCGGTTTCCGTCTTCCCCCTCCGCCTCGCTGCCGTCGGTGAAACAGGCTTCGATGACGGGCCATTTCTCCATGAATTCCAGCTTCTGCCGGATGAGCTGCTCCTTCCTGGCGCCCGAGAGGATCTTTTCGGATATGGCGATGGACTTCTCCATCTTCTCCGCCAGGGCGCGGAAGCGGCTCAACCGCTCCTTGACCGCCATTTCCAGTTTGTCCAGCACCCCGGCGTAGAGCTCCCGGCCCAGATCCTGGACGGCGAAGAAGGGTTGGCGGACCTCGATGTACCATTGTCTGAGGGCGAGGAGATTGGCTATATAATAGATGTTGTTGTAGATACGCCGCCGGATGTCGCCGTAGAAACCCATGTGGAAATTCACTTCATAGGCCATGTTCCCCGTTTGGCCGAGAAGCTTCCCCCCTTCCGGGCAGTCCCCCCGGTAGACCGTTCCGGCGGAGATGACCGTGCCGTAGCCGATCCGGGTGGGACCCACGATGCCCCCCTGTCCGCCCAGGAAGATCGGCGGCTGGTTCAGCATGACGCCCCGGGGGACGTCGCCGAGGAGGGAAGGGGTAGCCTTGTCCTGATTTGGGGTGTAGTTGAAGTGGATATAGGAGCTTCCCACTTCGGTATGATTTTTCCGGCTTGTGCCCCCGGCCAGGAAGCAGTCGCAGAAGTTGATCAGGCTTCCCAGGGTGACAAAGGGGAAGAGGATCGTCTGCTTCAGACCGACGGCGTGAGCGCCGTTGGCTTCTTCCTCCAGCAGGCAGCCTTCCCGGACCTGGGCGGCGCTGCCCATATTGGCCTTCTCCAGGAAGGCCGACCTGGTGAAGAACCCCCCCTTGAGTTCCACGTGCGGACCAAGCTGGCAGTCGAGGACCGCAGCCGGGGCCTCATAGCCCAGTTTCACCCCGGGCATGATCAGGGTCTTCGCCCCGCAGATCCGCGTGCCGCTGTAAAAGACCACCCCGTTGCCGGCGATGCGCTCCACGTCCACTTCCGGGCCTATTTCCACGGTGGCCGGATTGGGCATGACCACGCCTTTGTCGAGGAGACGTGCGATTTTGGATGCAATAGACATATTTCCTCCGGGAAGCTCTTTACTCCTCTATACCCAGTTTTACCATCTTTTTCTGAAAGGTGTTGCGGTTGATGCCCAGATAATCGGCGGCCCGGCTCTTGACGTTCTGGGAACGCTCCAGGGCGATCCTGAAGAGGCAGCGTTCCACGATGGCGTTGACATCTTCATAAAGCCTGCTTTTTGCCGTCCCGGGTTCACGGAGGATCGTGGTGATGTGCGCCAGTTTCTGGAAGAGGATATCTTCGGCGATGGTATGCAGGGAATTCCCTGCCGCCTTTTCGCCGCCACAAGAAGCCGCTTTGTGATTGTGATTCATGGTTGCGCCGGAAATCCTTCGTGATCAGGGGATGAATTTAACATAAATGATGGCCGCCAGGACGACGGCGGCTATCCAGGCCGCCATGAGATCGGAGCTGTTGCGGGTCGGATTGTCGATCTGTTCTTTGGCCTCCGCTTCGATCTCGATCTTTTCCGCATCGAGATGCCCGACGATATCCCCTACCAGGGCGGCAAAGGAATCATAGGCGTTCGAGATAATATGAAACCCCTTCTTGGTTGTCAAGAGGATATAGACCCGGCTCCGCACTTTCAGACACCCCACATGGGTGATGTCGCTCCAGAGGAGCTCCCGGAGTTTGCCTAACTTTTTCAGCGCGACGCCGCCCTCGGAAACGATCACCTTCCTGAGGGCGGCCTCCGCGAGGATCGGCAGGGAGAAAAGGGACAGGGAGGCAAGAAATATCCTTTCCGTGCCCGATCCTTTGTAGGTCAGGGAGATGACCAGCAGGGCGAAGAGGAGCAGCACGTCGACGGCCAGCGGGACGAGAAAGGAGCGGCGGATACGGTATGTTTTCCCGGAGCCGTTCATCGTTTCCTCACGAAGGCGCCGCTTTTACCGCCCTTCTTGGCGGTCAGCATGATGTCGGTGATGGTCATTTCCCGATCGGCGGCCTTGCACATGTCGTAAATGGTGAGAGCGGCTACGGTTACGGCGGTCAAGGCCTCCATTTCCACACCCGTCCGCCCCACGGTTTTCACCCGGGCTTCGATCTCGATTTCCCCCCGTTCCCTGTCGTCGGCGAAGGAGATGTCGATCCCCGTGAGTTCCAGGGGATGGCACATGGGGATGAGCCGCCCCGTTTCCTTGGCGGCCATGATCCCGGCGATTCTGGCGACGCCGATGACGTCTCCCTTCGGGATCCCGCCGTCGGCAATGAGGGCGAGGGTCGACGGTTTCATGACGACCTTGCCCCGGGCCACCGCCGTTCTTTCCGTCGGCCCCTTGGCGGTGACATCCACCATGCGGGCCCGACCCTGTTCGTCTACGTGGGTCAGTCTATTCACGGGAAAATGGGATCCTGAATATTTGCAGTTGCCTGTCCGCCCCCGTGCCGCCCGGGCAGGGGGCAGAAAATATATCGCGGCGGCGTGCTGAATCCAGCCTATGGCGGCGAGACTTATCACAGCCTTTCCCTCCCGTCAAGACAGTTGAATAATCTTTGTAAATTCTATATATATGCCGCAATTTCATTCCGGGGCGCGGGGGCGGTCATGATCGTGAAAATCCTGGGCAGTGCCGTAATCGGTATCGACGGGTACCTGATCGAAGTCGAAGTCTATACCGCCGCGGGACTTCCCCAGTTTTCCACCGTCGGGCTGCCCGACGTGGCGGTGCGGGAGAGCCGGGAGCGGATCAAGGCGGCGGTCAAGAGTTCCGGTTACCCCTTTCCCCGCCATCACGTCACCGTCAACCTCGCCCCGGCGGATATCAAAAAGGAGGGGACCGGATTCGACCTGCCCATCGCCGTCGGGATCCTGGCGGCGGAAGAAGTGGTACGGCCGGACCTGCTGGATGCCTATGTCCTCCTTGGGGAACTGTCTCTGGACGGGCGGATCAAGGGGGTCCAGGGGGCGCTGCCGGCGGCGATGTGTGTCCGGGAGCGGCGTCTCCGGGGCATCATCGTCGCCCCGGAAAACGCCGCCGAGGCCGCCCTGGTCGCGGGCATCGAAGTGATCCCCGTGGCCGCCCTTGCGGATGTGGTGGACTTTCTCAACGGAAGCAAGCACATAGAGCCGGTGCGGCGGGATATGCGGGATGTCGTGACGACACCGGAAACCGACGATTGCGATTTCCGGGACGTCCAGGGTCAGGATCAGGCCAAGCGGGCCCTGGAGATCGCGGCGGCGGGTTTCCACAACATCCTCATGCTCGGACCGCCGGGCAGCGGCAAGACCATGCTGGCCCGGCGGCTGCCCTCGATTCTGCCCGCCCTTTCCTTCACCGAGGCCGTGGAGGCGGCGAAGATCTATTCCGTTGCCGGCCTTTTGAACCGCGGCGAGGTGATGATCCGCCGCCGCCCCTTCCGCGCCCCCCATCATACCATCTCCGATGCGGGCCTCATCGGCGGGGGGCTCACGCCGCGGCCCGGTGAGATCAGCCTGGCCCATCTGGGGGTCCTTTTCCTCGACGAACTGCCGGAATTCCGGAAAAACGCCCTGGAAGCCCTGCGGCAGCCCCTGGAGGAAGGGGCGGTGACCATCGCCCGGGCGGCCACGACGGTAACCTATCCCGCCCGGTTCCTCCTGGTGGCGGCCATGAACCCCTGCCCCTGCGGATATTTCGGCGATGCCCACAGGGCCTGCCGGTGCACACCCCAGCAGATCCGTCAGTATCAACGCCGGCTTTCCGGACCGCTTCTGGATCGCATCGATCTCCATATCGAGGTGCCGTCCTTGCGGTACCGGGAATTGACGGGGCGTTATCAGGGGGAGACGTCCGCCGCGATCCGGGAGCGGATCGCCGGGGCTCGGGCCGTTCAGGAGGAACGTTTTACCGGGAAAGGCAACCCCTTCAACGCCCGGATGACGGATGCCGAGATCAAACGTCACTGCCGGATCGACGGTGAATCCCAGCAGTTGCTGGAGATGGCCATGGAAAAGCTCGGCCTCAGCGCCCGGGCCTACAAGCGGATCCTCAAGGTGGCCAGAACCATCGCCGATCTCGACGGCCAGGCGGAACTGCGATCGTCGCACGTCGCCGAGGCCATTCAGTACAGAAATCTTGATCGGAAAATAATTTAGTGATAATGCTTGCGACCGGTTACTGTTCGAAAGCAGGGCAGGGATGTTTTGACCGGCACCGGCCTTTTCCGGTTGCCGTCCGGTATTCTGCAACATAATCGAAGGGGGAAAAGGAGGATTATGGAAATCAGCATTGTTCAGGTCGCGCCGGAGCAGCGGAAAGCGAAGCCGGTGGATGAATCGAAACTGGGTTTCGGCAGGGTGTTTACCGATCACATGTTCACCATGTCCTACAAGTCCGGACAGGGCTGGTACGATCCCGCCGTCCGTCCCTACGAGGATCTGCGGCTCGATCCGGCGGCCATGTGCCTCCACTACGGCCAGCTCATCTTCGAGGGCATGAAGGCCTATCGGGGGAAAAACGGGGAAATCTACCTGTTCCGTCCCCTGGAGAACATCAAGCGCATGAACGAATCGGCGCGGCGCCTCTGTATGCCCACCCTGGATCCGGAAGTGTTCATGGAGGGGTTGAAGAAACTCGTCATTCTGGAAAAAGACTGGATTCCCAAAAGCAGCGGCGCCTCCCTCTATATCCGGCCCACCATGATCGCCACCGAGGCGGCACTGGGGGTGCACCCCGCCGACGCTTATCTCTTCTATATCATCGTCGGTCCGGTGGGGGCTTACTATCCCGAGGGATTCAGCCCGACCAAGATCTATGTCGTGGAGGAATATGTCCGTTCCGCACCCGGGGGGATCGGCTACTGCAAGGCCGCGGGAAACTATGCCGCCAGCCTCATGGCCAGCGCCATGGCCATCGAGAAGGGTTATACCCAGGTGCTCTGGCTGGATGCGGTGGACAGAAAATACGTGGAGGAGGTGGGGACGAGCAATATCTTTTTTGTCATCGGCGAGGAATTGATCACCCCGCCGCTGGCGGGAACCATCCTGCCCGGCGTGACCCGGGACTCGGTGCTGCAGATCGCCCGTGCCTGGGGTCTGAAGGTGGCGGAAAGACGCCTGGCCATGGACGAAATCCTGGCTGCCTGCGGGGACGGATCCCTACGGGAGGCATTTGCCTCCGGAACGGCCGCCATCGTTTCTCCCATCGGTCAGATCTGCTACCGGGACAGGGAGTACCCCATCAATGACGGAAGGATCGGCGCCCTGACGGAAAAACTCTACGAAGAGATCCTGAAGATTCAGTACGGGGAAAAGGAAGATCCCTTCGGCTGGCGCCTCCGGATCGCCTGAGCGTGATGTTCCGGGGGGCGTCGCCGCGGCGGCGGTCATTTAGAGACGCTATTCCGGATACTTGTCCCGACCATTAACAACGATGTGGAAAAGACTGTTGATAACTTTGTGGACAGTTTTCATAAGTCTCTAAATGAAACGGTTTTATATCGGATTGCCGCTCTTTTAGGCAGAGTAAAAGGATCGTAAAAACAACTACTTATGGATGTGCTGAGGTTTTTTGACGGGTTAGGGCCCCGGAGGGGCAAGATATGCACATGACGGTAAAAATGGCATGAATTTTGACCGCGGTCGGCAATTGGTCAGCGAGGATGAGGATGTATAGAAATTCACTTCCCTTTGCGGGAATCTTGGTAATGGTCGCCGTCCTGATCGGCATCTCCGGAGGACGGATCGGGGCGGCGGAGTCGCTGACGCTGGAACAGGTGGTCCAGCGGTTACAGGGCGCTTACGAGCAGACCACCGATTTGCAGGCGCATTTTGTCCAGGAGGTCGTCCTGGCCTCGGTGAACCGCAAGGAGCGCGAAGAGGGGACGGTCTATTACAAGCCCCCCCAACGGATGCTCTGGGACTACACGAAACCGAAGATCAAAAAGCTGGTCATCAACCCCGACAAGGCCTATCTTTACATCCCCAAAGACCGGGCGGTCTATGTCCAGGAAACGTCCCGGATCTTCAAGTCCCAGTTGATCGTGCGCCTGTTGAGCGGTTTGGGGAAGGTTACCGAGGATTTCCGACTGGCTTTCGCCGATCCCGCCCGGCCCGCGGATAAAGAAGGGCATTATCTCCTCGTCATGACACCGAAAAAGGGCGATCTGGGGGTGGACAAGATCTTCGTCACCCTGCACCGGGATGATTTCACCATCATTGAATGCCGTTTCGATGATGCCTTCGGCAACCGGACGACGGTCCGGTTCCGCAATATCCGGCGCAACAGCGGGCTTTCCGATAAACTGTTCCAGTTCCGGGCCCCGCCCCAGACGGAGGTCTATCCGCTCTCCTGAAGGGAAGCCGGTTTGGGTTAATGATGGAAAAACAAAGGGGAATTGACTGTCCGGAAACCGGCGCCTATGCTCAGGCGCTCCGGAGCGAATGGCTCGAGGTGAACGGCCGGGGGGGTTATGCCTCCAGCACCCTGCTGAACTGTCATACCCGGAAATATCACGGCCTGCTCGTCTCCCATCTGGCGGCGCCGCCGGGGCGTTATGTCCTCTTGTCCAAGTTTGAAGATACCGTGGCCTGGGGCGCCCGGCGGGAGGCCCTGAGCTGTCACCGGTACCCCGGCGATTTTTTCCCGGCCGACTATTCATTTCTACGGCAGTTTCGGCAAGACTTGTTCCCGACGTTCCTTTACGAGGGCGGGGGCGTCCGGGTCAGGAAATCGCTTCTGCTGATCGCGGGGACGGACAGCCTCCTGGTCCGTTACGATCCCGAGATGTGCCCCGCCACGGGCGTATTGCGGTTACGGCCGTTCCTCGCTTTCCGGGATTACCATAGCCTGAGCAGGGAGAACCCGTTTCTCCGGGGCGAGACCACCGCGGTAAAAAACGGTTTCGCTATCAGACCTTATGCCGGGATGCCGACTTTGGTCATACAGACGAACCTCCGCCCCCGGTGGCAGGCGGAGCCGTTTTGGTACCGCAATTTCGAATACGCCGAGGAAGGGGCCCGCGGTTACGAACATCATGAAGATCTCTTCACCCCGGGCATCCTGGAAGTCCCGCTTCGCAAAGGGAAAACGGTCTTTGTCCTGGCCTCCTTCAGTCCCTTTTACGGCCGGTTGGGCAAGAAATGGGACGACGAGGTACGCCGCCGCCGCCGGGAAGCCCGGGAGGACGACCTGCGGGCGGGGGAACTGTTGCGGAGCGGGCCGATGCCGGACCGCGGCGGCGATGCTGCAGGCGGGGAAAGCACCAGGGAAATCGAATTGTTGCTGATCTCGCCCGACCCGGAAGGGTCCGGCGCTGTCCCGGCACCTCCGGCCGCCGGCGGATTGACCGCATCGGCGGTACGGGGGCCGCTTGCGGCGCTGCCGGTCTCCCCCGGCGCCTGCCGCAGCGGCGACCCGGAGCGGGAAGTCCGGGAAGACGAAGGGGGCGCCGCCGGACCGGCGGCCGGCGTTGCGGAGACAGCAGCGGCGGACCGGCGGCTCCTGACCCTCCTCCTCCAGGCGGGCCGCCGGTTTCTCATCCGTACGCCCGCCGGCCATCCCGCGATCATCGCCGGTTACCCCTGGTTCGGGGCCTGGGGACGGGACACCTTGATCTCCCTGCCGGGTCTCACCTTTTGCTCCGGCCGCCGCGGGGAGGGAAGGGAACTGCTCGTCCGGATAGCCGGGTTTGAGCGGCACGGTCTTCTCCCCAATGTCTTTTCCGAACGGGACGGAAATCATGCCTACAACACCGTGGATGCCCCCCTGTGGTTCTTCTGGGCCGTTCAGCAGCTCCTCCGGGACGACGACGGGGACGGGACGGAGGCGGTGGTGGAGAAAAGCCTCTGGCCGGTGATGAAGGGCATCCTCCGCCAGTTCATTCACGGCACCATTTTCAATATCTACATGGACGACAACGGCCTGCTCCATGCCGGGGCGGCGGACCGGGCGCTGACCTGGATGGACGCCTGCTGCGACGGCCGCCCCGTCACACCGCGTCACGGCTATCCCGTGGAGATAAACGCCCTGTGGTACAACGCCGTCTGTTGCGCTGCCGAACTGGCCGCCCGCTTCGGGGACCGGGAGTTCTATTTCGACGACCTGCGGGACAAAATCCGCCGCTCCTTCCAGGAGACCTTCTGGAGTGACGAGGATGCCTGCCTGGGAGATGTGTATCGGGACGGGCACCTGGATCGTTCCATCCGTCCCAATCAGCTTTTTGCCGTTTCCCTGCCCCATTCCCCCCTGGAGAGGGCGCAGGGGCGTCTCGTCGTGGAGAAGGTCAGAGACGAGCTTCTCACTCCCGTGGGCCTCCGCACCCTTTCCCCCCGCGATCCCCGGTACCGGGGACGTTACGAAGGGCCGCCCGCTGAACGGGACAGCGCCTATCATCAGGGAACGGTCTGGCCCTGGCTATTGGGGGCCTTCGGAGAGGCCTGGCTCAAGACGGCCGCCGACCGGGACGGCGTGCAGTCCGCCCTTCGGGATTACCTCCGCACCTTTCTGGCGCGCCATTTCCGGGAGGGGGGCATGGGCTGCATCGCCGAGGTGTTCGACGGCGACGCCCCCCACCGGCCCGGGGGATGCATCGCCCAGGCGTGGTCCACAGCGGAGTTGATCCGCCTTTCCACCCTCGTCAGCGGCTGATCGCTTTTTTGCATTCCCGTCGCCGTCCCGGCCGGGCTGTCATGACAACCAAGCTTCCCATCAGACAAAACTTCAGTGTCTACGGCCGGGATACCGATCCCGGCATGCTTTCTATTCCCAGCTGATATTAAGAATTCCCCTGATTGTCGAAAATTGCTTTCCGGATTATTTTAGGGCCGAAAGAAAGAAAGAGAGAGGAGAGATAGAGACCATGACCGGCATGGGCAACCAAAGCATCGAATTCAACCCCGGAAGAGACGTCCCGGGGAAGACGATCGGGAGAAACAGGGCCGGCCGGCGACGGACGGCGGGTTGGATGGGATTGTAGACGATATCGGCAAACCGGAAAGGAGCACGAACCATGAGAAAGACAGGAGCCAAAGACAAAGAGCGATTCGCCGAGAAGGCGGGCAAGACCTGGCTGGACCCCATGTGTACCCCCGTGGGAACCAGGTAGATAGCCGCGGTGAGTATGAGGATGACAAAGGGATTTTGAGAGCGTGGAGGCGGTGATTATGAGGAAAGAAAAGAAGGTGTTCAAGGGCTGGGTCGATCCGATGGCAACGCCTTGTCGTTACAGGAAAGGCGGCTGACCGACCGCCGGACGCGGTGTCTGCCCCGGCGGCAGCGGCCTCCTTAATGATAAACAGTTGTAGATCAATGGCATATGCACGCTTTTGCGGGTGAAGAAGGCGGGCCCTGTCAGCGCAGCATGGTGAGAAAGAGACCGGCGGCCACGGCCGTGCCGATCACACCGGCCACGTTCGGCCCCATGGCGTGCATCAGGAGGAAGTTGTGCTTGTCCGCCTTCTGCCCCTCGACCTGGGACACCCGGGCCGCCATGGGTACGGCGGAGACGCCGGCGGAGCCGATCAGGGGATTGATCTTCTCCTTCAAAAACAGATTCATGATCTTCGCCATTATTATACCTCCGGCGGTGCTGAAGGAAAACGCGACGATGCCCAGGATGAAGATGAAGATCGGCTGCGGTTTGAGAAAGACTTCGGCGTTCATCGTGGCCCCCACAGAGACGCCGAGGAAGATGGTGACGATGTTCAGGAGCTCGTTCTGGGCGGCATGACTGAGCCTTTGGACCACCCCGCTTTCCCGGAAGAGATTGCCGAGAAACAACATGCCCATGAGCGGCGCCGCCGGCGGCACGATGAGGCAGATCACCACCGTGCCCAGCAGGGGGAAGATGATCTTTTCTTGCTTGGTGACGGTGCGTACCTGCTTCATCCTGATCTTTCGTTCCGCTTCCGTGGTCAGCAGGCGCATGATCGGCGGTTGGATCAGCGGCACCATGGCCATGTAGGAATAGGCGGCCAGGGCGTTGGCCCCCAGGAGATGGGGGGCCATGATCGCGGTGAGATAGATGCAGGTCGGACCGTCGGCGCCGCCGATGATGCCGATGGAGGCCGCCTCCTTGATGCTGAATCCGAAGAGGATGGCGGCGAAAAAGGATATGTAGACCCCCAGTTGGGCTGCGGCGCCGAGGATCAGGGTCTTGGGGTTGGCGATCATGGGACCGAAGTCCGTCAGGGCCCCGACGCCCATGAAGATCAGGCAGGGGATGAGCTCGTTGGCGACACCGAAGTCGTAGAACCACTGGATCAGATTCCGGTGGGCCTCCCCGCCCTGCTGGGAAAAGCCCATGACCGGCGCCAGGGGGAGATTGGCCAACAGGATGCCGAAACCGATGGGGACCAGCAGCAGGGGCTCGAAGCCCTTCCTGATGGCCAGGTAGATGAAAAGAAAGGAGATGAGCCACATGATTACATGGCCGATCTGGAGAGAGAAGAAGCCGGTGTTGAGGATTACCTGATTTACGATGGGAAAGTTCTCAAACATTGACCTGACCCCCCTTCTGGGCGGTTTTGGGCGCTTCTTTGGCCTTGCCGGACAGGAGTCTCATGGCCTTGATGCTCAACATCAACAGCAGCAGGCTGCAAAACACGCCGCTAAAACCGGCGACAAACACCATCAGGGCTTGAAACCATACTGTATCGTTCACGACATCGTCCTTTCCCGGGTTCAAATTTGCGGCCCGCGTAAAGTTTCCCGATGCGGCGCTGTGGTTCATCGTTCGTCATGACGAGGGACTCACGAATCCCCGGCGCTCTAAGGGACGGGTATCCCCCGCCGTTGCCTCTTCTTCATGACTCATCTTTCCGGATGATTGCCATGAAAACGCCGTTTTCATGCTTTGTGGCGCCCCACGGGGCATGAAGTTTTTTTGAACCCATTAAATTTGCGAGCGCCGGATGCTATAAAAATTCCTGGCCGGTGTCAATCACTGATTTGCCACGGCAAGAAAGAAACTTGCCCGCCTGGTGGGGCATCATGGCCCCGCCGGCAATGACGGGAAACGTTAACCACGGCCGGCGGTGACAAATCGGGTATGACGGTTACGGGAAGGAGGCAGTTTGGCTTTTTGCCTGCCGTACGGGTGGCGGCGCCCCGCTGCGGGTATGTTTGTGTATGTGCCGGAACCGGCATGTTTTCAGAAAGGAGGAGACCGGGGAAGCATCGACCTCCCCGGTCTCGATAATTCCGGTCGTTCAATCCCGGACTTTTTCAATCTCCTGCCGATACGTTCCCGGACAGTCGAAGACGATCTGCATGCTTGAGATCCTGTCCGAGAGTTTCAGAAAGCTCTAAATCTCAAAGCGTCGGGTCGTTGGTTAATGTGAAAAAGCCGTTTTCATGCTTCGTGTCGCTCCACGGGGCATGATGGTTTTTTGCGAAGCCGGCCGGCCGTCGCGGAACGGACGGTCTTTCCGGCTCCGGAAAATCACTTCACCAGCGGCTTGGGTACAAAGAACACCGGCTTGCCGTAAACGGTATTGCAGGTGATGGCCCCGGCCATGTAGATGCCGATCCACCCCACGATTACCAACAGCCACCCCGCAAAGGGTTTCAGGACCTTGGGATCGCCGAACCAGCCCGTATCCATGCCCACGATGGACCACAAAACGATGTCCACAAGGATGACGAGGATGAACATCGCCGCGCTGCTCTTGGCATATGCCGGCGTTACCGCCGTCAGGAAGCCGGCGCCCGCCATCCACATCCAGCCTTCCACATGGACGGCCTTGCCGACCATGGCGCCGACGGCCTTGCCGATACCGGCCTTGGCCGCCGCGAGCTGCTCGGGGGTCAGCATTTTTACATCCGCCACCCCCGCCGCCGCCATGGCGGCGTCCATGGACTCTTTAGCCGCCTTGGGGATGAAGATGAAACTGATGGAATACCACTTGGCAAAGACGCTGATGGCCGCCGCGAGCATGAAGAAGGCCGAGAAGAATAAAAAGACGTTGCCGCCGGTGATATTGTGATCTTTCAATTCCATGACCGCTGTGGTGTACTGAACCAAACAACCGCCGACGAGCCAGGCGGCCAGCAGGGGAAACCCGGAGACATCCACTTTGCCGAGAAACACCGCGCCGAATCCAAAACATGCCACGGCCAGAGCGGCCAACCCCGCCGGACCCGGAGATGCAAAACTGTGTTCGTGTGCCATAAAGCCCTCCTTATTTTCTGATTACGTTAGAATTTTTGGAATTAAAACAACAGTGAACAATGAACTTTGGATCGACTCAACAACGATAACGCTGTGCCTTCTTTATTGACCCGGCATCCCTCCTTTCCGAATAAATAGTCTGCCCTTTGTAAATGGCGAAATCGGCGTAACCCCACATCATGACTCCCCCCGGGGTATGCATATCCGCGTTGTGCCCTGCCGGAGAAAGCCGGCGAGATGGAACCGAACGCGACAGGATGCACAAGGCGGCCGCCGCTGAAAGAGATCTTTACGCCGCTTGAAATCGCGCCGGATCTTTCCGCGCCGGAAACACTCTTTGGGTGCTGTCTTCCGGATAAGGTGTTTTTCCCCGAACCTTCTTCCTATCTAAAAGCGTGCCAGATATAATATCCAGTGAAAACATATATTTGCGTAATGCCTCCCGGTGAAATCGCCGTATTTCACGAAATACGTTGTGAAATACGGCGATTTCCGCTATATATCGCCGCCGGCGGAGGGGGGAAAATGGGAAAAACGGCAGGATCGACATGAACGGGTCTGAAAACGATTTTTTCCGGCAGGCGACCATCCGGCTCTGCAGCAGTCTGGAAATCGAAAAGGAGATGTTCAACTGCCTCTCCTACCTGCGGAATCATTTGCCCGCCACGGAGATGCTCCTGATCATCTTCGATCCCGTTCCGGGATTGATACACAATCTTGCCCGGGTCAACAGGGAGGGGATCGCAAAGCCGTTTCGCTCCAAATCCCTGTCGGAAGAGGCCATCTACCGGATCAACTACGATACCGAGACCTGGCAGGAGGTCAAGATTCTGGACCGCCTGGAACTGCATCCGGCCAGTTGGATCCTCTACGATCACGTAAATCTTTCCACTACCTCCATGATGTACATCAGCCTGGTGATCGAGGGCAAGCGTTTGGGGTCGATCGTGTTTCTGGCGGACGGCCGGGGCATGTTCAAGAGGGAACATGCCGACCTTATATCCCAGTTGCGGGAACCATTCACCATCGCCGTCTCCAACGCCCTCCGCTACCGGGAGCTGAACAAACTCAAGGACATCCTGGATGCGGAAAACCAGGACCTCACCCGGGAGCTGCGCTACGTCACCGAAGACGAGATCGTCGGCGCCGATTTGGGATTGAAGGAGGTCATGATCATGGTCCGGCAGGTGGCCTCCCTCAAAAGCCCCGTGCTCCTTTTGGGGGAAACCGGGGTGGGCAAGGAGGTGATTGCCAATGCCATTCATTACGCCTCCCCCCGGCGGGAACGGCCGTTGATAAAGGTGAACTGCGGTGCCATTCCGGAGAGCCTCATGGACAGTGAGCTCTTCGGCCACGAGCGCGGGGCCTTTACCGGTGCCATCGCCCAGAAGAAAGGGCGTTTTGAGCGGGCCGACAAGGGGAGCATCTTCCTCGATGAGGTGGCGGAACTGCCGCCGTCGATCCAGGTCCGGTTGCTCCGGGTACTCCAGAACGGGGAGATCGAACGGGTGGGGGGCGCGGAAACCATCCCTGTGGATATCCGCGTCATAGCCGCCACGCACCGCAATCTGGAGGAGATGGTACGCACCGGTAAATTCCGGGAGGATCTCTGGTTCCGCCTCAACATCTTCCCCATCATGATCCCGCCGCTGCGGAACCGGCAGGGAGACATCCCGAAGCTGATCCGCCATTTCATGGAAAAGAAGGCCCGGGAGTTGAAGATCCATACCCCGCCGTACATCTCCGCCCAGTCCCTGGAACGTCTCAAGGAGTACCACTGGCCGGGGAACGTCCGGGAACTGGAAAATCTTGTCGAACGGGAACTGATAAGGAGCCGGGGTCCAAACGGCAACCGTTTCATGACCTTCGAGCACTTCCGCTGGCCCGGGCGATCCCGGGGGATATGGGAGGGGACGGAGGCGGAAAGAGGTGGTTTCCCCACCCTGGACGAGGTGATGTCCAAACATATTCAACTGGCTTTGGAACAGACCCGGGGCAGGATCTATGGTCCCGGCGGCGCCGCCGATTTATTGGGGATCAATCCCAACACCCTGAGAAGCAGGATGAAAAAACTCGGGTTGGGACCGAACCGCTTTCCGGCCCGGCGCGGCCGGAAAAAGGGGGCGGGCGCGGGAGACGGCCTTGTGCCTCTTTACGAGGAAAACCCAGAGACATACCTTTGATTTGCTGCCCATGCCCCCCCCGCGTCCGGGGATGATCGCTGCGCGCCCCACTATGCACAACGGCTGCTGAAATGGTTTCGTAAATATCCGTAAATTTTGTGCCTGGGGGCGGCAAGGGTTAAAAATATTGACAACGGGCCGGGAATGACCGAAAATAAGACCCTCCGTGCGGGGTGCGATCTCGTTTTCGGGATGATGATTAACCTCCGGCGCCATCATGAAACTGATATATCTCACCGATGTCCACGGCTCCTTCGAAAGGGTACGGGAACTGCTCCAGCTTGCCGTGGCGGATATATACATCGTCGCCGGCGACCTGGTGGATATCCCTTTCTATACCGTGCAGACCGCGCGGCGTTATCATGACCTCCAGACGTACTTTCACAGTCTGAGAAGGGATAGGGGGAAGGCGGCGGCCACGTTGGAGGATTTCGTCGCGGCCCTTCTGGAGGAGCCGGATCTGCCCGGCGAGCTCTGGGAAAAGGGGGACCGGTTTCGTTATGAGACGATGCGCGCCCGGGAGATCCTCCAGAAGCATTACCGTCTCCTGGACAACATCCTCTCCCGTGCCGCGCCGGGGAGGGCTTTCAGCCTGCCGGGCAATCACGATATGGACCTCCGCCAGACAAGGCTCCGGGGCCGGGATCTCCACCTCCAGTGCCGTGAGGCGGGAGGGTTGAAAATCGCCGGTTACGGGGGTGCCGCCGGTACTACCCCGGGGATCCCTGAAAGTTTCTCCGTGGTCTACCGTGACAGCGCCGGTGACAAAAATAACGAAATGTACCGTTTTTTCGAAACCGTGCACCCCGATGTCGTCGTCGCCCATCACCCTCCCTACGGGATCCACGATTATGCCGCCCCCATGGGCGAGACCGGGTCCCATGCCCTGCGCCGGTACTGCGAACGACACCCCGTCCTCCTCTGTCTCACCGGGCATCTCCACGATCAATGGGGGGTGGAAGAGGCGGACGGCACCGTGTTTCTGAATCCTTCCCACTTCGGAGAAATCGTCCAGGCAAACGGAAAGGTGTCCGAAGGGGGGTTTTTCTATGAAATCGAGATGAACGGGCGGCAGATCAACCATATCCGACACCGGAAGTTGGCGGGAGGGACGATCCATGAGCTGGTGGTCCATGAGCGCCGGGACGGGGCCTGGCTTCGGGAGGTGGTGGATCGGGAGCGTTACGGGGCGCTGTTGCGGGGGAAGAATTGCGAGGAACCGGCCGGCGGTTAGCGCCGGGGAGGGAGAAGGGGAGTAATGACGATGAAGAAGGGAGAAACGGAAATCAGGCTGCTGGGGAGGATGACGAACCTCGCGATTTCCTGCCTGACCCGGGAGGAGGCGGTGGCCGTGGCGGCCCGCTTCCTGCCCCGTCTTTTCCCGGCCGAGACGGGGGCCGTTTTTCTCCGTGCCGCCGCCGAGGATCGCTATGAGGTCGTGACATCCTGGGGGGAGGAAAAGGGATGGCGTTCCTTCGCCGGGTCGGACTGCTGGTCGCTCCGGCGCCGTCGCCTCCACAGCGTCCGGCGGGGAAAGGATCAGCCCGTCTGCCCCCACACCGACCATGATCCGGAGCAATGGATTTCCATCTGTATCCCCATGACGTCCCGGGAGGATGTCCTGGGGGTGTTTCACCTCCTGATCCCGCTTGCGCCGGGTGCGGGCGCCGGGGATGAGCCTTCGGGAGGCGTGACGATACGAGACGGCGCAGGGCCGGAGGGGGATGAGGAACCCGGTGCCGCGGAGGAATACTATGCCGACGGCGAATCGGGGGCAGCCGGCGCGGCGCGCAGGCGGCTGGCCACCCTCACGGCGGATATCCTGACGATGATCTTCATCAATCTCCAGTTGCGCCGCAAGCTCGATGATCTCTCCGTGCGGGACGGCATGACGGGGTGTTTCAACCGGCGGTACCTGGAGGAGGCGCTCACCAGGGAACTCAAGATCGCCCGGCGGGCCGGCCGGCCCCTCGCGGTCGTCCTCATGGATATCGATCATTTCGGACAGTTTACCGATGCCTTTGGTCATGGGGCGAGCAGTCTCGTCCTCCGGGATCTGGGTGGTTTTCTCCGGGAGAACGTCCGGGAGGTGGATCTGGCCTGTCGTTACGGCGCCGATGAGTTCGCCCTGATGTTTCCCGAAACGGACCTGGCGGGGGGCCGGCGTCGGGCGGAGCATCTCCAGGCCATGATCCGTGACCTCTCCCGCAGGGACGGTTATACCCATCTGCGCCGGATCACTCTGTCCATGGGCGTCGCCGCCTGTCCCGACCAGGGGGAAACGCCGGGGGACCTCCTGGAAGCGGCCAAGGAAGCCCTGAAAAAGGCAAAGCAGACGGGGCGCGACCGGATCTGCAGCGCCGAATAGAAGCGGGACCGGGGAGGAATCGCCGGGGGGCCCGGTACCGGGGATCGGACTTGCTTGTTTGTCTTCTTATCCGGAATCTGTAGTACATAGACGTCCTCAAGGGAGGGAATGTGGGCATGCGGGTACTCATGTTTGGGTGGGAATTTCCCCCCCTGGTCAGCGGCGGCCTGGGCACGGCCTGTTACGGCATCGTCCGGGCGCTTGTCGGGCTCGGACACGAGCTTGTCTTCGTCATGCCGCGCCATGCGGAGGTCGCTGCCCTGCCGGGGCTGACCATCGTATCGGCTTCCACCGTCCTCAGCGCCGCGGCGTCGGAACGGCAATTGTCGTCCCCACGGGAGGAAAGATCAACCGATACAACGGTTTCCCTTCTCCTCCGCCCCTATCTTGGCCTTCCCAAGCCGGGGATCGACGGCCCGATCTATCCGGAGTGGCCGGCGGACAGCCTCCTGGCCGACGCCGGCGGTTACGGTGCCGACCTCTTTGCCGAGGTCCGGCGTTACGGTGAAGCGGGAGAAATGATCGCCCGCCGGGAAAGATTCGACATCATCCACGGCCACGACTGGATGGCCGTGCCGGCATGTCTGGCGGCCCGCCGCGTTTCCGGGCGCCCCTTTGTCCTCCATATCCATTCCCTGGAATTCGACCGGAGCGGCGCGGCGGTAAACAGCGAAATCCGGGAGATGGAGCGCCGGGGGATGGCGGCGGCGGACCGGGTCATCGCCGTGAGCCATTACACGAAAGAGATTATCGTCCGGGATTACGGTATCGCACGGGAAAAGGTCGTCGTGGTGCATAACGCCGTGACGGCGGAAACGGGGAGAAGGGCCTATCGTGTCCCCGCCCGGGACGGCGAAAAGCGGGTGCTGTTTCTGGGGCGCATCACCTTCCAGAAAGGGCCGGGTTATTTTGTCGAAGCCGCCGCCCGGGTCCTCAAGGAAATGCCCGAAACGACTTTCATCATGGCCGGCTCCGGTGATATGATGCCCGGCATGATCGAAAAGGTGGCGGAATTGAAGATCGGCAGCCGTTTTCACTTCACCGGGTTTCTCCAGGGCCGGCGGTTGGAGGAGGCCTTCGCCGGGGCGGATCTGTATGTCATGCCCAGCGTTTCCGAACCCTTCGGCCTCACCCCGCTGGAGGCGCTGATGTACGACGTGCCCGTGATCGTCTCGAAACAGTCCGGGGTGGCCGAGGTCCTGAAGCACGCCCTGAAGGTGGATTTCTGGGATGTGGCGGCGCTGGCCGAAAAGATGATCGCCGTCCTGAAATATCCGCCCCTGGCGGGGGAACTGGTGGAGCGGGGACGGGAGGAAATCCGGCGTCTGCACTGGGAAAAGGCGGCCCGGCAGCTGGTGGCGGTGTATAAGTCCTTATGAGGAAAGACAGGATTGATCCGGCGGCAGGGGACCGGTCCGGCGGTGCCGGGAAGGACGCTTGCCCGGCGCGACGCGGGGGGAGATAAGCTCATGCCCGCCGTCTGCCTCTATTTTCAGGTCCACCAGCCCCGCCGTCTGCGGCGCTATCCGGTCTTCAGCATCGGCCGGGAACACGATTACGAAGACGAGGACGGCAACAAGAAGATTTTGGACAAAGTCACGGAGAAATGCTATCTCCCCGCCAATGACCTGCTGCTCCGGCTGGTCCGGCGCCATGGGGGAAGATTCCGTCTCGCCTTTTCGCTCACGGGGGTGCTGCTCGATCAACTGGCAGGGCGGCACCCGGAGGTCATCGCCGGCTGGCAGGAGCTTGCCGCCACGGGATGCGTCGAGTTTCTCAACGAAACCTATTATCACTCCCTTGCCTTTCTCTACAGCGGCGAAGAGTTCCGCGGGCAGGTGGAAAGGCACCGCCGGCGGGTCCACGGGCTCTTCGGGCAGGAGGGAGAGACGTTTCGGGGCACGGAACTGATCTACAACGACGACCTCGCGGCGGCAGCGGCGGAAATGGGTTACCGGGTGATCCTCGCCGAAGGGACGGCGACCTTTCTGGGAGCACACGACCCCAATCGGGTTTACCGCGTCGCCGGCCGCCCCGGTATAAAGGTATTGCCAAGGAATTACAGGCTTTCCGACGACATTTCGTTCCGCTTTTCCAGCCGCGGCTGGGACGGTTATCCCCTCACCGCGGCGAAATACGCCGCCTGGCTCCACCGGCTGGGCGGACCGGACACCGTCATCAACCTGTTCATGGATTACGAAACCTTCGGGGAGCATCAATGGCGGGAGACGGGCATCTTCTCCTTTCTGGAAGACCTGCCGGGGGAGATTCTCGCCGGCGGTGATTTCGCGTTCATGACGCCCCGGGAGGCGGCGGCGTCCCTGGGGCCGGCGGGGGACCTGTCCGGTCGGGAGTTCTCTTCCTGGGCCGATGGGGAAAGAGATCTCACGGCCTGGCGGGGCAACGCCCTGCAGCGGGATGCCCTGGACGTCCTCTACCGGCTGGAGCGGGCGGTAAAGGAAAAAGGTGATGAGGAGACTATAGAGCAGTGGCGCCGTCTCCAGACGTCGGACCATTTCTATTACATGGCCACGAAGTGGTCCGCCGACGGGGAGGTACATAAATATTTCAACCCCTATCCTTCTCCTTACGATGCCTATATAAATTATATGAACATCCTGGACGATTTTTCCAGAAGACTGGGAAAGGAAAAACGAGCATGACGGGAGACCGGAGCGGTTATCTGTTTGAGGTGAGCTGGGAGGTATGCAACAAGGTCGGCGGCATCTATACCGTGATCGCCAGCAAACTGCAGGCGGCGCGGCAGTTCTACGGGGACCGCTATATCCTCCTGGGTCCCGATCTGAAGACAAATGTCGATTTCGAGGAAACCGACGAGGATTTCTGGACCAAGATCCGGGAAGGGACGGCCATCAAGGATATCCCCTGTCGCTTCGGCCGCTGGAAGATCCCCGGGGAACCCCGGTGTGTGCTGGTCAACGCGGGAAAGAAATACGACAAGGACCAGCTCCTCTTTCGCCTCTGGGAGTCCTTCGGCGTCGATTCCATCGCCGGCGGCTGGGATTATGTCGAACCCGTGATGTTCAGTTTTGCCTGTGGGGAGGTAATCGAGACGATCTTCAACCATGCCGCCCGTCCGTACAACCTCAGCGCCGTCGCCCATTTCCACGAATGGATGACCGGGGCGGGTCTCCTCTATCTGAAAAAGAGCGTCCCGGAAGTGGGGACGGTGTTTACGACCCACGCCACGATCCTCGGCCGTTCTCTGGCCGGGGCCGGGATGGATATCTACGCGACGATGGAACACATCGCCCCCCAGCGGGAGGCGAGCGCCCATAACATCTCCGCCAAGTATTCCCTGGAGTCCGTCTCGGCCCGGGAAGCGGACTGTTTCACTACGGTCAGCGAGATCACCGCCGCCGAGGCGAAGAACTTCCTCTCCCGGACCCCGGATGTCATCACCCCCAACGGTCTGGATATGGAAAACATCCCCGATTATACCCTGAACCGGGAGCCGGCGGAACGTTCCCGGGAGAAACTCCTCGCGGCGGCGGCGCGGTTTCTAAGGCGCGATCTCCCCGGGGACACCAAAATATTGATCATTTCCGGCCGCTATGAGTATCACAACAAAGGGGTGGACGTCTTTCTCGAGGCCCTGGGACGCCTGGAAAGGGAAGGGAGGGACCATGCCAAGGTGCTGGCCCTTCTTTTCGTCCTCGGGGGCTACACGGATTTGATTCCCGCCCTGAGAGACGACGCGGGCAGGTGTGAAACGGGAAAGGCGCCGTTGACCACCCACCGCCTCCACAATGAAGGCGGGGATCCGATCCTCCAGACCTGCAACCGTCTCGGATTGACGAACCATCCCGACGGCCGGGTGCAGATCATCTTCAACCCCGCTTATCTGAACGGTCATGACGGACTGATCAACATGTCCTACTATGAAGCCCTGTCCGGATGCGACCTGGGGGTTTTCCCGTCCTACTACGAACCGTGGGGATACACCCCCCTGGAAAGCGCCGCCTACGGGGTCCCCACCGTGACGACGGACCAGGCGGGTTTCGGCCTCTGGTGCGAGCGGAACTGCGAAGAGAACAAGGGGGTGATCCTGTTGCGGCGGCGGGGACAGCCCCGGGCGTCCATCGAGGATCATCTCTTCCGGATCATCGACGATTTTATGGGCTGGACTCCCGAGGAGACGGCAATCCGGCGCCGCAGTGCGCGACGGGCGGCCCAGCGGGCCAACTGGCGGGATTTCTTCCGTTTCTACATCCAGGCATACGACCTGGCCGGACAATGTGCCCGGGACCGGGCGGAGCCGGCGGCGGTTACAATGGAGCGGGCCGAGCTGCGCCATGTATTCGCCGGCGCCGTTTCCACCCAGCCCCACTTCCGCTCCTTCACCGCCGTGGCGAACCTCCCGGAGCAGATCGTTCGCCTCCGGGAGCTGGCCTACAACCTCTGGTGGACCTGGAACCCCCGGGCCCTGGATCTCTTTGCCACCCTCGATTTGAAGCTTTGGAAGGAAATGGGCAACAACCCCGTGCGGATGCTGGAAACGGTATCTCCGGACGTCCTTCAGGAAGCGGCGGCCAACGCCGGCTACCTGAATCTCTACGCCCAGATCATGCAGCAGTTCGACGATTATATGGGGAAGAAGGGGCCGCGGATGCGCCTGCCGGCGGTGGCGGGACTCCGTTGGGCGTCCCCGGTGGCCTACTTTTCCGCGGAATACGGCCTGCACGAATGCCTTCCCATCTATTCGGGAGGACTGGGCACCCTGTCGGGTGACCATCTGAAGACGGCCAGCGACCTGAATCTGCCGCTGGTGGCGGTGGGACTGCTCTACAAGAACGGTTATTTCCGGCAGGTGATCGACGAGCAGGGATGTCAGACGGAGTCCTATCCGGAAAACGATTTCTCCAGCATGCCCGTCCGGATCGTCCAGGATGAAAAAGGAGCGGAGGTGCAAATCGCCATAGATCTCCCCGGCCGTACCCTCTTCGCCAACATCTGGGAGGTGAAGGTGGGCAAGGTTTCCCTCTATCTCTTGGATGCCGATGTGCCGCGCAACACCCCCCAGGACCGGGCCATCACCGCCCGGCTTTACAGCGCCGATCAAAAGATCCGGATTGAGCAGGAGATCCTCCTCGGTGTGGGCGGCGTCCGGCTCCTCAAAAAGCTGGGCATCAAGCCCCGGGTATATCATATCAACGAGGGGCATTCGGCCTTTTTGCTTTTCGAGCGCATCGAAACCCTCATGCACGAAGAGGGTTTGACCTTCGAGGAAGCGGCGGAGATCGTCCGGGCCAGCAGTGTCTTCACCACCCATACCCCCGTCGAGGCGGGAAACGAGCGCTTTTCCCGGGAGCTCATGGAGCATTACTTCTCCGGTTTCGTCAAACGTTCCGGGTTGTCGTGGCCGCAGTTCTGGGAGCTGGGGCGCCGGGAGGGAGGGGAGGGGAAGAACTTCTTCATGAACATCCTCGCCTTCAAGATGACGATCCGCAGCAATGCCGTGAGCCTGGTGCACGGCCAGGTTTCCCGGCGCATGTGGCGTGAGGTTTGGAAGGGATTTGACGACACGGACATCCCCATCGGCCACATCACCAACGGTGCCCATGTGTTGTCCTATCTGGCGCCCCGGATGAGGAGCCTTCTGGACGCCTATCTGGGGATGGACTGGGAGAAGTATCTTACCGAAGCCGAACGTTGGAGCCGCGTTCAGGACATCCCCGACGCCCTGCTCTGGCGGGTGCGTTATGAGTTGAAACAGAAAACCATCGATCTGATCCGGGAAGATATTTCCAGAGGGGGAGCCAAGTACGGGGCCGCCCATATCTGGCGGGAGGAACTCTTTGCGAGATTGAATCCCGGGGCCCTCATGATCGGCATCGCCCGCCGGTTCGCCCCTTACAAACGGGCGGATCTGATCCTGACCGACCTGGAACGTCTCGACCGGATCGTCAACCATCCCCACCGTCCCGTCCACCTGGTGTTCGCCGGCAAGGCCCACCCCAACGACGGCATCGGCAAGAGCCTGGTGGAAAAGGTGCTGCAGGTCTGTCGCGACGAACGGTTTCGGGGCCGAATCTTCTTCCTGGAAAATTACGACATCCGTGTGGCCCGCCATCTTGTCCAAGGCGTCGATCTCTGGCTCAACAACCCACGCCGACCCCTGGAGGCCAGCGGGACCAGCGGCATCAAGGTGGTGATCAACGGCGTCCTCAACATGAGCGTCTCCGACGGCTGGTGGGTGGAAGGATACAACGGCACGAACGGCTGGACCATCGGTCCTGTTTTGAGGGGTTATGAAGAACCGCCGCCGGATACCGATGTGGAGGACGGCCAGTCCCTCTACAGTCTTCTGGAAAATACTGTCATTCCGGCATTTTACGACCGTGATACCACCGGTATTCCCACCAAATGGCTGACCATGGTGAAACAATCGATGCAATCCCTAATACCCCGGTTCAACACCGACCGGATGCTTCAGGAATATCTCCGGGATATGTACGGCCCGGCGTCGCAAAGGGAGTGCGAGCTTGCCGCGGACGGCTATGCCCTGGCCCGGCGGCTTGCCGACTGGAAGGCGAAGCTACCCATGCGGTTTTCCTCGCTGAAACTCATCGACGTGAGCGTGGAGGGAATCCATGGCGACACCGTCCTGGTGGATCAGCCCTTGAGGGTCAGCGCCCGGGTCGATCCCGGCAAACTGACCCCGGAGGAGATCCTGGTGGAAATGGTGATCGGGCATCGCAACGGCCGCGATTTCATCCGGCAGCCGGACAGCGTGACTCTGGAATTGGCCGACACCTCCCCCGAGGGGATCCTGACCTTTGCCACGGATTATATGGTAAAGGAGAACGGCCTGTACAGTTACGGCATCCGGGTGATCCCCCGGCACCGGGACCTCGCCTCCAAACTGGAGACGGGGCTGATCCTCTGGGGATAGAGGTAAGTTGTCGGGAGGGATGGCGCAGGGGCCGGTTATGGGGAAGGGACCCGGCGCCGATGTCCCGACGGGGCATCTTTTCGTAACGCCGTTGGGCGGGGACGGACGGCGGTGAGATCTGGGAGAGGGGGAAGCAGGCTATGAGCAAAGGGGTCTTTATCGCCAGCATCGAACCGCGGAGCGGCAAGTCCATCGTCGTGCTGGGCCTGATGAACGCCGTCGTCAGCCAGCGGGGCTGCGTGGGTTACTTCAAGCCCGTCATCGAAACCGATGAGCGCGGGGAAAAGGACGTCCACATCGAGATGATCCGCAGGCACTTCAATCTGCCCGCTCCCTACGAAGATCTTTACGGTTTCCAGCGCCGCGACATTGCGGCCCTCCTCGTCCGCAAGGAGGATTACAAGGCCGTCGCCACCCTCATCGAGAAGTACAAGAAGATCGAGGATAACTGCGACTACACCGTCGTCGAGGGGACGGACTTTCTGGGGAAGAACACCGTCTTCGAATTCGATGCCAATGTGGCGCTGCCGAAGAATCTGGGCATCCCGGCGATCATCGTCGTTTCCGGAGCGGAAAAGACGCCGGAGGAGATAAAAAACGGCGTCCTGGCCGCCTACGGGGGCTACCGGCAGGGGGAGGTGGAGGTCCTGGCCGTGGTGGTCAACAAGGCCCGGGAGGAGGACGTCCCCCCTATCGAGGCGCTCCTGCGTCCCCTCCTGCCGGAGGAAACGGTCCTGGCGGTGATCCCGTTGAGCCCCAAACTGAAAAACCCCACCTTTCGCGAGGTGAGCGCCGCCCTGGGCGCCCGGACGCTCTTCGGCCGCCACCGTCACGAGAACCGCATCGACCACACCATTGTCGGGGCGATGCTCCTGTCCCATTTCCTGAATCATCTTCAGGACAACACCCTGATCGTCACCCCCGGCGACCGGGCGGACATCATCGTCGGGGCCCTGCAGGCCAACCTTTCCCGCAACTACCCCCGTCTGGCGGGGATAATTCTTACCGGCGCCCTGGACATGGAGCCCGCCATCGTCAAACTCATCGAAGGTCTTCAGACGGTGGTGCCCATCAGCGCCGTGTCCACGGGAACCTATGAAACGGCCAACCGGGTCGGGGCGGTCCATTCCCGGATCTATGCCGGGAATACCCGGAAAATCGCCCTCGCCGTCAGCGCCTTCGACCGTTATGTGGACATGGGGCGTCTCGGGGAAAAAATGATCACCTTCCGGCAAACCGGCATGACCCCCTACATGTTCCAGTACGGCATCGTGAAGCGGGCCCGGAGCAGAAAACGTCATATCGTGCTGCCGGAGGGCGACGATGACCGGATCCTTACCGCCGCCGCCCGACTCAGCGAGCAGGAGGTGGTGGATTTGACCATTCTCGGGGTGCGGGACGATGTCCTGACGGCGGGGAAGCGGCTCGGTATCGCCCTGGACCGGGAGGACATCCGCATTGTCGATCCCGTCCGCGCGGAATGTTTCCCCGATTACGCCGCCACCCTCCACGAACTGCGGAAGGAGAAAAACGTCACCCTCGAGATGGCGAAAGACCTCATGATGGATGTCTCCTATTTCGGCACCATGATGGTTTACAAGGGCCATGCCGACGGCATGGTCTCCGGGGCCGTCCACACGACCCAGCACACGATCCGGCCGGCCCTCCAGTTCGTGAAGACCAAGCCGGGGGTGTCCGTGGTCTCCTCGGTGTTTTTCATGTGCCTCCCCGACCGGGTCTCCGTCTTCGGCGACTGTGCCGTGAACCCCGATCCCACGGCGGAGGAACTGGCGGAAATCGCCATCTCCTCCGCGGAAAGCGCGATGATGTTCGGTATCGAACCGCGGGTGGCCATGCTTTCCTATTCCTCCGGGACGTCCGGCCAGGGGGCGGATGTGGAAAAGGTCCGCCGGGCCACGGAGATCGTCCGGCAACGGCGGCCGGAGCTCAAGATCGCCGGTCCCATCCAGTACGACGCCGCCGTGGACCCCCGGGTGGGGAGGCAGAAGATGCCCGGTTCCGAGGTGGCAGGCCAGGCCAGCGTCCTGATCTTTCCCGACCTGAACACGGGGAACAACACCTACAAGGCCGTCCAGCGGGAAACGGGCGCCCTGGCCATCGGCCCCATGCTCCAGGGGTTGAACAAACCCGTCAACGACCTGAGCCGGGGCTGCACCGTGGAGGATATCTTCAACACCGTGGTGATCACCGCCATCCAGAGCCAGGAGGGGATGCCGAACCCGTAGCCGGGCGACAGGGGCACGGGAGGAACCGCCCTTACGGCAAAATGACACACCCCCGCCTTTCCGGGGCAGTTGTCCGGACCGGCCCGGAATGCGGTTTTTATGCCGGCCAAAGGAGATGAATATTTGAAGAAAAAGCAGGTCCAAGGATGCGGAACAAAGTGGCGCTGGCGCTGAGCGGCGGCGTGGATTCCTCGACCGCCGCCTGGCTGCTGAAAGAAGAGGGATACGACGTCGCCGGCGTTACCATGTGCCTGGGCATCCCGACCGAAGCGGGCGGGCGCAGCGAGCGTTGCGGGCCCCGGGAGAGCGCAGACGCCCGCCGGGTCTGCCGGAAGCTGGGCATCCGCCACGAAGTTCTGGATTTTGCAGGCGATCTCGATGCCATGGTCATCCGTCCCTTTGTCGCCGAATATCTGCGGGGGCGAACCCCCAACCCCTGCGTGGAATGCAACCGGGCCATCAAGTTCGGGAGCCTCCTGCAAAAAGTCCGGGCCATGGGGTTTGACTACCTGGCCACGGGTCATTATGCCCGGGTGGAACACGGGCCCGTCGCCTCCTCCTTGCTTTCGCCCCGGGATGTCAAGAAGGATCAGACCTATTTCCTCTATGCCGTCGGCCGGGACGCCCTGCGGCATGTCCTCTTCCCCCTGGCCGGATATGTCAAGGAAGAGGTGCGGAAAATGGCCGCCGCGGCAAAACTGCCCATCGCGGAAAAACCGGACAGTCAGGACATATGTTTCATCCCTGATGAAGGTTTTGCCTCCTTTCTGCGGCATTATACGGGGAAAGAGATCGCCGCGGGGGATATCGTGGACCGGCAGGGAAGAAAGATCGGACGGCATCGGGGCCTGCCCTTCTACACGGTGGGGCAGCGGGGCGGCCTGGGGATCAGCAATCCCGTCCCTCTTTATGTCCTGGCCCTGGATGTGCCCAACAACCGTCTTATCGTGGGAGAAAAGGACAAGGTCCGGGCCGGGGGGCTTATCGCCGACAAGGTGAATTTACTGGTGGAGCAGCCCCCCGCCAGAGCGGCGGCGAAGATACGTTACGCCCACCGGGCGGCGCCCTGTGAGATACAGTGGTCCGACACCTCCCTGACGGTCCGTTTTGATCAGCCTCAGGAGGCCATCACCCCGGGACAGTCCGTGGTCGTCTATGACGGCGATCTCGTTGTGGGCGGAGGGGTCATCAGGGAGGCAATGCCGTGACGGGGTAAGGATAGGCCTCGGTCCGGACGATGGGGCCTATCGGCGAATTGTTTGAACATTATTTATACTGTCCTGGACGAGAGGAACGGTGGGAAAGATACATCCAAAATAAGGGAAGGCAATGGCTGCCTCTCTTTGGACGGCTCCCCCATGCCGGCGACGAAGCACAGGCGCCTGCCCGGCTCTTGATCACTCCACCTCATAATGGCGCTATTGGTCTGTCGATGCCTTGACGGCGGCCACCTTGATGCTGGCGATGGACGTCGCCAGTTGCTCCGCCATTGCCTTCAGTGTAACGCTGTCGCCCACGGCCTTTTGCACCGCCGGGTACTCGATAATTTCCTGCATGGGAAACAGTGATTCGGCGATGATCCGTACTTCTGTAAAGCCCGCCGCGGCGATCTTCTCCAGGTAGTCGTCTTTCCTGAGCGCCCCGGCGACACAGCCGGTGTAAGCGGCGACAGACTCATGCAACGCCGCCGGCAACTCTTTCCGCAGGACGATATCGGACACCATCAGGCGGCCCCCCGGCTTGAGGACCCGGAAGGCCTCCCGGAAAACCCGTCCTTTGTCCGGGGAAAGATTGATGACGCAATTGGAAATGATTATATCCGCCGTGTTGTCGGCGACGGGCAGGTTCTCTATTTCCCCCAGACGAAACTCCACATTCCCATAATTGCCTTTCCGGGCGTTCGCCCGCGCCTTGTCGAGCATTTCGGGGGTCATATCCACACCGATGACCCGGCCCTTCTCCCCCACGGCCTTGGCGGCGAGGAAGCAATCGAAGCCTGCCCCCGCGCCGAGATCGACGACGGTTTCCCCGGCCTGCAGCGAGGCCAGGGCCACGGGGTTCCCGCAGCCCAGACCGAGATTCGCCCCGTCCGGCACGGCCTGGAGGTCTTCGGGACGGTAGCCGACACCCAAACTGATATTTTCCGCAAGGCCTTCACCCCCGCAGCAACCGGCCGCGGGCAAACAACACGTCCCCGCTTTGGCGGCGATATCGCCGTAACGGTCCCTTACGGCCTTCCTGATTTCCTCTGCCTTCATTTTCCTGCTCCTCCCAGGTTGCTCATGATGGGACCAAGAAATTCCCGGACCCGCTCGGCAAGATTGTCGGCTTTGATCAATGTCAAACAGCAAACCTCGCCGTCTTTTTCCCAACTGATCAGGGCCAGCTTGTCCCCGGCCCTGATGTTTCCCCGCTCCCGCAGTTCCTTGGGGAGGACCATCTGCCCCCGCTCATCGACGCTGATCAGCGCCTCGATGCGGCAGCAACTGGTGACACCGCTTGGGGATACACAACAGGCGCCCTTTTGCTGATCTTCTTTGGTCATTTTTTCACCTCAAGCTGAATAATCAGATATTGCATTATTTATCAGTTAATTCAGTTTGATCTGAATATAATTACGGGCAAGAAATTTGTCAAGCACTAATTGCTCATTGCCGGGGGCGGCAAGCCGGTCCCGGATCGGGGGGGGTGAAAGCCCCTTTCCCTCCGCAGCCGGCCGACAGGAGCAGGGGCTTTATGCCTTACATCCCGGAAATATTCACTTTCTGCCGAAGAACCAGAAAAGCAGAGTGAGGACCACACTGACGATGATGCTGGTGGTGAGGGGGAAATAGAAGCTGAACCTCTCTCCCCGATAGCAGATGTCGCCGGGCAGCCGGCCCAGCCAGGGGATCTTCCCCGCGCCCATGATGAGCAGGCCGATACCGGCGATTACGAGCCCGGCAATGAGGATTATCCGGCCGAACTGTGAAAAATCATTCATGGTGCCAAGACCTCTCGTTGTTTCCGGTGCCGATTTTGCAATAAGTCATCTTAACCTCCCCGGGCCCGTGCCCGAGTGCATTTGCCGCCAAGGACAACGGGCGTTCAAGACGTCGTCACAAGACCTCCCGGTATGTTACCGCCTCGCCGGTCAGGGGCGCCCGGAACCGGTAGCCGCCGCCGTTCAGGCGGTGCAGGGTGCCGCCGGCGAGCGTCACCTTGCCCTTTCCGCCGGGGATGTCCAGGATCAGCCGGGGAAGGAGGTAGCCGGGAAGGTGCCCCTGAAGGGACTGCACCAGCCGGACGGCCCGGGCAACCGGAATCCGGAAGTGGGAGATCCCCGGGGCCAGGTCGGGATAGTGGAGATAGTAGGGGAGGATGCCCGCGGCCCCCAGCGCCTTCGACAGGGTCAACAGCTCGCGGAAGGAATCGTTGACCCCCTTGAGCAGGACGCTCTGGTTCAAGAGCAGCCGCGCCGGACGTAACGCCTCCACCGCCAGGAGAAACTCCGGGGTGATTTCCCGATGGTGATTGACATGGATCACGATCACGTCCAGTCGGGATGCCACCGGGCCCAGGGTTCCGCAACGCCGGGGATCGTACACCGGAAACCGCGTATGGAGCCGGATGGATCGCGCCCCGGCCCTCCTCAAGGCGCCGATGATCTCCAGCAGGGATGCGTCGGCCAGCGAAAGGGGATCGCCCCCGGAGAGGATTACTTCCTGAATCTCGCTGTGAGCGGCGATGTAAGCGCAGACCTCGCCGAGCTCCTCCGCCGTGATGTCGGCGGACGGATGACACAGCCGGTCTCGGCGGAGACAGAAGCGGCAGTGGGCGGCGCAGCGGTCCGTGAGGAGGAGCAGGGCGCGGTCGCGGTAACGGTGGATCAGCCGGCCATGGGCGCCGCGCTGCCAGCGGCGGTCGCCGATGGGATCCGCCGCTTCTTCCGGTCGTATCCGCCGCTCCCCCTCCGAAAAGCGCACCATCCTGGCCAGAGGGCCATCCGGACGCTCCCCTTCCAGCAATTTCCGATAATAAGGGGTGATCTTCTCGACAAACATCGTCTCCGGGCGGCGCCTCCTCAGGCAGACAACGTCTCCGCCAGCTTGCTGCGGACGAAGTTGATGTGGGTCCGCAGGACATAGAACTGGTCGCCGTAAGCCGCCGGCACCTTCATCCTGTGGACTTCCGCCTCGATGGCGTCGATCCTTTGGGTCAGCGCCGCCAGTTCGGCGGCGGAGATCCGGCGCAGCGCCTGCTGCTCGACCAGCAGCAACTGCCGGTACATGCGGTTGATCCGCAGTTTCATCCGCCAGTGGAACAGCGCCGGGATACTCTTCAGTCCGGGAATCAGGATGATGATCAGGGGCACGAAGACCACCAGGATCCGGTTGATGAGGCTGGCGAGCCAGAAGGGCAGATAACGGTACAGGAAGGTCTTCCCGGACTTGTAAAAGCGCCGGGCGTCGTCGCTGAGCGGATATTCGTTTTCCAGGGCGGCGGGAAATTCACCCCGGTTCTGGAAGAGGGCGGGTCGTCCGTGGATCTCCGTGGCGGCGGCCAAAAGCAGATCCGACAGGGCGGGGTGCAGATCTTTCCGTGCCACCAGCTCGACCGTGGGACCGATGAGGGTTATATCCCGGCCCGGGATGTCTTCCCCGAAATTCATGGCGCCCCGGGGCATCGTCAGCTTGTTGAGATAGCCGATACGACGGACATAACCGTCGGCCTGGATGAAGTCGACCAGTTGTATCCCCGGGGTCTGGAGCAGGGACCGCATGGTCCCCGAGGCGGCGGCATCGGCCATGAAAAACACGGCTTCGACCTCTCCCCGGCGCAGGGCCGCCGCTGCCTGCTCCCCTTCCCAGTCCAGAAAGGTCGTGCCGCCCCCCGTCTCGATGCCGTTCATGGTCAGCAGTTTCATGGCCAGCAGGCGGGTGCCGCTGCCTTCCCGGCCGACGGCGAGGCGCTTGCCGGCAAGTTGGGACAGCCGCGTTACCGTCCGGGGGAGACGATGAAATACGAGGAGGGGTTGATACGAGACGCTTCCCAGAGAGACCAGGCCTCCCGTCTCGAAGCCCTGGGCCAGGCCGGCCTGAACGAACCCGATATCCGCCCGGGACGAGGAATCGGTGAGGCGCCGGAGGTTTTCCAGCGAACCGGCGGAAGGCATATTGATCAGCCGCACCCCGTCCCGGGCCAGTATCCGGGCGTACTTCTCGGCGACGGCATAATAGAGGCTGTCCTTTTCGCCGCTGGTTATGACGATGGTCTTCGGCGGCGCGGAATGGAAAAACCAATAGCAGGCAAAGAAGATCAAGAGCCCGGCGAGCATCATGACGGCCCCGGCGACCCGGCGGTCCAGCCCGAAGTTCTCCATGACCAGGACCAAGGTTCTGTTGATCAGACCTTCTTTTTTCGGATTGCGGACATCGATCTTTGCTTGCATGCCGGTTGCATTTCCCCCGGGAGGGTCGAATCTTTACGAGCCATGATGGCACCGGCCCGATATAAAGTCAAGAAATAGGCGGTTCCCCCCCCGGCTGCCCCGGTTGCGAATCCAGTGGTAGATGTTTATGCACAGGGAAGTTGTTTTTGCCCCCGCACCGATCCCCGCCTTGAAGGACCGTGGGTATTTACGTCAATAAAGACAAGCAGATAAGACGGTTCATTCCCAGGCGAAGGGCTCCTCCCGGTCGAAATCCGGGGCCAGGTGGCGGTCGTCCACTTCCTGGACGAAGAGTTGGGAGAAGCCGAGGGCGAGGGCATAGTCCACGACCCGCCGGTATTCGTCCCGGTGGATCCGCCGGCCCAGGAGGGGGTGCCGGCGGGCCTGGGCCGCCGGGGTGTATTGGGACATGATGCTCAAGGGCACCCGGGTGGAGACGGTGGCACGGATATCGTCCAGGACGGTGAAACTGTTCTCGACCAGGCCGGGGAGGACGAGATGGCGGACAAGGAGTCCCCGGACCGCCACGCCGTCCCGGAGTTCCAGGCCGTCGCCCACCTGTTCCGCCATCTCCCGGAGGGCCGCCAGGGCATGACGGCGGTATTCCGGTGCCCCGGAGAACTCCCGGGCGAGGTTGTCGTCGCCGTATTTCAGGTCGGGGAGATAGATCTCCACCCGGCCGCGGAGCAGCCGGATGGCCTCCAGGGATTCATAGCCGCCGCAGTTGTGGAGGTAGGGGATCGTCAGCCCCCGGCGGCGGGCGATCGCCAGCGCGGCCATGATCGGGGGTGTCTGGTGGGTAGGCGTGACGGCGTCGATGTTGTGGCAGCCCCGCTCCTGGAGATGGAGCATGACCCCGGCCAATTCCTCCGGGGTCAGGATGGTGCCGGCGGTTTTGCGGCTTATCTGATAGTTCTGGCAGAAAATACAGCGGAGGTTGCAGGAGGAGAAAAAGATCGTCCCGGCGCCGCCGCGTCCCGACAGGGGGGGTTCCTCGCCGTGATGGGGCAGGGCGTCGCTGACGACGATTTCCGTACCGAGACCGCAGAACCCCTTTTCCCCGGCCCGGCGGTCCGCCCGGCACTCCCGGGGACAGAGGGTGCAGGGGGACATGAGTCCGTACAGGGCCGCCAGGGGTCGCTCTCCCTCCGTTGTTGCAATGCTAGGGTCAGTTTCTTTCATTGGAATGATATTTAAACACTATTATCATCCCCCGTGGGGCGCCGCCGGGCAGGGGTGTTTTTTAAGCCGGCGGGTGCCTGGCGCCGGGCAGAGCAGCGGCTTCGCCGCCGGTCGGAAATCCTTATGCGCTTCTTAACGGGTCGCGGACGATACCTGTTCCTTGCCGCTTCCTTACCGCTTGTCGGGCGCGCTGACAAAAAGGCGGAAACATCGGCTTCGCTGCCTGCGAACCGCTTTCCCGCGGTTATCCGCAGCACTCAGCCCCCTTCCTCCCCCAGCGGCCGGACGACCTCCCTGATCCTGCCGCCGGCCACCAGCTCCAGAAATATCTCTCCCAGCGGTTCCGCCATGGCGACGGCGCGCCGCCAGTTGGCGATCCTGGTCTGTGGGTCGTCGATGAAGGTTATGAAGTCCTCCCGGTCCGGAACCTTGCCCAGGGGGAGGGAGGCGACGAACTCCGCCGAGGGGTGCACCAGAATCAGGTTCCGGATGTCGTCCGGCGACGGTTTCCGTTTGGCGAACCGCTTATCGAGCCAGCCGGGGATGAGGCGGTCCTGATGGTGGAACAAAAGGGTCAGCTCCCCTTCTTTCGCCCCGAAATCACCGGCCAAATGGTAGTCGATCAGACCGCCGTCGCGATACACGCCCCGGGGGGCGCCGTAGATGTCCCGGACCCCGGCGACGAGCAGGGGGATGGCCCCGGAAGCCACGAGGGCCGGTTTGAAATTGACGGTGTTCAGCGGTACATATCTGCCCTGGAAGTCCCGCCGCAGGGTGAAGGCGGGGGGCTTGGGGCCGGTGTAAAAGACCACCCGCTCCTGAAAGCGGAAGAGCAGTCTGCGGCTTGCGGCGTTGCCGAGGAAGGCGAGGGCGAAGCCCAGACGCTGCAGCAGGAGGTTCTCGGCGGCGGTGAGATTCCTGGCCCGGGCCGTGATTACGGCGAGGCGATACTTGCGGGAGCTCAGGGCGAAGGGGAGGGCGTCGTTTTCGATGGCCCGGTCAATGATATCCGCAAGGGATTTGCGGATTGACGCCGGTCGGTCGCCTCTGGTGTAGACGGTTTCGATGTAGGCCTCCCGGAGACGCCGGTAGCTCTTTTCCGCTTCCGGCTGGATCCAGGCGGCGAAACGCCAGGCCCCGGCCGAGGCGCCGATGAGGGTCACGGGGCGGGTGCGCCCCAGGGCATCTTCTCTCAACAGGGTGAGATCGAAGCCGCCGGCGATGAGCCAGCGGGGTCCCACCGCCGGGCCGGCATAGCAGGCGATGGCATCCAGGTCAAAACCACCGTCCCGAATGCGCGCGTAAGCACCCGGACCCGCCTTGATGCAGAGCCTGTTCATAGCGGTATGGTTCCTCAAATCACCTTGACACGAGCCACACGGTTTTGTAGAGTGACCCCGTTTATGAATGCCCGCCGGCGATGTGTCGGCATGGTTCCGAAACCGAGGGCGCGTTAATAGGCAGAATTCGGCGACTTTGTCAATGGAAAGCGGGAGAGAAATGACGATCCGTGACCAGGTGCTCACGATGGCCGGGGCGGCGAAAAAGGCGGCATCCGCCCTGGCGGTCGCAGCCACGGCAGAGAAGAACCGGGCGCTCCGGGAGATGGGTGCGGCCCTGCGGAAGAACGCGGCTTTCCTGCAGGAGGAAAACGCCCGGGATGTGGCGACCGCCAGGGAAAAAGGGCTTTCCGCGGCCATGATCGACCGCCTTACCCTCAAGGAGGGGACCATCGCGGCCATGGCGGCGGGCTGTGAGGAAGTGGCCGCCCTGGACGATCCCGTGGGCCGGGTCACCTCCATGTGGCGCCGTCCCAACGGCCTGCTGGTGGGCCGGATGCGCATTCCTTTGGGGGTGATCGGCATCATCTACGAATCCCGTCCCAATGTCACGGTCGATGCCGCCGCGCTCTGCCTCAAGTCGGGCAACGCCGTAATCCTCCGGGGGGGATCGGAAGCCATCAATTCCAACCGGGCCATCGCCGGCCTCCTGCAGGAGGTGCTGGAGAAAAGCCCCCTGCCTTCCCGGGCGATCCAACTGGTGCCCATGACGGACCGGGAGGCCGTTTATGAACTCCTGCAGCTCGAGGAATGGATCGATCTGATCATCCCCCGGGGCGGGGAGGAACTCATCCGGGCCGTGGTCAGCCAGTCGAAGATCCCCGTCATCAAACATTACAAGGGCGTCTGCCATGTCTTCGTCGATGAGACCGCCGATCTGGAGATGGCGGTGCGGATCTGCATGAACGCCAAGGTACAGCGCCCCGGGGTCTGCAATGCCATGGAGACCCTGCTCGTCCATCGGGCGGTCGCCCCCCGCTTTCTCCCCCTCGTGGCGGAAAAATACCGGGAGGCGGGCGTGGAACTCCGCGGATGTCCCGTGACGCGGGAGATCCTTCCCGGTACGGCCGCGGCTGCGGAAGACGACTGGTATGCGGAATATCTGGATCTGGTGCTGGCCGTGCGGGTGGTAAACGGCATCGAGGAGGCGATGGAGCATATCGGCCGTTACGGTTCCCTCCATACCGAGGCGATCGTTACGAGCGACTACGGGCGGGCCCAGAGATTTCTCCAGGAGGTCCAGTCCTCCACGGTCCTGGTCAACGCCTCGACGCGGTTCAGCGACGGTTTCGAGCTGGGGCTCGGGGCGGAAATCGGGATCAGCACCACGAAACTCCACGCCTACGGGCCCATGGGGCTGGAAGAACTGACAACATCCAAATTCATCATTTACGGAAACGGACAGGTGAGAACATGAAGTGGGGACTGCTGGGCGGGACCTTCGATCCCATTCACATCGGCCATCTGCGCGGTGCCGAGGAAATCCTGGAGATATTCGATCTTAACCGGATCATGTTTGTCCCCGCTTCCCGACCCCCGCACAAGATCGACGGGGAGATCACTTCCTTTTACCACCGGGAACAGATGGTCCGGCTGGCCATCGAGAACAATCCGTCCTTCTCCTTCTCCGACGCGGAAAACAAAAGAGAGGGCAAATCGTATTCCGTGGAGACCGTGGAGTTCATCCTCAAGAAATATCTCCAGAACCTGGAGCTGTATTTCATTGTCGGCCAGGATGCCTTTCACGCCGTCACGACGTGGAAGGACTGGGAGAAACTCCTGCAGTTGTGCAATTTCGTCGTGATGACCAGACCGGGGTACGAAAACAAAGGCCTGGAGGGGATATTGCCGCCGGAGTTCGCCGCCCGCTTCCACTACGAGGCCCAGGGCAACGGCTTCCGGGGACCCACGGGGTACATGATCTATTTCCGGGAAGTGACCTTTCTGGACATCTCCTCCAGCCGCATCCGGCAACGGGTCCGGGAAGGCAGATCCATCACCTATCTCACCACGGATCCCGTGCGCCATTACATCGTCAATAACGGTCTCTACCGGGGCAGATAAACAAAGGCGCGGCGAATCGCCGAAAGGTGAAAACAGCCGCAAGCGACGGATATGGTCTCTGTGCCGCTTTCCCCATGCCGCCCCGCCGGGGGATGCGGCGGCGTCGCCGCGTCGGGAATGTTTCACCGTGATCCCGAACCGGGAACGGAAGGAGGATGATGGCATGCACGACCTGAAGCGCGGCATTTTCCCCGTCGGTTTGTCCCTGACGCTGCTTCTTGCCCTGCCCCTTCCCCTTCAGGCCTTCCGCTGCGGCAATGGGCTGGTAAGCGTGGGGGACAGCAAGGGGAAGGTGCTGATCGAATGCGGCAAGCCCACCTTCAAGGAAAAGGTGGCGGACCGGGAAACCCGCCGCCCGGGGACAAAGAAAAAAGGTGCCAAAACCACCAAGACTGTGGAACAATGGACCTACAACTGCGGGAAGGACGACTTTATCTATATCCTGACCTTCGAGGGCGGGAAACTGGTCCGGGAGGAAACGGACGGCCGGGGTCGGGGAGAATCGGAGTGCAAGGGCCGGTGATCTATAATTCTTTCGGATCCTTGTTGATCTTCAGCTTTCCCTCTTTGAGCATGGCGCTTTTGCTCGCTTCGATCCACGCCTGAATCGCTTCGTTCCTCTTCAGATGGAGGTAAGCCTTCCGCAGCTGATCCATCCGCTCCGGCGGTATTTCCTGTTCCGACTTTTCCCGCCCCCGGAACTCCACGAGCAGGTAGTCGTTTTCCATCGTGAAAACTTCGTCTCCGTAAGGTTTTTGAGGAGCGAGTAAAAAGAGGGCTTTCACGAGCGCCGGGGACGAACCGATCCGGGGCGCGGGAGCCGTGGGGAGGAAATAACCCGTTTCTTCCACCTTGAAATTCATGTTTCTGCCGATGTCCGCCAGTTTCTCTCCCTTCCGCAAACGGGCCAGGGCGGCTTCCGCTTCCTGCCTGGCCAGACGCCGTCCCTCCTCGGCGGTGTAGCGCTGCCGGACCTCCCTTTCGATCTCCTTCAAGTCCGGTGTATAGGCGGGTTTCTTGGCCCCGACCTGGAAGAGGTAATAACCCCTTTCGGAGGAGATGACCTTGCTGATCTCGTCTTTCTGGAGGGAAAACACGATCTTCGAGAAATCGGGAAGGCGCCGGAATGCCTCGGGGGGATCCTTCTCGGTGAAAAAGCCCGTCTTTTCCACCTTCAGACGGTGAGCGGCGGCGTAGGCCTCGAAGTTTTCCTGCTGATAGATCGTTTCCCGGGCCTGGCGCGCCGCTTCGAAAGCCAGCTTCATCGCCCGGCCGTGCTTGATCTCGGCGATGATCTGGTCCCGGAGGTTGGCCAGGGGGACGTTTTTGCCTCCCTTGGCGTATTTCTGCTTGTTGTTTTCATAGAAATCGGCAATTTCTTCTTCGGTAACCTTTACCTGGGCCTGAAAGGCTTCGGGACCGAAAAACAGGTATTTGATCTGGACCTGTTCGGGGGAGCGGAAATCGGCCTGGTGTTCCTGCCGGTATTTTTCCAGCGCCGCCGTTTCCACCCGCACCTTGCCGGCAAAATCACTGCCCCGCAGCCGCAGGAAGGCGATGTTGATCTTTTCACTCTGCGCCTCGTAGAAACTTTTTACCTCTCCGTCGGAGACATGCACTCCGTCCTGTATCAAATCCTCCAGCTTCATGATCAGGAGGGATTTGCGCTGCTCACTTTCGAATTCTTCCGGGGTGGTTTTATTGTACCGCAACATCTGCTGGTAAAGACGGTTGTCGAAGACGCCGTCCCGTTGAAAAGCGGGGAGGAGGGAGATATAGGTGCTGACTTCCTCATCGGTGACCATAATCTTCAGCTCCTGGGCCTTTTTGGTCAGGACGGCCTGATAGATGAGTTTATTCAGGGCTTGCTCCTTGAGATTCAACCCCTTGATCATCTCTTCCGTCAACCGCCCGCCGGAACGGCGGTTGTACATCTCGATAAGGTCACGATATTCCTTTTGATATTCCACATAGGAGATAATTTTGCCGTCAACGGTGGCAATGGCATCCGCCTTGCGCCGGGCCGTCATGGAGCCGAAATAAAAGATGAAAACAACGATGATAATGCCGAGGAGGACCTTCATGATCCAGTTGCGGGCGTGTTTTCTCATCAGTTCGAGCATGGGTTTCCTCACGGTGACTTTTTTTGAAGAGACGTTGATATTATAGTCCCCGTGAAAATGCAATCCCCTTTTTAAAAAGGCATTGCTTAGGTGGTGGAAATAGGCTATACGATAGCGCTAATCGGCTTGTTATAGATAGTAACTTCCCATATTCATTAGGGAAAATTCAGGAGGCCAAAAGCGTGCTGTTCGATTTCATTCTGGGAAAATTTTCCAATGACCTGGCCATCGATCTGGGGACGGCCAATACCCTCGTTTATGTGAAATGGAAGGGAATCGTGCTCAGCGAGCCGTCGGTGGTGGCGGTCCACATGGACTCCAAAGGGGTCAAGAAGGTCCTCGCCGTGGGAGCGGAGGCGAAGAAGATGGTGGGTCGGACGCCGGGAAACATCAAGGCCATCAGGCCCATGCGGGACGGCGTCATCGCCGATTTTGACATTACCGAGGCCATGCTCAGGCATTTCATCCTCAGCGTTCACAATCGCCGCACCCTGGTGCGGCCGCGGATCATCGTCTCCGTGCCTTCGGGGATCACCCAGGTCGAGAAAAGGGCGGTGCGGGAAACGGTCGAGTCCGCCGGCGCCCGGGAGATCTATCTCATCGAGGAGCCGATGGCGGCGGCTATCGGGGCCGGACTGCCGATCACGGAACCGACGAGTTCCATGGTTGTCGATATCGGTGGCGGTACCACCGAAGTGGCCGTCATTTCCCTTTCGGGAATTGTCTATGCCAAGTCCCTGCGTATCGCCGGGGACAAGATCGATGAGGAAATCGTCCAGTACATGAAGAGAAAATACAGCCTCCTGGTGGGAGAGCGTACCGGGGAGATCATCAAGACGACCATCGGTTGCGCCTATCCGGACAAGGAAATACGCACGGTAGAAGTGAAGGGCCGGGACCTGATCTCCGGTATTCCCAAGATCGTCGAGATCAACTCCGAGGAGGTGCGGGAGGCCATTGCGGAACCGATAAGCCTGATTGTCGATACCGTGAAAGACGCCCTGGAAAACGCCCCGCCGGAGCTGGCCGGCGATATTGTGGACCGGGGTATCATGCTCACCGGGGGTGGGGCGCTGCTGAGAAATCTCGATGTCTTGATCCGGGAAGAGACCGGGCTGCCCGTGACCGTAGCCGACGATCCCCTTTCCACGGTGGCCCGGGGTGCGGGGATGGCCCTCGACCAGTTGGATGTGTTGAAAGAAGTCACCATGCAGATATAACGAAACGGTATGACGCCTCCGCTGTGCCCGCATGCGGGCATGGGGCTCCGCCGGCCGGACCGCTCTGATGCGGGGATACAGGGGCCGTGCCGGAGCCGCCGCCTTTCGGTCGCGATATGGATGAGACGCTTTCCTGAACGAACAGTTCCGCCGGTTCTCTAACCAAGCCGCGAGTTTCTTGACCAATGCCGATCCCCAAAAAATACCGGGCCTTCACCGTTATCCTCATCGCTGCCGCCGTTTCTTCGCTCATTCTCCTAATCGGGGCGAGGAGCTCTTCCGATACGGGCCTGTTGCGGAAGTTTGTCCTTGACGTGGCCGGACCGATAGAACAGATCGTCAGGGCGCCCATGGACAAGATCGTCGAGATCTGGTCCCGATACCTTTTCCTGGTGGGGATGGAAACGGAAAACCGGCGGCTGAAGAAGGAAAACGACCGCTTGCAGAATCAGTTGCTCCAATACCGGGAAGGATACCTGGAGGGGCTGCGGCTGCAGAAACTCCTCGCCCTGAAGGAACAGAGCGAATATCAGGCCTTGCCGGCGAGGATCATCGGGATCGATCAGAAATCACTGCTCAAGACGATCCTGATCAACAAGGGTTCCGCTCACGGTGTCCGGAACGGGCTCCCCGTGATCAACGACCAGGGGGTGGTGGGCAGGATAATCGAGACCTCCTGGCATGTTTCACGGGTCCTTCTGATCACGGACGGTAACAGTAATGTGGACGCCCTCGTCCACGGCAGCCGGGTGCAGGGAATACTGCAGGGAACGGGAGCGAAACGTTGTGTCTTGAAGTATATTGTCAAGACGGAAGACATCCGGGATGGAGACCTGGTGGTGTCGTCCGGAATGACGGAAGTGTTCCCCAAGGGATTGCTTTTGGGGACGGTACTCCGGGCGGACAAGAAAGATCCCGGGTTGTTCCAGCGGATAGAAGTTGTCCCGGCGGTCGACTTCACGCGGATGGAAGAGGCGCTGGTGCTTCTCTTGCCCGGGGGTAAAAAGAGATGATCTTTTATCTCATGATCCCCTGGTTTCTGTTGCTCCTCGTGGTTTTTCAACACACCGTCCTGGGGGCCGTTTTTTTTCACAGCATTGCCGTGGAAATATCCCTGGTCCTGGTTATCTATGCAGGTCTCCGTATGGAAGTCGTACGGGGCAGCATTCTGGTACCCCTCCTCGGTTTGATGATGGACTGCATCACCGGGGCCGGATCCGGCAGCTATGCCCTTGTCTATGTGACGGTCTTCCTTCTTGTTTATATGCTATCCCTCCATATCTATGCGGAAAGCACTCTTTTTCTGATCGTCCTCACGTTATGTTGCGGTCTGTTGGAAGGGTTGCTGTTGCTGCTGCTGCACCGTCTGCTCAACGGCACGAATGTCTTTTTTGATCTCGTGAGGTTTTTCCTGCCCCAATTATTGCTGGTGAGCATGTTCAGCCCCTTCTTGTTTAAAATGTTCCATGGCATAGGTTGGCTCCGTGATGGGTATGTCCGGTCGATTGAACGGCCATGATGCATCTGATTACCGGGTACGTTTCCGGCGGCTCTTCGCCCTTGTCCTGATCGCCTTTGCCGTCCTGATCATCAGGATGGCTTATCTGCAGGTGGTCAAGGGGGATGAATACAAACTCCGTTCGGAGAGCAACAGCGTCCGGCTGCGCAAACTCAAGCCCTTCCGGGGGTTGATTATGGATGCCCGGCGTCGGGTGCTGGTGGATAATCAGCCCGCCTTCGATTTGATTTATGTTCCGAACCGGATTACGGATATCAATAAGATAACCACGGCCGTGGCCGCGGTTTATGCAAAAAAAGGCCTGGCTATGGAGGAGGATGTCCAGTTGCCCAGTAGAACCAGGCCCTTCATGCCGATTCGCCTGGAAAGGAACATCCCCCCGGAGAAGATCGCCCTGGTGGAAATCCACGCCCTCGAACTGCCGGGGGTGGTGGTGGAGGTCGCGCCGGTAAGAAAATATCTCGGCGGTGCTATCACATCCCATATTATCGGTTATACCGGGGAGATCAGCAGGGAGGAACTGGAACAAAGGGAAGGCGATGACAGCGGTCCGGGAGACATCGTCGGCAAGGCCGGGATCGAGAGGCTTCTGGATGCTTATCTGTCCGGCAGACCCGGAGCCGAACAGGTGGAAGTAAACGTCACGGGCCGGGTGATCAAATCCCTGGGGAGCGTCGCGCCGGTGTCGGGGTACAATGCGGTCTTGACGATCGATTTCGATCTGCAGACGGCCGCGGATGCGGCCATGGCGGGAAGAAGCGGCGCCGCCGTAGTCCTCGATACCAGGGATGGTTCCGTTCTGGCCATGGTAAGTTCTCCCTCCTTCGATCCGAATCTCTTCAACGGCGGAATTTCCCGGCGGGACTGGGACAAGCTGGCCGGGGACGCGCGTCACCCCATGGAAAATAGGGCCGTATCCGGGCAGTATCCCCCGGGATCGACGTACAAGGTGGTTACGGCGGCGGCGGCGCTTTCCGAAGGCATGATTACACCGGAAACACGCTTTTTCTGCAACGGTTCCTTTGCCCTCGGCAACCGTAACTATCGATGCTGGCAGCGCCACGGTCACGGCTGGGTAAATCTGCACCGGGCCCTGGTGGAATCTTGCGACGTTTATTTCTATAATCTCGGCAAGGCCTTAGGTGTGGATAAACTGGCGGAATATGCCCGCTCTTTCGGCTTCGGAGCCCGCACCGGCATCGATCTGCCCCGGGAGAAACCGGGACTGGTGCCCACCAAGGCCTGGAAACTGCAAAGATTCAAAGAACCGTGGCAGCAGGGGGAAAACATCCCCATCGCCATCGGTCAGGGATTCGATTTGGTGACGCCCCTGCAGCTTGCCCGCGCCTACGCCGCCCTGGCCAACGGCGGCACCCTGTGGCGCCCCCGTCTCGTCCGGCAGATCGAAGAGGCGGACGGAAGGATCGTAAAGACCTTTCCCCCGGAGAAGACCGGGGAGCTGTCACTCTCGGCGGCGAACCTGGAGATGATCAGGAAAGGGCTCTGGGGGGTGGTCAACGAACCCGGCGGCACCGGCGGCGCGCTGCGGCGCCCGGAGGCGGACGTGGCGGGTAAGACCGGTACCTCGCAAGTAGTCGGAATGCCCCGGGAGGAAAGGAATCGGCGACCGATGTCTTACTCCGGGCGCTTTCGTGATCACGCCCTTTTTGCCTGTTTCGCACCTTACAGGCAACCGGAGATAGCCGTGGCGGTGATCGTTGAAAATGCGGGTCACGGCGGTGCGGTTGCCGCACCGGTAGCCCGGAAGATAATCGACGCCTATTTCCGCCTCAAGCAGGAGCGGGCGCAACCGCAGGTCGCACCGGCGGACCATGGGGGCAACGCCGCCCGGGCCGGCATGAAGCCGGGCGATGGGGAGCAAAGGGAAAGGGCGCCCGCAGACGACGGCGACGAAGAGTGATCGACGGCCGGGGCGGATTTTCAGGACCTGATGCGGTAACGACCGGCGTCACCGCGGCGGTGCCTGTACACAGCGTCGGAATTATTTGCGCATGAATATGACGTCGCCAATTCTAAAGAACCTTCAACATGCGCATTTATTGATGTCTTCGTGTATAGTTAACGCTTTGATGTCGACATGTTACCAAAATCACACGGAAGCAGCCTGCACCGCAGGCGAAGCGGCGTTTTCACTCGCAAATGCATGCATATGTTATTGATCTACAACGGTTTATCATTGACGGAGCCGCTGCGGACACTGCGGAGCGCGTCCCAGCATTTTCATCCTGCTTTGTGACGGCGGGCCGTCATGCGGGTTTCACTACGAGGTGATGAGATTTGATCAAAATCGAAAAAAAGTGGCTGTTGAGCTTTGACTGGACACTGCTGATCGTTTCCCTTGCCATTTGTGCCATCGGTGTGCTGAACATATACAGTACCGGTTTCAGCCTTACCTCGACCAAGATCCCCCTGTATCTCAAGCAGATTCAGTGGATCGTCATCGGCCTGTTTTTCCTGCTGGTGATCGTCTCCGTCGATTACCGACTGCTGAACCGGTACGCATATGTACTGCATGGCTTTTCCATCCTGCTGCTCGTGTTCGTAAGCCTCTACGGATACACGACCCATGGCTCGCAGCGCTGGATCGCCCTGGGGGGGTTCACCTTTCAGCCTTCGGAGTTGGTCAAGTTCACGTTGATCCTGGCCCTGGCCAGGTATTTCAGCACCCACGGGGTCAGCGGTACCCGTTATGGGTTCGGGGACTTGCTGGTGCCCCTGGCGCTCGTCCTGCTCCCTTTTATCCTCATTCTTCGTCAGCCCGATTTGGGCACGGCGCTGCTGTTGCTGATTATCTTCCTGTCGGTGATCATTTTTGTCGGCGTCCGCATCAGGGATCTGCTGATCGGGGGGATCTCGGGTCTGCTCATGATCCCGCTGGCCTGGCATTTTCTTAAGGATTATCAGAGAGAAAGGATCCTTACCTTTCTCGATCCGGAACGGGACCCCCTCGGTGCAGGTTATCACATCATCCAGTCGATGATTGCCGTCGGTTCGGGAGGTCTGCTCGGCAAAGGTTTTTTGAAAGGCACGCAGACCCAGTTGAAATTCCTTCCGGAACAGCAGACGGATTTCGTCTTTTCCGTCTTTGCCGAAGAATGGGGTTTTGCCGGCGGGGTCTCGCTGGTGATCCTGTTTCTCTTCCTGGTGCTCTGGGGATTCAAGATCGCGAACAACTCCAGGGACTTGCCTGGAACGATCATGGCATACGGGATCACGATCATGATTTTCTGGGGTGTCTTTATCAATATCGGGATGGTTATCGGCATCCTTCCCGTGGTGGGGGTTCCCCTGCCGTTCCTAAGTTACGGCGGTTCTTCGATCGTGGTTCTCATGATGTCCATTGGGTTATTGATCAATATCAGCATGCGGCGTTTTATCCTGCTGCCGTGATGACGGGGCGAGATTGCGACCAAAAAAAGCTTGACAAGCAATACGACTTATGATTAGTAAGCCGCGCTTTTGGCAAGGGAGGTTCGGGTTTTGTATTTACCTTTACATGACCGCGGTTTTGATCTTATCGAACTCGTAGTAGGAATTCAAGATTGACGAAGACACCGGGTGGAAGAGAATCCCTCTGCACTCGGTTTTTTTTTGAAAAAGACATCATCGTGAGGTAAAAAAGTGGTCGATATAAATCTTACCCTGTTTATCCAGATGGCCAATTTTCTGGTCCTGATCGTGATTCTCAATTATCTGCTTTACAAACCTATCCTTTCCATCCTCGACAAGCGGAAGGAGCGCCTCGATGAATCGGAGAACGAGATCAAGCGTCTCAATCTTTCCGTAGAACAGAAGGCGGCGGAGTATGAAGAGAAGCTCCGCCAGGCCAAGCAGGCCGCCCTGGACAAGAAGGGTGAGATTCTCAAGGAAGCGGCCGACAGCGCCAAGGCCATCATCGACGAGAAGCGCGGCAAGATCCCGGCCATGCTGGCCGAGTTTCAGGGGCGGGTGGCGAAGGAAGTGGACGGCGCCCGGCAGATCCTGAAGAGTCAGTCCGAGAAGATATCGGCCGAGATCGCTGAAAAGGTGCTGGGAAGGAGTCTCCAATGAAAAAAGATCGGCGTCGACAAATGATGAAGGCCGTGCTTTCGGCAGGCTTTTTGGTCCTGGCGACGGGGGCGGCGGCCTATGCCGCGGGTGGCGGCGGCGGGGAAGCGCACCATGATATCGATTGGAAAGATTTTGGTTACCGGCTGCTGAATTTTGCCATTCTCGCCGGTTTCCTCTGGTGGCTGTCGGCGAAGAAGGTGAAGGAATTCTTTGCCGGCCGGCGTGCCGATATCAAGGAATCGCTCGATCAGGCCCTGGCGGCCAAGGAGGAAGCGGAAAGGAAATACAAGGAGTACGTCGCCAAAATCGAGAAGGCCACGGAGGAGATCGACGGCATCGCCGAGATGATCAAAGTCCAGGGCATGGCGGAGAAGGAAAAGATGATCGAGGAGGCCAAAAAGGCCGCCGCGAAGATCGAGGAAGATACCAAGGCCCGGATGGAGCAGGAATTCAGCAATGCGCGCAATCAGTTGCGGGCCGAGGCGGCCCAGCTTTCCATCCAGCTTGCCGAGGAACTCCTCAAGAGAAACATCACGATCACGGATCATGAGAACATGGTCAAAGAATATTTGGACAAGGTGGTGATAAAACATTGATCGGAAGCACGATAGCCAAGCGTTACGCCCGCGCCTTTTATGAGATCGCGGCCGAGGAGAATCAGCTCGAAAAGTATTACCGGGAGTTGAGCGGTTTTGCCGCCATTATCAACAGCAGCAAGGACCTGAAGGAATTTCTGGCCAATCCCATCTTTGATCAATCCGAGAAGAAGGCGGTGATCGAAAGCATCCTGCAAAGGACGGACATCTCGGGAATTACGGCCAACTTCCTCAAGCTGCTGGCGGACAAGCAGCGGATCGTCATCCTTTCCGACATTGTGGATTGCTACCGGGAACTGATGGACGAAGCCCTGAAAACGGTACGGGCCAGTGTCAAAACGGCCTTCCCGCTCTCGCCGGAGCTGATCCAGAAACTGCAGCAGGGACTGGAAGGTCAGACCCAGAAAAAGGTGGACATGACCGTCATCGAAGATCCTTCGCTCCTGGGGGGCATCGTGGTCAGAGTCGGGGATACCGTTTACGATAACAGCATAAGGACCCAACTGAACAATATAAGGAATCTCTTAGGGGAGGAGATGTAGCGCA